>Ga0247727_10006931_pt1 | contig 21940 bp, 16 predicted proteins | sample WisWelCaveWW1625_FD_202498 | JGI IMG/M metagenome (GOLD analysis project Ga0247727, IMG submission 202498) | Biofilm microbial communities from Wishing Well Cave, Virginia, United States - WW16-25 | ecosystem: Environmental > Aquatic > Deep subsurface > Groundwater > Cave microbial mat | place...
GGGCGAACAAAACTCGGGGCGGTCGTCGCTGAGAACCACCCGAAAGCCCAGCCACTTGCCCAAATGCACCAGCGCCCGGCCCACATGCCCGCCGCCAATCACCAGCAATGTAGGGTAGGGTTTGATCGGCTCCACAAAAATTTCCACCTCGCCCCCACACACGCCGGGGTCCCCGGCGTTGGGGTCAACCAGTTGATACGAGACGATCCGCGTTGCGCCCTTGTCGAGCGCGGCCAACGCTTCTTTGATCACGCGGCTTTCCATCTCGCCGCCGCCGACCGTGCCTTCGATGCCGCCATCGGCGTATACAATCATTTTACTCCCGATGTGGCGCGGCACACTGCCCCGTTCGCGGATGATGGTGCAGAGGGCGGCGGAGTGGCCGCGTTTCTCAATTTCCGCCAAAGACTCAAAAAATGACATTTCACTCCAACAATCCCAAAATCGCCGGAAGCAACTGCTTCTTACGACTCACCAGATCGGGCGCATCGAGCGTGCCATCAGGCAGGCGGGTGTATGGCAGATCGTCCAGCCGTTCGGCCTGCCCGGCCAGCACCAATCGGCTGGCATTGCGCACGACATCTGTCACCATCAGTACCGCCAACCCTAACCCTTTGGCCTCGCACAGGGCCTTCAGCCCGGCTGAGATTTCCGCCAGTCGTTCGGGCAATTCCAACAGGCTGGCAACTTCAACCTGCGCCACGCCAAACTTAATGCCGCCGCCTTCGTACATCTTCAAGTCTGAATTGAGGATCGACTCAACGGTGCGGACAGCCAGCCCGGCTCCGGCCCCCAACACCGCCGACCCGAACGCTTGATAATTTTCAAAGGGCAGGCCGCCATTTTTTAACGCCCAGCCCGCCAACCGCTCCGCCGCTTCGCGGTCACGTTCCGTCGTCGTCGGTGATCTGAGAGTCAACGTGTCGGCCATCAACCCGGCCAACAATAGACCGGCGATGGGCGCGGGTGGCGTCTTCCCGGCAGCGGCGATGCGTTCACTCACCAATGTGGAGGTGCTGCCCACCGGGTCAACGGTGAAGGGGATGGGGGTTTTCGTCGGCGGGTTCCCCAGGCGATGATGATCGAGTACTTCGATCAGGTCAGCTTCCTCCAGCGCCCCGATGGCTTGCGCCGCTTCGTTATGATCCACCAAAATGATCTGCATGCGCGGCGGGTTGAGGACATCGGGCGAACGACAAATGCCAAAGTACGTCCCGTCGTCGCGGACGACAAAGAAGTCGTCGCGCTCCTCACGAGTCACGCGACTGCGCCCGTCGCGCACGCGCATGGACATGGGAAAGCGCGGCACTTCGGTGTCCATCGCTTCGCGGCTGGCGATAGAAAGTACGCGCGCCACCGAAACGTTGTCGAGATCGATCCGATCGTCCATCTGCCGCGAGAAAAAATTAAAGATGCTACTACCAGTGACGAGGCCCAGGGGGAGGCCGTCGGCGGCCACGACCGGGGCGGCAGTGTGTCCGGCCGCGGCCACCGCCCACGCTTCGCGCAGAGGCCGGTCGGGCAACACTGGCGGCAGGGTGCGAGCGATGCGTTCAAAACGCGGTGAAGCATCAGCCAGATATTGCGGCGGCTCCATCCCCACCGTCTTCAGCACCCACGCTGTCTGTGGGTTCAACGCCCCTGCCCGCACCGGGATGGCGTTCTGTCCATCCCGCTCGCGCAACAACCAGGCATAGCCCACGGCTGAGGCAATGGCATCGGTGTCGGGGTTGAGGTGGCCGACGACGTGGACGGGCGAGATCGTCATGCTCCCAATTTACTTGATAACGATGGTTTTTACAAATGCCCTGTCCGGCTCGCGCCCACCCGGTTGCGACACCGGCAGACGCTGGCCGGTGGTTGCCTCATACATCCCAACCGCAACCTCATAAGCCCCGGGCGGCAAATCAGAGGGCAAGGGCAGGGCCATTTGGTGTTCGACAATTTCATCCTTGTGCCATTGGATTGTGGGATACCAGCCAGCGCATGGTTCCCCGTCCACGCCGATGATATAGGGTTTACCGGACGTTGCCAGATGAATAAAGATCACGTATCGAGCCAACGACGGATTGATCACCCGCCACCGCAATGTGAAGGCCGCCACCTCGCCCGGGGCCAGCGCCCCCTCCCCGCCCTCCACCGCGAGCAGTTCAAATTGCTCACCGAGGGCGGCAATAGGTGGCTGAAGGCTTGAGGCGTTCTGCCCGGCAGGCACCGTGAAAATAGTGGCGTATTGATACGGTTCCGGCGTGTGCAAAATATCGGTCTGCACAGCTTGTGGATATTGAGAGTGAATGAGCGGTATCCATCGAGGCTGAGTGGCAAAAACAGTTTCGCTCCTCGTTTGCGCCGGATAGGCAAAACATCCGGCCTCGGCGTTGACGAGGCGGAGATCGCCTCCGGCGAGTTCGCGGGTCAAACGCACAGTGGGATGTTGCAGGGCGGCCTCATCCAGAATCAAGTACGCCGTACCGGAGTCAACGGCCCCGGCGGCGGCAACCCGTGTCAGCGTCGCCAATCCAACTTCAAACATATCAAACAATCGTGACTGTTGAGGATAGCGAAGGAAGTAGTCGCTGAGATTGATAGTGGCCGAGGCAACGAGCGAGGCGGCAACGAGGGCCAGAAGCCATCGTCGAGTCCGGCCCCAGTCAATGGCGGCGGCAACCCCGACTGCGGGAAGCACCACCAACATCGGCGTCGCCCCCAGAGTCCGGCCAAAGCCCGGCGCGCCATCGCTGAAAATCATCGGGATCAGGTTGACGATCAAGGCCGCGACTACTGCCAGATGAGGCCGCCAGTGTTGGCGGTCGCGGATCATCACTGCAATTCCGATCCACATCCAAACCGAGGCAATGAGGTCAAAGGCCGGGCGGCCCGCCAGATTGTGGCGTTGGAGAGTGTCGCCGCTAAAGTTAAATGAGAGCAGAGTCTTGATGGCGTTGTCAAAATAAAACGACAGGCCTCCGGCGCGCGCCTCGGCGCTGGTGAAGGCGAGGCGGGCGAAGAACCAGTGCGGGTTTTGAAGAAAGAAGAGGCCGAGGGGGGCGTAGGTGAGGAGGGCGGCGAGGAAAAATGTTAGCCCAAACCTGACAGGTCTCAGGCAAACCGAAGGTTTGCACGACCTGTCAGGTTTGGGCCAGAGAATGGCGAACACTACCAACGCTTCCAGCGGCAAGACCCGTGCACCGGGATTGGTGTATTGGCTAAGGCCTAACACGCCTCCGGCGAGGGCGAACGCCGGCCAAGTTTGTTTCTCCCAGGCCCAGGCCAACGTACCCAATACCGCAATCGCAAACAACGGCACGCTAATTGTCTCCAGCCCCAGCCGCGACCAGTGAACGTGCCAAAGCAAAAAGCTGAGGAGAGTGGCGCTAATCAGGGGGCTGAGTGAAGCGCGAGAACGATACAGGGTGCGAACTGTCCAGAAGGTGAGCAGGATTGTGAGCGTGCCGAGGAGAGCAGAGAGCGCCCGTGTGCCGTAGTAACTTGGGCCGAAGAGTTTGAAGACGAAGGCCAACAACCAGAAGTACCCGGCTTCGAGACCGCTATTGTCGGTCACGTAAATCGGGGATTGAATCCCGCGCGCAATCTCCAAGGCAACTAGCGACTTATGGGCCTCGTCGTACCAGTAGCCGGGTGGGAGGGCCGTCAATTGCCAATAGCGAAGCAGCGCCGCAAAAATCGTGATCGCGGCCAGCGCTCCTAGGACGAGGGGGCGTCTGCCGATAGCGTTTGTCGGCGCGGTCATAACCATATCCATGTCAGGGCTGCGCCACGAAAGGCTCGTCAAATCGCTCACCCGTGATCAGATAGTAAAGCCCGATCTCAAACCTGTCGCCCACGGCAACGGACCGCACATCAATGATCACTTCGCCGGGGAGCCAACTGGTGGTAGATCGGAGAGGCGGCCCGTCGTTCCCGCCGAGGAAGGCCCCGGCTGCGTCAAAACGATGAATGAAGACAGTCAGTCGGGTTGACACCGGCTGGAGTGATTGCCAATACAGGGTGATCGAGTCTGGCATCACGTCGTAACCCAGCAACCGGATGGCGCTCCCGAAATCGTGATTAACCCGATGAGCTATCGGTGGGATTTTGAACGAGCGCTCAGGGATGACGAGCGTCACTGCGCCCATCACGAAGGAGTCAGAGACAGGTGCGCCGTCGAGGGAGACGAAATCAACGACAACGCGGGCTGGGCCGGGCGGGAGTTGTGGCGGCAATAAAATACTGTGGGGGTATTGGATCAATTCGTCGGGTGCCCACCGGTCGGACGGGTAATCAGGCCCGACCGGAGGAAAGCGGGATGAAAAAATGGTGCGGCCTGCCGCGTCGGTCAGGGACAGCCTGGCTTCCAAGCCCGGGGGCCGCTCGCTACCGGTATGCCACACCATCGTGAACGGCAGGAGGTCGCCAACGCTAAACGTCTCGCCAGCCACACTGCCTTCGACGATGCGGAGCGGCCCCGGAGACTGGCGCCAACCGGGCGTGAGCGTGGCCGCGCCCAGGTCATACTCCAGGCCAACGGGCTGATCCGCCACAATCAGATTGAGAGGTGACACGGCGCCATTTTCCAGCGAATAGACGCTCACCCGCAGATGGTATTCGCCGGGCGGCGCGCCGGAGAGGGGTAACAACGCATGATCATCCCGAATGTACATATTCGTTCTCCAGCCGCCCGTCGGGTAGAGTCCGGGGTAGTGATCGGAGTGGCCGAAGCGGTTGCCCTGCCGATCAACAAGCTGGATCGAAATGTGATAATCCTTCGGGAGGGGTCTCAAAGCCTGCCAGTACAGCGCCACGGGTATCTTTTGATCTGCTGCAAACGACCTCCCCTCCGGAAAGTCGAGGCCGATGAGGGCCAGTTGCTCGCCGAACTGGACCGCGTCGGACAGAGAACCTCGGACCGTGCGAAAGTCGGTATGGTAGAAAGGCGTCTCTATTCTATCCAAATCCAAAATAAGAATCCGCAAGCAGAGTAATCCTGATAATGTCAAGAACGCAGACCACGAAACCGGCTGCGCCGGCGGCAAAACAGTTGCAGGCGTGGCGCGATAAAAGAATAGCGCCAGCAATGAAATAAAAGAGATCATGCCGCCCACCACCTGGGGGCGGGTAGGCTCAAGCGCCAGGCGCAGGGTATTTTCACCAGCCGGCAGGTGGACGGCGATGAGACCGGTGGAAGGCCTGATTTGGATCGGCAGGGGTTGGCCGTTGAGCCTCGCTGTCCAACCGGGAAAATAGAAAATGTCGAATACAGCGTCGAAAGAAGCAGGCGACGCGTATACAACGTCGGAAGAGGTGATCTGCGTGTTCTGACTTAGTACGGTCACAAAAGGCGGCAGTGGCTCGAGGCGGAAGGGGGTCAGATCGTCGTCATATCTGGCCAGCAACGAGTCTGGCGGCGGTAGCTCGCTCACCCAGCGAGGCACGAACTCTTTCTGATAGGTAAGACCGACGGCGGTGGGCGCCTTGAGTTCATAGCCGATGATATCGGTTGGCAGTCTGACATCGGGGAACGGCGCATCCGCCGGATGGCGGTATGTCCATGTGAGAGAGTAGAAGAAGATAATGGTCATAATGCCCGGCGCCCAGCGCCGGTGAGTGGCAAGTGGCACGGCCGTCGCAAGCCAGGCCAGCAGTAGACCGGCCGGGCCGAGAAGCCGCCAGGGAAATTGCAACATTCGCCCCAGCGGCAGCAGTTGCCAGATGGCAAGTGAGGCGCTGTGTGTAAGAAAAGCAATGATCGCCAACGCAGTGAATAGCACAACGACAAGGTGTGAATGCGCGAAGCGCTTACGCAGGGTGAGCGCCGTGATCAGGGCGATGACCGCCAGCGCCAATACCGGCAGGGACAAACTGATCGGGTATGGGTTGCGGGCCAGATAGGGGTCGAAAGCGATGGGCAATGAGAACAGGTCCTTCAAAGGAACGAAGAAGTCGCGATAGTCAAACCCCGCGCGTTGAAGGTTGACATATTCGATCTCAAGCGAGAATGGCAGGAGGTAGAACGCTGTCAGGCCAATCGCGTGGACGATGCTGACCATCAATGATCCCAGCACTTTGAACCGTGAGCTTTCCTGTTGCGGAGGCGCATCCAAGATTAAGACCATGGCATAGAGGAAGAGCAAGGGCGTGAAAAGCAAGGCCGAGATGTTGTGAGTCAGCACCAGGGCCGAGTAAAACAGAATAAACAGGAGGCGATCAGATCGCCGTGAGTAGAGAATCAGACAGCGTGCCGACCAGAACACCCACGGGACAATGCCCAAAGCCCACATTTCGGGATATGCGCCTCGGATGAGCGCGTTGAAATACATGTAGGGTGACATCCCATAGGCAGCGCTGGCCACGATTCCCGCCATTGGCGAGTTGAATTGGCTCCTGGCCCAGCAATACATGCCCACGACGCCGATGCCCATGGCCAACACGGATGCCCAAAGGTATGCCGATGGCAACGAGAGACCGGCAAAAAAGAAGGGCAGGGCCGTGTAGTACGACAGGGGCGCATAGAACTTAAACAGCGGCCCGCCAAAGCCGTAATTAATGTCACTGAACCACCGGGGATAGAGGTCGCCCTGGCGAACATGCCAGCTCAATTCGACCAGGCGGTAGAAGTGATTCGGCCCGTCACCCAACGTGGACGGCCCGTAACGGAAGAGCGGCCACGCCGTCAGCAACGCCAGGGACAGCAAAGTCAATGGGACGGTGAAACGAGACCACTCACGCGCCAGAAGCTTAAGGGTAGTCAACATACAAGGACGGTTTACGGATACACCTTTCCATCTTGGCCGTCATCATGAAATGGTCGAGGTTGTCGATCATCGAGACGCGCCCAACGGCTTCGTCGAGGATGGCGGCGATGATGCCGCCGTGCACCACGCAATAATGGGAGTTGGGCTGTCGTTTATTCGTCGTCATGGCCGCAATGATACCTTATCGGAGGCTTCTGAATTTCGGGCAGTGTCAGGTACAATAGCAACAGATTCTCATTAGCAATGTCCACCCACCCCACTTCGCCAAGGAGTCTTTCCTAATGAGTACGTTCCCCTCACACGCAAATGTCGTCATCATCGGCGCCGGCATCGTCGGCAACAGCATGGCCTACCATCTGGCCCGCCTGGGCTGGAAGGACATCGTCCAGCTCGACAAAGGCAAACTGCCCAACCCCGGCGGCTCGACCGGCCACGCTTCCAACTTCATCTTCCTTACCGATCACTCGAAGGAGATGACGAAGTTCACGCTCGATAGCGTGGTGCAATACAAGGAGCTTGGCGTCTTCATTCAAAGCGGCGGCATCGAAGTGGCCCGCACCACCGAACGCGCCGAAGAACTCAAGCGCCGCCTGGCCGCCTCCAAGTCGTGGGGGATTGACTCGGAATTGATCTCCCCGGCCCGGGTCAAAGAACTCGTGCCGTATATCAACGAGAAGATCATCCTCGGCGGCTTCTCCACCCCCGGCATCGGCACGGTGGACTCACTGCGCGGCGGCACGCTGATGCGCGAGAAGGCGCAGGCGCTGGGCGCGTTGACCGTCTTTGCCAACACCGAGATCACCGGGGTGGAGGTGGTGAACGGGCGAGTGACGGGGGTGCGGACGAATCGGGGCGACATCCAAGCCGAGACAGTGGTGGTTTGTTGCGGCATCTGGAGTCCCCGAATCGCCCGCATGGCCGGAGCCTCCATGCCCCTCACCCCTGCCGTGCATCAAATGATCAGCGTGGGGCCGGTGCCTCTCTTTGCCAACACCAAAGGCGAAATTGATTATCCCATCATCCGCGACATGGATGTCAACGGTTACGAGCGTCAGCACGGGAGCGACATGGAAGTCGGCTCGTACGACCACCGCCCGATCCTGGTCGCGCCGGACGATATTCCGCCGATTGAGAAAGCCGCCCTCTCGCCCACCGAGATGCCATTCACCAAAGAGGATTTCGATCCGTCACTGGAGCGGGCGTTGGAACTGATCCCCGACATCCTCGCCGATCCAAAAGTCGGCATCCGCTACGCCATCAACGGCCTGCTCTCCCTGACTCCCGACGGCTTGCCCCTCTTGGGCGAGACTCCGGAAGTGAAGGGCTTGTGGTCGGTGGCGGCGATCTGGATCAAAGAAGCGCCGGGCATCGCCCGCGCCGTGGCCGAATGGATGACCCACGGCTCTTCCGAGATTGACTTTTCCAATTCTGAAATCTCGCGCTGTTACGGGCATCAAAAGACGAAAGTCCACGTCCAGGCCCGCGCCGCCGAAGGCTTCAACAAAACCTATGGCATCGTCCACCCGCGCGAGCAGTGGGCGTCGAATCGCTACGTGCGCCTCAGCCCGCTGTTCGAGCGCCAGAAGGCGTTGGGAGCGGTCTTCTTTGAGACCATGGGGTTTGAGCGCCCGCAGTGGTACGAGTCCAACGCTAAACTACTAACGCAATATGGCGAGCGTGTCATGCCGCGCCGGTACGAATGGGATGCGCGCTGGTGGTCGCCCATCATCAACGCCGAACACCTGGCGATGCGTGAAAGCGTGGGCATGGTGGACCTTTCGGCCTTTGCCATCTTTGACGTGACCGGCCCCGGCGCGCTGGACTACATGCAAAAGATGTGCGTGGCCCAAATGGACGTGCCGGTGGGCCGGGTGATCTACACCTCACTGCTCAACGTCACGGCGGGCATCAAGGCCGATCTCACCGTGATGCGCCTTGGCCAGAATCACTTCCGCATCGTCACCGGCGTCTTCGACGGGCCGCGCGACAAGAAGTGGTTCACCGATCACCTTCCGGCAGACGGCTCGGCGCAGTTGAGCGACGTCAGTTCGGCGTGGACGACGATCGGGGTCTGGGGGCCGAACGCCCGCAAGCTGGCCCAATCGGTCACCGAAGCCGACCTGTCAAACGACGCCTTTCCCTTCGGCGCCTGCCAGCCGACGGACATTGGCCCGATCCGCGCCCTTGCTTCGCGCATTTCGTATGTCGGCGAACTGGGCTGGGAGATCTACGCGCCCATGGAACAGGCCGGACGCCTGTGGGACATTTTGTGGGAAGCGGGACAGCCGTTCGGCGTCACTCCGGTGGGCATCGGCGTGTATGGCACGACCGCGCGGCTGGAAAAATCCTATCGCCTCTATGGCGCAGAACTGGAATTGGAATACAACCTGGTCGAGGCCGGTATGACCCGCCCCCAGGTCAAGCCGCAGGATTTCATCGGCAAGGAGGCCTATCTCAAGCAACGAGCCGCGCCGCCCACCGCCCTTCTCTGCACGCTGACGGTAGACGACAACACCGCCAAGTCCGGCTTCAATCGCTACCCGCAGGGCCGCGAGCCGATCCTTACCCCTGATGGCAAGCCCCTCACCGACGCGCATGGCCGCGGATCGTATGTGACGAGCGCCGGGTCCGGCCCTTCGGTTGGCAAGTCCATCCTGTTGAGCTACCTGCCGCCGGAATACGCCAAGGCCGGCATGAAACTCGCCGTCGAATACTTTGACGAACATTATCCCGTCACCGTCGCCGTCGTTGGCAACGCGCCGTTGTTCGATCCGAAGAACGAGCGGCTGAAGGCCTAATGAACATTTTAGTTTGCATTAAGCGCGTCCCGGCAACGGGCGGTCGGGTGACGTTGACGCCGGACGCACAGGAGATTGACACTCGCTATCTTGGCTTCACCATTAGCCCGCACGAGGAGTGCGCGGTGGAAGAGGCCATCCGGCTTATTGAGGCCCACGGCGGCTCGACGACAGCTCTCACCCTCGGCCCTGCCGCCGCCGAGGAACAACTACGCGACGCGATGGCGATGGGGATCGAGAACGCCATTTTGTTGGAAATCGATGGCCGCGAATGGGATCCCGCTGCCACCGCCGGGGCCATCGTCGAGGCCGTCCGGGCCAGAGGCTTCGACCTTTTGCTCTTTGGCAACGAGGCAGCGGACACGGGCGATTATCAAGTCGGCATCCGCGTCGCCCATGCCCTCGATCTGCCCTGCGTGACCGGCGTCAAAGCGCTGGAGGTCAAAGACGGCAAGGCCGTCGCTAAACGCGAGGCGGGCGGTGGAGCGTGGGAGGTGTTCGAGGTCGCTTTGCCCGCTGTCCTGACTCTGAAAGAGGGTATCAACCTGCCGCGCTACCCCTCCCTGCCCGGCCGCCTCAAGGCCAAGAAAAAACCAGTTGAGCGCCTGCAACCACAATGGCAGGTGGGCGCGTTGGAGAAAGTGCGGCTCAAGCTCCCCACTGAAAAAGAGCATCAAGTCGAGATTCTGGGCAAAGGCCCGGAGGCCGCGCCGAAGATGGTTGAAATATTGCAGAGGCTGGGGGTGGTATGACTATGATCCTTGGGTTTATTGAACACGATCGCGGCAAGCTGAATGAGTTGTCATTGGAGATGCTGACCTTCGGGCGGCGCTTGGCGACTCAGTTGAATGTACCGCTTCAGGCCATCCTCATCGGGGAGGCCGCCCGCCCTCTGGTTGGCCGTCTCTCGTCCTTCGGCGTTTCCGTCCTGCATCTGGCTAAACACGAGCGGCTGGATGAGGCTTACGCGCCCGAGGCTTGGGCGCAGTGCATGGTGAATTTGATGGCGGCGGCAAACCCTCAGATCGTGATCGCCGCCGGAAGTGATCGCGGCAGTGAGGTCATGGCCCACGTTGCCGCGCGCAGCGACCTGCCGCTGGCCGCCAATTGCATTGACGTTCAGCCCGGCGATCCCTTCACCGTCACTCGCCAGCGCTGGGGCGGAAGCTTGTTGGATGAATCGCGCCTGACAGGAGCAGTGAAGTTGTTGACCGTTGCCCCGCATGCCCTGCAGGCCGAGGAAGTTTCCGCAGGAGAACCGATGCTGAACGAGTTCACCCCCGCGCTCGGCGACAAAGAGTTTCGAGTGCGCGTAGCGAGCCGGGTCGAGGCGGCGGCGGGCAAGGTGTCGCTGGCCGAGGCCAAAGTCGTCGTGGGCGGCGGGCGCGGCGTGGGCAGCGCCGAGGGGTTCAAAGTCCTCGAGGAGTTGGCCGGATTGCTGGGCGGTACGGTCGGGTGTTCGCGCGCTGTCACCAGCCTGGGCTGGCGGCCTCACCACGATCAGGTCGGGCAGACCGGCACCCGCATCGCGCCGGAGATTTACATCGCCTGCGGTGTGAGCGGTGCCACCCAGCACATGGTCGGGGCCAAAGGATCAAAACGCATCCTGGCCGTCAACACCGACCCCGAAGCCACCATCGTCGCCAAAGCCGATTGGGCCATCATCGGCGACTTGCACGAGGTGGTTCCGGCATTGAGTGCGGAGATCAGGAAGGTGAAGAGCGGGAGAGGATAGAAGTATCGAGAAATATTCGATGCCAAGATCGAACCAATCGTGAGTTCAAAACAGCGATGGCTTCAAGCCCGAATATCCCAACCGTACTGACCAGCTTTGTCGGGCGCAAGCGAGAGATTGCAGATGTCGCGCGGTTGATCGTATCTTCGCGTTTGCTCACCCTCACCGGGGCCGCTGGTTGCGGCAAAACTCGTCTTGCCTTACGCGCAGCTTTATCCTGTTTGGAGTCGCGACGATGCGTGCAGGTGTGTTGCCCCGCTGGGCGGGCCTGTTGTTGATCATCGGGGTAGCGTTTCAAATGGCGGAAGGGTCGCCGATTGATCAAACGCTATTGCATGTGATTCTCACCATCGGTCGTGTAGCATTCGGCCTCGGCCTGGCGTGGATGGGCTACGCGCTCTGGTCGGAAAAGCGCGAGCTTGCCAGATAAGGCCAGCCTACGACCTGGGCTTCGGTGTCTACCTCGAACCTCATTTGCCCGAAATCTCTTCACAGTCTACGCCTGCCGCCCCTGCTCCACCCACCGCTCCCACGCCCCCAACCCATCGTAGGCCGCATACTTGTAGGCATCGGACAGGGTAGGATAGTTGTAGACCGCCTGAATAAACGCATCTATCGTCCCATTCGTCGCCATTACCTGCGCGCCGAGGTGGATCAACTCCGACGCCATCTCGCCAATCATATGCACGCCCAACAACTTTTTGTCGGTGGGTGAAAAGACCAGCTTGATCATCCCGCTCACATCGCCGATGATTTGGCCGCGCGGGTTGTTGTCGTAGTAAGCCCGCCCGCACAGATAGGGCACGTTCTTGCTCTGGCAATCGTCCTCCGACAAGCCCACCATCGAAATCTCCGGGATGGTGTAAATCGCCAGGGGCTGAATGGGCGAGACCTGCTCCTTGTAGCGCAGGCCAAAGGCGTGCACCATTGCCACCCGCGCCTGCTCCATTGAAATCGAGGCCAGGGCCGGAAAACCGATGACGTCACCAGCGGCGTAAATGTTGGGAATGTTGGTTTGATATTTCTCGTTGACCAAAATCAGGCCGCGATTGCCCAGTTGGACGCCGACGGCTTCCAACCCCAACCTCTGCACATTGCTCTGCCGTCCGGCCGCGAACAGGGCACTGTCGCAATCCAATTGCTCCCCGCCCTGCAACGTCATGTGAACGTGATCATCGCGCTTCTCGACCCGCTGGACACGATCATTGAAGATAAAACGCAGGCCCAATCCTTCAAGGCGTTTTTGCAACCGCCCGGCGATCTCGCCATCGGCAAACGGCAACAACCGCCCGCGCGATTCGATCAGCATGCCCCTCACCCCCAGCGCCGTGAAAATAGAGGCATACTCGCAACCGATGACGCCGCCGCCCACCACCGCCATCGTCTTCGGGATGTGGCTCATGCGCAGAATCGAATCGGAGTCGTAAATCAGGCGGTGGTCGAAGGGGACGCCTTCGGGGTGGTGAGGCGACGAACCCGTCGCGATCAGTATGAAGTCGCCCGCGAGATCGAGTTCTTCACCGGAGTCCGTTCTGACCTTAACCGTGTGAGCATCTTTCAACGAGGCCTCACCAGTAATCACCTCAATGCGATGGCGCTCAAGATTGCGATTGATAATCTTCCAGGCATTCTCGACCACGACCTGTTTGCGATACATGAAGTCGCCAACGGTCAGGCCCTCTTTGAGCGAGTAGTCAATGCCATACAGCCCGCGCTGGCGCAGGCCGGAGAAGTACAGCGCCGTCTCGCGCAGAGTCTTCGACGGCACCGTGCCGGTGTTGATGCCGGCCCCGCCGGGGTGAGGCTCGCGTTCGATCAGCGCCACCCGTTTGCCAAAGTACGCCGCCTGCGCCGCGCCTTTCTCGCCCGCCGGGCCGGAACCAATAACGATGAGATCGTAATTTGCCATCGCTCATCCTCCAGGCCAAATTCTACTCGATTTACGACTATAATCCCGTTTGTGGAGATCGAAGCCAAATACACCGCCCCGGATACAACTGTCTTTGCGTCGTTGCAGGCCCTCAAGGCGCTGGGGCCGTATGCCCTACGGCCCAAAGAGGATCGGCGGCTGGTGGATCATTATCTGGATACGGCCGAGCGCGATCTATTCCGCAACGGTTATGCCTGCCGCTTGCGCGAAGCGGAAGCCGGCTCGGCGTGGGTGGCGACGATCAAAGGCCTGGGCCGGGCCGAGGGCGCAACGGCAGGCCCCCTGTCGCTGCATCAGCGTGAAGAACACGAAGTCGAAGTGCAACCGCACAGTGCGCCAGACGATTGGCCGGAGAGCACGGCGCGAGAGTTAGCCCTTCGTCTGAGCGCGGGCCGACCGCTGCTCGAATTGTTCAGCCTCCGTCAGACCCGGTCACGCCGCGCCGTGAAACAGGGCCGGCGAACCGTGGGCGAATTGTCGCTTGATGTGGTCGAGATTGAAATTGGCGATCAGAAAACGATCATCCACGAACTGGAGATCGAATTGACGAAGACCGGCACGCTCACTGACCTCACGGTGTTGGCCGACTCGCTCAGGGGCTACGCCCTCACCCCCCAACCCCAATCGAAATTCGAGCGCGCACTGGCGCTGTTAAACGGCCAGCGCCCTCCCGACGACCCGGACACGGTTGTCATTCTGAGCGAAGCGAAGAATCCCGGAATTGCAACGCCGAGACCCTTCGCACAGAACGCTCAGGGTGACAGGGCGAAATCTCTCAGGGAGACACCCGCCGATCGCCGTAATACTGAACGGCCGAAAAAGAAACATCCCGGCGTTCGCGCCGATGAGCCAATGGCCGAAGCCGGCCGCAAAATTTTGCGCCTCCATTTCGAGCGCATGACGGCCAACGAAGACGGCGCCCGCGAGGGAACAGACATTGAAGCCCTGCACGATATGCGGGTGGCGACGCGCCGCCAGCGCGCGGCTGTCAGAATCGTTGCCCCCTATTTCAAACGCAAAGCCATCCGGTCGTTCCAAGACGAATTGCGAACACTGGCCCGGCATCTGGGCGCGGTGCGCGATCTGGATGTTTTGATTGAGGCGGCTCAGTCGTTTCAATCGTCGTTGAACAAGGAGGCGGCTGAGGCCTTCCAGCCGTTGCTCGACGAATGGAATCGTCAGCGTAACTTTGCTCGCGAGACGTTGTTAAACTATCTAAATAGCGGCGAGTATCGGGCTTTCACTGAGAAGTACGAGACGTTTCTTTCACAGGCAGGGGCCGGGGTCAAAGAGACGGTCGCTCCTGAGTCGCCCAAACCGGCTCTGGTGCGCCACATTCTGCCCACTGAGATTTGGACTCACTACGGCAACCTGCGCGCTTACGAGACAGTGCTGGATTGGGCCAGCCTCGAAACCATTCATGCTCTGCGCATCGAGGGCAAGCGCCTGCGCTACTTGTTGGAATTTTTTGCCGAAGCGCTTGATCCAGCAGCCGGGGAAGCCATCGAGATGATGGTGGCCCTGCAAGATCACATTGGCGAATTGCACGACACCGATGTGACAATCAACCTGCTCCGCGAGTTTCTGATGCAGGGCGCGCAATCGCCGCTTAAGCCGGAAATGATTGCCGCTGTGACGCAATATCTCAAGCTTAAGCAAAACCGGCTGCGAACACTGCAACGCACACTTAAACGCCCGTGGCGGCGAGTGAACGGAGCGCGCTTCCGAAAACTTTTAGCGCGGGCGGCGGCGGTGCTTTAGACTCGGTTACACCTGACAGGTCTTAGCGGCGGACTTTGCCGCCGGAACCTGTCAGGTGTAACCGTCAACCAACATGACTCCCAAAAAGGTCATCATTGACACCGACCCCGGCATTGACGACTCGCTGGCCATTCTGCTGGCGCTGGCTTCGCCCGAACTGCAAGTTGAGGCCCTCACCGTCGTCAGCGGCAACTGCGTTGTTGAAGATGGAGTCAAAAACGCGTTGAGTGTGTTGGAGTTGGCCGGGGCGCATCACATCCCGGTGGCGCAGGGAATGCGCGTTCCATTGCTTCAACCCCTGCTGATTGCGCCGGAGACTCACGGGGAGACCGGCATTGGCTACGCTCGTCTGCCCTCTCCGAAAACACCGCCCGCTTCACAACATGCGGCTGATCTCCTCATCGAAAAAATTATGGCAACCCCCGGTGAGATGGTCCTCATCGCCATTGGCCCCCTCACCAATCTGGCGATGGCGATCCGGCTGGAGCCGAAAATCGTGCCGGCAGTGCGGGAGGTCATCATCATGGGCGGCGCCATCCGTCATGGCGGCAACACCACTCCGCTGGCCGAGTTCAACGTCTACTGTGATCCACACGCCGCCCACATCGTCTTTCATTCGGGGATGACGATGACGCTTGCGCCCTTGGATGTAACGTATCAAGTGATCTTGACTCAACAAGATGTTGATCGCCTGTTGGCAATTCCCTCTCCGGTTTCGCGCTTCATCGCCGATGCGACTCGGTTTTACATGGAGTTTCACGACGAGTATCAAAGCATCGAGGGCTGTGTCATCAACGATCCGCTGGCCCTGGCCCTTGCCTTTGCCCCACACCTCGTCGAAACCGTGTCTCTGTTTGTGGACGTGGACATTTCCGGCGGCCCCGCGCTGGGCAAGACCTTCGCCGACTTTTACCGCCTGCAGAAGAAGCCGCCGAATATGAAAGTGGCGCTGGGAGTCAAAGCGCGAGATTTTATCGAGTTGTTTCTGGAACGGATGGAAACGCTGTGCCATCAGCACCCTTCACGAAATAGCACGTAGCTTAGGGCCTTGTGCCCGTTTCCCTGCCGAATTTGCCGCCCACAAGGGGCTATACTACCTGGACTTACGCAACGCACCCTTCGACTGCGCGCGGCGGCACTCTGAGCGGAGTGAAACGCAGTCGAAGAGGCCGCCGCGCTCCGCTCAGGCCGCGCCCTGAGCTTGCCGAAGGGGTGCTGCAAACGACCAAATTGCGTAAGTCCAGACTACAATTCATCAAGGAGGAGATGCACCTATGAATAACATTATCAATTCAATCAAGAAGGAGTTTACGACTACCACGCTGGTGCTGATCCCAGTGGCGATTGCGATCAACATCGCCATCGGGGAATTGGTGGTTAGATTGAACCTGCCGGTATATCTAGACAGTATTGGTACTATATTGGTGGGCGTGCTGGCCGGGCCATGGGCAGGACTGGTAACTGGCGCGCTGGCAAATATTATATGGGGCCTGATCCGCCCATCCAGCGCGCCCTTCTTTTACGTCGCCGCAGTGATCGGTCTCATGGCCGGTCTCGCGGGCCGTTGGGGGGCATTCAACCGTGAATCGCCACGCTGGCTTTCGGTCCTCATTGGCGCAGTATTCTTTTTCTCACTTGCCATGTTCATCCTCGCCTTCATCAACCTGCAGGTCGTGGATGGATTCCCTGTCTTTCCCAGTATGGCGGGTTTGCTTAGGCAATATGCATTGGTCTTCATCGCCGCTCTCATCATCGGGGGCGCGATCGGCTACTTCTTATTACAGAACGGCGCGTATGCTGGTAGCGCCGGATTGATCACGGGCGTAGTCGCAGCCATTATTTCTGCGCCGACGGTGGCCATCGTCTTTGGCGGCGTCACCGGGTCGGGAACTGATCTATTAGTAGCCGCTTTTCGCGCTAGTGGCGCAAACATTCTAGCTTCGGCTCTGGCGCAAGGCGCTGTCTCCGATCCATTCGACAAGATGCTGTCGTTCATGGTGGTCTGGATCATATTGCGCTCACTTCCGGCTCGATTCAAAGCCCGATGAATTCTCCCTTCAGTTTGTATGTAGCCCGCGAAAGCGGGCTGCATCACCTTCATCCCCTCACCAAACTGACTCTTACCTTCGGCCTGCTCATTGCGGCGTTAGCGTTGCCGTGGATATGGGCAACTTACATACTGACGGCGCTGGTCATTGTGCCGCTGTCAGTTTGGGGACACATTGCCCGTCCACTCCTAAGAGCCATTTGGACTACGGTGATGCCGTTTGCCATATCAGTATTTTTGATTCAGGGCCTCTTGTGGGGGAGCGGCACTGAACTGTTCAGGCTGGGGCCGGTGTCGTTGAAACAGGAGGGTTTCGTTTTTGCGACGGCCAGCACTGGCCGCATCCTGATGATCTTCGGCGCGTTCCTGTTGTTTGCGATGGCAACGCGCCCCGATACATTGATGATTGCCCTCAAACAAATCGGTTTCCCCGGGGGCCTTGCCTACATCATCGTCACCACCATTCAGATCGTGCCGCGCTTTCAAGCCAAAGCCAACACCATCCTCGACGCCCAACGATCGCGCGGCCTCGAGACCGAAGGCAACATCCTCGTGCGCGCGCGGGCGCTCTTGCCGCTGGTCATGCCGCTCGTCCTCGGCAGTCTGGTGGACGTGGAAGAACGCGCCATCGCCGTCGAAGCGCGAGCCTTCAACTCTAAACGGCGCGAGACCAGCCTCGTCGAAATTACCGATTCGCAAACTCAACAAATCGCTCGTTGGCTTATGATGGGCCTGACAGTCGGCATCTTGATCGCAAGGGTGATATGGCGCTGATCGAACTAAGCAACGTCACCTACACCTATCCAGCGGCGAAGTTTCCGGCCTTACAAAACCTGAATTTACAAGTCAATGAAGGTGAACTTGTAGCCCTTGTCGGCGCAAACGGCGCAGGCAAGTCCACGCTGTGCTATACGCTGGCTGGTTTCGTTCCCCATTTCTATCGTGGCGAGTTGAAGGGCACTGTCGCAGTTGCCGGAGTAGACACTCACACCACGCCATTGAGCGAACTCGTGCTGACAGTGGGGTTGGTCTTTCAAAATCCGTTCTCGCAAATCTCCGGCTCCAAGTTCACCGTCTATGAAGAGATCGCCTTCGGCCTCGAAAACATCGGCCTGCCGCGCGAGGAGATGAAGGCGCGAGTTGAAAAAGCGATGACGTTGACGGGTATTGTCGATCTGGCGGGGCGTTCGCCCTATGCGCTATCGGGCGGGCAACAGCAGCGCGTGGCCCTGGCCTCCATTCTGGCAATGGCGCCGAAAGTGCTAGTGCTGGACGAGCCAACCTCCCAACTCGATCCCATCGGCACGCGCGAAGTCTTTCAAGTGATCAAGACCTTGAGCCAGCAGGGCGTCACCATCATCATGGCCGAGCACAAAATAGAATGGATCGCTACCTTCGCCGACCGGGTCGTGGCATTGGCCGGGGGCGAGATCATTCTGCAAGGCAAGCCGGAAGAAGTATTGGCCTCGCCGCTCCTTCCCGAACACGGCATCGGTATCTCGCGTTACACCTCCGTAGCCCGCCTCGCCGCGCAAGAGTCGCTCTGGCCTGCTGGCCGCCGTTTGCCCGTCACATTGACCGAGGCCCTCGACGGATTCGCGAACACCTGACAGGTGTTCGCAGGCCGGTTTTAGTGTTGGACAAGTTTCAAACTTGTCCTGCGAAAGATATGAAAATCGAAATTGAGAACTTGCGTTACACCTATCCCGGCGGCGTTGAGGCCGTGCGTGGTATTTCATTGCAAATCGAATCCGGCGAACAGGTTGCCATCGTCGGCCAAAATGGCGCAGGCAAAACCACCCTCCTGCGCCACTTCAACGGCCTCCTGCAACCAACTCAAGGCGAAGTCCGCATCGGCGATTGGAACACGGGCCAGTATTCGGTGGCCAGGCTCGCAACGCGCGTGGGCTGCGTCTTTCAAAATCCCGACGACCAATTGTTTTGCCGTACCGTCCGTGAGGAGGTGAGTTTTGGCCCGAACAATCTGAGCTATGAGACGGGCCGCAAAGAAACTCTGGTGAATGAAGCAATGGCTCTCACCGAGCTAACCGGCAAAGAGGAGACCAACCCCTACGACCTTTCCCCCGCCTGGCGCAAGATGGTGGCCCTGGCTTCAATCCTGGCAATGGACACGCCCATCGTTCTGTTGGACGAACCGACGACAGGGCAGGACGCCGCCAACGTGGCTCGCATCGCCCACATCGTCCGCGCTCTGCACGCGCGCGGCAAGACCGTCATCGCTATCAGCCACGACATTGACTTCTGCGCCGAGAACTTCGACCGTATTATTGCAATGGGGCAAGGCCGGATTCTGCTCGATGGCAAGCCGGGGGATGTTTTATCGCAAGAGGAAACGCTGGCAACAACTTACGTGGATCCGCCTCAACTGACTCGCCTGGGCCGCCGCCTCAACTTCCCGGAGACGGTTTACACCGAAGACCTGTTTCTCGAAGTGTATCGGCGACTCGGAAAATCTGTAGTCTAGCCCCTTGTGGGCGATGGCGCAGTCATGTGACGGGCACAAGGCCCTAGACTACATCAACAACTGCCTCATTCTCGGAAAATCTGTAGTCTAGCCCCTTGTGGGCGATGGCGCAGTCATGTGACGGGCACAAGGCCCTAGACTACATCAACAACTGCCTCATTCTTGAATTGCAACCGATACAGCCGCGCATACACCCCTCCGGCGGCGAGCAGTTCGGCATGCGTTCCCAGTTCAACCAAACGCCCCTCATTCAGCACCGCGATTCGATTCGCCTTCTGCACCGTTGACAGGCGATGGGCGATGATGATCGTCGTCCGCCCCTTCATTAACCGTTCCAGCGCCTCCTGCACCAGCCCTTCCGACTCCGAGTCCAAACTTGAGGTGGCCTCATCCAACAACAGGATGCGCGGGTCTTTGAGCAGGGCGCGGGCAATGGCGACCCGCTGGCGCTGACCGCCGGACAGCTTGACTCCCCGCTCCCCCACCAGCGTATCGTACCCCTTTGGCAAACGGCTAATGAACTCCTCGGCGTTAGCCGCGCGAGCGGCGGCCTCCAATTCAGAATCGGTCGCCTCCAGTTTGCCATAGCGCAAATTCTCCCGCACTGTCCCCGAAAACAACTGTATCTCCTGGGGCACGATTCCGATCTGCTCGCGCAATGAGTCCAGCGTTACTTCGCGCAAGTCGTGGCCGTCCACGCACACCCGCCCGCTCGTCGGATCGTAGAAGCGCGGGATGAGGTTGAAGAGGGTGGACTTGCCCGCGCCGCTCGGCCCGACCAGCGCCAGCACTTCGCCGGGTTGGATGTCGAGAGCAATATCGTGCAAGACAGCAGAGGCCCGTTCGTATGCGAACGAGACATGATCGAAAGTGAGGCCGCCTTTGACGGGCGGCAGGAGCCGCGCCCCCGGCGCGTCCCTGATCTCCGGCGTCTCGTCGAGCAATTCAAAGATGCGGCGCGAGGCGCCGGCCGCCTCTTGCAGTTGTGTATAGAGGCTGGTGAACGTGCCCAGCGACGCGCCAATGTTGATGCCATACACCAGAAACGCAATGAGCGCCCCTGCCGTCAAGCGGCCTTCCAACACTTCGCGCCCGCCGAACCACAGCACTGCCGCCAGCCCCGCAAACCCCAAAAACGACATGAGCGGCCCAAACGCCGAGCGCAGAACGGATTGCTGCATCATCCGGCCAAATGTGCTTTCCAATTGGCGGCCATAACGATCCACTTCAAACGGTTCGCGCACAAAGGCCTTGACGACGCGGATCGCCCCAATGGCCTCCTCGGCCATCGCCGTGCTGTCGGCCACTTGATCCTGCACTTCGGTGGAGAGTTGGCGAAGGCGGCGGCCAAAGAGGGTCGCCGTCAACACGATCAGAGGCGTGATCGCCAGAATGAACAGCGACAGCCGCCAGTTGAGGATCAGCATCAACACCAATGAACCGACGAAAGTGAAGAGTTGGCCGAGGGCGGTGACTAGATTGCCGGTGAGCGCGCCGCGCACCAGGCCCACGTCGGCGGAGAGGCGCGAGAGCAGTTCACCCGTGCGCCGGTCGGCAAAGAAGCGCAGGCTCAGGCGGTGCAGGTGGGCGTAGGTTTGCTGGCGCAAATCCATCAGCACCCGCTCGCCCACATAGGTGAGGGCATAACCCTGGACGTAATAAAAGACCGAGCGGGCCAGGAAGGCGGCGATGAGGACGAGAGTGATGTTATTCAACTGGGCCACATCGCGCCCGGCCAGCACCGCGTCCACCAGCGTTTGCATGATCCATGGAAAGACCAGACCCATGGCCGCGCCGAACAAGAGCGAGAGCAAAGCGATGATCAGCCAGCCGCGATAGGGACTCAGATAAGCGAGAAGCCGCCGCACTTGATCGGCGGAGGGACGGATAAAAGGTTCAGACGGTGAGACGAGTTGAGAGGAGGAACGGAAGGAACGGAACATGAGGGTCAATGTAGGTGACTGTCACCGGCGCATGCTCTCTGCAAATACAACCCTTTGGCGCCGGTGACAGTCACCTTGTATACTGATTTATCTTCGGAAACTGCGTCGCGGCTTCAGCCTTTTGCACGAGGACGCCGATTGGGTTGAAGCCGACGCGCACGCGGTTGCGGCCATAGTCAACGGCGATGGCCATGCCGACGACTTGTCCGGTGTGCTGGCTGATCAGCGGCGAGCCGCTCATGCCGCCTGCGTCAAAAGTCTCATCCATAAGCACCCAGATGCCGTTCGTGTCAACGGATTGTACCGTGCCTTCAAACACCCCTACCTTCCCCCAACCGCCGAAGAGCGAGACGCGCTCGCCGGGTTGAGGCGCGCCGCGTGAGTCGGGGGTGAGGATGAGAGAGGGGTCAATCGTCTGTGACGGGTTCACCTTGAGCAATAGCCAATCTACAGTGAGGTCATCGCTGGTGCGGGGGACGCCGGGTTCGC
>Ga0247727_10006932_pt1 | contig 21939 bp, 17 predicted proteins | sample WisWelCaveWW1625_FD_202498 | JGI IMG/M metagenome (GOLD analysis project Ga0247727, IMG submission 202498) | Biofilm microbial communities from Wishing Well Cave, Virginia, United States - WW16-25 | ecosystem: Environmental > Aquatic > Deep subsurface > Groundwater > Cave microbial mat | place...
GAGTACCACTCGACATAGAGCCACTCGTCGCTGCGGATCGCGCGGAAGGTCGGGATGAAGATCGGCTTGCCGGCTGCGATCGCCGCTTGCACTTGCGCGAGCGTGTCGAGGGTGCCGCCGGCGAACCCGTAGGTCCCGTGGAATTCAACGAGGAAGTCGTTCCGCCAGGTCGACACGGAGGCTTCGAACAGCGGCACGAGCGAGGTACCGTCGACGTCGCTGGCGGCGAGGCCCGCGAGATCGAGGAGCGTCGGGGCGACATCGGCGTGGGTGACGATCGCGCTGCTCTGGGCTCCAGCCGGGATCCCGGGCCCTGTGACGAACATCGGCACGCGGATCGATTCGTCGTATGGCGCTTGCTTCGCGGCGAGCCGGTGCGAGCCGAGGTTGTAGCCGTTGTCGCTGACCAGCATCACGACGGTGTCGGCGAGCTCGCCGTTCGTCGAGAGGCGGTCGAAGAGTGCGGCGATCATCTCGTCGACAGCGAGCAACGAACCCATGCGATCACGATGATCAAAGGTCAGGAAGGCCTCGAGCACGGGCGGGATCGGCGGGATTCCGTTGCGTAGCCACGTCGGCTTGTCGCCGACGTCGACCTCGTCGTAGTTCGGCCGGACCGGAAGCGGATCGTCTGTAAACGGGTTCGTCGCGTGGCGGGGCGCCGGTTCCATCGGTAGGTGCGGCGCGCTCGGGGCGACCCACAGCAGGAACGGCTGATCGTCGGTCGCCTCGCGCTCGTCCATGAAGGCGAGTGCTTCGGAGCTGACGACGTCGGTCTGGTAGTCCTCCGGGGCGCTGAGGTAGGTCTCGACGACACCGTTGCGATTGGCGGTGTAGGTGTACCCGTCGTAGTAGCCGTTGACGAGCCCGAACCAGTCGTCCCACCCTGGAGGCACGTGCGTCGGGTCGAGGTGGTACTGGTTGAAGTACTTGCCGACGAGGCCAGTGGCGTAGCCGGCCGCGTCGAGGCGGGTCGCGACCGTGTCGGCCTCCGCGCCAGAGTTGACGAACGCTTCGAAGCCGCCGTCGGGGCGGGTGTTGTCGAAGACGCCGGTGTTGTGCGGGTAGCGGCCGGTCAGCATCGTCGCCCGGGCCGGGCAGCAGACGGGATCGGTGGCGAACGCGTTCGTGAACTCGAGGCCCTGGTCCGCGACCAGCGCCTGCGTGAGCGGCATCGCGTCCCGATAGGGTGTCGCCGTCGCGTCGACGTCGTCGAGCACGATGACAACGATGTTCGGATCGTTGCGCGTCACGAACTGGATCTTCTCGATCACCGTGTAGGTGCTGTCATTCGCGATAGCGCTGACCTTGTGCGTGCCATCGTTGATCGCGGTGGTGTCGAGCGTCAGCTCGAACGGTGCCTCGGTGTCATCCGGCAGCGCGGTGCCGTCGAGCTCGAACGCGACGCTCTGCGGCGAGTAGTTGAACGGCGCGACCGAGACGACGGCGATGCCTGCGTGCGGGCTCGATCCCGGGATGGTGATCGAAAGACCAGGAACCGGGTCACCGGGAGGCGGTGTCGGGAACACGCAGCCGGCGGCGAGCAAGCCCAGGGTGACGGTCACGGTCGCACTGGGCGAACCGAGACCACGTACCAGCCGCGGCCTGCTGTGCGAGCCGCGCCCGGACACGCTGCGATTCACGCGCGGCAGCCAGCGCTCGAGCAGGTGCCGAGCGTCTCCAGCCGTGCCTGGAGCGCGGCCGTCGTCGAGGCGTACTGGCTGGCGCCTTCGGGTGTCGCGATCAGGTTGTCGAGCTGGTACGGGTCGGCCACCATGTCGTACAGCTCGTACTCGTGTGGCGCAGTGGAGTACCACTCGACGTAGAGGTACTGCTCGTTGCGCACCGCCCGGAACGTCGGCACGAGGACCGGCTTGCCGGCCTGGATCGCGTTCTGCACGTGCGCAAGGGTCTCGAATAAGCCGCCGTACAGCCCGTACGTGCCCTTGAACTCGACCAGGAAGTCGCTGCGCCATGAACTCGGCGGGCCACCGAACAGGGGTACCAGCGACGTGCCGTCCATGTCGCTCGCGGGGAGTCCGGCAAGGTCGAGCAGGGTGGGTGCGAGGTCGGCATGGGTGACGAACGATGCCGACTGCGCACCCATCGGGATGCCGGTGCCGGTCATCAGCATCGGGACGCGGATCGACTCTTCATAGGGAGCCTGCTTCCCCGCGAGCCGGTGCGAGCCGAGGTTGTAGCCGTTGTCGCTCACGAGCACGACGACGGTGTCGGCGAGCTCGCCGGTGCTGGTGAGGCGGTTGAAGACCGCGGCGATCATCTCGTCGACGGCGAGCATTGACCCCATCCGGTCTTGGTGATCGTTCGTGATGAAGTCCGCGAGCCCGGGTGAGATCGGCGGGATGCCGTCGCGTAGCCACGCCGGCTTGTCGCTCACGTCGGCCTCGTCGTAGTTCGGCCGCATCGGGATCGGGTCGTCGGTGAACTCGTTGACGGCGTGGCGAGGCGCCGGCGGCATCGCCCAGTGCGGCGCGCTCGGCGCGACCCACAAGAGGAACGGGCGGTCGTCGTTCGCCTCCTGGGCGTCGAGGAACGCGAGCGCCTCGGCGCTCACGACGTCGGTCTGGTAGTCGTCCGGATCGCTGCCGTAGGACTCGACGACGCCGTTTCGGTTCGCGAGGTAGCTGTAGCCGTCGTAGTAGCCGTGGACGAGGCCGAACCACTCGTCCCATCCGGGCGGGACGTGGGTGGGGTCGAAGATGTACTCGTTGAAGTACTTGCCGACGAGCGCCGTCTCGTAGCCGGCGGCGTCGAGCCGGGTCGCGAGCGTGTCCGTCTCCGAGCCGGAGTTCACGAACGCGCGAAAACCGCCGTCAGGGAACGAGTTGTCCCACACGCCGGTGTTGTGTGGGTACTGCCCGGTCAGCATCGTGGCCCGCGCCGGGCAGCAGACCGGGTCGGTGGCGAACGCGTTCGTGAACTCGAGCCCTTGCGCCTGGAGCAACGCTTGGGTCTGGGGCATCGCGTCCCAGAACGGCGTTGCAGTCGCGTCGATGTCGTCGACGACGATGACGACAACGTTCGGATCGTTGCGAGTGACGAACTGGACCTTCTCGATCACCGTGTAGGTGCTGTCGTTCGCTCGAACGCTCATCATGTGCGTGCCGTCGTTGATCGCGGTGGTGTCGAGCGTGAGCTCGAACGGTGCCTCGGTGTCATCCGGCAGCGCGGTGCCGTCGAGCTTGAACGCGACGCTCGGTGGCGCGTAGTTGAACGGTGCGACCGAGATCGTCAGCATTCCCGAATACGGGCTGGAGCCCGACAACGCGATCGAGAGACCGGGAACCGGGTCGCCCAGGGGCGGGGTCGGGAACACGCATCCGGCCGCGAACAAGCCGAGCACCACGATGAAAACCGCCCTGCACCGCCCGAGATGACGCGTCACCGACCGCCCCCGATCGAGGCGAGAGCGTACCCGCGGTCTTCAGGCTGTCAATGGACGATTCCTCAGGTCGGGCACCAGGTCGCGGCCCCGTTCGTCCGTCAACTCCGAGACGTCAAAGGTGTCAACGTCGACCTCGTCCGAGCCGCGCACGATCAGCGCCCAACCCCGTTGCACCCGTACCTCCGCGACCATTCCCGGCGCTCGCGCACACGCGAGCAGCAGCTCGAAGAGCAACACGGTGAGCGGTGTCTCGTCGAGCTGGAACGGGATCCGCGCGTGTGCCCACGACCAATCCTCGAGCAGGTAGACGCCACCCGCGCGCAACCGCGGGAAGAGGCAGTTGAAGCTGGCGCGACTCTGCGGCACGAGGTGCGAGGCGTCGTCGATGACGAGATCGAGCTCGGCCCCCGCGAACTCGCCGGCGACGATCTCATGCAGGCGCGTTACATCGGCCTGGTCGACGCCGTAGTAGGGCACGACCGTGCGCTCGAGGCCGCGAGCCGCGAGGAATGCCGCGAGCCCCTCGCTCGGCTCCGTTCGCAGGTCGATGGCGACCAGCTTGTCGGGCCGCGCGAGCTGGCTGAACAGCGCCATGCTCCCGCCGTCGTAGATCCCGAGCTCGAGGATCGTCCGGGGCGCGAGCTCCTCGACCAGCGCGCGCACTGCCTCGACTGCCCACGGGGCCTTCAACAGGCAGAACCGCGTCGCGGTCGAGCGGAACCGGCGAAACGCGGGCCGGCACACGAACTCGATGCCGTCGACCTCGAACTCGTCGGGCTGCCTTGGCTCAGCGGGCTGTTTCCAGCGGAGTTCGGGCACCAAGCGCAGCATGCTACGGCCGGTAGGTTCGGCAAATGGGCGAAAGCGATCGAGGCGCCCGAGATGATCTCGAGATCCGCGCGGCGACGCCGGCGGATCTTCCTGCCGTCCTCGACCTCCTCCGCGTCAGCATGGCGCGCGGCGACGACGAGCGATTCGAGCGGCTGTTCCGCTGGAAGCACCACGAGAACGCGTTCGGTCCCTCGCCGGCGTGGGTCGCGACCGACGCCGGCCGGGTCGTCGCGGTGCGGTACCTCATGCGCTGGCAGTGGCGTAGAGGAGCGGACCGGCTTGCTGCGGTCCGCGCGGTCGACACCGCCACCCACCCCGAGTACCAGGGCCGCGGCCTGTTCACGCGGCTGACGCGCCACGCCCTCGACGAGCTCGCCGGCTCGGTCGACTTCGTGTTCAACACGCCGAACGACCAGAGCCGGCCCGGATACCTCAAGATGGGTTGGCAGGTCGTCGGCCGCCTGCGGCCGGCCGTGATGCCGTGCTCGCTGGGGGGCCTCACCCGCGCCATGCGTTCGCGTGTGCCGGCCGAGCATTGGTCGGCCCCGACACGCGCTGGCATTCCTGCGGCCGAAGCGCTTGCCGACGGCGCGGCGATCGACTCGCTGCTGGCCGCGCGCGCCCAGCCGTCGGGGCGCGCCAAGCTGTCGGGTCGCGCCAAGCCGTCGGGTCGCGCCCAGCCGTCGGGGCGCGCCGAGCGGTCCGGTCTCGAGACCGTTCGCGACCTCGCGTTCCTCCGCTGGCGTTACGCGGCCGGGCCGCTCGAGTACCGCGCGATCGCGGCCGGCGGCGGGTCGCTCGCGATCGTGCGTGTGAGAACGCGCGGCACTGCGAGAGAGGGTGTGCTTGCCGAGGTGCTGGCTCCCGATCGACGGTCACGGTCGGACCTTCTGCAGCGGGTGCGCAAGGAGCTCGACGCCGACTACCTCCTCACGCTCGGCGTCGGCAACCGCGGCATCCCGATGGCACGGCAGGGTCCGATCCTGACCTGGCGCTCGATCCCTGCGCAGCGCGGCATCGACACGCAGGACCCTGCGCCGGCGCTGGACCAGTGGCACGTGACACTCGGCGACATCGAGGTGTTCTGAGCCGCATGACCCTTGTGGGCCTTGGGCGCGTCACCTAGCCTCGTCTCAGCCCAGGTTGCCACGGAGCGTGGCGGCCTGTGGCCGAGATCGCCATGAGCGCGCGCCCTGAGTGGCACTGAGTGGTACCGAGTGGTACTGACTGGTACTGGGTCGCTGCGACGGGCGGCCAGAGTCCAGCTGCTGGGAGGTGTACGGGGGTGACGGTCGTGCGACTCGCGCTCAAGCGGTGCGCCGCCGCGACCGACCGCATGACCCCGCGCCGGAGGGGAGTCGTCGTGCTCCTGTACCACCGGGTGGGGGCGGGATCAGGGCTCGCCGTCGACCTTCCGCCCCGCGAGTTCGACGATCAGATGGCCGCGCTCGCAGGACGGGTCGTCGCCCTCGACGATGCGATCGAGCTGCTCGCGGCGCCGGCCGCTCCCGCGGGCCCGGATCCGGTCGTGGTGACCTTCGACGACGGCACCGCCGATTTCGCCGACGAGGCGCTGCCGGTGCTCGCCCGCCATCGCATCCCGGCGACCCTGTACGTCGCGACCAGGTTCGTCGATCGCGGCGAGAGCTTCCCACGGAATGGCACGCCGCTCTCGTGGAGCGCGCTCGCCGACTGCTGCGCCACTGGCCTCGTCACCATCGGGTCCCACACCCACACCCACGCGTTGCTCGACCGCACCCCGCTCGCCGAGGCCGTCGCCGATCTCGACCGCTCGATCGAGACGATCCGGGAGCGGCTCGGCCACGATCCGGCGCACTTCGCGTACCCGAAGGCCGTGCCGCCCGCGCCGCCGGTCGAGCGCGAGGTGCGCCGCCGGTTCCGATCCGCTGCGCTCGCCGGCACGCGACCCAACCTCTACGGCCGCACCGATCCGCACCGCCTTGCCCGTTCACCGATCCAGGTCGGCGACGAACGCCGCTACTTCGACCACAAGGTGGCGGGCGGGATGTGGCTCGAGGACGCGGCGCGGCGGGTTGCGAACCGTTTGCGCTACCGGGGCGCGACGGCATGAGCGCCTCACGAGGGTCGGGCCGCCTCCGCCTCGTGCACGTCACCACGACCGATATCAGCCTCGCGTTGTTGCTCGGGCCACAGCTGCTCGCCTTTCGCGATGCCGGGTACGAGGTGATCGGCGTCAGCGCACCCGGACACTTCGCCCGATCGTTGGAAGATGCGGGGATCCAGCACGTACCGCTCCGGCATTCGACGCGTGCGATGGCCCCGCACCGCGACGCTGCCGCGTTCGGGGAGCTGTTCGCAGCGTTCCGTCGCCTCCGGCCGGACATCGTGCACACGCACAACCCCAAGCCCGGCGTCTACGGCCGCATTGCCGCACGCGCGGCCCGCGTCCCTGTGGTCGTCAACACCGTCCACGGCCTGTACGCGCTGCCCGACGATCCGGTCGCGAAGCGGATTCTCGTGTACACCCTCGAGCGTCTCGCGGCGACGTGCTCGGATGCGGAGCTGCTCCAAAACCCCGAGGACCGGCCGGTACTGCGCCGCCTCGGCGTCCCGCGTTCCAAGTTGACGGTGCTGGGCAACGGTATCGACCTCGGGCGCTTCTGCGGCGAACGCATCGATCCCGGGCGCCGTGACGTCGTCCGCAAGGAGTGCGGCGCCGCGCCCGGCGACGTGCTCGTCGGTGCGGTCGGTCGCCTCGTGCGGGAGAAGGGCTACGCCGAGCTGCTCGCCGCGGCGCGACGCCTCGCACCCCGCTGGCCGCACCTTCGGTTCGTCATCGTCGGCGGCTTCGATCCCGACAAGCCCGACGGGTTGCAAGCCGCGGATGTCGAGGCGGCTGAGCGGCTCGGCAACGTTCGGTTCCTCGGGCACCGCGACGACGTCGACGAGCTCTACGGCGCGATGGACCTCTACGTCCTCGCGTCGCACCGCGAGGGCTTCCCTCGCTCGGCGATGGAAGCAGCCGCGTGCGGTGTCCCGATCATCGCCACCGACGTCCGCGGCTGCCGGCAGGTCGTCGACCACGGACGCACGGGGGTGCTCGTGCCGGTCGGCGACACCGTCGCGCTCGAGCACGCGATCGTCGACCTCGCCGACGATGCGCCGCGCCGCGCCGCGTTCGGGCTCGCCGGCGCCGGCAAGGCCCGCCAGGAGTTCGACCAGCGCCGCGTGATCGATACCACGCTCGCGACCTACGAGCGCCTCGCCGCGGCGGCCGGGCTGTGATGAACGCACTTGCCCTCCGCCCCGCCTCGACCGCCGATGCCCGGCGGCTCGCGGCACTCCACGCCGAGCGGATCACCGAGGGCTTCCTCCCAACCCTCGGGTCGGCGTTTCTCGAGCGGCTCTACCGGCGGATCCTGCTGAGCGAGGGTGGCGCCGCCGTCGTCGCCGAGGACGCATCCGATCACGTCGTCGGGTTCGCCGCCGGCACCGACGACGTCGCGGCGCTCTACAAGCGCTTCCTGCTCCGCGACGGTCTCGTCGCTGCGCTGCGCTCCGGCCCCCGCCTCGCCCGATCGCTGCCCCGAGTCGTCGAGACCCTCCGCTATCCCGCCGCCGCGGAATCGCTCCCCGATGCAGAGATCCTGGCCGTGGCCGTCGGCGCCGGGGCGACTGGACAAGGCCTCGGAACTCGCCTCGTTCTTACGCTGTGCCGCGACCTGCGCGAGCGCGGCGTTCCGGCCGTGAAGGTCGTCGCCGCGGTCGAGAACGACGCCGCGCGCCGTTGCTACGTCGCGGCGGGTTTCAGCCAGCACACGGTGTTGCGAGTCCATGCGGGCCGCGAATCCATCGCGTACGTTCGCGACCTCACGGAGGGTATGTGAACGCGCCGGCAATCGTCGCGGTCGCGTTCGGCGTCGCGCTCGTCGCGACGCCGGTGCTCGCGCGCGTCGCCCGAGCGATCGGTGTCGTCGACCAGCCCGGACCGCTGAAGATCCACGATGCGGCCGTTCCCTATCTCGGCGGTGTCGCTGTCTTCGTCGCGGTCGCCGGACCGCTCGCCGCGCATCGACCGGCCTTGTTGGTGCCGATGGCGCTCGCGCTCCTGCTCGGTCTGGCCGACGACGTCTCGGGGGTCGCGCCACGAAACCGTCTGGCAGCGGAGATCATGATCGGTGCCGTCGCCGGGTCCATCGCGCCGGTGCCGGGGAGCCTGGGCGGCATTGTCACCGCCGCGCTCGTGATCGGCCTCATCAACGCCGTGAACCTGCTCGACGGGCTCGACGGGCTCGCCGGCGGCGTGGCGCTCGCGTCTGCGGCAGGGTTCGCGGTCATCGGGGGCGCGGCTCGCAGCCCTGCGCTCGCGCTCGCCGCAGCCCTCGGCGGGTTCCTCGTGTACAACCGCCCACCCGCCCGTATCTACCTCGGCGACGCAGGGGCCTATCTCATCGGGACCGCGCTCGCGTTGCTCGCCGCGCTGGCGATCACCGATCCCGGCGGGGTCGGCGGCTGGGCCGCGATCCCGCTGCTCGTCGCGCTCCCGGTGTTCGACACGGGCGTCGCGATCGCCCGGCGCGTACGGGCTCGCCGGCCGGTGTTCGGCGGCGACCGCAGCCACGTCTACGACCAGCTCATCGACCGGGGCCGTACCAGGGTCGAAACCGTGCTCGTGCTCGTGGCTGCGCAGGCGGTGCTCGCCGCCGGCGCCGCGATCGTGGTCCAGCTCGACGCGATCGGAGCGATCGCGCTCGGGACCCTGACCGCGATCGCGCTCGTGGCCGTCGCGACGATCGGCGGCTTCATCTCGCCGAAGAAGACCAGTTGAAACAGGGAGAAACAGTGACCCAGGAGACCAGTTGAGCCAGCCGTTGGCGTTGCTCGGAAGCGCACCGAGGTTCGACCCGCCGCTGGCGTTCGTTCGACCGCCCGCACCGCCCCTGGACCTGGTCGTCGACCGGCTCCGGCCGGGCTATGAGCGGGGCGCGCTCACGAACGGCCCACTCGTGCGCGAGCTCGAAGCGAGCATCGCGGAACGGCTCGGTGTCGATCATGTGCTCGCGACCGCGTCGTGCACGACCGGCCTGATGCTCGTGTTCCGCGCCCTGGCCGAGCTCGGCGCGGCCGGCGACGTGCTGATGCCGAGCTTCACGTTCTCGGCGTCGGCCCATGCCGTCGCGTGGTGCGGGTTCGACGCCCAGTTCGCCGAATGCGACGAGGCGACGTTCCAGCTCGACCTCGCCGATGCTCGCCGGCGCAGCGGCCGAGACCGTGGCGCGCCGAGATCGATCGGCGCCGTGCTTGCCACCCACGTCTTCGGAGCGCCGTGCGATCCACCTGCCGTCGAAGCGCTGGGTGGGGAGTTGGGTGTGCCCGTCGTGTTCGACGCTGCGCACGGTCTCGGCGCCCGCCACCACGGTCGCCCGCTCGGAGGGTTTGGAGCGGCAGAGGTGTTCAGCTTGACCCCGACGAAGCCGCTCGTCGCAGGGGAGGGCGGGCTCGTCGCCACGAACCGCGACGACATCGCCGAGCTGGTCAGGATCGGCAGGGACTATGCAAACCCGGGCGACTACGACACCCAGTTCGTCGGGCTCAACGGCAGGATGTCGGAGTTCCACGCCGCGGTTGCCCTGACCTCGCTCGCGGCGCTCGACGAACACCTGGAGCAACGTGTCGCGCTCGCCGATCGTTACCGGTCCGTCCTGTCGCAGATTCCTGGGCTGCGGCTGCAGCACGTCGATCCTGCCGATCGGTCGACATGGAAGGATCTCACGGTCGCGGTCCACGCCGACAGCTTCGGGCTCAGCCGCGACGAGCTCGTGGCGGTGTTCCGGGCGGAGGGCGTGGACACCCGCAACTACTTCGATCCCCCCGTGCACCGCCAGCGTGCGCACTGGCGACCGGATCCGATGCCAGTCACCGAGCGTGTCGCACGGCAGGTGGTCAGCTTGCCGATCTACCCTGCGCTGCCGGCCTCTGCGCCCGAGCGGATCGCGGAGATTGTGGAGAGCGCCCGAGATCGGGCCGACGAGGTTCATGCCTTTCTGGGCGGAGACGGCACGGTTTCGGCTGTGGGTCGGGAGGGCAAACTCATGGCTCCGAGCGAGAACCTTTCGGCGTAGCCCTTGCGCGCGTACCGCGCGAGCCGCGAGACTGTCGCCCGGGACGGCGTGCTCGGCGGCGGGCCCGAGCCGGGAAGGGCAGAGCGGTACCCGGCGAGGCCAGTTCGACGTCCGGAGAAGGTGCCGGAGACAGCACGGACTGCAAGGGGAACAGGGAGCGTATGTTTGGCGCGCGGCAAATCGCGCGGCTGCGCCGCGGCAGGCGGCGCAAGCGCGCATCGCAGATTGCGATCGATTGCGCGCTTTGGGTCGCGGCGCTGTACCTCGCGCAGCTCCTCCGGTTCGACTTCGATCCCGGCCGCATTCGTCACACGGGGCTGCTGCTGCTGATTCCCGTCGCGTGGGCGATCCAGATCGTCGCCGGCCACGTCATGGGTCTGTATCGCGGCCGCTGGATCTTCGGCAGCTTCGAGGAGCTGGCCGCGGTCGCGGTCACGGTCCTCGTCACCGGCACGTTGCTCGTCCTGGTCGACGTTCCGCTTCGCATCGACGGTGAGCGTCCGGCGCCCGTGTCGGTCGTCGTCGCGGGGACGATCTTCGCGTTCCTGCTCATGGGTGCCGTGCGATACGCGTGGCGCCTCGTCACCGAACGGCGCCGCGTCCCCAATCACGACGCAGAGCGCGTGATCGTCTTCGGCGCCGGCGAGGCGGCTCGCGAGGTCATCCGCGCGATCCGGCGCGATCCGAAGAGCCCGTACCGACCCGTCGCGGTGCTCGACGACGACCCCGAGCTGCGCGGCCTCACGATCAACGGCGTCCGCGTCGTCGGCGATCGCACCGCCCTGACAACCGCGAGCCAGCGGTTCGGTGCACGGATGATGCTCGTCGCCGTGCCGTCGGCCCCTGCTTCCCTCGTGCGTGAGCTGCTGGAGCTGGCGGACCCGTCGGGTGTCGACGTACGGATCCTGCCCTCGGTGGGTGAGCTGGTCGGCAAGGCGTTGCTGCCCGGCGACTTCCGCGCCCCCGATGAGCGAGATCTGCTCGGGCGTCACCAGGTCGAGACGGATCTCAACGAGATCGCGGGCTACATCACCGGCAGGCGGGTCCTCGTCACGGGCGCCGGCGGGTCGATCGGCGCCGAGCTGTGCCGCCAGATCACGACGTTCGCCCCGTCGGAGCTCATCCTCGTCGACCGCGACGAATCGGCATTGCACGCGGTGCAGCTGCTCCTCGAGGGACGGGCGTTGCTGGACACTCCCAACCTCGCGCTGTGCGAGATCCGAGACCGCGACCGGGTGCGGGAGCTGTTCTGCGCGCGGCGTCCCGAGGTCGTCTTCCATGCGGCAGCGCTCAAGCACCTGCCGCTGCTCGAGGCGAACGCAGTGGAGGCGTTGAAGACCAACGTGTGGGGGACGCTCTCTGTGCTCGAAGCGGCCGTCGCGGCCGGTGTGTCGACCTTCGTCAACATCTCCACCGACAAGGCCGCCAACCCGTGCAGCGTGCTCGGTTACTCGAAGCGCCTCGCCGAGGGGCTCACGAGCTGGGTCGGTCGCAACGGGAGCGGGCGATACCTCTCGGTGCGGTTCGGCAACGTGCTCGGCAGCCGCGGCTCGGTCCTGAACTCGTTCCGCAGCCAGATCGAGGCTGGCGGCCCTCTCACGGTCACCGATCCCCTCGTCACCCGGTTCTTCATGACGGTCGAAGAGGCCGTGCAACTCGTCGTACAGGCCGGCGCGATCGGCAGCCCGCAAGAGGTGCTGGTGCTCGACATGGGTGAGCCGGTCTCGATCGCCGAGGTCGCCGAGCGGCTCGCCGGTCTCAGCGACCGCCCGATCCGGATCGAGTACACCGGCCTGCGACCCGGCGAGAAGCTGCACGAGGAGCTCTTCGCCCCGCACGAGTCACCCCGCCCGAGCGAGCACCGTCTCATCAGCGCCGTGGAAGTTCCCGGTCTCGACCCTGCGCTCGTCCGCGGCATCGAGCCGACCCGACCGAACGAGGCCATCGCGCGAGCAATGCAGAAGCTGTGCGCGCACATGGACGGCCAGACCAGCCTGCTGCCGCTCGATCTCGACTTCACGGACACCGAGTTCGAGCCCGGCCTCGATCCCGGCGACCCGCTCTCGATCAGCGCCTGACGTTACGACGGCTCTCGTAACGACGCGAGCGTCGCGGCCAACCCGTCGCGAACGCTCGTGCGGCACTCGAAACCAAGGTCGCGCCGGGCCGCGCTCGGGTCGGCTTCGCTGCGGTAGACGTCCCCGGCGCGCGGGTCGGTGTGCACCGGCGTCGGGTGCGTGCCGGTGAGCCCTCCGAGTAGCCGCAAGAGCTCGAGCAACGAGGTGCTGCGGCCCGCAGCGATGTTGTACGGGCGACCCGAGCACCGCTTGGCCGGTGCGACGGCCGCGGCGAACAGCGCGTCGACGACGTCGGCGATGAACGTGAAATCGCGGCTCTGACCGCCATCGCCGTGCACCGTTGGGTGCTCGCCCGCGAGGACCGCCCTGCAGAACAGCGGGATGACCGCAGCGTAGGTCGAGTCCGGGGACTGGCGCGGTCCGTAGACGTTGAAGAATCTCAGCGCGACCGTCTCCAGCCCGTGGAGCTCGGTGAACACCCTGCAGTAGTGCTCGCCGGTCAGCTTCGTGACCGCGTACGGCGAACGTGGTCGCAGCGGCGCGTCCTCGGGTGTCGGCACGACGTCGGCGCCGCCGTACACGCTGCTCGACGACGCGAACACGACACGCCCGACGCCGGCAGCCCGGGACGCGTCGAGCACCACGAGGGTTCCCCGAACGTTCGCAGTGTCGGATGCGAGCGGATCGTCCACCGATCGCGCGACCGCACCGAGCGCGCCGAGATGGAAGACGACCTCGGCACCGTCGACGGCGCCGGCGACCGTGTCGGGATCGGCGAGGGACCCTTCCACGAAGCGGATTGCAGCCGGGAGACGGCCTCGATCACCCGTGCTGAGGTCGTCGAGCACGACGACCTGGTCGCCGCGATCGGCGAGCGCGTCGACAAGGTGCGACCCGATGAAACCCGCGCCGCCGGTGACCAGTACCCGCATGCGAGGACCTTATCGGCGGCCCGTAACCTGGGTTCATGCTCGAACGCCGGCAGACGCGGAGGGTCCAGGTCGGGTCCGTCGCCGTCGGCGGCGGCGCGCCGATCAGCGTCCAGTCGATGACGACGACCAAGACCGCCGATGTCGACGGCACGCTGCAGCAGATCTACGCGCTCGCGGGTGCAGGCTGCGACATCGTGCGGTGTACGTGCAACGAACCCGAAGCCGCCGAAGGTCTGGCGCGTATCGTGCCGCGCTCGCCGATACCTGTCGTCGCCGACATCCATTTCCAGTTCAAGCTCGCGCTCGCCGCCCTCGAGGCCGGCGTGCACGCGCTCCGTCTCAATCCCGGCAACATCCGCAAGCCCGACCAGATCAAGGCCGTCGCCGGCGCAGCCCGCGATCGCAACATCCCGATCCGGATCGGCGTCAACGGGGGATCGCTCGACCCCGACATCGAGCGGCGCTTCGGTGGAGCAACACCCGAAGCGCTCGTCGCGTCCGCAGTCCGCGAGCTGGAGCTCTTCGGCGAGGTCGGGTTCGACGACGTCAAGATCTCCGTCAAGGCCAGCAACGTGCCGGTGATGATCGACGCCTACCGCCTGCTCGCCGACACGGTCGATCATCCGCTGCACCTTGGCGTCACCGAGGCCGGGCCGCCACCGGCCGGCCTCGTGAAGTCGGTGGCGGGCATCGCGACCCTGCTCGCGGAGGGCATCGGCGACACGATCCGGTTCTCGCTCACCGCGGATCCCGTCGAGGAGGCGCGGGCGGGCCGTCAGCTCCTCGAGGCGTTCGGGCTGCGCGAACGGAAGAACGTCGACCTCATCGCCTGCCCGAGCTGTGGACGCGCCGAGGTCGATGTCATCAAGGTCGCCGGCGATGCGCAGGCGGCGTTCGCCGACCGCCAGATCCCGCTGCAGATCGCGGTCATGGGGTGTGTCGTGAACGGACCCGGCGAGGCGCGCGATGCCGACCTCGGGATCGCAGCGGGGCGCGGGAAGGGCCACCTCTTCGTGCGGGGCAAGATCGTCCGGGTCGTGCCGGAGGCGGAGATGGTCGACGCGCTCGTCGCCGAGGCAGAGGCGATCATGGCCGAGGGATTCGACGCCCGCCTCGCGAAGGCCGACGCCGACGCCGAGCGCATCGCGGCGCAGACGCGAGAGGAGCTGCTCCAGATCCAAGGGCTCGACGTGAACCACGATTCGGAGCGCATCGAACGGGTACGAAGCGCCACCGATGGGTGAGTACTTCGTCGGCATCGGCGGCCAGAAGTGCGGCACCACCTGGCTCGCCGACTATCTCTTCTCGCATCCGCAGGTGTGGCCGAACCCGATCAAGGAGATGCACGTCTTCGACGCGCTGTTCGCGCCCGGGCAGTCACGCCCGATGGCGCGCCAGCGGATCTCGATGGCCGTCGACCGGCTCGAAGCGAAGGATCCGAGATCCGACGGGGAGGCCGACGAGCTCTCGGCGAGCCGCGACCTGCTCACGATGTACATCCGCACGCCCGAACGGGTGATCAAGCGATATCGCCGATACTTCCAACGGCGGGTCGGGCCTAGCCATCGAGCGTTCGGCGAGATCACGCCGGCGTACGCGACCCTCGAATCGCCGGCGTTCGAGGCGATCCAGGCTGCGTTCCCGTCGGCGCGTTTCATCTTCGTCATGCGCGACCCGGTCGATCGGTTCTGGTCGGCCGCGCGCAAGGCGTTGCGTGCCGCGCCGGATGTCGACGTCGTCACGCACCTCGATCGTCTTCTGCAACACGATCGTCTGATGGCGCGTTCCGACTATCAAGGCACGCTCGGAACGCTCGATGCCAACGTCCCCCCGGAGCGTGCGCTCGTGCTGTTCTACGAGGACTTGTTCGGCGGGACCGGCGCCGACGAACTTCGACGTATCACCGAGTTTCTCGGGCTCGACTCGCTCGAGGGCGATCTCGAGATCACTGCGAACGAAGGAATCGAGACCGAGATGCCCGCCGAGCGGGTCGAGGTCGTGGCGCACACCTTCGCCGACACCTACCGGTACGTCTCCGATCGGTTCTCGCCGTTGCCGGCGCGATGGGCAGAGCACCTGCAACTCATTTCAGGTTCGTGATCGTCCGCGGTCGAAGACCTCGCGGCATGCGTTCACGAGCGGCGCGACGAACGCGTCGTCGGTGCAGGCGAGGTGGTTGAGGGGTAGCTCGACGAGCGTGGCATTCGGGATCGCGGCCGCCATCGCGTACTGCTGCTCGGGGTCGACGAGGCTGTCCTGGGTCGTGACGATCACCGCGGTCGGCACGTCGATCTCGTGCACCCACTTCGCGTGGTACGTGCCGATCGAATGACCCGCTTCCATGACCATCCGAAGGTCGTGGCGCCGGAACTCGGCCTGGGCCCAGGCCGGCAGCGATACGTGACGTGAGCGGCGGACCGGCCGCACTGCGAAGGGAATCCGCGACCCGAGCGTGCCGATGCGCAGCGTGCCTGCGAGCGCAGTCATCATCCCCTGGACGACCATGCGTTCGCGGGTTCCGGGGAAGAAGCCGGCGCTCGTCGCACAGAGCACCAGGCCGTTCACGAGGTCGCGGTGCCGGTGCCACAAGAGCTGGCCCACCGGCCCGCCCATCGAGTAGCCGACCGCGATCGTGGGTGCCGCACCGAGTTCGAGGAGCAGGGAGGCGCAGTCGTCCGCACAATCCGCAAGCCGGAACACCCTCCGAGATCGCAGCCCGCGACCGTGCCCGCGCAGGTCCGGCGCGATGACGCGGAAATGGTCCGCAAGCGGCTCGAACACGCGGTACCAGTTCAGGCCGCCGGTCGCACCCCAGCCGTGGAGCAGGAGGACGGTCGGCGCGCCGGGCGGTCCGGGGAGCTCGCGCACGAAGCTCATCCCTCGCCCCGGCAGCTCGATCCGCCGCCCGGCCGGGATCGGCCACTCGCCGCTCGTCTCGTCGTGTGCCGCCACTGCAACCTGATCGGTCACGCCGGGTCGATCGGCAGTGGGAGTCGCTCGGTCCAGTAACAGTCGACCCGGTACGGGATCGCGAGCTGTGCGCGCCCCCTGCTCTCGGGGTGCGCCGCGACGATCGCGCGTACCTCGGCAAGCACGGCGTCGCGCTCGGCGGGTGGGAGCACCTGCACGTGGCTGACCCCCCGCACACGGTCGACGACGCCTTCGGGGGTCACGAGCTGCTCGTGGTGGAACGAGGCCGCCTCGAACGGCGTCAGGCCCGGATGGTGGTACATCGCCTCCTCGCGCCACGCGTGGGGGTCGGCGCGGTCCTTGTCGTGGTCGCGCCACGGGGCCCGCTTCTCGACGCGATCCATGACGGACCACACCTCGTCGATCCATGCGACGCTGCGGTCCCGAGCGTTCCAGAGCAGCCCGAGTCGACCGCCGGGGCGCAGCACGCGGTGCACCTCGCCGATCGCCCGCTCGCCGTCGAACCAGTGGAACGCCTGGGCAACGGTGATCGCATCGAGCGAGGACCTCGCGAACGGCAACGACTCTGCGGTCCCTGCGACGACCGGGACGTCGGGCAGCCCGGCGCGCAGCTGCGCGCGCATCCCGGCGACGGGTTCGCAGGCGAGCAGCGAGACGCCGAGGGGCGCGAGCAGGCGCGTGAAGATGCCGGTGCCCGCCGCGAGATCGCACACACGTTTTCCGGGCGTGAGGTCGAGAGCGTCGAGGAAGAACGCGACGACGTCGGGCGGGTACGACGGTCGTGATCGGTCGTACACCTCGGCGTTGGCACCGAACCCCGCGGTCGCAACGTCGTGCACAGCGCTCATGACGGTCCAGTATCGCATTTGTGCGGCGCGCCACATCGCCTTACGGTCGGCAACGCTTGACGTCGCCGGAACCCGTCTCCGAAACGCGCGCCGTGCGGGCTGCACGCGCGCCTGCACTCGTGTTCGCCGCGATGGTCGTCATCGGCGCGGTCGCGTGGTTCTGGGCCGGCCGGCATCGGTGGTTCTTCCGGGACGAGTGGGATTTCCTCGCGGCACGCGACGGCGGTGACCTCCGAAGCCTCCTGCGACCACACAACGAGCACTGGTCGACCCTGCCGATCCTCTCGTACCGACTGCTGTGGCGCGCGGCCGGGCTGCACAGCTACGTCCCATATCAGGCCGTCTCGATCACACTCCATCTCGTTGTGGCGGTGCTGTTGCGCGCGGTGATGCGACGAGCCGGCGTCCGGCCGTGGATCGCGACCGCGGCGGCGTCACTGTTCGTGTTGTTCGGCGCCGGCTTCGAGAACATCATCTGGGCGTTCCAGAGCGCGTGGGTGGCTGCGATCGGCTTTGGTCTCGTCCACTTGCTGTGCGCGGACCACGAACGCCCGGGCGGTCGCGTCGATCGGCGGGACGCGGCCGGACTCGCGGCAGGTGTGGCGAGTCTCCTCTGTTCGGGCGTGGGCGTCACGACGGTGTTCGTCGTCGCGCTGGCGATGGTGCTCCGGCGCCAATGGCGGGCGGCCGCCTTCCACAGCGTCCCACTCGGCGCCGTCTACGTCGTGTGGTCCACGACGTACGGCCCCGACAACTACGTCGAGCGGCGGGCGGGCGTCGGCGACCTGCTCGCGTTCGTCCGGATCGGTGCCTGGGAAGCGATGCTGGGGCTCGGGCGGTCGGCCGTCGTCGGAGCTGGGGTCGTAGTCCTCGTCCTTGCCGGTTTCCTGACGGTCCTCCTCAACCGCGGCGCGCGGTTGCGCGCCGCGCCGGCGATCGCGCTCTCCGTCGGCGCGATCGTGTTCATCTCGATCGCGGCGATCGGTCGTGTGGGCGTGTTCGGGTCGGAGTTCGCGAGGAACAGCCGCTACTCCTACGTGATCGTTGCGCTGTTGCTGCCGGCGATCGCACTCGCGGCCGACGCCATCGTGCAGCGCCGGCGCGCCGCCGTTCCGGTGCTCGCAGCGCTGCTGACGATCGGCCTCGTCGGCAACGCGCGCGAGATGTTCGCAATCCGCGACGACGAGGCCGAGGACTTCGCGCGCTCACGCGCGGTGATCCTCACGATCCCTGAACTGCCGCTGACCAAAACGGTGCCTCCGAGACAACGCGTCGACCGTTCGGAAAGTCTGGAGCTCACGGTCGGTTGGCTCGTCGCCAACGCCCGCGAACGCCGAATTCCGGCGCCGGGCGACGTGACGCCGGTCGCCGAGGCGGCGGCAACGCTGCGCCTCGTGCTCGTGCAGAGCGCGCCGCGCGGCAACTTCTACCGCACGTCTCGCACCTGCGCGCCGCACGGCGGCGGCCCGATCGAGCTGAGCGATGGTGATGTCATGGTTGTCGAGCGACGAGCACTGATCACGTGGACGACAGAGGACGGTGTCCAGTCCTGGCCGCGCCTGTTCGTGCCGAATGCCGGACGCGCGCTATTCGCGTTCGCAGTGCCGTTGGCGCTCGACGTCGATCCGCTCGAGAGGGGCCGTCAGCAGGTCCCGGTGACCATCTGCAGATCCCAGGCACCGCGGGCGGGGCAGTAGTCGGTCGGCTCAGTCGGTGCCGATGATCATGCCGGCGGCAACGGTTTCGTACGTGCCCTCGTCGACGAGCACGAAGCTGCCGGTCGTCCGGTTGCGGCGGTACTCGTCGATGAAGAGCGGTTGGGTCGTACGGAGCGCGACGCGGCCGATGTCGTTGAGGCCGAGCGAGTCGATCCCCTCTTCGCGCGACAGCGTGTTGACGTCGAGGCGGTAGAGGAGCTCGGTCACCTTCGCGCGCGCCCACTTCGTCGTGTGCTTGATCGCATAGATGCGACCCGCTTCGAGCTTGCGCTCTGCGTTGAACCAGCACACCTGCGCTTCCACGTCTTGCGACACCGCCGGTTGGTTGTGCGGACGGCAGAGCATGTCGCCACGGCTGATGTCGATCTGGTCCGTGAGCCGGATCGTCACGGAGTCGGGCGGGTAGGCCTCCTCGACCCGTGAGCCCAGCCGGTCGATCGCCTCGATCGTGGTCGTGAAACCGGACGGGAGCACGGTCACCTCGTCGCCGGGCCGGAACACGCCTCCTGCGACTTGCCCGGCGTAACCGCGGTAGTCGTGGTGGTCGTGGCTCATCGGTCGGATGACCAACTGGACGGGGAAGCGAGGGTCGATGAGGTTGCGGTCGGAGCCGATGTAGACGTGCTCGAGGTGGTGCAGCAGCGTCGGTCCCTCGTACCACGGCGTGTTGTCGGAGTGCGACGTGACGTTGTCGCCGAGCAGCGCCGAGATGGGGATGAAGGTGAGGTCGTCGACGTCGAGCTTTGCGGCGAAGCCGCTGAAGTCGGCGACGATCTCCTCGAAGCGCCGCTCGTCGTAGTCGACGAGATCCATCTTGTTCACACAGAGCACGATGTGCCGTACTTGCAACAGCGACGCGATGACGGAGTGACGCCGGCTCTGCTCGACGACCCCGTTGCGCGCGTCGACGAGCACCAATGCGAGGTCGGCGGTCGACGCACCGGTCACCATGTTGCGCGTGTACTGGGTGTGGCCCGGCGTGTCGGCGATGATGAACTTGCGGCGCGGCGTCGCGAAGTAGCGGTAGGCCACGTCGATCGTGATGCCCTGCTCGCGTTCCGCGCGGAGACCGTCGGTGAGGAGCGCGAGGTTCGTGTAGTCGAAGCCGCGGTCGTGCGACGAGCGCTCCACCGCCTCGAGCTGATCCTCGAAGATTGCCTTGGACTCGAGGAGCAGGCGGCCGATGAGCGTGCTCTTCCCGTCGTCGACGCTGCCCGCGGTCGCGAACCGCAACATCTCCATCCCTATGCGCTCCGCATCCCGTGGGTGTCCCATCGATTCGCGGGTGTCCCATCAAGTGGCTGTATGCCGCCACTTGATGTGACACCCCAAAGGCTGGCGGGTTGCTGTGGCCGCATTAGAAGTAGCCCTCCTTCTTGCGGTCCTCCATCATCATGGTCGGTCCTCGAAGGCTGGCGGGTTGCTGTGGCCGCATTAGAAGTAGCCCTCCTTCTTGCGGTCCTCCATGGCGGCCTCGGTGAACTTGTCGTCGGCGCGGGTGGCGCCGCGCTCGGTGATCGTCGCCGCGCTGACCTCGGCGATGATGTCGTCGTTCGTCGCTGCGGGCGACTCGACCGCGCCGGTGCACGTGAGGTCGCCGACAGTGCGGTACCGGACGGTCATCTCGAGGACTTCCTCGCCGGGCAGCAGCGGGATGATCGGCGACTCGGTGAGCCACATGCCGTCGCGGCGGAACACCCGGCGGCGGTGCGCGTAGTAGATCGACGGGATCGGGACCGGTTCGCGCGCGATGTATTGCCACACGTCCATCTCGGTCCAGTTCGAGATCGGGAACACGCGGATGTGCTCTCCCTTGCGGTGCTTGCCGTTGTAGAGGCTCCAGAGCTCGGGCCGCTGGTTCTTCGGGTCCCACTGGCCGAACTCGTCGCGGAAGCTGAACACCCGTTCCTTCGCCCGCGCCTTTTCCTCGTCGCGGCGCCCGCCACCGAACACCGCATCGAACCGGTGCTCGACGATCGCGTCGAGCAAGGTGGTGGTCTGCAACCGGTTGCGGCTCGCCCGCGCCCCGATCTCTTCGACCACCCGACCCTTGTCGATCGACTCCTGCACCGAGGCGACGACGAGACGCACGCTGTACTGGACGACCGTTTCGTCCCGGTACGCCATGACCTCGTCGAAGTTGTGCCCGGTGTCGACGTGCATGACGGGGAACGGGATGCGGGCCGGCGCGAACGCCTTGTGGGCCAGGTGCAGCATCACCGCGGAGTCCTTGCCGCCCGAGAAGAGCAGGACCGGCCGTTCGAACTCGGCCCCCACCTCGCGGATGATGTGCACCGATTCGGCCTCGAGGGTGTCGAGGTGCGACAGCTGCAGCTGCAAGGAACGTCCCCTTCGGTACCGATTGAACGGTTCAGGCTAGGTGATCGGCAGGCGCGGAGTCACCGTGAGGATCAGCGCAGCGTGACGCGGATCACAGATCGCGGTTCGTTCACACGGGCCGGGGCGGCTCGGGCCACCCGTGGAGGCCGCATTCGGTCTTGCCGGTGCCGGCCCATCGCCCTGCGCGGGGATCCTCGCCGTCACGGACCGGCCGGGTGCAGGGCCAGCAGCCGATCGAGGGATACCCCTGGTCCTTCAGGGGGTGTCGCGGCAGGTCGCGGTCGCGGGCGTAGCCGTCGACGTCGAGGTCGGTCCACGACGCGAGCGGGTTCACCTTGACGATCCCGCGACCGAGATCGAGATGGGCGATCGGGGCGTTCGCACGCGACGCCGCCTCGCTGCGGCGCAGGCCGGTGATCCAGCAGTCCTTGCCCTCGAGCGCGCGTGCGAGCGGCTCGACCTTGCGCAGCGCGCAGCACTCGTTCTGGTCGAGCTGCCAGAGATCGTCGGGTTCGACGAGTGGTCGCATGACCGTGAGGTTCAGGTCGTAGCGCTCCTTCACCCGTTCGATGTACCAGAGCGTCTCGGCGAAGTGATACTGGGTGTCGAGGAACACGATCTCGACGCCCGGAACCGCATGCACCGCGACGTCGACGAGCACGCAGTCCTGGAACGACGCGGCGACGATGACGCGGCCCTCGAACTGTTCATAGGCCCAACGGATTGCCGCCGACGCGGGCTTGGTCTCGAG
>Ga0247727_10006933_pt1 | contig 21938 bp, 16 predicted proteins | sample WisWelCaveWW1625_FD_202498 | JGI IMG/M metagenome (GOLD analysis project Ga0247727, IMG submission 202498) | Biofilm microbial communities from Wishing Well Cave, Virginia, United States - WW16-25 | ecosystem: Environmental > Aquatic > Deep subsurface > Groundwater > Cave microbial mat | place...
CTCGGGGTTGTCCACGCTCGGCCAACTTGCCGGATCCCCTGAACCATCCGGGACACCCCGGAGCCGCGCATTCCGCGGTGTCGCTCTCCAAGCCCCTGAAGCAGGCCCACATGCACCGGGGGCTGGATCCGGCATGCACCCTGCTAAAAGCACCTTCTCGAACGCGCGAGCGGCGCTCCGGCCGCGCACTCCAGGCGAACGCCAACGTGTCAGGTCGGACGCGACGCCCTGGGAAAAGGCCGGAGCCCGGCTCGCGCAGCCAACGCACCGCTCTCCGCCGGCGGACCTTCGCCCGCGCACAGGAGGAACACCGTGAAGCGCACCTTCGTCATCATGGCTGTCGGACTCGCCCTGCTCGCCGCCGAAGTCGCGAGCGCCCACGTCCGCACACCGCTCGTGAACCATCGCCAGTCGGTCCAGCGCGCCCGGATCCGCGAAGGCTGGCGGAGCGGCGACCTCACGCGGCGCGAGCACGCCCGCCTTCGGGCCGGCCAGGCCCGCATTCACCGCATGGAGTGGCGCGCGAAGCGCGACGGCCACGTGACGCTCGGGGAGCGGCGCCGTCTCATTCACGCGCAGAACCACGAGAGCCGCGCGATCCACCGCCTCAAGCACGATCGCCGGACCCGTCAGGACGGAGGGCAGGATCCCGCGTCGCCTCGTACGTGTCAGGGCTAGGGGAAGAGCGCGGCGCGCGACGGGCCCCGGCGGTTCATCCGTCGGGGCTCCGTCATGGGATCCCCCGAACCAGATCGAGCGGGGTCGAGATCACGAAGGAGATCCTGCCCTCGTCGGTCGGACCGATCGCCCGCGCGTAGTCGATGCGGAAGATCAGCATCGGGTCGGGTAGCCCCGGCCGGTAGAAGAGCGACACCCCGGCCTCGTTGCGCCACGCATCGGGATCGGGCCAGGGGCTCTCGCCGGACCCGGGTCCGCCGAACGGGTGGGAGCCCCACACCGCGCCGGATCCCGCGAAGATCGCGCCCTGGATCGGAAACGCTGCCGGGTGGGGAATGCGGGCGAGTGCGAGGAGGTCGGGGGCGAACAGGCAATCGAAGCGCCCGAACGCCTTCGAGGTCCCCGCCATCGCATCGGTCTCCAGCGAGCGCAGCGAGTGCGTGCCGCCGAGGTAGGACGAAGCCTGCGGGATCGGGTCTCCGGTGAGACGGGCCCATTCGATCTGCGGCACCAGCGAGGCGACCCGGCCGAGCGTGAGGTCGGCTCCGAGCGCCACACGCACGCGCGCGTAGTCGAAATCGCCCCCGAGCGCGGCATCCGCCACCTCGTAGCCGGCTTCGCCATGCAACGGCAGCCGCGGGGCTCTGATCGCCAGGTCCAACCGCACCGCGCACGCGCGACCGCGGCCCGCGGGCTGATTCTGCACCGCCTTCGGCGTGCGGCCGAGAAGGTTCCAGGTCGTGGTGGTCGAGAGCGCCGACTCGAGCTCGCTGCGGAACCCGATCGCGACCCGCCCGGTCGGCATCCGGCGCTCGAGCGAGGCCCTGAATCCGTCGCGCAGGAAGTAGTTCTGCCGGTCGCTCCCGTTCACGAGGGCACGCGCGGAGCGGAGCAGCGACATCCGCCGGTCGGGATCGATCACCGCGGGCTGGCGTCCGGCCGAGAGGTCGAGCGTCCAGGCCGGGCGTTCCGGGCGCATCCAACGCTTCGCATACCGGCCGCCGCCACGCCACTCGCCGGGCCCGGCGGCGTAGCCGGCTTTCGCTTCGAGCTCGCCCCACCGCTCGCGACGGCCGGCACGGATCTCGCCGCCCCAGAGCGGCCCATCCACGCGGTTGAACAGGAACCAGGGCGCGAGCCGCGGCCGCCACACCCGCTCCGGCGGCCGCATCCAGGGCTGCGCGAGCCGCGCCGCCAGCACGCTGTCGAGACCCGCGGTGTCCACCGGCGCGCTGGACGGGCCGAAGTACCGGTCGGTTGAATCGGCGAGCGTTTTCAGGAAGTCGCTCAAACTGTCCGGGACCACACCTTCCTGCGCTCCGGCGGGCGACGCCACCGGGAGGATGAGCGCGGCCAGCGCGAGCAGGACGAGCTTCACCGCTTCGCGCCTTCCTCGAACAGCGCGTCCTCGAGCCCGCCATTCAGCCGGTAGTGCTGGTACTGGAGCGACATGTCGAACGAGCGGCCCAACGTCGGGAACGGCACCGTCAGCTCGACCCGCATGAGCACCCGGCTCAGCACCCAGAAGCCCCCCACGCGCCGGCGCTCGATCACCATGCGGTGGATCTCCTTGAGCACCAGCGGCACCGGCGAGCGCCGGAAGCCCATTTCCTCGCGCACGATCACGAAGTCGTTGGTGTCCACCCAGACCCGTCCGTTGGGAGCGAACGGATCGAGCAGCGAGCGCGGCTCGAACTCGATGCGGTAGACGACGTGGCCGCCCACGAGATCGCGGCCCACGATGCGGTAGCGGTAGTCGCGGCGGGCTTCGGGCTTGAAGGCGAAGTTGACGATGTCCTCGCCCATGCCGGGTGCGAACTGGATGTCCACGCCGGCCCGCGCCCGGCGCTTGCGCTTCGGGTCCTCCCGGCGGCGGAGCAGGAGACTGCGCACCTTGTCGGGCCGCTTGCGGTAAACGCGCCACACGGTCTCATCGATCAGCCGGGGCTCCGCCCTGCCGGTGACGTCTCGCATTAGTCGCACCGCGACCTGGAAGCTCTGGTCGGTCAGGAGCGACTCGCGCCGCGCCTCGCCGCGGGCCACGCGCCCCAGAATCTCGTCGAGGGTGACGCGCGGGGCGCGGACCAGCACTTCCGGCACTTCGGTGAAGAGCGTGTCCTCGACCGCCAGCGTGGGACCTGCCGCTGAAGCCGGTGGGGCCCCGGCGACCAGCGCGAGCAGAAGGAGGAGAAAGGCGGACATGGTGTAAAGGGCGCGGCACGCTAGCATGGTGTGCGGCGAGGCCGCAACACGACGGTGCGGCTCCGCCGCGTCGAGCATCGCCGCGCGCGGCGGTGACGCGTCGCGCGGAAGAGGTTGGGTGGGTGACAGCATTCCGGCACGGCCCGTGCACGAGGCATGCCCGGCCGCCGACCGCGCCTGCCGACCCCGCAGCACTTGTCCGGAGTCCTGACCCTCGAGTGGAGGAGAACATGAAGCCCCGCGTCCTGATGTGGGCCGCCTGCGTCGCACTGCTCGTCAGCGGCGGCATCGCCGCCGCGGCGCCCGCGACCGCGATCTCGCCCCTCACCCTGCCCATGGCGGACCCGGGCGGCGTTCTTGGCGCCGCCGTGGATGGGGGTGCGGATGCGGCCCCGATTCGGATCGGTCCGGGGCGCGGCACGCGCTTCGAATCGACGCGCTACCGCCCGCGCCGCCCGCGCGCATATTCCGACCGCGGCCCGCGGCCCGAGAGCTTCTCGCAGCTCCATGTCGGCTTCCTCGATCCCCGGGGCGACGAGTCGAACGGCGTGTTGTTCGGGTTCCGGGGTGGGCTCGTGGTGGACCCGCATGTCCAGATCGGCGGTCTGGTCGACTGGCGACACCGCAGCAACGCCGCGACCGCGGTCATCAGCAAGGGCCCCGGGCCCGGGGGCACGGTGATCACCACCCGCGCCGACCTGGCGCGCTCGTCGTCCGATCTCGTCCCGGTGCTGGGGTTCATCCAGCTCAGCGGCGGCAGCGGGCTGCCGGTGATCCCGTATTTCGGACTTGCCGGGGGGATCGAAGTCCTGCACCTGTCGGCCGACAATTTCCAGACCGGCGAGAGATTCGAGGGCACCTTCAGCGGCTTCGGCTGGCAGGTGTGGGGTGGCGCGGCGCTGCCGCTGTCGGGCCGCGCGCGGCTCGGCGCCGAGGTGTTCGTGAATGCCGCCGAGCTGTCACGCGACGTCGAGGACGCATTCACGGGGCAGAGCTTGCGCGAGACGGTGGACATGGACGGCACCGGAATGCGCTTCGGCATCCAGTGGGGGTTTTGAGCAGGGCAAGGGCACATCCCCGCGCTTGTGGCCCGTTGCCGCACTCCGCTACCCTGCCCCGGCCATGCCTCGCAAGTCGCCGCGCTCGCGCCGCCGCCCCGGACCGGCCTCGCGTCTGCCCAAGAGCCGGCGGTCGCGTCCCACGCCCGGACGCGCGCGCAAAGCCGCGGCGACGCGCCCCGGACGGCATGCGCCCAAGGGCGCCCGCGCGACTCGCGCGACCCGCACGACCGGCCGCAAATCCTCGCCCGGACGCCGCCGCTCGCGCTTCGCTTCGCCCGCGCCCGAACGCGTCGCCGCGATCCTCACCCTCCTCGAAGGCCTCTACCCCGAGGCCATGACCGCGCTCCGCTTCGAGAGCGCTCTCCAGCTGCTGATCGCCACGATTCTCTCGGCGCAGTGCACCGACGAGCGCGTGAACGGGGTCACGCCGGCGCTGTTCACGCGCTATCCCGACGCCCGCTCATTGGCCGCCGCGAAGCGCGAAGAGCTGGAGGCCATGATCCATCCGACCGGCTTCTTCCGGAACAAGGCCAAGGCGATCCTTTCATGCTGCGCGGACATCGTCTCGAAGCACGGCGGCCAGGTGCCCGACACGCTCGAATCCCTCACCGCGCTCCACGGTGTCGGGCGCAAGACCGCGAACGTGGTGCTCGGAAACGCCTTCGGGATCCCCGGCCTGGTCGTGGACACCCACGTGAGCCGATTGTCGCGCCGTCTCGCGCTCACCGACCAGACCGATCCGGTCAAGATCGAGCTCGCGCTCATGGAGGTGATTCCGCGGGAACGGTGGACGCGGTTCTCGCACTGGCTCATCCTCCACGGACGCCGCATCTGTGTGGCCCGCAAACCGCGCTGCTCCATCTGCCCGCTCGCCGTCCACTGCCCGCGCACGGGCGTGACGTCGTCGCAGTAGCGCTGCCGTGTCCGCCGGGGTTCCGCGCCCGCTCCGTGTCGCCGCGCTGGCGTGGGCACTCCTTGCGGCCTCAGCGGCGCGCGCGTCGGCGCCCGATTTCCCGCCCGCTCTCCTGGGACACGAGAGCGTGTCCGCGGTCGAGGCGGCTTCCGCCACGTTCTTCAACCCGGCCGCGCTCGGCACGCGCTATCCCTCGGAGTTGCTCCTGGCCTGGACCCAGGCCGAATTCGGGCCCGATCTCTATCGCGGTGTCGCCAGCGGGCGAGCGGGGGGGCTGGCGGTCTCGCACGTCGAGGACGGACCGAGTGCGGTCACGCTCGCAGGCGCCACGAGCGGGCGGCGGCTGCGTCTCGGCGCCAGCCTGTCCTGGCTCGGGGGCGCGGCCGACGACCGGCGCGCCACCGATCTGACGCTCGGCCTCCTGGCCCGTCCCAGTCCCTGGCTGTCGTTCGGCGCCACGGCCGCTCACCTGGGCGAGCCCAGGTTCGACGGGTCGCGGCTCGATCGCGCCTGGACGCTCGGGCTCGGCCTGCGACCCCTGGCGCTCTCGCCGCGGGTCGCGCACTGCTGGGGACCGCGGCTCACGCTCACCGCCGACCTGATCGCGGGGGAGGACGAGCGCGCGGACGTGGCGCGAGTGCGCCTGGGCGGCGAAGTCGAGCTGGTCCCGGGGCTCGCGCTGCGCGGTGCGTACCAGGACGACGGGGACTTCCAGCTCGGGGTGTCGCTCCTCGGCACGCGCGCCGGCTACCACGGCCACGCGGCGCACGGGGACGACGACCGACACCGGTCCACGACACACGCGGTCTCGTTGCATCGCGCCGAGGACCGCACGGTCTTCGCGGGCCGCGCCGAGCGGCGCATCGCCGAGATGCGGGTGGGAGGGCACCTCGGGGACGACGCGCTTGCCGGCGTCTCGCTGTTCGGCGGCGACGCCACGACGCCGGTGGCGTCGCTCCACCGCCAGCTCGAGCGTGCGCTCGAAGATCCGCTCACCGCGGGCGTGCTGATCGACCTGGGGAGGGTCACGAACATGGCCCAGATCGAGGAGCTGCGGCCGCGTGTGGCCCGCCTGCGCGCCGCCGGCAAGCCGGTGGTGGCGTTCATGGAGTACGGCGGCGGGCGCGGCGATCTCTACCTGGCGAGCGCTTGCGACCGCGTCGTCGCCACCGAGGAAGCGGACTTCGGCGCGCTGGGGCTGCGGGTCGAGCGGCGCTACTACCGCAGCCTGCTCGAGAGGTGGGGCCTCCGGATCGACCGCGTCTCGGTGGGCGCCTACAAGTCCGCGTACCGGAGTTTCAGCGTCGACTCGACGCCTCCGGCCGACCGCGAAGTCATCGAGCGCAACCTCGACCAGATCCAGGAACTGTTCGTGAGCGCGGTCGTCGTGGACCGGCGCCTGGACCGCGCACGCCTGCTCGGGCTGCTCGACGGCCGCCTGTGGCCGAGCGCGGAGCTCGCGAAGGCGGGGCTCATCGACTCGGTGGGTTATCGCGAAGACGCCCGCCGCATCCTCGGCCGGCGGTGCGGGCTCGGCGATCGCCCGCGCCACGTGAAGCTCTCCCGGGTCGAGAAGGCCGAGCGGGCGTGGAGGATCCCGCGGCCGATCGCGGTCGTGTACGCCAGCGGCGCCATCAACACCGGGCGAAGCGGGAGCGATCTGCTCAACGGACCCTACGTCGGCTCCGAGACGCTCATCCCGCAGCTCGAGCGCGCGTTCCGGGACCCCGAAGCCAGGGCGGTGGTGCTGCGGATCGAGAGCGTTGGCGGCTCGAGCCTCGCGACCCATCTCATCCACCACGCCGCCGAGCGCCTCAAGCGCGAGACCAAGAAGCCGCTCATCGTGTCCATGGGCGGTGTCGCCGCGAGCGGCGGCTACCACATGGCGCTGCCGGGCGACCGCCTGTTCGCCGACCGCTTTACACGCACCGGCTCGATCGGGGTGGTCTACGTGAGGCCGTCGCTCGAAGGCTGGTACCAGAAGCACGGCGTGCGTCAGGAGGAGTTCGAGCGCGGCACTGAAATGGGCGCGTGGTCGCTCGGACGCGACTGGAGCGCGCGCGCGCGGGCCGCCGCCGACTCCGCGATCGGCGTGACCTACGCGGCCTTCAAGGCGAAGGTCGGGCGCGCCCGCGGCCTCGACCCCGAGCAGGTGGAACGCGTGGCCCAGGGGCGGGTGTGGATGGGAGAGGACGCGCTCGAGCGCCGGCTGGTGGACGCCATCGGCGGGCTCGAAGACGCGCTGACCGAAGCGCGACGGCGTGCGGGCGTTCCCGAACAGGCGCGCATCGCGCTCGCCGAGTATCGCCGCCCGCGCCCGGGGCTGATCGAGCGGCTGGTGGGAACGGCGCTGCAGGATGCGTGGGCGCGGATCGCGCGCCTGCCGGAGTCGGGCACGATCGAGTTCCGCGCCGATGTCGAAGACGAGTAGCGGCGACTCGCGGTCTCTCGCCCCACTCGTTCTCTGGGTCACGCTGGCCGCGCTGGTCGGCGCCCGCGCCGTGCTGGCGTTCGCGCCCGGCATGTCCGGCTGGGGCCTCCACCTGCTGCGGTTCGTCGCGCCCGTGCCGGGGTGGACCCTGTGGCTGCTGTCGGCGCTGGCGCTGGTGCCCACCCTGGCGCGGCGCGCCATGCCGTGGGCGAGAAGGGCCGGTGACGCCATCGCCGGACATGCGCGCGGCGGGCCTCCGTGGAACGCGCCCCTCGCGCTGGCGGCGGCCGCGGGGATCACGGCGTGGTGGCTGCCCGACCGCCTCTTCTTCGTGGGTGACTTCCTGCTCCGTCACGGCACCGCTGAGCGCGCCCTCGAGCCGGCCGCCCTCTTTCCCCAGGCCCTGCCGCTCGACGTGCTGCTCCACTACCGGCTGCCCCGCGCGCTGGCGGGGACCTTCGGAATGGACGTGGCGCTCGGCGAACGCGCTCTGGGATCGGTGGAAGCGGCCGCGCTGGGCGCGCTGGCGGTGGCGTTCGCGCGCGCCGTGAACGCCCGCGGCGCCGCGGCGCTCGCGACGGCCATCGTGGTCCTGTGCGGGGGCTACCTCGGCATGTACACCGGATATGGCAAGGCGATGGCCGAGATGACGCTGCTCACGGCGGGCGCGGCGGTGCTGGGCCTGCGCTCCACGACGGTCCCGGGAGCGCTGCTGCCGCTGGGCTTCTGCCTCGCGGCCGCACTGTTGCTCCACCGCTCCGCGCTCGGGCTGCTCCCCGCGGGAGCGCTGGCGTGGATCCTCTGCGCGCGCGCCACGCCCGGGGCGTGGCGGCGCCCGGCCGCACTCGCGGGTGCTGCAGTCGCCCTGCTCGCGCTGGTCTTCATGCTGCCGCGCATCGTGACGACGATGCTGCGGTTCGACGCCATCCACCTGACTCCTCCGGAGGTGGCACGCGCGGGCGGCATGCTTCCGGCCGCGGTGGCCGGGACGCGGCTCCTGGATCTCGCCAACCTCGTCGTCCTCCTCTCGCCGCTCGCGCCGGCGATTCCTCCGCTGGCGATGGCGGCGCGCTCGAGACTCCGCGCTCCGGCGCCGCTGCTGCTCGGCGCTTTCGCGCTGCCGTGGGTGGCGATGACGCTGGTGCTGCACGTGCCGCAGGGAATCTACCGCGACTGGGACAATTTCGCCGCCGCGGGCATGGCGCTGTCGCTGGTGGCCGCGTGGCTCGTGGCCGAGACCCTGCGCGACGCGCCGCGGACGGAGTGGCTCGCGCTCGCCGTCGTCCTTGGAGCCCTCGCGCCCTCGGCCCAGTGGCTGGCGCTCCATGCCGACGTGGAGCGCGGACTCCGCCGAGTCGAGGCGTTCGTAGGCGAACCGCCGGCGCGAAGCGAGGCGGAGCGCGGCACCACCTGGGACTTCCTGGGCATTCGCAACGCGCAGCTCGGGCGCTGGGACGCTTCCGCCGCGGCCCTGGCGCGCGCGGCCGAGACCGCGCCCAGCCCACGCGTGCTGCTCCAGTGGGCGCTCGCCGAGCAGGCGCGCGGCCGGTATGCCGACGCCCGCGACCTGTTCCGGCGGACGAGCGCGCTCACCCCCGGCGATTCCCGGGCGTGGCTGGGACTCGCGATCTCGTCCCGGCACCTGCACGATTATGATGAGTGCCGGCGCGCCATCGGGGTGCTCGACCGGCTGCGGCCGGGCGATCCCAAAGTGCGCGCGATGCTGGAGGACCTGGAGCGAGTGAACCCCACCCCATGAGCCGACGGCGCAGGCCGCCCGCAAAGCCCGCGGCGGGCGACGAACGGGAACGCAGAGTCGGCGAGGCCCCCCCCGGAGCGGTGGATCTCGCGATCGCGCTGGTGATCCTGCTCTTCCTCATCGCCCGGGCGGGACTCGCCTTCGTGCCCGGCATGTGGGCGTGGTCCCTCAATCTCCAGCGCTTCGTCCATCCGCTGGTCGGCTGGGGTCTGTGGGGGCTGGCGGCGCTGGCGCTGGTCCCGGCGTTCGGGCGGCGCGCCGCCCCGTGGCTCGAGCGCGCCGGCGACGCGATGGTGCGGTTCCCGGGCCGCGCCGGGTGGGTGGCGGCCGCGCTGGTGGGATCGCTGGTCGGGCTCCTGCCCGACCGGGTGCGCTTCGTGGGCGATTTCCTGCTGCGGCAGGGCACGGTCGAGGTCGCCGAGCAGCCCTCGGTGCTCTTCCCCCAGGCGCTGCCGCTGGACGTGTTGCTCCACTACCACCTGCCCCGCTACCTCACCGACAGCGCGTTGTTCAGTGCCAACAGCGCTGCCCGGTGGATCGGCGTTCTGGAGGCCGCCGCGCTCGCCGCGCTCGCGGTGGCATTCGCGCGCACGCTCGGGCTGCGCGGCGTGGCGGCGTTCTCCTCGGTGGTGGTGGTGGTGTGCGGTGGCTATCTGGGCATGTTCACCGGCTTCAGCAAGGCGTTCGCGGATCTCTGCCTGCTGCTGGTGGGCGTGGGCGTCTACGGCCTCCGCGCCATGCGCGACGGGCGCGGGCTGCTGCCGCTGGGGCTGGCGTTCGCGCTGGGCGTGGCGCTCCATCGCTCGGCGCTGGGGCTGCTGCCGGCTGCGGCGCTGGCGTGGGCTACCTGGATCGTGCGGCACGGGCGCGCAGGCGCCTGGAGACGGCCGGCGAACCTGCTCGGGTTGGCGATCCCGGTGGCGGCGCTGGCGGTGATGATCCCGCGCATCGCCGCGGTGGTGGCTCGCTTTGACGCGATCCATTTCACCCCAGCCGCCGTGCGATCCGAAGGCGGCGTTCTGGCGGCGGCGCTTTCCGGCCTGCGCCCGGCCGACCTGCTCAACCTGCTGACGATGCTGTCGCCGCTCGCCGTGTTGATCCCGGTGCTGCTCGTCACCGGCTCGCTCCAGCGACAGGGCGGAAGAGCCGAGGGGGCGTTCCTCGCGGTGCTGGCGCTGCCGTTCGTGGGCATCATGCCCTTCATCCATCCGGTTCACGGTCTGTTCCGGGACTGGGACGATTTCGCCGCCACCGGCGTGGCGCTGTCGCTGCTGGCGGCGTGGGCGGTGGGCGTCACCCTGTCCCGGTCCCCGCGCGCGGCATGGGCCGCGGCGGCGATCGCCATGGCGACTGCGGCACCCTCGCTTCAGTGGCTCGCGATCCATGCCGATCTCGATCGCGGGCTCGCGCGCGTGCGCGCCTTCATGGTCGAGTCGCCCCTGCGGCCGCCGTCCGAACGCGGCCACACCTGGGACTACCTCGGCATCCGCAACTTCAACCTCGACCGCCTGGACGCGGCCGCCGAAGCGTTCTCCCACGCGGCCGAGACTGCGCCGAGCCCGCGCGTGCTTCAGCAATGGGCGCTGGCCGAGACCATGCGCGGCAACTACCGCGAAGCGCAAGTACTCTACCGGCGGATGCTGGACAAGGCCCCCGAGAACGCTCTCGGATGGTTGGGTCTCGCCACGGTGTCGCTCAACGCCGAAGATCTTCCCGAGGCGCGGCGCGCGGGGAGCGCGCTGCTGGCGCTCCAGCCCGGCAACCCCGACGCCATCCGCGTGCTGGAGGAAGTCGCCGCCCGCGAAGCGGCGCGACAGAAACCGGTGGCGCCGTGAGCCGGAAACGCCCGCACCGTCCTCCGATGAGAGCGGCCTCCGGCCCCGGGGCCCACGCGGCGCCGCCTCGCAGCAAGGGTGACGCGGCGGGACGCAAGCCGGTGTTTCCCGCGGACGGAGCGAAGACCTCGATCGCCCTGGCGCTGGTGGTCGCCGCGGGTGTGTGGCTGCGCGCGCGCGCGCTGAGCGCGCCGTTCTTCGCCGACGATTACCTGTTCCTGGACCAGGCGCGCCACCGATCGCTGCTCGAGACTCTCGCGTCGCCCGATCCGCTCGGGAATTTCTTTCGCCCGGTGAGCCGACAGCTCTGGTTCTGGTGCCTGTCCGCAGCCAGCGGCCAGTCGGCGGCGGCGTTTCACGCCGCGAACCTCGTTCTCATGATCGCGATCCTGCTGCTGCTCTTCACGCTGATCCGGCGCGGGCTGGGGACGGGGCCGGCGCTGGCGGGCACGGCCCTGCTGGCGGTGCACCACGCCCTCGACGTCCCGGTGCTGTGGGCGTGCGGCAATCAGGACCTGCTGGCCGTCACCGGCGCGCTCGCGGCGGTCCTGCTCCACCGCGAGGGCCGCCGGCTGGCCGCGGCGGCTGCGTTCGCGCTGGCGCTGCTGTCCAAGGAGACCGTGGTGCTCACGCCGTTCATCGCCGCGATGGCTGCGCGTCGCGGGCACGAGCCGTGGCGGGCCGCTGCGATGCGGACCTGGCCGCTGTTCGCCGTCCTGCTCGCCTGGGGCGCGACGTGGTTCGTCACCCTCGCCCGCCGGCCCGCGATGTCCGCGGAAGTGAAGGTGGGAGCCGAGGGCTTCCCGGCAGCGTTCGTTCATCTGCTGCAGACGGCGATCGCGTTCGAGTGGCCCCGGGCCGGCCTCGCATCCTGGGACCTGACGTCCCCGCCGCTGGCGCTGGCGTTGATCGCAGTGGGGATCGCGATCGCCGCGCCGGGGCGGCCGCGAACCGCGTCCCGCGCGCCGGGAGAGAGACGCCGTGCGCTGCTGGCCGGCGCAGGATGGGCGTTCTTTGCCACCCTGCCCGCCGTCGCCGTCGCCGGGATCTGGAGCGCCTACTACTATCTCTACGCGATGTGCGGCGTGGCGCTTCTCTTTGCCGCGCTCGTCGCCTCGCGGCCGTGGTGGGTGGCGCTGTTGCCGGTGCTGGCTGTGGGCTGGGCCTCGGACAACGTGCGCCGCATGCCCGAGTTCTCCCGCTCCGCCGACGCCTGGTCCTGGCAGTCGCACGTCAACCGGCACTACATCGAGCGCGGCATGAGTGTGGTGTTCCGCTTCCTCGAGGATCTCCGCCGCCAGCGCCCGCAGCTGCCGCCGCGCACCACGCTGTTCTTCACCGGCGTGCCGGCCCAGGTGGCGTTTCAGGCCGCCGACGGCCCGCTCGTCCGCTGGGCCTACGGCGACAGCACGCTGCGCTCCTACTTCCTCAACCGTTTCCGGTCCGAGCACGCCACGCGCGGCCCGGTCTTCTTCTTCCAGGTCCACGACGACTCACTGCGCGAGATCGTCGGTGGGGATTCGCTCGAGCGCATCGGCTTCAGTCTGGTGGTCTCCGAGCAGTTCGATGCCGCGCGCGATGCCTTCGCGCTGGCCTGGGCGCGCGATCCATCCGGCCTTTACCTGGCCTACCGGCTGGCCTGGGTCGAGGCCGCCCGCGGGGACAGCGCCGCGACGCGCGGGTGGCTGACGCGCTCCCGGGTGAGCCCGGTCTCTGGACCGGCCCCGGAAGTGCCGCAGGCCTTCGCGCGAATCGAGGCGGGCGACACCACCGCCGCCCTGGCGCTCGCGCAGTCCGCCGTGGCCCACCACGGGCTCGATCCGGGGGCGCACGCGCTGCTGGCGGATCTCCTGCTCGTCCGCCCCGCCACGTTCAGAGCGGGCGCGCTCGAGGCCTTCGCCGCCCGCCTCCTGGCGCCGGGGGACGCGTGGGCGTGGCGGCGCTGGGGCTTCGTTCAGGCGATCCAGGGCCGCAACACCCAGGCGCGGGAGGCGCTCGAGCGCTATCTGGCGCTGGCGGGCGAGCAGGCGAGAAACGATGTCGAGGCGCACGAGCTGCTGCGCGAGATCCGTCGCAAGCTGCCCGGCGGGGATCTGGCCCAGGAAGATCTGAGGCGGACGCTTCCAACCCGGAAGTAGCCGCGCCTCCGCTACCGGATGAGGGCCTGCGGGCGGGGGTCCCGCTTTCAGACCTGTCGCCTATCCGCCCTCGAACAGCATCCGCTGGAGCGAGCCGCTCCAGGCGCCAGCGGGCTCGAGCTCGATGTAGCGGTTCGCGAGACGCCGGGCCTCTTCGCCCCGGCCCACCTGCTGGAGCAGCAGGATGCGATCGTAGAGCGCCGGCAGGAAGAACGGATCCTGCTCGGTCACCGCCGCCAGCTGGGCGATCGCCTCCAGCACCAGACCGCGCGCGCGCCGCGTGTCGCCTTCGGTCCGGGCGCGCAGCGCCAGCGTGACACCGAGACCGAGTCGTGCCTCGCCGTAGCCCGGCGACTTCTCGACCGCCGCGCGGTAGCGCTCTTCGCCGCGCTCGTAGCGGTGGCGCACCACCTCGAGGTAGCCGAGCAGTCCGTCCACGCGGGCGTCGCGCGGGCGGCGCTGCTGCGCTTCGAGCAGCCATCGTTCTGCTTCGGTGATCCGGCCGGAGTCCCCGGGCCTGAGCCCCAATGGCAGTCCGGGGCGGGGCCCGTGCTCGTCGGTGGTCCAGCTGCTCTCGAGCCGCAGGTCGCCGCTCCACACCAGCACCGAACCCGCCATCACCGCGAGCGCGGCGGTCACGCCGGGATCCTCCGGCATCCCGGTGACGACTTCCGGCCGGCGCGACCGTCCCAGCAGCGCGACCGCCAGAAGTCCGGCCAGGATGAGGACGACGCTCACCCGCGCGAACGGGCTCCAGGCGGGACTCGACCTGCCGTTCGGAGACGTGGACTGCGGCGTTTCGCTCACGGTGGAGACCCTCGGTGGGCGCCGGGTGGTGGCAAGAAGGGCGGCCGGAATCTTATGGGCGATCACATTTTCGTTCAACGCGTTGCTGCCACCGGGGCTTCCTGATATCTTGCCCGCGGCCTTGGAAGGATCGCGCGGCCCGGCCACCACGGCTCCCGTCGCGCGGTCGTGCTCACGGAGGAGGCACGGAGGTATGGGCCTGGTCCGCCTTCTTCAGGTCTCGGACCTCCATCTCGGGAAGCCCTTCGGCTGGCTTCCGGCCGAGAAGCGTGACGAGCGGCGCCGCGATCAGATCGCTGCGCTGGAGCGCAGCGTATCGCAGGCGATCGAACGCGGCGTTCACGCCATCGTCGTTCCCGGCGACCTGTTCGACGCGGAAGGCGTCGAGGCCAACACGCTCGCCTCCGCGATCGGTGCGTTCGAAGTCCCGGGCTGCCCGCCGGTGTTCATCGCCCCGGGGAACCACGATCCGTATTCGCCCCGCAGCCTCTACTGGAACGCGCGCCTGCTGAAGGTGCGCGACCGCCGGTGGCCGGACCACGTGCGCCTCTTCACCGGCGAGGACTGGACTTCGTACCCGCTTCCCGGCATGGACGACGTCCGTGTCTGGGGCCGCTGCTTCACTTCGAACGCGGTGTCGCCCGAGCGCCCGCTCGGCCCCGATCGGGTGCGCGGACTGCCGTCTCCCGACGGGGGACGGGTGGAGATCGCGGTGTTCCACGGCTCGCGCGAGGGCGCGTGTCCTCCGGGCCAGACCACCACCGCGCCGTTCTCGGACGAAGAGGTGCTCGGCTCCCCCTTCACCTATCTCGCCGCCGGGCACTATCACGCGAGCTCGGGCGTGACCGCGTCGGAGGGCGTGGCCGCGGGCGTGCGGCTCGCCTACTCCGGATCGGCGGTGGCGCTCGACGTCACCGAGAGCGGCCAGCACGGGGCGCTCGAAGTCCGCATCGAGTTCGGCCGGCGCCTGCCGTTCGTGGAGACCGAGTTCGTCGCGCTCGACTTGCGGCGCGCGCACGACCTCGGTGTGGACGTTACCCACTGCACCAGCGCCGAGCAGGTGGACCGGCGCATCGAGAAGGCGCTCGACGACGCGGCGGTGGCCGAACGCGATCTTGCGGTGGTGCGGCTTTCCGGCCGGCTCTCCAAGGACGTGAGGTATCGCCCGGCCCCGAAGCTCCAGGAGCGCCTGTTTCACCTGCGCGTGGATCCGCGCCGGCTGCGGCCCGATTACGATCTCGACGTCTATCGCGACAAGGAGCCGGGGACGACCGAGGAGCGCTTTGCCCGCTCCCTTCTCGAACGGCTCGATCAGGAACGGGACCCCGATCAGCGTGCCCTGGTCGAGAGCGCTCTCTACTACGGGCTCGACGCCTTCCGGCTCCACGAAGTGATGCCGGTGTACGAGGAGATCGGAGAATGAGGCTGCTCCGGCTTGGCACCGATGGCTTCGGCGCCCTGCGCGGCTATTTTTCGTTCGATCCCACCCGGCTCACGGTGGTGGTGGACGACAACGAGCGCGGCAAGACCACGATCCTCGCCGCGATCCACGCCGCCCTCTACGGCCTCGATGACGACCGTCGCAGCCACCGCCTGGTGACGCCCCTCGAGCGCTGGCGCCCATGGAAGGGCGGCGATTTCACGGTGGAGCTCGAGCTCGAGTGCGCCAACGAGACCTACCGCATCCGCCGCGATTTCCATCGCGGCACGGTCGAAGTGTGGAACCAGAGTGGCCAGGACGTGACCGCGGAGTTCCGCGAGGGCAAGGACGGCTACCCGGTCGGCCTCAGACTCCTCGGCCTCGACGCGCTCGAATTCGAGAAGTGCGCGTTCGTGCGCCAGGGCGACCTGTTCCAGGTGGTGCCGGCCGACGAGCGCGAGCGCCGCGACTCCACGCTGCGCGCGCGCCTCGAATCGGTGGCGGACTCGCGGCTCGGCGACACCATGGCGAGCGAGGCGCTCCAGGTGCTCGATGGCGCCCTGCGGAAGTACGACTGCCACGAGCTCGATTTCACGGGCACGATGGAAAACGCGATCAAGGGTCTCGACAACAAGCGCCTGGTCCTCGAGACCGAACTCCGGACCCTGGAACACGACCTTTCGATCGTCGCCGGTCCGCTCGACGAGCTCGCCGACCTGGCCGAGGAGGAAGAGCGCGCGCGCGACGGCCTGGCGACACTCGAAGGCGAGCGGCGCGCGGGGCTCGCCGCCGAGGCGCGACGCCAGCTCGACGAGCACCACCGCCACCACGCCGAACTGGAGGCGTTGCGCCGCGAGGCGGCGTCCTACGAGGCGGTGGCGCATCTGCCGCCCGAAGCCGAAAGCCAGCTGCGCGACGCGGTGGCGCGCCTCGAAGCGGCGCAGGGCAAGGTGGCGGAGTGGGAGACCCGGCGCCAGGAGCAGATCGCGCGCGAGCGCGCCCGGCTCGAAGACGAATGCGCTTCGTTGCGCGTGTTCGAGCCCGGCACCGCCGCCGAGGCCGACCGCTGTGTCGCGCTGGCGGCCGAGATCCGACGAGTGGCCGGCGAAGACGAGCGGTTGCGCGACGAGATCTTCAATCTGCGCGACTCGCTGTCGACGGCCGGACACGATCCCGAACGGTTTCAATGGCTCCAGCACCGCCTCGACCGCCTCACCGATGCCGATCACGCCCTGCTCCGGCGCCATTCGGAGCTCGCGCTCTCCCACCAGACCGAGGTCGCGGGGCTCGAGAACCAGCGCACCGCGGGCAGCGAAACCCTGCGTGAGATCGACGCCCAGCGTAACCGATGGAGCCTCCCGGGCTGGTTCCTGCTCGCGCTCGGGCTGGCCGGAATCGTCGCCGGTGCGGCGGTGGCCGTGCTCCAGGGTCTGCCCGTGCTCTCGACCACCTTCTTCGTCGCCGGGGCGCTGACCCTCGGCACCGGAGTCGCGCTGGTCACGCTCGGGCGGCAGCTGCGCGAGGACGAGCGCGACCAGGCGCTGCGCCTGCTGAGCGAGGCCCAGCGTCGGCTGAGCGGGCTCAAGCAGCAGCGCGCCGAAACCGGGGCGAACCTCGAGTCGCTGGCGCGCAACCTCGGCTACCGCGATCACGTCGAGATGTTGCGCGAATGGAACGAGATGTTGCGGCTGCGCGAGGAGAGCGCCCCCGCCCGTCAGGCGCAGCAACAACTCGGCACGCTCGAGAGCCGGCGCCAGCAGGCGACCGAGGACGCGCAGGCGCTGCTCCAGCGGTTCGGAGACATCGCGCCGACGCCGGAGAATCTCGAGCAGATCGCCGGGCACCTGCGCCAGCTCGACGGCCTGCGCCAGAGGATCGCGGGGCTCGAGCAGGGCTGGCCGTGGATCGGCGAGCAGAAGCGCGTGGACGAAGCCGCCGCCTCGGGGCTCCAGGAGCGCGCACTGCGAATCCTACAGTCGGCGGGGATCGTCTACGACGCCGCGCGTTCGTGGGAGGACCACCTCCGCGACCTCGCCGAGCGCGTGAAGGGCAGGGCCCGGCTCGCGACGCTGACCGAGGAGCTGATTCCGCGCGCCATGGAGCGTCTGCTTTCCGACGCGCGGGTGGCCGAGCTCGAGGGCCAGCTCGCCCTCGCCGAAGCGGGTGCGCCGGAAGACCGGCGGAGCCCGGTCGAGCTCGAGGACGAGGGCCGGCGCCTGCGCGAGAAGCTCGACGGGATTCAGAAGCGCCGCGGCGACCTGCGCGTGCAGGTCGAGGAGATCACGCGCCGCTACTACGCCGAGCACCCGGAGAAGGGCATCCAGCTCGAGCGCGTCACGCAGGCGCTCGCGCGGGCGCGGCGTTTCCATGGGGCCGTCGAGCTGGCGGCCCGCACCGTCCAGACGGTGGCGTCGGAGACGCGCCGGCGCTGGGCCGAGCACCTCAACCAGCGCGTCTCTGATCTGCTCGGCGGGGTCGGCCCCGACATCGAGCAGATCCGCTTCGGCGAGGACCTGGACTTCTCGGTGCGGCTCCCGGGCGGGAACACGCTGCCGCGCGGCAAGGCCGACCAGCAGCTCTCCTGCGCCACCCGCGACCAGCTCTACCTGGTGGTCCGCCTCGCGATCAGCGAGTTCCTCTCACGGGGCCAGCACGCCCTGCCGCTGCTGCTCGACGACGTGTTCGCGACCAGCGACGACGAGCGGGCGCGGCGCGGCATGCGGCTTCTGATCGACCACTTCGCCGGACCCCACCAGATCCTCTTCATGACCTGCCACCGCCAGCGCTACGAGCGGCTGGCGGAGCTGGATCGCGAGCTCTACGCCGAGCGCGTGCAGTGGCTCGACACGCGCGGGGCGGCCATCCCGCGCTAGCCGGACGCGTGTCACTCGACCGGCACCGGATGGGCGGAGCCTAGGCCCGCGGCCCCGAGTCCATGCCCCGGCCCTTCGGGTGGACGATCCACGCGGAGAGCAGCAGCGCGGTCCCGACGGTGAGCGGGATGATGCCGACCGCCCAGACGTTGTCGCCCGGGTCCACCAGCAGGAGGAACACCAGGATGCCCACGCCGGCGGCGGCGGTGATCATCCCGCCGATCATCAGCCCCTGCGCGCGCCGGCGATCGCGCTCGGCGCCCGAGAGGCCCAGCACCGCCATCTCGTCGTCGTCCATCGCCATGCTCGGGAGCGGCGGCAGCTTGGAGACGTCGACGCCGCGCTGGATGGCGGCGATGCGCTCCTGCTGGGCCAGCTCGATGATGCGCTGCCGGCCGATGGACTTCACGATCGAAAGCGTGATGCCGCCGACGATCGCGATGATGGGAATGGAGAACACCAGGAAGGGCATGAAGGTATCGGGGTCGATCTGGAACATGTCGAGCTCCTTGGTTTCGAGGTTGTGGGATCGAGGGCCGTTCGGGCTTCCCCGATCGGCTCGCGTTCAGCTCCTTGGACCCGCCGGGGACCGCACCGGGTTTCACCTCGGGGGCGGCGAATTCCCATGAAACCCGGCGAGGCGGCGGCCCGGTCCAATCCGGCGATGGGAGCGCCGGCCGCGAAGCCCGGATCGGGGGACGCCGAGGAGCGGCTGTGGATCGAGCGGGCGCGCGGCGGCGACACGGCGGCGTTTCGAGCCCTCGTGGACCGCTACCGCGACCGCGCCTACGGACTGGCGCTGCGGATGCTGAGGTCGTCCGCGGATGCCGAGGAGGTGGCCCAGGACGCCTTCGTGAGGGCGTGGCGCGCGCTGCCTCGCTTCCGGGGCGACGCGGCGTTCGCGACCTGGCTCTATCGCATCGTGGTGCGGCGGGCAATCGACCGCGCCGTCGTGCTGAAGGGCCGGCGCGCCCGCGAGACGAGCCTCGAAGACGCCCGGGACCTGGCGGAGCGTTGTCGCCGCTCCCCTGATGCCGGGATCGGACGACGAGGCCCGGCGCCTGGAGCGGATGATGGACCAGCTCAGCGACGCGCAGCGTGCCGCGGTGACGTTGTTCTACTACGAGGACCGGTCGGTGGACGAAGTGGCGGGGCTCCTCGGAATGCCGGAGAACACGGTGAAGACCCATTTGAGCCGGGCGCGGGCAACGTTGCGACGGGCGCTCGAAAGAGGGGCCGCATGACCTGCGCGGAGTTCGAGCGCTGGCTCGACGAAGGGAGGCTCGAAGCGCAGCCGGCCACCGCGATGGCGCACGCGGCGGCCTGTAACTCGTGCGCGCGGGCGCTCGTGGCCGCCGAGGCGGTCGAGCGCTTCCTCGCCCTCGAACCTCCGCCCGCCCCCGCGGGTTTCACCCGACGGGTGATGGCGCGAGTGGAAACGCCGGTGGCCGTGCCGCTCCCGCCCGCGCTCCCGTGGTGGATGCGCGCGGCGCTGGAGCCCGCCGCGATCCTCGCGATGGTCCTTCTGACCGTGGTGACCTGGGGCTGGAGGGGTCTGTTGCAGGGCGCCTACGCGATGGCCGGGGCGGCGGGCCAGGGGATGACCTGGCTGCTGGCCACCGCCTCGGAAGCGGCGACGCGTGGCCCCGGCGCCTCCGCGCTGGGCCGGGACCACGTGATGCTCGGCCTCGAGCTGGGGGCCCTCTGCCTGATGCTGCTCGCCGTACCGGGGATCTACCGTTCGACCCTGCGGCTCGCCTCGCGCGTCGCGGGACCGCGCTGGCGCTGACCGGCGCCCGGTACCGGCTTGCCAGCTTTGGGCCGCGCTCGGCCCAGCCAGAACCTGCGCCGAAGTGCGACTCCACCTGTACGGAGCCGGATGGTGCCGTGCCCCGACTCATTTCAGCGACGAGCTCGGGCGCTCCTCGAGCTGAACCGCAAACGTTTCTAGATCCGCGGTGGGGAGGAGGTACGCGCAATTCACGCACACGTACGCGGTGGCCCATCCGCCTTTGCGTTCCAGCGGTCGGTGAAGGGCGCGAGCCGTGAGAGCCGCTTCTTGCTTCCATCGGCCCGGACGAGCAGCAGGACTTGCCCGTCAGACGCACATCTTGGACAATAGCGATGTGGGGATGAGCAGGCTGCGGTTTGGAGTCGCGACTCTTCCTCGTGGCTGCTGGCAACTCTGCGCGGGTGTTGGAAGTCCGCTCAGTCTCGACGGCCTTCAGTCACAAGTAGCTCATCCCTCTTGGATCAGGAACGGAAGTCGTTGAACGCCTTCAACAGCTTCATCGTTGAGTCGTAGTCGAGCTTCTCGCCTTGGTAACGGACCTCGTACAGCCCTTGCAGGTTTGTCGGGAGTGTCACCCCTCGCTCGACGAGTAGGATGAACTTCCGGCCGTAGAGCGCGAGGGCCGCGCCGATCTCGATCAGGACGTTCTGGTTGAGCATTTTCTGCTCCTTGCCGTCCGAATCGATCAGCCGCGCCTCCGCACCCACGTGGATGATCGCGGCGCTGCAGGAGCGCATGTCATCCATGACCTTGTCCGGCAGGGGCTTCGACGCTGTCTCGTTCTCCATCGCGATTACGGGCGTGAACCCCCCGAACGTCAGCAGATCCTTCAGTTGCTCAAGGATCTCCTTGTTTTTCCCGTGGGTGATGAAAACGCGACTAGTTCCGCGAGCCGCTGGCACAGGAGTAGATTCCGGAGCCGTAGCGGCCGCCGCAGCCATTCCCGGCAGCGGTGCCACGGGAGCGGGTTCACCCGCGTCCGCGCCGGACTCGACGGCCGGCTCGATCATCGCCACGGCTCGATCGAGGTCGATGAAGAGTTGGTCTTTCACTTCACGGAGGAAACCAACGGATCGAGCGCTCGCGACCAGCAGGGCGAAGACGGCCTCGGTTCGGTCAGACGGCACGCCCATCTCTTCGAGGACGTTCCGAGCGATCGACTCCGTGGGGAGCCTGCTCTCGTTGTAGCGGGTCAGGAACTCGCGCAACGTACGGGGTCGAAGCACCGCTTCACGCCGAGCCGCGAGATCATCACCCTCCTTGGTCGGCGCCGCGATTCGACGGCCGAGCGGCGTGATCGAGATTTCGTCCGAGTTGTAGCCACCTTCCGTAAGTCCGTACGCGATCGACGCCCCGCATAGCGTGCGAAAGTGACTTGAGGTCGGTAGCATGTTCAGCGCTTGAGCCACGCGAAGCGGGCGCGTCGGCGCCTTCCCGTAGTTATCCGCGATTGCCTGGCAGACTCGTAGCGCGTGCTCTAGACTCCGTGCTGGAACATCGGTCTGGCTGACGTAGGCTCGCTTCGCGGCCTCGGCCTTGCTGGTCGATTGTTTCCTCGCCATTATCCCCCCTTGCCCCTGTTTCATTCGGCGCGAACATCCCACGACAAACCGATACAAGTCAAGGTCGCCGGACAGCGTCAGCCAGTGGCTTCAGCAGGTATTTGGGCACAACGTGTTACGGCATATTGGTTGGCTGTACAAAACTCCGATTCTGGACGCCACCGCGGTTGCTTCGGAAAGCAGTGTTCAAGTTGCTGCCTTCCCGGGCTCGCGCGATATGGCATACCCCCAGGGCGGCTGATGTCCCGGGCTCAGGGTGATTCAGTGGCTCTCTCGTGGGGGTCGTAACCGGTAGGTGCCCGCTCCCCGCGAGGGGCTATTCCGTTGGAAGTCAGCGGCTTTCACGGTTCTTGAGTCGGCATCCGGGTGGCAAGGCAGTTTCGATCGCGCGATTCATGGCTCTTCCTGAACAGTTGCCCGCCACCGCTTCGCCTATACTGAGCCACTCGATGAAAGGACAGATGCGT
>Ga0247727_10006934_pt1 | contig 21936 bp, 15 predicted proteins | sample WisWelCaveWW1625_FD_202498 | JGI IMG/M metagenome (GOLD analysis project Ga0247727, IMG submission 202498) | Biofilm microbial communities from Wishing Well Cave, Virginia, United States - WW16-25 | ecosystem: Environmental > Aquatic > Deep subsurface > Groundwater > Cave microbial mat | place...
CCGCTCGGTCCCCTTGCCGTCGGCGACGAGGTAGGAGATCGCGGCCGCGAGGCGGGGGGAGAACCGGAACCTCTCGCCGGAGAGGGAGAGCGCGGCCAGCGTGAGCGCCTCGGCGCGGCCGCGGTACTCCCGGTTGGCCCGGGTCGCGATGCGGAGCGCGTCGTCCAGCGTCATCACCTCGGGGACGGGGACCGGCGGGTCCCGCCCGTCGCCGACCGGCCCCTCCTCCTCCCCAGGCCCCGCGGGCCGCGGGAAGACGAGGGCGGCGTCCCGCGCCGCCGCCACCGCCCGCCCCTCCCCGGCGAGGATCCGCGCCGCCTCCCGGTCCGCGGCGCGGGAGTTCGCCGTGCAGCCGGCCGCCAGCGCGGTGAGGGCGGCGACGCACAGCACCGGGCGGGGCGTCGGCTCGATCAGAACGGAATCCTCCTCCTGGACCACGGATTCGACGATAGGAGGCACCGAACCCGACCCGAAATACCTGCCTTCGAGAGGACGTTCCTGACTTCTTAACTTCCTCCGGGGGTAGGGGGCGGTCGTCGTCCGGGAACGGGAAGTTGGGAATCAGGAACGTCCCCGGTCCGTCGCCGTAGGATCCCCCTCATGCGGCGCCTGCTCCGTCGGGCTTCGCTCGCCACAGCGATCGCCGCCTCCTGGTCGCCGGGTTCCTCCCCCGCCCGCGCCGACGAGCCGGGCGCCCAGCGCATCCCCTCCGGCGGCGAGGACGTGGTGCGCCTGGACGACGGGCGCACGCTGCGCGGCCGCGTCGCCGGCAAGGAGGCGACGGGCCTCCGGCTGGAACTCCCCGCGGGGCCGGTCCTCGTCTCGAAGGAGCGCGTGGCCCGGGTGCTGCTGTTCCGCGACTTCGACCCGGCCCCCCGCGACGCCGCGGAGAAGGAGAAGGCCGGGCGGGGGCTCGTGCGGTGGTCGGGGGACTGGGTCTCGCCGGTCCGGGCGAAGGAGCTGCGGGCGGCCTTCCTCGCCGCCGAGGCGAAGGCCGTCGCGGAGTCCCGGCCCGCCCCCGGCTGGGCGATGCGGAACGTCGTACGGGCGCCGCCCTTCGTCGTCGAGTCGGACCTCCCCCTCGCCCGCGTCCGGGAGTACGGGGACCTCCTCCAGAAGTACCTGGAGTGCCTGCGGAGCCACCTCCAGCTCTCCATCGGCGCCGCCACCGCCGGCCGCGCGATCCCCGTCCACGTCCACCGGGACTACGAGGGGTTCCAGGAGGAGGCGGCGCGGGACGGGGGCGTGGGCGAGCACACGGTCGGCTACTTCCAGTTCGGCGGGTCGGGGGGGAACGAGCACCTGGTCCTCTTCGACCTCCCCACCGACCGGGACCTGACGCTGGACGTCCTCCTCCACGAGGCCACCCACATGTTCTTCCATTTCGCGGCGGGATCGAGCGCGCAGTCCGCGGACCAGTGGCTCCACGAGGGGCTGGCGGAGTACATGGGCGGATCCACCTGGAGGTACGGGAAGTTCCAGCCGGGCGCGCTCCAGGAGGAGCGCCTCCTGTGCGTCCAGGAGATGCTGGAGGAGGGCCGCGTCATCCCGCTGGACCGCCTCCTGCGCCCCTCTCCGGGCGACCGGGAGGGGTTCGGCCTCGACCACTACGCGGAATCCTGGTGCTTCGTCCACTTCCTCCTCCACGGGCGCCAGGGAGCCTACCGCGGCGCCTTCCGCGACCTCCTGAAGGAGGGGAAGTTCGCGACGGCCGCCGACTACCTCCTCTACCGGTTCGAGCGGAAGGACTTCCAGAAGGTCCAGAAGGAGTTCGAGGAGTACGCGCGCGGGCTCCGGCTCACCGGGGGCCGGGCCTACGCCTCCCGCGCCCTCCGGCGGGCCAACGACGGGGAGACGGCGCGGGCGGAGGCGGACCTCGCGCGGGCCGTCGAGCGCGCCGGGAGGGACGGGCCGACGCTCGTCCTGGCGGCCCGGGCGGCGCACGCCCTGGAGAGGACGGAGGAGGCCGCGGGGCTCTACCTCCGGGCGATCGAGCAGGACCCGCTCGACGCGTCCCTCCGCCTGGAGAGGGCGCGGTGCGGGGCGGGCGCGGAGGCGCTCCTCGAGGCGCGGTTCGCCGCGGCGCTGGCGCCGGAGGACGGGAAGGTGCTCGGGGAGGCGGCCCGGACCCTCTACGGCCTCGCCGCGAGGGGCGACGCCTCGCTCCCCCCCGCGAAGGACCTCTCCCGGGAGGCCGGGGATCTCGCGGCCCGGGCGGCGGCGGCGGGCGGGGCCTCCGGGGACGTGGCGCTGGCCGCGAGGGCCGCCCTCGAGGGCGGCGACCTCGGGAGGGCCCGCGAGATCCTGCGGCGCGCGCGGGGAGGGGCCACGGCGGAGACCGTCGGCCTGAGGGCGGCGATCGAGGGGATCGACGGGAAGCCCGAGGCCATGGCCGCGCTGCTGTCCGGGTTCCGGCAGGCCGTCCGCGGTACGGCGGCGGGCCCCCGCGCCCGCGCCGCGGACCAGGCCTTCGCGGAGGCGCTCTCCATCGCGGTCTCCACCTGCCTGAAACAGGAGAAGGGGAAGGAGGCCGCCGCGGCGCTCGACCTCCTCTACGCGAAGGACGCCCCGTGCACCGACGTCGAGTGGGGCCTCTGGGCCTCCGCGGCCGGCATGGCCTCGGGCCCCGGGCGCGCGGCGGAGATCCTCGAGGAGGGGCTGCGGGCGTTCCCCCGATCGCTCGGCCTCCTCCGCATGCGGAAGACCCTGGGGGACGGCGGGGCCGGGGACGAGGGCGAGCCCGGGGGTGGCGACGAGGAAGAGTAGGGGACGTTCCCGGTGTCGCGACCCCTCCGGAGGGCCGTGGGCGAGGGTCGGCCGGGAGCGGGAAGTTAAGAAGTCAGGAACGTCCCCACCCTACCCTTCCCGGATGCGTCCGCTCCCCGTGGCCCGCCGGCCTGACCCTCCCGTCGACCCCGTCTGCGGGATGACCGTGGACCCGGCGAGGGCCGCGGCGACCCGGGAGCACGGGGGGAGGACCTTCCACTTCTGCTCGCCGGTCTGCGCGGTCCGGTTCGGGGAGGACCCCGAAGGATGGATCTCCGGGAAGGCCCGGGAGGAGGCACGGGCCAGGGCCGCCGCCGCGGAGGCCGCGCCGGCGGCGGGCGCCGCGTGGGTCTGCCCCATGTGCCCTGAGGTGCGGGAGGCGAGGCCCGGGCCGTGCCCCTCCTGCGGGATGAGCCTGGAGCCGTCTGCGCCGTTCGCCCCTTCGGAGGAGGAGAGTCCGGAACTCCTGGACATGCTCCTGCGCCTCAAAGTCGCAGTCCTGTTCACCCTCCCCCTCCTCCTCCTGTCCATGGGACCGATGCTCGGCCTCCCGCTGGGCGGACTCGCCGGAGGCCACGGCGCAGGACGGCTCCAGGCCGCGCTCGCCGCCCCCGTCGTGCTCTGGTGCGGGCTCCCGTTCTTCGAGCGCGGCGGGCGGTCGCTCGCGAACCGGCGCCTCAACATGTTCACCCTCATCGCGCTGGGAACGGGGATCTCCTTCCTCTACAGCCTCGTCGCCGTCGCCGCGCCGGGGGCCTTCCCCGCGTCCTTCCGCCACCACGGGGAGGTCCCGCTCTACTTCGAGGGCGCGGCGGTCATCGTCGCTCTTGTCCTCCTCGGCCAGGTGCTGGAGCTGCGGGCCCGGGCGAAGACCGGCGGCGCGCTCCGGGCGCTGCTCGACCTCTCTCCGCCGACGGCGCGCCGGGTCGCGGCGGACGGGGGCGAGGAGGAGGTCCCGGTCGGGGCGGTGCGGAAGGGCGACCTCCTCCGCGTCCGTCCCGGGGAGAAGGTCCCCGCGGACGGGGTCGTGGTCGAGGGGGCGGCCGCCGTGGACGAGTCCATGGTGACGGGGGAGTCGATGCCCGTGGACAAGGGGACGGGGGACCGGGTCACCGGGGGGACGCTCAACGCGTCCGGGGCCTTCCTCATGAGGGCCGACCGCCTGGGCGCGGACTCCCTGCTCGCGCGGATCGTCCGGCTCGTCTCCGAGGCCCAGCGCAGCCGCGCCCCGGTCCAGGCGCTCGCGGACCGCGTGGCGGCGGTCTTCGTCCCGGCGGTGGTGGCGGTCGCGGCGGCGGTCTTCGCCGGATGGGCGTGGCTCGGGCCGGAGCCGCGGCTGGCGAACGCGCTGCTCTCCGCGGTCGCGGTCCTCCTCGTGGCCTGCCCCTGCGCGCTCGGCCTCGCCACCCCGGTGTCGCTCGTCGTCGGCATGGGCCGCGGGGCGCGGGCGGGGGTGCTCTTCCGGGACGCCGGGGCGCTGGAGGTGCTGGGGCGGGTGGACACGCTGGCCGTGGACAAGACCGGGACGCTCACCGGGGGCCGCCCGGAGGTCGTGGCCGTCGCGGCGGCGGGCGGCGACGGCGAGTCCTCCCGCGAGGTCGTCCTCCAGCGCGCGGCCTCGGTGGAGAGGTGGAGCGAGCACCCGCTGGGGAGGGCGGTGACGCGCGAGGCCGGGCGCCGCGGCCTGAAGGTGCCCGCCACGGGGACCTTCCGCGGCATGCCGGGCAAGGGGGCGGCCGCCTCGCTCGACGGGCGCGCGGTCGCCGTGGGCAACCGCGCCCTGCTGGCGGACATGGACCTCGTCCCGGGGGAGATGGAGGCGAGGGCGGAGGAGGAGGAGACGCTCGGGCGGACCGTGATGTTCGTCGTCTCGGGCGGGCGGGTCATCGGGCTCCTGGCGCTGGCCGACACGGTCCGGCCCACGACGCCGGAGGCGGTGCGCCTGCTGCGCGAGGACGGCGTCTCCCTGGTCATGCTCACCGGCGACTCCCCCGCCGCCGCGGCCGCGGTGGCGAAGGACCTCGGGATCGGGCGCGTCGAGGCCGGGGCCTCGCCCGAGCGGAAGGAGGAGGTCGTCCGCGGCCTGCTGGCCGGTGGGCGCCTGGTCGCCATGGCCGGGGACGGGGTGAACGACGCCCCTGCGCTCGCCCGGGCCTCGGTCGGCATCGCCATGGGGACCGGGACGGACGCGGCCATGGAGAGCGCCGGGGTGACGCTCGTCCGGGGCGACCTCCGGGGGATCCTCAGGGCCCGGAGGCTCTCCCGGGCCGTCATGTCCAACATCCGGCAGAACCTCTGGCTCGCCTTCGGCTACAACGCGCTGGCGATCCCCGTGGCGGCCCTCGGGCTCCTGGACCCGATGATCGCGGCCGCCGCCATGAGCCTCTCCAGCGTCTCGGTGCTTGTGAACGCGCTCAGGCTCCGCACCAGGACCATATGAGCATTATGCTCAACACTATTAAAGACAATGAGTTGCGTTCATACTGTCTGAAACCATGCATTCTTTATACAGGTTGTCCACAGACTTTTCCACATCCCATATCCCCTGACGATCTGCCCGCTTTCCACAGGCAATCCCCCTAGGTTCCACCCCCCCTCCACGGGGATAATCCTCCGGTACGGCCACCGGGGGTGAGCGCATGGTCCACGGAGAGCTTTCGGTCGCCTCGGACGCGGCCCGGGCCGTCCGGGCCGGCTACCCCATCGTCTACCGGCCCCAGATTGGCGGCCGCACGCGCGGCATCCCCTCCGGCGCCTTCGTGGACCTCCTCGACGGGCGGAACTTCGTGGCGCGCGGCCTCTACGACGAGTCGGGACCGGCGGCCGTGCGCATCCTCACCCGGGACCGCAAGGAGCCGCTCGACGGGACCTTCTGGCGGCAGTCCGTCGAGCGGGCGGTGGACCTCCGCCGGACGCTCGTCAACCTGAACCACACCGACGCCTGGCGCGCCGTGAACTCCGAGGGGGACTTCCTCCCGGGGTTCGTCGTGGAGACCTTCTCCTCCTACGCGGTCCTGCGGCTGGAGACCGAGGCGCTCCGGCCCCACATGGGCGCGCTGCTGGACGGCGTGCGCTCGGCGCTGCAGCCCCGCGGGACCTACGAGAAGCGCCGCTCGCCGGAGGGGTCGCGCGGCCACCACATCGGCGGCTCCACGGCGCCGGACGCGCTCCCGGTGCGCGAGGGGAACCTGCGCTTCCTCGCGCGCCTCGCCGAGGGGGATCGCACGGGCTTCTACCTCGACCTCCGGGAGGCCCGCCGGGTGCTCGCCCGCTACGCCCGGGGGCGGCAGGTCGTGAACTGCTTCTCCTTCACGGGCACGCTCTCCCTCACCGCGGCCGCGGCGGGCTCGCCGCGCGTTGTGTCCATCGACCCCTCGCCGCGCTCCACCGCCTGGAGCCGCGAGAACTTCTCCGCCAACGGGCTCCCGCCGGAGAGCCACGAGTTCCTCACGGGCGACCCCGTCGAGGTGCTGGTGCGCATCGCCGCCTCGACGCGGCGCTTCGACCTCGCCGTCGTCGAGGCGCCCTTCTTCGAGGAGGCGCCGCCGGTCCGGGGGCCGTCGGGGAAGGGCGCGAAGGGGAAGCCGAAGCCGGCCCGCTCGCACAAGGCCGCGAAGAAGAAGGGGAAGAAGCGGCGCATGGCGCCCCCCTCCGGCGGCGGCGACGCCTACGACCGCTTCCGCCGCGGCTACGCCGGGCTCGTCCGCGCCGCCGCGGCCGTCCTCCAGCCGAACGGGCTGCTCGCCTGCACCCTCCACGAGAAGGACCTCGGTTTCGCGGACTTCCTCGAGGTTCTCCGCGAGTCGGCCGCCTCGGCCGGGGCAACCCTCCAGGTGCTGGAGTGCCACGGCCTGCCGGCGGACTTCCCCCTCAACCCCGCCTACCCGCAGGGCGACTACATGAAGTTCGTCGTCTGCTCGCTGCGGCGGTAGGGGGCGCACAGAGCCGCGGGGACTGTGGTAATGTCGGAGGCCGTCCCTTCGAACCCGGAGGAGCCCTCGATGGCCGGTCCCAGCGTGCTCGACAGCCAGGTCAAGGCCTTCCGGGAGGCCCTTACCCTTTGGACGGCCGAGCACGCCCTCGAGGCCATGGACCGCGGGGAACTGGAGGACCTGCTCCGTGTCGGGGTCTTCCTCTACGAGCAGACGGACGCCCGGGACCGGCGGTGGAGGCTCGCCATGGCCCGCGGGACCCGGAAGCACGACCGGGCCGCGGAGCGGCGCATCGAGGAGGCCTTCGCCTGGTGGCTCCGGCCCTGCAGGGCCATCGAGGCCCGGATCCGGAGGCTCGAGGCCGGCGGGTCCAGGGTCGAGAACGCGGACAAGTTCCGCCGGTACCACCGCCTCGCGCTGGCCGCCGCGAAGGACCGGGACGCCGAGAGCGAGTAGGGGCTCCCCCATCCCCATCCTCGTCGAGAAGGCCTTCCTCCGCGCGCTCGAGAGGCTGCCGCCCGACATCCAGGAGATCGCCCGGCACGCCGTCCGCAACCCCTCCGATACCCAGTACCGGCCGCTGAAGAATCTCCGCCCCGGCAAGCGCCTCCGGCCGGGCAGCTGGAGCATCCGGGTCACCCGCAACGAGTACCGCGCCGTCTGCCAGAGGGACGGGGCTACCTTCTGCTGGTACTGGGTGGGCGACCACGACGACTACGACCACCTCACGGGGTGAGTCCCGGGCCGTGCCGGCGGTCGGACTCCGATTCCCCCTGACAGGCGGTAGGGGGCGTGACCCGCTCGGGTGCGCGGCGTTGATCGGCGGCGCCCGGGAACCCAGAATCCGGGTGGAGGTGCCCATGGCCCCGTCCATCGCTGGGAAGAAGGTCCTCCTCGTCGTCGCCCCCGACGGGTTCCGCGACGAGGAGCTGCTGGAGCCGAAGAAGGTGCTGGACGCCGCGGGCGCCCGCACCACCGTCGCCTCGACGAAGGAGGGCATCGCCACGGGCATGCTCGGGGCGAGGGTCATGCCCCAGACGACCGTGAAGGACGCCCGCGCCGAGGAGTGGGACGCCGTGGTCGTCGTGGGCGGCGCGGGATCGCCGCGCCACCTCTGGGACCACGCCCCGCTCCACGCCCTCCTCCAGGACCGGGCGAAGGCGGGAAAGGTCGTCGCGGGGATCTGCCTCTCGGGCGCGGTGCTCGCGAAGGCGGGCGTCCTCCAGGGGAAGAAGGCCACCTGCTGGCCCGACCCCGCCGCCATTGGCGCCCTCGAGAAGGGCGGCGCCGCCTACGAGAAGACCGGCGTCGTCGCCGACGGGAAGGTCGTCACCGGGGACGGGCCGCCGAGCGCCCGCGCCTTCGGCGAGGCCGTCGCGAGGGCGATGCAGGAGTAGGTCGGCCTCGGGGGCCTACCCCCGGTACAGCGGCGCCACCTCGGCGACGATGGAGGCGCCCGCCCGGTCCCGGGCCCTCTCGAGGTCGTACTGGGACTGCAGGTTCATCCAGAACTCGGGAGTGGTCCGGAACAGGCGCGCCAGCCGGAGCGCCGTGTCGGCCGAGACCGCCCGCTTGCCGAGCACGATCTCGTTGATCCGGCGCGGGGGAACGCCCGTGGCCTTCGCCACGCGGTACTGGCTGAGACCCAGGGGCTCCAGGAACTCCTCCCGGAGGATCTCCCCGGGGTGGACGGGCGGCAGGCGGCGGGGCATGGCTATCCTCCTAGTGGTAGTCCACGATCTCGACCCGCTCGGCCCCTCCGTCCCTCCAGACGAAGCAGACTCGCCACTGGTCGTTGACCCGGATGCTGTGCTGCCCCGCGCGGTCCTCGCGCAGGGCCTCCAACCTGTTCCCCGGGGGGAAGCGGAGGTCGTCGAGCCGCGAGGCGGCATGGAGCATCACCAGCTTCCGGTAGGCCCGCCGGTGGATGTCCGCCGGGAAGGCGCGCGGCCTCTCGCGGTGGAACAGCCGCCCCGTGTCGGGGCACCGGAAGCTCCGGATCACGCCCCCCATGATAACGCGTGGCGTTCATAGTGCCACCCTTCCCCGCGAGGAGGACGGCCCAGGGTCCGTCGCCGGGATCGGCCATGCGGGGAGTCTACGAGAGGTCGAACAGCAGGGTCTCCCCCCTCTCGATCCCGGCCAGCGTGACGGCCTCCTCGCGGCTCAGCGAGGCCCCGTCGCCCTCCCGGAGCGTCTCGCCGTTCATGGCGACCGCGCCGCTCGCGACCTGGATCCACGCGTGGCGGGCGGGCCCGAGGCGGTGGACGACCTCCCCTCCCGGGGCCAGCACGGCGGCGTAGATCGAGGCGTCCTGGTGGATGCGGAGCGAGCCGTCCCTCCCGTCCGGGGAGACGAGGAGGCGCAGCCCCCCTTCCTTCTCCCCCGCGGGGAAGTTCCTCTCCTCGTACCCGGGCTCGAGGTCCCGCCGTTCCGGCAGGATCCAGACCTGGAAGAGGTGGAGCGGCTCCTGCATGGAGGCGTTCTCCTCGCTGTGGCGGACGCCCGTCCCCGCCGTCATCCGCTGGACGTCGCCGGGGCGGAGGACGGAGCCGTTCCCCATGCTGTCCTTGTGGCGCAGGTTGCCCTCGAGGATGCAGGTCACGATCTCCATGTCGGAGTGGTCGTGCGGCGGGAAGGCGCCCCCGGGGGCGATGCGGTCCTCGTTCAGCACCCGGAGCGAGCGGAAGCGCACGTGCCGCGGGTCGTGGTAGTCGGCGAAGGAGAAGGTGTGGCGGGCGTCGAGCCAGCCGTGGTCGGCCCGGCCCCTCTCGTCGGAACGGCGGACGGTGATCAACATGACCTCCTGTCAGGCCCGGAGGCCTTCCGAGGCGGTTGCTACAAGGGGCGTGCCAAGGCGTCCTCCCCCAACGCCTCCCCGCCCAGGTCCTCCGCCTCCTCGACGGTGAGGACGGGCGGGGCGGGGGGCCGGGCGACGACGCCCTCGAGCACGAAGGGGCCGCTCCCGCGCAGCCGCGCGCCCAGGCGCCGGTAGGCATCGGGGAAGAGCACGCACTCGACGAGGCCCTCGGCGTCCTCCAGCGTGAGGAAGCGCATGAGGTCGCCGCGCTTCGTGCGGGTCGTCCGGGTGACGACCTTCCAGCCGCCGACCCGCACGCGCCGCCCGCCCATCTCCCCGATGCGCCCGCTCGGCACGCACTCCCTCTCGCGGAGCGCCGCGCCGAAGAAGGCGACCGGGTGGGCGGTGGGCGTGAGGCCCAGGAGATGCATCTCCCCCGCCACGCGCTCCTCCGGCGTCTCGTGCCGGAGCACCGGGAAGCGCCGCGGGGGCCCGAGCCCCGCCACCTCCTCGCCGAAGAGGGTGCGTCGGACGCGGTCCGCCGGCGGCGCGCCGCCGCCGTAGAGCAGGCGGAGCCGCCAGTGGAGTTCCGCCCGCGGGGCGTCGAAGGCGTCGCAGGCGCCGCAGGCGACGAGATTCCGCGCCTCGGCCTCCTGCATGCGGACTCTCCGCAACAGGTCGGGGAGCGACACGAAGGATCCGCCGCTCACCCTCTCGGCGAGGAGCGCCGGGACCGTCCCCTCCCGCAGCGACCGCACCCGGGCGAGCCCCACGCGGATGGCATCCCCTTCGAGAGTGAACCCCGCGGCGCTGCGGTTCACGCAGGGCAGCAGGAGCCGCACCCCGCTCCGCCGCGCCTCCTCGGCGTACTCCCGCGCCTCGTAGAAGCCCCCCTCGTTGTCGATCACCGCCGCGAGGAAGGCGGCCGGGTGGCGGGCCTTCATCCAGACCGCCCGCCAGGCGATGTGCCCGTAGGTGGCCGCGTGGGCCTTGCAGAAGGCGTAGCCCGTGAAGCGCGCCATCTCGAGCCAGATCCGCGCCGCCGTCCGCGCCGGGACGCCGCGCCCGACCGCCCCCCGGAGGAACCGCAGCCGCACCGCGTCCATGGCGGCGGGGTCCCGGGCCTTCGTCATGGCGCGGCGGAGGTCGTCGGCCTCCGCGAGCGAGAGCCCGGCCACCGCGTGGGCGACCCGCAGCACGTCCTCCTGGAAGAGCATCACGCCGAAGGTGGAGGCGAGGAGCGGCCGCAGCGCCGGGTGGGCGAAGCGCGCGGGCTCGAGCCCCGCGCGCCGGCGCAGGTAGCGCTCCTTCATCCCGCAGCCCGCGGGCCCCGGGCGGATGACCGAGAGCGCGACCGTGGCGTCCTCCCGGGTGCGGGCCCCCATCTCGCGGAGCGTGTTGCGGACGCCCGGAGACTCGATCTGGAAGCAGCCCACGGTGCGGCCCTCGGCGAGCATCCGCCCGCAGAGGGCGTCCTCGCCCGGGATCGACTCCAGGTCGGGCGGCGTCCCGCCGGCGGCGCGGACCCGGTCCGCGGCGTCGGCCAGCACCGAGAGCGTGCGGTTGCCGAGGAGATCGATCTTCACCAGCCCCATGGCCTCCACGGGGCGCTTGTCGTACTGGGTGACGACGATGCCCTTGGCCGCGCGCTCCAGCGGGACGAGGGTCGCGAGGTCGCGGTCGGCCACGACGACGCCCCCGGGGTGGACGGAGAGGTGGCGCGGGAGGGTGGCCAGCAGGTCGGCCAGCGCCAGCGCCTCCCGCGCCTCCGGCCGCCCGAAGCCCGCCCCGCGGGCCTCGGGCCGCTCCCGCACCGCCGCCGCGAGGCCGTCCGGCGCGTGGTGCGGCAGGCGCGCGCTCATGCGGTCCACCTCGCGGGGCGGGATCCCCAGCGCCTTCGCCGCCTCGCGGAAGGCCGAGCGCCCCTCCATCGTGGAGTAGGTGCAGAGCGTCGCCGCCCGGTCCTCGCCGCAGATCCTCCGCAGGTGCTCCGCGACCTCGTCGCGCCTCCTCCAGCAGAGGTCGAGGTCCACGTCGGGGCAGTCGCGCCGCCCGGGGTTGAGGAACCGCTCGAAGTCGAGGTCGTGGGCGATCGGATCCACGATGGAGACGCCCAGCGAGTACGCCACGAGGCTGTCCGCCGCCGAGCCGCGCCCGGCGCAGGGGATGCCCCGCTCCCGCGCGAAGCGGACGATCTCGTGGACCAGGAGGAAGTACCCGTCGAAGCCGAGGCCGCCGATGACGTGCAGCTCCCTGGCGAGGCGCCGGAGCGCCGCCCGGCAGGGCCCCCCGCGGTACCTCCGCCGCACGCCGTCCAGCGCGAGCGCCCGGAGCCTCTCCCGCGCCTCCGAGGGGCCGAGCCCTCCCGGGGGCGGCGGGAGGAGCGGGCGGTCGGGCGCGAACTCCCCGTAGTCGAAGGAGGCGCGCGCCGCGAGGTCGGCCGCCGCGGCGGCGGCGCGCCGCCAGGCGGCGCCCCCGGCCCCGGCGGGAGGCGCCCGGAGCACCGCGCCCGGCGGGTCGAGGTCCTCCTCCGGGACGTCGGGGAGCGAGCGGCCGAGCGCGGTCGCCCGGAGCGCCCTCTGCACGCGCCGGTCCCGCGCCGGGTCGAGGAAGACGCAGAGCGGCGAGGCGAGCAGCGGGACCCCCGCCGCGGCGGCCGCGGCCGCGGCCCGCGCCTCCCCCGCGCCCGGGTCCTCGACGGGGACGAAGAGCGAGCCCCGCGGGAGGTCGGCCGCGAGCGGGCGGAGCAGGTCCGCGTGCCCGGCCCCGACGAGGACCGCGAGCCCGCCCCCCGGCGGGGCCCGGAGCGGCACCTCCTCGGCGAGGCGGAAGGCGCCGCCGCCCAGGCGCCGCACCGTGACGAGCGTGCAGAGCGCCTCGTACCCCGCGCGGTCGAGCGCGAGCAGCGTCGCCCGCGCGCCGCCGTCGTCGGAGACCTCGGCTCCCACCACGGGCCGGATCCCCCTCTCCCGGGCGCCCCGGGCGAAGCGGAAGGCGCCGTAGAGCGCGTCCGCGTCGGAGAGCGCCAGCGCCGGGATCCCCGCCCCGGCCGCGCGGTCGAGCAGGGATTCGACCGTGCAGGGCCCGCGGAGCAGGCTCCAGCAGGTGACGAGGCGGGGGAGTGGCATGGCGAGCCGCAGGATACCTAACTAGAAACGAACAAATCAACGACGAACTCCGAAAAGACGGGTCGGGTTCGGTACGCGCCGCCGCAGGCGTTACGATCCGGTCCATGCGCGGCATCGTCCTCCTCCTCGCGGCCGCCGTCCCGGCGCTCCTCCCGGGCAACGCGGCCGCGGTCCCCTTCACGGACGCCTTCCAGGACCTCCTCGTGGAGCTGAACGCCCGGGACGAGGCGCTCCCGGCGACGGGACTCACCCCCGCGCAGCGGAAGCAGAAGGCGGCGCTGGCGAAGGCCTTCCGCGCGCTCGCGTCCGACTCGCAGGACGTCGCGGGCGACCTCCGGACCGCGGGGAGGATGATCAAGGCGCTGGGCGCGGGCTTCCCCGGCGACGCGACGCTCGAGGGGCTCCACGCCGGGATGCTGGACGACCTCGAGGCGCTCGTCCGGGAGGGGCGCGACGAGCTGGAGGCGACGCTGGACCTCATCGAGGAGGGGAAGCCGAAGATCAAGGCCGCCGACGCCCTCGTGGAGGCGAACGGGGCGCTGCTCCTCGTGGACGGCGCGGCCACGGCCCCGCTCCGGGCGAAGGCGCTCTCCCGGGCCCAGGGCTTCGTCGGGAAGGGGTTCGCCGCCGCCGCGAAGGGCGCCCCCACGGGGGACGGCACCGGCTCCTCCATGGCCGCCACGATCCGCGGGCTCCCGTGGTTCGCGACCTCCGACTTCGGCACCGCCGTGGGCGGCATCGCCACGGTGTCGGAGGCCGGGGGCCTCCGCAGCCTTCTCGTCCGCGGCCGGCGGATCCTCCCGAAGACGGGGACCCCGCAGGGGGACCCGCCGCTCCCCGGGAAGTCCTCCACCCTCGACCTCACCATCGACGCCGTCACGGCGAACATCGCGGCCGGCACCTACGCCGTGGGGAACGTGAGCTTCTTCGGCACCGCGGCCACGTTCACCGAGGAGGACGAGGACGGCACCCTCCACATCGCCGTGGCCGAGTCCGGGACCGTGGTCCTCCAGACCCTGGACATCAACCTCGGGTCCGTCACGGTCTCCGGCACCTTCAGCCTCACCCTGCGCGACGGCGAAACCGGGAACACCTTCACCATCGTCTCCGGGACCTTCGTGGCCCAGGGCCTGCCGCGCACGACGGAGTGACGCCGGCCACCGCGTCACCGCGACAGCGACGGCGTGCGCAGGACGAACCCCTTCTCGCGGAGCTCGAGCCTGCCCAGGAGCGCGATCTCGGGCCCCGCGAGCAGCGAGCGGAAGCCGTGGCGCTCCCGCACGCGGTCGGCGGCGGCGACGAGGCGCCGGGAGCGGGCCTCCTCCTCGACCGTGAAGAGCCCCGCCTGGCGGCCCCCCGCGGGCCCGAGGCCGTCGAGCGTCACGCCCACGAGGCGCACCATCACCCGCCGCTCGCGGATCGCCCGGAAGATCCCCCGCGCCACGGGCCACAGGGCCCGCGGATCATTGGCAGGTTCTGTCATCGTGACGGAGCGGTGGGCGCCCGCGAAGTCGGCGTAGCGAAGGCGTACCTCCAGCCCCCGGGCGCGGAGGCCCTTCGCGCGGCACTCCGCCGCGGCGCGGTCGAGCAGGTAGTGCAGCACGCCCTCGAGGAACCGCCCGTCGGCGGTGTCGGCGGCGAAGGAGGTCTCCCGCGACACCGACCGCGGCGGCGCGTCGGGGACCACGGGGTCGTCCCCGTCCCGGCCGCGCGCCGCCTCGTGGAGCGCGCCCCCGCGGTGCGCCCCGAAGGTCTCCTCCAGGAGGTCCCGCTCCACCCGCTGGAGGTCGCCCACGGTCTCCACGTGGAAGGTCTCGAGCAGGAGCGCGGTGCGCCGCCCGACGCCGGGGAGCGCCGCCACCGGCAGCGGGGCCAGGAACTCCGGACCCGTCCCCGGCGGGACCTCGCGGATCCCCCCGGGCTTGGCGAGGTCCCCCGCCACGCGGGCCAGCACCTTGCTCTCCCCGATGCCGAGCGAGAGGGAGAACCCCACCTCCTCCCGCACCGCGCGGCGCAGCCGCTCCGCCGCCGCTCGCGGCGCGCCGCGGAGGGCTTCCGTCCCCGCGAGGTCGAGGAAGGCGTCGTCGAGCGAGGTCACCTGCACGAGCGGCGTCTCGCGCCGGCAGATCTCCCAGGCCCGTCCCGCGAGCGCCAGGGCCGCGTGGACGTCGCCGCGGCGGAAGACGGCCGCCGGGCAGACGCGGTGCGCCTCGAAGAGGCGCATCCCGTTGCGCACCCCGAGCGCCCGGGCCTCGTAGGAGGAGGAGATCACGATGCCCCGGTCCCGAGGCAACCCCCCCACCACCACCGGCCTCCCCCGGAGCGCCGGGTCGAGCACCTGCTCGGCGGACGCGAGGAAGGCGTCCACGTCGGCGTGCACGACGGTCCGGCGGGGAGGGGAGACGAACACGATACGAACATAGTCGCCCCCGGGGACAGCCCCGCGCGGGAGGCTGTGGAGAACGGGGCGCACCGCGGCCGTCCCGCGCCGCCGGTTAGAATGCCCCCGGAATGCCGGGGACCCCCCCATGAACCGCGCCGCGGCCGCCGCCGTGCTCCTCGTCCTCCTCGCCGCGGCCCCGGGCGCCCCCCCGGCCGCCGCCGAGGAGCCCCCCGCCCAGCCACCGCCGAAGGACCCCGCCCCCCCGGCGCAGCCTCCCCCCCGCAACGCCGCACCGGCGCGGGAGGGGCCGCCGCCCAACGGGCTCGACAAGCCCTTCGAGGAGAGGGTGGACCTCGCCATCGACGAGGGGGTGACCTGGCTCAAGAGGCAGGCCTCGGCCTCGGGGACCTTCGGGCGCATCGAGGGGGGCCTCTCCTACAGCGGCACCCGCGAGGCCTACGACTTCCCGGCGGGGCCGACGGCGCTGGCGCTCTACACGCTGCTCAAGTGCGGCGTCCCGGCGGAGGACCCCGTCATCCAGAGGGGCTTCGGCTTCCTTTGGCAGAAGGCCTACAGGCCCGCCGTCCCCATGACCTCCTACGAGATCTCCGCGCTCATCCTCGCGCTGGAGGCGAGGTCCAACCCCCGGAAGCGGGAGAGGGAGAGGGAACGGGACGCGAAGGCGCGGACGAGGAGGCCCTCCCCCGCCGACCTGCGGGTGAAGCTCCCGCCCCCCGACGCCGCCTGGATGAGGGCGCTCGTGGACCAGCTGCTGCGCCGCCGGCAGGCGAAGGCGGGGTGGCGCTACAACATGGCCGTCCCCGCGGACACGGGGACCGTCCTCCCCGACTACCAGTTCAGCACCGACATGAGCAGCACGCAGCTGGCCATGCTCGCCTTCGCCGCCGCCGAGCGGTGCGGCTTCCGCCAGAAGGACGACCTCTACGCCTCGGTGCTGGAGTGGGTCCTCTCCCAGCAGGAGCCGGACGGGCCGCCGGTGGTCCGGTGGGCCCCCGGCGCACCCGCCCCGGCGGCCTCCACCCCGGCGGACCGCGCCCGCGGCTGGGCCTACAGCCGTTCCTCCTCCATCGCCATCGAGCGGACGACCTGCGCGAGCATGACGGCCTGCGGGCTCGCCGACATCTCGGTCTGCACGGCCATGCTCCGGGACCGCGAGGGCCGGCTCCTCGAGAAGGGCCTCGGCGACCGCGCCGAGCGGGCCTGGTGGGACGGGACGGCCTGGCTCCAGACGTACTGGGCGGTGGACCGCAACCCCGGGGGCCGGTACCGGATCTACTACCTCTACTGCCTGGAGCGTGTGGGGGACCTCCGCGGCCTCCACCTCATCGCCGGCCACGACTGGTACCGGGAGGGGGCGCAGGTCCTGCTGGACTCCCAGTACCCCAGGGGCTTCTGGTGGGACGACTCGAGCCACTTCCCCTGCGACCTCCTCTCCACCTGCTTCGCGCTGCTGTTCCTGGAGCGGGCGACGGTGGCGGTCAGCACCTCGGGGGATTGACTCTCGACCCCGGCCCGGTCCGTGGTATCCGTGGAGGGGCAGGGGCCGTTCGCGGGCGAGCCCGGGGGGGACCATGAAGCGCGCGCTGTCGGGCGCCGTCGTCGCCGCCCTGTCCCTCCTGCTGGCGGACCCCGAGGTCCCGGCCTACCTCGTCCGCAGGTCCGACGGCGGGGTCGAGTACACCTGGAACCTGGACGGCACGGCCGCCAACGTGGTCGGCGGGAAGGTGACCTTCTACATCGACCAGGCGAGCGTGTCCTCCGCCCTCGGGATCACCGGCTCCGAGTTCGCCGCCGCGTGCCGGGCCTCGGTGCGGTCCTGGGAGGACGTGGCCGGGTCGCGGATCGCCTTCCAGGAGGACGCCTCCCGGACCTCCACCGCGAAGAACGCCTCCGACAAGATCAACCGATTCGGCTTCTCCGCGGGCGTCCTGCCGCCCGGCGCCTTCGCCGTGGCCTTCTCGGCGGCCGTCAACAACCGGGTCACGGACGTGGACCTCGTCTTCAACACCGATCTGGACGGGGACTCCGACACGGACCAGGAGTGGTCGGTGCGGACCCCCGGGGAATCCGGGAAGGCCGACGTGCAGGGCGTCGCCGCCCACGAGTGGGGCCACGGGCTCGGCATGGACCACGCCCCGCTGCGCGCGGCGACCATGTTCTGGGCGGCCTCGCTCGGGGAGATCTCCCTCCGCTCGCTCTCCCCGGACGACGAGGCGGGCGCGCGCCACGCCTACCCCGAGGCCGCCGCGGCGGGGGACTACGGGACGATCCGCGGGGACGTGGACGTCGCGGGGACGGCCGACGACCGCGGCGTGCAGGTGACCGCCGTGGACTTCGCCACCGGGCTGCCGGCGGCCTCGTCCTTCACGGCGGAGGACGGGACCTACGAGATCCAGGGGCTCGCCCCCGGTGCCTACCGCGTCGTCGCCGCCCCCATCGGAACCGTGCGGCTGGAGGGGGGGACCTACAGCACCTTCTGGGGCTCCGCCTCCACGGCGTTCCTCCCCGCCGTCCGCGGGCAGGACGGCGCCGCCGACGGGTCCACCGGGATCCACCTCCTCTCCGCGGGGCAGACGCTGACCGGCGTGGACCTCCCGGTCTCGACGGCCGACCCCACCGGGGAGCCCAACGGCACGCAGGGCCAGGCCCACGCGATGGACCTCGGGGATTCCATCGCCGGCCGCGCCACCTCCCTCTCCGACGAGGACTGGTTCTCCTTCGCCGCGACGAGCGGGCAGAAGGTCTCCATCTTCCTCCACGCCCAGCAGATCGGATCCGACCTCGACGCGCGCCTCGTCCTCCGCCGCCCCGACGGGACCCAGGCGGCGTCCAACATCGACATCGCGGGGACCTTCCCCGACGACTACTTCGGCACCGGCGGCACCGACTTCGACACGCGGATCCTCGACGTCGCCGTCGACGAGACGGGGACCTGGGCCGTGCAGGTGGTCCCGGAGACCGGGGTCGACCCGGACTTCCCCGAGGACTCCTTCTACGTCCTCTCGATCCTCCCCGGGGGCGGCGTGCCGAGCGCCTTCACGAGCGTGTTCGCGGCGAGCCCCCCGGTGATCGCGGCGGACGGCCTCTCCACGACGACCCTCACCTTCGAGCCCCTGTCGCTCACCGGGTCCTCCTCGGGGGCGGGGCTCGCGGTGACCATGGACCTCGTCGCGGACGGGGACCCCGACGGGACGATCCAGACGACCGTCACCGACAACCTCGACGGCACCTACTCCGCGACGCTCCGGGCCGCCTCCGCCCCCGGGGGCGACCTGGTCCGGGCGCTCGTGGACGGGAGCCCCGTGTCCACGGCGACGGCGATCTACCGGGGGCCGGCCTTCCTCGCGGAATCGGACTTCGCGGCCGAACCGCGCCGCATCCGCCCGGACGGCGCCTCCCGGAGCACCGTCGTCCTCCTCCCCCGCGACGCGAACGGGGTCGAGTTCGGCGCCGGGCACGCCGTGACCCTCACCCTCGGGGACGCCGACGCCACCCTCGGGGCGACGCAGGACGGGGGCGACGGGACCTACTCCGCGGTCCTCACCGCGGGAACGGATCGGGAGAGCCTGGGGGTCGGGGCGGTCGTGGACGGCGCGGGCCTCGGCGGGACGATCCCGGTGGGCGTCGGGTTCCCCCTCGACGAGGTGATGGACGACGCCGGGGCGGACCTGGACGCGATGCTCCTCGACGCCCCCCCGGCGAAGTCCGTGAAGAAGCTCCAGGCGGCCGTCGCGGCGCTCGACCTCGCGGCGACCTTCCCCCTGCCGGCGGAGACCGGATCCGCGATCAAGGGCGTCGCGAAGGCCGTGAAGCAGTTGGAGGCCGCCGCGAAGAAGGGGGCCGCCACGGCCCCCCTCTCCCGGGAACTGGCCGAGGCCGCGCGGCAGTCGGCGCTCGACGCCATCGCCGACGCGGCGCCGGACGCCGACGAGGCGAAGGAGCAGTCCGCGCTGGCGAAGGCACAGGCGTCCTTCGACGCCGGGGAGGCCCTCCTCGACGCGGGGCTGTACTCCAAGGCCGCCGCCAAGTACGGGGGCGTCTTCAAGCAGACGGGCCTGGTGCAGTAGAATGCGCGGGCCGCCCCGCGGGAGCGGCCCCCATCCCCCGGCGATGCCTCCCCACCCCTGGACGCGATACCTCCGCCGCGCCCTCGCGGCCGCGGCCGCCGCGGCATGCGCGGCCGCCCTCCCCGCCGTGGCGGGGGTGACGATGACCGACCCGGACGGGAACCCCATCCGCTGGGACCTCGACATCGAGCAGGCGAACGTGGTGCAGGGCGAGGTCACATGGTTCCTCGACCCGAGGGGGGTCACCGAGGAGCCCCTGGGCGACGTCACGGAGCAGGACGCCCTCTACGCCGCCTTCGCCGCCTGGGAGTCCCTCCCGGGGGGTCAGATCCGGTTCCAAGAGGAGACGGACCGCCGCGCGACGGAACGCAACGCCAAGGACCGCGTGAACTTCATCTCGTGGAGGAAGTTCGTGCTCGGCCCGTTCACCCTCGCGGCGACGTTCTCCGCGTCGGAGAACGGGGTCCTCACGGACGCGGACGTCGTGATGAACGACCAGGAGCGCTTCGTCCACTGGGCGACGACGACGCCGGGCACCGGGGGCCACGCCGACGTGCAGGCGGTCCTGACCCACGAGGTCGGCCACCTCTGCGGCCTCGACCACTCCCCCGTCGCCGGGGCCACCATGTCCTACTACATCCGCGTCGGCTCCATCAGCGGCCGGACCCTGGAGGGCGACGACGCCTCCTCCTACCTCGATGCCTACCCGCCCGGCCTCGACACGGAGCACGGGTCCATCGTCGGGACCCTGCGCGTCGGGAGGCGGAGGACGGCCCGCGGGATCCCCGTCTTCGCGCTGGACCCCGCCACCCTGGAGCCCGCGGGCTGCTCCTTCACGGACGACACCGGCCTCTTCCGGATCACGGGGCTGGCCCCCGGACCCTACCTCGTCGCGGCGGCCCCCCTCGCCGACACGGGCCCCTACTCGACCTGGTGGAGCGCGTCCCCCGCGCGCCTCGAGGCCGCCTTCCTCGGCGCCGCCGACCCGGAGGCGGAGGACGGGGTCCCGGCCGAGGTGATCGTCCGGGCGGGCGTCCCGGTCGTCGCGGGGGAGGCCTCCCTGCGGAAGGCGCGCCGCCGGGGCCGCCGCGACCCGGACGGGGACCCGGAGCACGCCCGCGGGATCCTCCTCGGGGCGGGGGCCGGGGGCGCCTTCGAGAGGGCGCTCGACGAGGACTGGTTCCGGTTCCACGTCGACGGCACCGGACCCCTGGAGATCCGGGTGATCGCCTGGGGGATCGGCTCCGCGGCGGACGCCGACCTCGCGGTCTTCGACGGGGCGGGCGAGGAGGTGCTGGCGGCAAGTTTCGACCAGCGGCCCGCGCTCGACGTCGCCAACGCCAACGGCGACGCGGGCGTGGACCCCGACCCCCTGCTCACCTCCTTCGATCCGCCGGCCCCCGGCGACTACCTCGTCCGCGTCCGGGCCCAGCCGCAGTCGGGCTACGGCTCCCCGGGGGCCTTCTACCTCCTGCGGATCCGCCCCCTGGGGCCGCCGTGATTCCAGGCGTGCCCGGACCCCCGGACGCCGGCGGCGACGGCTACCGCGATCGGTTCGTCCCCATCGCCTCCTGGGCGCTCTACGACTTCGCCAACACGCTCTTCTCGGCCATGGTCGTCACGCTGGCCATGCCGCGGATGCTGTTCCAGGAGACGGACTCCGACATGCCCATGTCCTGGGCCAGCGCGGCGGCGCTGGTCGTCGCGGCGTTCCTCGGGCCCCTCCTCGGCGCGCTGGCCGACGCGACCCGTACGACCCTCCGCCAGGTCGAGGTCTTCACGATCCTCTGCTGCGCCTGCTCCGCCGGGCTCGCGCTGGTCCCCGCGGGGAGCCCGGGGCTCCTCGCGGTCCTCTTCGCCGCCGCCTTCGTGGCCTACAACACGGCCATCTCCCTCTACGACTCCTTCCTCCCCGACCTCTGCTCGCCCGGCCGCATGGGGACCGTCTCGGGGATCGGCGTCGGCGTCGGCTACCTCGGCGCGCTCCTCGGGTACCCCGCCGCGGGGTGGGCGAACGCCCGCTGGGGGTTCGACTCGGTCTGCCTGGCCGCCGGGGTCCTCATGTTCCTCTTCTCCATCCCGATGTTCCTCCTCGTGCGGGAGCGGCGGACCGCGCGGGAGGGGAGGTTCACCCTCGCCCTCGGGGTGCAGGAGTTCCGGGCGGCTCACCGGACGGTCCGCGCGCTGCCCGCCCGGCCCGCGCTCCTCCTCTTCCTCCTCGGCAACTTCCTCGCGGTGGACTCGCTCAACGCGATGATCCAGTGGGTGGGCCGCTTCTTCGACAGCGCCTGGGGAGCCGACCTGCACACCGTCATCGCGCTCCTGATGGGGCTCTCCCTCTCGGGATTCGTCCTCGGCGTGCTGGCGGGAAGGGTCGCGGACGCCCGGGGCGCGGGCCCGGTGCTCCTCGCCGCGGTCGCGAGCCTCGCGGCCGTGGCGCTCGTGGACGCCCTGGTCCCCCACCGGGGGATCGCCCTCTGGGCGACGATCCTGCTGGGAGGGTTCGGGGCGGCGGGCGTGTGGCTCGCGAGCCGCCGCATCCTGGTGGACCTCGTGCCGGCCGACCGCCTCGCCGAGCACATGGGGATCCTCGGGATCACCCGCAAGGCCTCCGTCTTCGGGACGCTCCTGCTCGCCGGCCTCGCGGACCACGCCGGCTGGCGGGTCGCGGTCGGTTCGCTGGCCGCGCCGCTGCTCCTCGCGATCGTCGCTCTCGAGGCCTCCCGGCGCGCCGTGCTCCGCGAACGCGCGGCCGCCTCCGCGGCCTGAACGGGCCCCGATTTCCTGCGCGGCGCGGCGTGCCGCGGCGTTTCCATGATCCCCTGCAGGACGCGAACCA
>Ga0247727_10006935_pt1 | contig 21935 bp, 19 predicted proteins | sample WisWelCaveWW1625_FD_202498 | JGI IMG/M metagenome (GOLD analysis project Ga0247727, IMG submission 202498) | Biofilm microbial communities from Wishing Well Cave, Virginia, United States - WW16-25 | ecosystem: Environmental > Aquatic > Deep subsurface > Groundwater > Cave microbial mat | place...
TTTCATTTTGACAAACGGTAGTCAAAATTGCAGCGCCGGTCGGGGTGGTCAGCTCGGCTTCAATCGGGCCGGGGCGTGCGGGAAATCCTTTGAGCAATTCCAGTGTCGCCGGTCCCGGCACGGGAATTATTCCGTGCTCGCTTTCGACCGTGCCGCCGCCAAGCGCAAACGTTGAGCAGTAAAGCGCCTCAAGACCCAAGGCATGAAAGCCGGCCATAGCGCCAACCACATCGGCAATGGCATCCAGCGCGCCGACTTCGTGAAAATGAATTTTCTCGGGGGTGGTGTTGTGCACCCGGGCTTCGGCCTCGGCGAGACGCTGAAATGTTTTCAGCGCATTTGTCCGCACCGCTTCCGGCAAAGCTGCGTTGAGTAGGATTTTTTGAATGTCTTTGAGGTGCCGATGCTTGTGCTCACGCGGCGCATGCACTTCCACTTTTGTCGCGACAAACTGCGTGCGCAACACTTTTTCGGCAGAGAGAAGCAGGTCAGGAAGATTGAGCGCATCAAGCGTTTGTTGGAACTGTTCGAGCGGAACGCCGGCATCTACAAGCGCGCCAAGAATCATGTCACCGCTGGCGCCGGCGAAGCAGTCGAAGTAGGCTACTTTCATTGAGGTCTTTCGAGTTTAACTTTGACGAGAGGGAGAGTGGGTGAGAGGGTGAAAAAGTAGTCAGTAATCTGTGATCAGTTAAATCCACTTCTCCCCCTCTCTCCCCATCTCCCACTCATTCTCCAAAAACCTGCACCACCACCTCACGCTGCCTCGGGCGATTGTCGAAATCAATCAGCACGATTTGCTGCCAGGTGCCGAGTGTGAGCTGGCCTTCATTGATCGGGATAACCAACGAAGCGCCAAGTAACGCCGCCCGCACGTGAGCATAACCGTTATCGTCGCCCCAGCGGTCATCGTGATGGTAGCGCACATTCATCGGCGCGAGTTTTTCGAACGCAGCGGGTAAATCTTTCAACAAGCCGGGTTCAAACTCGATTGTCGTAATTCCTGCTGTCGAGCCGGATACGAAAACCGTTGCCTGCCCGTTATTGATTCCGGTTTTTGCCACGAGCTTTTGAACGGAAGAAGTGATGTCGATAATGTCGTTGAAGCCGCGGGTGGAGACGGGGAGAGTGTCGTTGATGATCTTCATAATGTCGTTGGTTGGAAATATGTAGCAGTGAACTGGCGAAAAGAGTGAGTGGAAGATGAGGTGAGAGGGAGCAATTGTGCTTCAAATCATTTTTTCTTTTTCTCCCTCTCACCCACTCACCTTTTCTCCCACTCTGTTCTTCACCACGGCGCAAACTTCGTCATCTCATGAAACGCATTCACACGCGCGCGAATCTGTGAATCGTCGAGAGTTTGAAAACGCTCGGGGCCGAATTGTTCGCACGCAAAACTTGCCATGGCGCTGCCGCAAATTGCCGCTTGTCGAAACGTCGTTTGCTCGAGCCGATTAACTTTCGCCATATGCCCCATGAAGCCGCCGGCAAAAGTGTCGCCGGCGCCGGTTGGATCACAGACTTTTTCCAATGGGAATCCGGGCGCGCTGAAAAAGCTATTGTCGTGAGACATCAGCACCCCATGTTCGCCTTTCTTGATGATGATGGTCTTGGGGCCCATCTTGCGGATGCGTTCTATGGCAGTGACCAGGTTAGGGTCTTCGGCCAAAGCCCGCGCCTCGGAGTCATTCACAAACAACACATCGACGCGCTGCAAGACTTTGCGCAGCTCGTTCGGCGTGCGCTCGATCCAATAGTTCATCGTGTCCAGCGCCACGAGGCGAGGTTGTTTGATCTGCTCCAGAACCGAAAGCTGCAACTCGGGCTGGATGTTGCCGAGAAAAACATACGTGCTGTCGCGGTACTTCTCAGGAATGCGCGGGTTAAATGCGGCAAAGACGTTCAAATCCGTGAATAGAGTCTCTCGGATGTTGACATCGGCTTGGTATTTTGCGCCCCAGCGGAATGTTTTACCGGGCTTCACTTCCAAGCCGTCAAGATCGAGCTTGTAGGCGCGCAGAAAAGTCAGGTGTTGTTCTGCAAAGTCTTCGCCGACCACGCCGACGACGCGCACGTTTGCAAAAAAGCTCGCGCCAATTCCGCAATAAACTGCCGCGCCGCCCAAGACGCTGTCGGCTTTGCCGTGCGGCGTTTCCAGTGTATCAAATCCGATTGAACCGACGACGAGTAAACTCATAATACGAAACTCCTTCACCGATGCTGTAACAACACTTCGCTTATTCACGCTGGTTAGGAATACTATCTTGCGTACCACTCGGCAAGATAATTCCTTCCAAATCCAAGATAAGCGGTGGCAGATCCTTCTTTATAATTTCCCAAATAAATCATAATCAACGTCAAAATAACCGTGAACAAGACGATCTCTTGTGGCTGTTATCTGTTTCCAAGCAATATGAGTATTTGCATCTTTCAAATTCTGTGAGATGTTCTTCGCTGCTTCACCGATAATCTCCAATAGTTTAACGATGGAGAGAGTCAGCATGTCATCGTTATTTAAATCCTCTTTTGCACGATTTTCTGTAAATGCAATTGCTTTCCGCGCCGCATCCAGCATATGCTGCAATCGAATTTCATCTTCATTCGCCATATTGAACCTCGGCCTCCGCCAGGACTTTGTCACGGAAATATCTGCTCAAAAACTTTGGAGTATTCAGATCAACTCTTCGACCGAATACATCAGACAATTCATCTTGCATGGCAAAAAATGCCAGGCCGGGAATATGCTTTGGATCGAATTCAACCAGAACATCAATATCGCTGTCCGGTCGAAAATCGTCTCGCAATACGGAGCCGAATAGCGCCAGTCTTCGAATGTGGTGACGTTGGCAAAACTCGGCGATCCTGCCGTGAGGAATACTGATAGACGGATGTTTCATTTATGAGCCCTTCACCTTACATCTTTTCTGGGGCGGTGATGTTGAGCAGGCGTAAGGCATTGGCCAGTACGATTTTCGTTGCCTCGACCAAACGCAGCCGCGCCGAGGTGAGCGCCTGATCGTCGCTGACGACGCGATGCTCGTGATAAAATTTGTGAAAAGTGGCGGCCAGTTCCATGAGATAGCTCGTCATACGATTCGGCTCGAGAAATTGCGCCGACTTGGAAATAACCTCGGGAAGCGCTGCTAGTTTCTTGATCAAAGAAATCTCTTCAGCAGCCGCGAGTTTCGACAAATCATTTCCATTCACTTCGCCGGACGACAAGCCGCCAATCTGAGTCTGCGCATAGCTCAAAATGCTGCAAATGCGCGCGTGCGCGTATTGCACATAGTAAACTGGATTTTCATCGGTCTGCTTTTTTGCGAGGTCGAGATCGAAGTCGAGCGGGCTGTCGAGTTTGCGCATGAGAAAAAAGAACCGCGCCGCATCGACTCCAACTTCATCCAACACTTCGGCCATTTCGATAATATTTCCAGCACGCTTGGACATTTTCACCAACTCACCGTTGCGCAGGAGATTGACTTGCTGGATGATTCGCACTTCAAAGCTCTCTGCGGGAAATCCGAGAGCAACGAGCGCCGCCTTCATGCGCGGAATGTAGCCGTGATGATCCGGCCCCCACAAGTCATAAAGCATCTCGAAGCCGCGGCGGTGCTTGTCGAGATGATAAGCAATATCGACGAGAAAATACGTCGGCTCGCCGGCGCTGGTCATGAGCACGCGATCTTTCTCATCGCCAAATTGTGATGAGCGAAACCACAACGCGCCTTCTTGCTCAAAGCTCAAGCTCTTCTGTTTGAGAATGTCGAGAACTTCCTGCTGGCGATTACCGGTGCGTAAACTGCGCTCGCGAAACCAGAGATCATAATGAACGCGGAAACGAGAAAGGATTTCTTGGTGCAGCTTCACCATGCTTTCGAGCGCAAGATCGCCGAGTCGATTGGCACGCTCATCTTTCAAAAGCGATACGAAGCAGTCGCCATGTTGCTCGCGAATCTCTTTTGCGAGATCGACAACATACTCGCCGTGATATCCTTCTTCAGGAAGTTTTTCCTCTTTGCCGCACAATTCCATGTAGCGCGCGCTGATCGACTCACCGAGAAGACGAATCTGCCTGCCTGCATCATTCACATAGTATTCGCGTGCGGCATTGAAGCCCACAGCCTGAAAAAGACTGACCAGAACATCACCCACACTCGCAGCACGCGCGCTGACCACATTCAAAGGCCCGGTTGGATTGGCGCTAACAAATTCAATCTGGAGTTTACGTCCTTCCCCTGACGTTGATTTTCCAAAATTTTCTTTTTGCCGCAAGATGTCCGCAAGCTGAGACTGCCAATATCCCGGCCCCAGGCGAAAATTGATGAAGCCCGGCCCGTCAATAGAGATGTCGGAAATCATCGTTGTGTCATATTGCAACGCGGCGACCAACTCCTGAGCGATGGCGCGGGGAGCTTTGCGCAGATCGCGAGCGAGCGTCATCGCGGTTGGCGTTGCAAAATCACCGAAGCTTTCTTGCCGAGGCCGCTCGATGGCAATGTCGATCTTCGGCCACGCCAATCGTTGCATCGCCGAAGCAACAACCGACTGAAGATATTGTTCAACTTTTTGCGGGAGGGACATCGATGATTTCCTCTATTTCAGCATCGCCCCAGAGGCGCTCCAGTCCGTAGAAGTCACGCACCTCGGGCAAGAAAATATGAACGACCACATCGACAAAATCGAGCAACACCCATTGGCGTTTCTGAAGTCCTTCTACATGCCACGGCTTCATACCCTCTTCATTCATCGTTTCAATCAGATGGTTGGAGATCGCCTTGACCTGTACATCCGAATCCGCCGAGCACACCACGAAAAAATCTGCGACGTTGGTGATGCGGCGAAGATCGAATATTTTTACGTCCGACGCTTTTTTTCCAAGCGTCAAATCTGCCAGGCGGCGCGCCAGTGTTTTGGGATGCAAGAAGTGAACGAGCCTCTTTTGTTAATGTGACTTCGCTTCTATCGTGTACGAGGACAAATTATCCAAAGTCAGAAAAAAATTCTCAAATTTCATACGCCCACAGAAATAGAAATCCCACAGAAGATCAAATGAATCCCACGCTGATTAAAAAACCACGCGGAATATCTTTTGCTTTATCCGTGTGCTTTTTTGTTCTGTGTGGCAAAGTTTTTATGATTTTCGATTCTTCAATAAATCGTCAAGCAGGGTAAAGACCTGCTCAGGCGTAATGGCCTTCATACACAAAAAATGCCCTCTCGGACACTTCGATTTCCCAAGATGGCTGCATGGGCGACATCGCAAATTCACATTTTCAAGAACGCAAGAAGTTTTCAACTGCGGAAAAAATCCCAGCTCGCGCGTCGTCGATCCGAAGATTGCGATAGTCGTGACACCTACAGCTTCGGCTATATGCATCAAGCCTGTGTCGTTCGTAATCAGCGCTCGGCATTTTTTCAAAATTGCCGCTGTGACCAGCAGACTGGTTTGTCCAGCAAACGAGACGCAATTTCTCTTGACGCTCTTTCGAATCTGCTCGGCAAGAATTTGATCTTGCGGCCCGCCAAGTATCACAACAAAATTGCGACGCTGCAAAATCTCTTTTGCAGCTTCTGTGAAGTATTCAACCGGCCAGCGCTTGGTAAAAAATCCTGCGCCTGGCGCAAGCGCGATAATCGGCGTTTCACCGTTCCAATCACCGGCTCGCAATGCTTCTTCAGCTTTTCTATTTTCTTGATCCGTCCAAAAAATTTCAGCGGGCAAGCTGTCATCAACCACGCCGAGTGGCGCGGCAGCATCGACATAGCGCCGTCGAATCGATGGCGCATCGCGCAACAGATTCCATTTGAACTGAACGTAGAGCCAACGTCGCACGAGGAATTTCTTGTGGCGCAAAACGAGCGGCGCCCGTGCGGCGCGGGTTATTTGAAAAGAACGAAAATTTTTGTGAATATCCAGCACAACATCGTATCGCTGATCTCTCAGGGAGGCGCCGAGTTCATTTAGACCAGCACTTCCACTCTCAGGAACAACTTCGTAGTGATGATCGACCGCCGGATGGTGCCGCAACAAATCGGCAAAGACGGCTTTCGTCACAACATCTATCTGCGCCTCGGGAAAATGCCGGCGCAGGTTGCGCAGCAGCGGCGTCATCAAGATGATGTCGCCAATCGAGCTTAAACGAATGACCAGAATCTTTTTCGGTTGTGATAGAATCGATGCTCCCGATTGGCGGCTCGCCATCATCTTTTAGCTGCGAATTTGATCTGCGATTGAAACCATCCGATGGTGCGCTGCAAGCCTTCGTCGAGGCCGATGCGCGGCTCCCATCCAATAAGTTTTTTCGCCAGCGAGATGTCAGGCTGCCGAACTTTCGGATCATCGATCGGCAACGGCTTATAGACAATCTGGCTTTTGCTCTTCGTCACGCGCACGATGGCCTCGGCCAGTTGTTTGATCGTCATTTCATGCGGATTGCCGATGTTCACCGGCTCATGATAATCCGAAATGAGCAAACTGTAAATGCCGTTGACGAGATCATCGACATAGCAGAAGCTGCGGGTTTGCGAGCCGTCGCCGAACACCGTGATCGGCTCGTTGCGCAAAGCCTGCGGCACGAAGACGGGAATCGCTCGGCCATCATTGGGCCGCATGCGTGTGCCGTAGGTGTTGAAGATGCGCACGATCTTCGTGTTCACGCCGTGCGTGCGGTGATACGCCATCGTCAACGCTTCGGCAAAACGTTTGGCTTCGTCATAAACACCGCGCGGGCCGACCGGATTCACGTGTCCCCAATAATCTTCTTTTTGGGGATGCACCAGCGGGTCGCCGTACACTTCCGAGGTTGACGCCAGCAAAAATGTCGCGCGCTTGTCCTTTGCCAAGCCGAGCGCCTTGTGCGTACCCATCGCGCCGACCTTCAGCGTTTGAATCGGCATCTGCAGATAATCCATCGGGCTGGCGGGCGAGGCGAAGTGCAAAATATAATCGAGCGGTCCGGGCACGAAAATATATTCGGCTACGTCCTGTTTGATGAATTGAAATTTCCTGCCGGCCAGATGCTCCATGTTCGCGATGCTTCCGGTTGAAAGGTTGTCCATGACGATGACTTCATGGCCTTTTTCCAGCAAGAATTCGCATAAATGAGATCCAAGAAATCCGGCTCCACCGGTTACCAAGGTGCGTGGCATAATCCGTGTTCTCCTCTACAATCGAGATGCGCAGCTAAGATGATAAGAAGATGACATGGGTGGCGTTGTGCGCCTGTTGACAAATCATCCAAAGTATATGCTCGTTAAAAATTGTTTTGTGAAACGCTCTCCGAAACTGTCATTCAGTATGAATCTTTTTGAGAATAAAGCAAACATGCCCTTGTTGAAATTTTGCCCAGAACTAAAGTTGATATACTTGCATAGGTGATCATCAGAATTGGACTCTGCACTATACCCGACTCCCGACCATAATGGCAAAGTGAGTACCGAATTCTACAGCTACTGAACACAACATATGAATAGCTCCTTCCTGCCAAGCGGCAAACAGAAAAAATGTTGCTGAAAGTGAAAACAGCAGAAGTAGTTTTAGCTTAAAAACAAAATGGCCATTACGGTCAGTAGCGCCAGCATCCCTTTTAAGGGGTGTCGGGAATCGAGTATAATACAGAGCTCAATTAGCATTGCTTAATGGCTGCGATTTAATAGCTCTTTTGTAAGTTCTTCAGTAATGCTTATTCCAACTTCATATCCATCAAAGATCTCAAATAGTGGGGCAACTGCTTCATGAACCTTTTGATATATTGCCGTCCTGGCGATATCCGTTGGAACAAACACCTTTGACAAAACTTCATCCTGATATGCTTTCATTTTTGTTGGTAAATTTCTAATTGGCCCTGCCCATGATGATATCTGTCGATTTTGAAGCCCGTTCCAGCGAAAAACAAAGAGAAGATTAGAATTATCCTCATCACATTTCATTGCCTTGGCAAAGGAAAGTCCCACAGTAATGGCTTCTGCGACACCAAATATTGGAAGTGAATAATCTAGCAAAGTTTCCGGTTGAGGCTTTCTGTATCCGTAAGCAAGATCGTCCTCAAGGCCTCTGCGTTGATAGAAAAATCCATCAGGATGTATTCTCCAAAAATCTATTTTATCGAAACCCGAACTACCTGCCAAATCGAAACCCTTACTACCTTCCAACATGATAATTAATGCTTCCCAAGCACCATCAATTAGGTGTGGAGCAGCTTCTTCGCTAAACCTCCTGCTATCAACCCACAGAGGCCAACCAGTTAATCTTGGGTTACTGGCAGCTATCAAATCTAGAAAACCCGATTTCGACTGTACTGGCTCGAATTGACCAGAAATCAAAAAAGATATTTCAAACGAACCGTGTGACGGCAACTCCTTCTTTTCCTCAGTTACCCTTGCCTGAAATCGTTGCATTGAATCATTAAGAAAGTTTTCGATCTTGTCCCAATCGGTCTGCTCTGGTTCGGTAATGCCTTTAAGTGTATTAAATATTTCCTGTATTTGATCTGCTTTGAGTCCTATTAAATGTCTTCGTAAAAATTTTCCTAAATCCGCTTCTCGATTTTCAAAACAAATTCGTGTTATCTCACCCCAATCACTCCAATTAGCTTTGGATGTGCTTGCAATATTATTTGCTTTGAATGTACGAACATAAACAGTGTCGCTAGGAATATGCGGTTTTAGGGAGTCCGATGAAGGGAGTTCAGATTTTGTCGCGACTGGTGTCTTTACTCCATCACTGACGCTGATTATAGGATATTCTTGTCCATTTCTTGATAGTAAATGAATGTCAATTTCAAACCGTTCAGATGAATACTTGGAGATGGCTCCTTGTATCTTGTCAATGTTAAATTTGGCTCTAACATCTTGAGGTATGTTGGTCAGATCGGGCTGTCCACTTTTGTTATCAAACCCAATTACCAGAAATCCTCCATCATTATTACGCATCGCTATACATGCTTTTACGATTTTGGAAATACCTTCTGGAGTATCAGGATCAATCCATCGCTTTATCTCAACTTGTAAAGTCTCATGAGGGTTCTCTACAAGACTTTGTAGAAATTCTTTGCTATATGGTTTCATATGTTAGCAAAATATACTTATTCATCGAACTATGCTATGACGAAAATACCTCTGTTAACTTTGCTACTCACTTCACAACATCGTCAATAACTTCTAACCTCTCCCCAAAACCTCTCGCCGTTTGCCACAGTATTTTGTCTCCAACAATCGAAAGAATCACCGCATCAACCCCAAGACTATCAGCCAGCGCAACACCGCGCTCTGGGCCGAGCACAAACAACGCGGTTGAAAGAGCATCTGCGGTGCGGCTGTCTTTTGCTAAAACCGTGGCGCTCACCGATTTTCGCGACGGGTAGCCAGTCTCAGGATCAATGATATGATGATAACGAACGCCATCTTGTTCAAAGAATCTTTCATAATCTCCGCTCGTGGAAACTGCTCCGCTGTCGAGTCGAAACTTTCCGAAGAACTTGTCATTCGCGCGCGGGTGTTGAATCCAGATGTATCGGCGACCGGCAGTGAGCGAGCTTGCAAGCATTCGCATATCGCCGCCGGCTTTCACTTTCACGTCGCGATAACCGTCAGCTTGCAGCGTTTGAATGGCAACATCAACGGCAAGGCCTTTGGCCACGCCGCCAAGATCAATCGCCATTCCTTCTTTTTGAAATCTGACAGCGCCGCTGCTTCTGCTCATCAATCGATAATCGATAACCGAAAGCAAAGCTTTGATCGATTTCTCATCAGGGACGCCGAGCTTTTCCGTGCCGAAACCCCACAATTGCAAAATCGGTGCAACGGTTACATCAAAAGCGCCGTCACTGATCTCCGATGCCCAAAGCGCTGTTTGCAAAACCGAGTCGGTAAAAGCGGAAATGGCAACTGGTTCTTGCTCAGCACGGCGATTGATTTCGGCCACTTCGCTATTCGCACTGTAAGAAGACATCAACGAATCGATCCGGCTCATCGCGTCGAATGCTTTTGCAATGTCGCGATGAACAACAGCAGAAGAGTCTTCTTTCGCAACATAAACATCGATGGAGATCAAGGTATCCATCAAAATGCGCTGGCCGGAGATGATTGCAAAATCAGCATCCTGTTTGCCCGCTGATTGGCATGAGGCAAGCGCAAAATGCAGCAAACAACTCAAGGTCTCAAAAACTCGCCCACGCATAGCAATACCGAGACGAATCGGAATCAAAAAGAAAGAACCAGCAACCGATTTCACTGATTACACGGATTGCTTTATAGAATCTGCGTAATCCGCGAAATCTGTTGCAGAGATTTTTATTTTTGTACAAAGCTTTTACCCGTCACTTAATTATCGCGCGCAGTGATGAAACGAATCAAGTTGTTCAGCGCGGTTTTGATCGATGAATCATCATAACTCTGCAAAATCGAAATCGCCCGTCCTGCAAAATCTTCGGCAGTTTTGGTGGCATATGCTACGCCGCCGTGCTCATGGATGAAGTTGACGATCTCGCGCATGCTACTCCGCGTTGCCGGGCGGCCATTGCTTTCGCGCACCATTTTAATGATACGCTTGGATTCCTTTTTCTCCGCCTGCTTCAACGCGTAAAGCAGTGGCAAAGTAATTTTATTTTCGCGTATGTCGTTGCCGATGGGCTTGCCGGTGTTTTTTTCCACGCCGAGCAAATCGAGCAGGTCGTCGCGAATTTGAAATGACAAACCGAGATACTCGCCGAAGTCACGCATCGATTCGATCTGCGCATCGCTCTGGCCGCTCGCCAAAGCGCCGAGCTGGCACGAGGCTGCCAACAACGACGCGGTCTTGTCGGCGATCAAGCGAAAGTAAATCTCCTCTTCCATCCAGAAGTCGTGGCTGCGCTCCACCTGCAACAACTCCCCCTGGCTCATGCGCTCGGCGGTGTTGGAAATAATACCGAAGGCTTTCACGTCTCCCATGTGCAACATCGCCAACAGCGCTTTTGAAAACAAATAATCTCCCATCAATACGGAGATTTTGTTTTTCCAAATGGAATTGACCGTGGGAAATCCGCGCCGGCGGTAGGAATCATCGACGACGTCATCGTGGACAAGGGTGGCGGTGTGCAACAGCTCCAAGATCGCCGCAGCCTTGAGGCGCTTGAGATTCTGCGGGTCCATGCCGTTTGCCGAAACGCGAGAGGGCGCGTTGCCGTTCAAGCGGCTGGTCAACAAAACCAGAATAGGACGAAGCCTTTTGCCGCGATGCGAAACGATATAGTGAACAACCTTGTCAATTAAAAATATATCGGACTTCAGAATATTTTTGAATTCTCTCTCAAACTCCTCAAGGTCATGCTTGATGGGCTCGATGATTTCACTCAGCCGCACATCCACCTCGTAAAGTACAAACAGTGCAATCATTTGCAGATTTTGAGGTGAATGTAAGGATTCAGGCAGAGTTTGTCAATGAGAAATTCCCCGAGGGCGCGGCGCTCGTAAGCGGATTGCGTAGATCGAGCGGATCATTGCCAACGAGTCGACTTCCAGAATCTAAGAATATGAATTAGGTGGCAAGAATTTGATTGGTTAGATTTTTACCGCGGCGAAGCGACTGCTCGCGTCGGCAATAAAATTCACGGTATCCGTTTCACCGGCCATGGTGTCAACCTTCGCGGCCAAGTCCTTTGGGAATTGTGAAGTGCACGGTGGTGCCGGTCTGCGGCGTCGATTCGATACGCACCAAGCCTTGATGGTTTTCGATGATTCGTTTGACCAACGCCAGCCCGACGCCGGTGCCAGGAATAAGCCCGGTGTTCGGTCCACGTTGAAAAAGCGCAAAAGCTCTTTCTTTGAACGCCGGGTCAAAACCGATGCCGTTGTCCTGCACATGAAAGGCAAAAAATCGCGGTTGCGATTGCCAACCGACGGTAATTTTTGCAGGACCGCCAGGCCGCCGGTATTTTGCGGCGTTGCCGATGAGATTGTCGAACACGATCTGTATCCCCTCGGCATCGGCAATGATCTCCGGCAAATCTTGAGCGATTTCAAACACCACATCGCGCATGGAGTCGAAGACTTTCATTTCATCGACGACGCTCTGAACGATCTCTTGCGTACGGGTGACGCCGAGGTTGAGCTGCGGCCGCGCCATGCGTGAGAAGTCAAACAAATCGACGATCATTTTTTCCATCATCGCGGCGTTTTTTTGGATGCGCTCCAGAAAATGCGCGTGCTGCTGATTCAGCGACGGCCCCATCTCATCCAACAACAAGTTGACGAAGCCTTGAATGGAAACGATCGGCGTTTTGAGATTATGGCTGATCAGATAAGTGTAATTCTCGAGCTCTTCGCCGCGGCGTATGCTCTCTTGCTCGGCCGCCTTGCGCGCGGAAATGTCCTTGCCGATGGCCAAAAAGCCGGTGAGCGCGCCGCCGTCGTTCAGAATCTGCGACAGCGACAGGCTGGCCGGAACCCTTCCGCCGTCGGCATGCAAAATATCACACTCATAGCTCTGAATTTTTTTGCTGCGCAGGAGCTCCCCCAATAAGGACTTCGCTTCTTTCTTGCCGTGGTATAAGAACCGCATCATCGGGCGGCTGAGCGCATCCTTTGCGGCCCACCCGAGCATTTGTTCCGCACCGGGGCTAAAGTAGATGACTCGGCCTCGACGATCCGCAGTCACGATGGCGTCGGCGGAGCTTTTCAATAAATTTTCCAGATAGTTTTTTGTTTCATTCACTTGTTGAAAGAGGCGGGCGTTGTGCAAAACGCGGGCAGTCTGCGCGGCCAGCGCCGAAATGATCGACGCCCCGCCGCGCCGAAATTTTGCATCCTCCTCCGCAAAAACGCCGAGCACGGCGGCGGGCTTGTTGTCGATGAAAATGGCGGCGCCGAGGAAAGCATGCAAACCTTTTTCGTGCAAATAATCCTTGCACTCTTTTGTGAAGAGCGCGCTGCGCCGGACGTCCGCAATCGAAATCACTTCATCGGGTCCGGCCTTTGCGAGTATGCCCGTCACGTCGCAGATCGGCCATTGCCATTCTTCCTCGCTCATGCCGGCGACGGCGCGCCCGCCGTTCCCTTGCTCGTTGACCAAACAGACGGCGGCGGTCGTTGCGTTCAACGTTTTTTTCGCGGCGTTGACAACATCCTTCAGAACCTGATCGATATCCAGAGAATAGCCGATGGCGCGGCTTGCTTCGGAAAGCAGCGACAGACGATCGTAATTCTCATGCGCCTCTTGCAGCAACTGAACTTTGCGAATGCCGGCGCTCAGCAAATCGCCGACACTCTCGAGCACATCGATGTGAAACTGCGAAAAGGCGTTCGGGTATTCGCTGGCTAATACCAAGCACCCAAGCGGCTCAACCGGACGGCGAGGTCGAACGCGTTGGCCGGCGCCTTGAATTTTTCCGCTCAAAACGACCGCCACGACTGATTCATGTTTTTCGACGCCGAGAAAAAACAACAGGTCGTCCGGCAGCTTGACGCGAATACCGGCAGTGGCGCCGGTCAACCGCTCGAAGCTCTTTCGCGGCAATTCGGCTTTACTGACGCTGAAATGCCCGTGCTTGAAAACGGCTTCGAGACGAATCTGATCTGAGGCAGGGTTATGAAACGCCAACCCGGCATACTCGAACTGCGAGATATGTCGAAGATTCTTCACAAGACGCACGAAAATCTCTTCCACCGATACCGCTGCATTGACCGCTTCTCCGACGCTTTGAATAAAGGACAGCCGTTCCGCTCTTTCGCGCAGCTCGAGAGCGCTTTCACGAATCGCCGACACATCGTGAAATGTGGCAATACGCAAATCCGGGTGCTCCAGCCGATGGAGCGTGACTTCAAAGCTCTTCTCCGCGCCGCTGTGCAAAACCAACAGCGCCTCAAACCGCTGGCGAGATCGATTGTCACGCTGTCGAAAGAGCCGGCGACGCTCGGAGGACGAAACGAAATCACGCAGAGATCTTTGTCGCGCCAGATGCTGGTTTGCGTAGCCAAAAGTTTTTTCGAAAGCGGAGTTCACCTGCAAAATCGTGAGATCATCTTCAAGCACGGCAGCGGGAAGATCGATGCCTTCGAAAATCTTGCGGTAATCGACATTCTCATCGCCGCCGGTGGAGGCATATGCTGCCGGGGTTGTGGTTTTTCTTTTGTCGATTTTTGCACCGTTGGCGGAAAGTGCAGCGTGAATTTCCGCGAGCGACAGCTTCTTGCGAGCCCGGAGAAGTCTATTGTTGAAGCTGCCAAGAAAAAGCACCACGTTCGTTCCTCTGCCGCCAGGCAAGGGCAGGAGCAAACCGGATTTCAAAGCTCGCGTGTCAATCCCCGCGACGCGTTTGATAAAACTGACACCGCGCGCGATCTCGCTGCGCGAGACGACGATCAACTGGCCGCCGACCAGATGAAACTCCCCTTCAAGCGGCTCATTGAGAATCTTGTGCGTGTAAATCTCTTTGCCGTTTGGGCTGTGCCTCACCCAGAGCTCGGTCTTGCCGGCCGCGCGCGAGCGATCCCGCCCCGTTTTCAAACTTTTACGAAGCGGGACGGGGCGCGCAATGAACAACGCGGCAACATCGAAAGACAATAGCTTGCTCAATCTCTCCGTCGCCCGCTCGAAGAGTTCACGGCTATTGTGCTTTAGTTCCGGTAGCCTTGCAGTTTTGGATGTCGTGGAGGATGATTTGATCACATGCAAAAACTAATGGATTCTCGACATAAATGCAAAAGGAAAACCTCTTGTTACCATTTTTTAACGATCCCGATTTTCCATTGCAGATTCTTACATACCCTGATTATCCGTACCTAAGCGATTGCGGTGAATACCGGATTTGGGGGTTAGAAAATCGGGGTTTGTCGTTTTTACTAATGATTAATGAACGAAAAGCTCTTTCGCTTCATTAAGCACAATGTTTATCGCTTCGGCCAGCGGGCCTTCCATCAAAGCGCCGGCGGCAAAGGCGTGGCCGCCGCCGCCAAATCGGTTTGCCAAGCCGTTGACGACGTGGCGGCCTTTGGAGCGAAAGCTGACTTTCACTTTGCCGTTTTCAGTTTCGAGAAACATCAAGCTCACTTCGACGCCGTTGATCGATCGCGGATAGTCGGCGAAACCCTCCGCATCTCGGGGCTGTGCGCCTGTTTCGCGAATCATGTTTTGGGAAATGGCGAACCAAACCAGCCTGCCGTCAATTTCAAAATTCAAGCTATCGAGCGCTTTTGCGAACAGCCGCACTTTCGCCGGCGATTGGCTTTCGTAAACATTCTGGTAAACCGTCTGCGGCGAAGCGCCGGCTTCGATCAATCGTGCCACCACGTCGTGCGTATGAGAACTGGTGTTGGAAAATCGAAAACCGCCGGTGTCCGTCAACAACGCAGTGTATAGCGCTTCCGCAGTTTTTTGATCGATGATCGCACCGAGCGCGGAAAGCAGCTCATACACCAATTCTCCGGTCGATGAAGCCTTCGGATAAATAAGATCGATATCGGCGAAGGATTTGTCGGCCGGATGATGATCGATGCAGACCGTGCGAAGATTCGAAGGGCGGATCGTTTTACCCAAATCCCGAAGACGCTCCCAATCGCTGATGTCCAAAATGAAAACGACCTGGGCATCGTTCACAATATGACTGTGGCGCCGGGCGTCAAAGACTTCAACATCACCGTTTGGATCGAGAAAGGCATAGTTAGGAGGGGTGGGATTGCTATTCAGCACGTGAACGGTTTTTTTGCCGCCGCGATCGGAACGCAGGTATCGCGCCAGGGCCGCTTGTGATCCCAGACCGTCGCCGTCCGGATTCACGTGAGTCGTGATGATGAAATTTTGGCGCTGTTGAATCTCGCGCTTTACGGCTTCCAACAAGTGCTTGGCAATCATAGCGGCTTTTTGTTTATGCAAAGAAATTTCCGTCTACAAAAAGCAAATCCCACAGAAGTTTCTTAAGTCTATTCGGTGGGATTTCCACTTCGACGTGCGAAGTGAAATGCTTCTCGCCTTATGAATGGATCCGTTGGCTACTCTCCGATTGTCGTTCTGCCAAAACCGACGTTACCGGCGGCATCTAAAACCTTCACGGTCAGAGTATGAGCTTCTGCCACGTGATCGAGAGCGATGGCAAACTCCTCCTGCCGTTGATCAACGACGCCGTCGCGAGCATAGACCAAGAACCAATCGCCCGTATCGACGGCATACCACGCTTCTTTCAAGCGGCTCAAGGCGTCCTCGACCGCAAAAGAAACGGAAATCTTTACGCCATCCTTCTTGGCGCTCATGCGTTGCACCACCGGCGGCGTGTTGTCAACAATGAAGGGTGAGCTTATTTTTTCGCCGGTAGCCTCGGTTGCCGGTGAATTGGATTTTGCATCATTAGCAACGATGCGAACTTGGTACTCGCCATCCGGCATGGTTTGGCTATCCCACGAATAGGCCGCGCTCTGGAGCTTGGCGGCACTCTCTCTCCATGATGATTCTCCAACCATCCGATAATAAACTCCATATTGCAGACGATCGTTATTGTCATCGCGCGCTTGCCAGCTTATCGACTGCGCGCCTTTTTGAAATGTCTTGCGTCCCAAACCTTGATTATTTCCCGCGCGGCCGTTGGTTTCGTCCTGGCCGTCGGTTTCATTCTTCGAGGCATCGGGGAAATAATCTCCCGGGGCATGGACGATGATCTGCGTGATCTCCGGCGCGACATTATTCTGCAAGTATGAAACATTCACCCGCTTGACGAGCGGGGAGAGATTTTCTTTTGCGCCAAGCTCAACGCGCCACTGCAAGAATCGGGAGGCCGGGCTTAAAATACTCCCGCCTCCGGCTTTGCTTTCTATCGGCGCCCATTCGCTCCAGGTCTTGTCCGGTTTGCCGGTGTTGCCGGAGCGCGTCGAAAACTTCACCGCGCCGCCGCCTTGTTGCTCCCAGCTCACGGCGCCCCAGCGCGCCGGCACCTTGGCGTCGATGACTTCCGACTCGTATTGTCCGGCGTTGCGAACGCCGCTTCGCAACAAAAAAATCGTTCCCGGATTGCTGCTGGCCAAGAACACGTTGCCCTGCCGGTCTGTGGTGAGCGCCGTAAGCTGCGGCACATCAAGCTCCACCAGCAGTGTTTTGTTGCCATCGGCATTCACGCGATAAAGCCGGCCACGATCGCCGGTGCCAACCAGCAGGCTGCCGTCTCGATCCAACATCGCCGAATGAATGCGATCGCTGCGGGCATTCCACAAATCTTTTACATGTCCGTTCGGAGAGATTCGGTACAACGCGCTCTTCGCGCGCGCGCCGCCGGGTTGCAGCAAGGGCGCCAGGGCTTCATCTTCCGGGCGCGCAGCAATCGCCTGTCCCTCTTGCAGCGCATCGTCTTCATCGACAAGCACCGCTTCCGGGGATTGACTAGGGCCGCCTTGCGGCGCGCCGCCTGCCTGCCCGGCAGCCGCAGCATAGACAACGCCGTCTTTTGCCGGCACCACTTGCAAGATTTCATCCATCGGCGCGTCATAAAGCACGCTCACGGCGCTGCCATCGAGGCGCATACGATAGACATACCCGCTGCCGCTCGAACCGGCGTATAACCAGCCGTCGCCCGAGAGCGACAAGCTGCGCAGATGTTGTTCGTCACATTCAAAAATTACCGCGCCTTTGCCCGCGCTATCGATTCGATAAAGTTTCGCCGGAGAGCCGGTGGCGACGTACACCACGCCATCGTTTCCGGCGGCGAGGGCCCAAATGTATTTTGCTTCAGGCTTGAAAAACTTTTGCGATTTGCTCTCTCCATCGAGCCGATATACTTGTCCGTCGGGCGCGGTAGCTACGAAAATCTCATTGCCGCGCGATTCGATGGCAAACACCGCAAGCTCCTCGGAGGTAAAAAGCGTCGTTGCGACGCCGTCTGAGCTCACGCTGATCACTTGCGCAGGATTGCCGCCGCCGAGCACAACATTGCTTTGCGCATCGCTGACAACACGCCAGAGCATCGGTATGCCGGCGCTATGAAGCTGTGTGATTGAAGGCGCCAGGCTCAAAGCGCCAAATGCGTCGATGCTGACGCCGCGAGACGTGCCTTTTTCCATATCATCGGCAGTCGCAAAAAGACGAAACTGAGGCGCCGCGGCATTGACGATGACTATCGCAACACCGACAACCAACACAAGAGCGAGATATTTTCGAATCATATTGTCCCAAGAATTTCAGTGATCAGTAAACTGCTTACTGCGCCCTACTCACCTTCTGTTGCACGCTAAGCTTCACAGTGGTCAAACCGGAAACGACAAAGGAAAGAGACCGCGTGACTTCCGCCAACGTACGTTCGCGAGTGACCGACGTTTTGCCGCGGGCGTTGGGAGGCTGCATGACCGTATAAATCGAAGGCGGCAACGACGGCATTTCCTCGCCGTCGATAATCACGCCGCGATCGCTTTGGCGCAATTGAATGTTCAATACGTCATTGCGCCGGCGGCGTTTCAAAAGTTCGATGAGATGGTTGAGGCTCTGCGGCTGAAATCTGATCGGATTGCCGCGCGCTTCGAGACGGGTCAATTCATCGCTGCTGCCGACGACGACGCTCAGCGGTCCGGCGCCGATGTCGCGCGGGACGGCTATTCTTTGCTCGATCTGCTGGCTGCCTCCCTGATGCCGGCGCAGGCGCGCAAAAACCGTCAGCGAATCGCCCGGCGCAACCGAAGAACGGTCGAGCCAAACTTGCTCCAACGTTGCGGCGCGGCGTCCGGCAAATGAGGAAAACTTCAAGCTCACTTCTTTGACGCCGACCGGTTGGAATTTATTTGCCATCACCGCGCCCAACATGGCCGCAATGTCGCCGGTGGATTGCAGAATGCTGTTGAGAAAAGCCATGCCGCTGAATATTTCCACACCGGAATAAAAATTGTCGATGGGGATTTCGACTTCTTCTGCCGGTTTATTGACGGCAGAATGCAAGCGAATCACCCCTTGAACACGAAGGCTGTTTTCACCGGTTGCCAACCGCGCCGATTGCAAGGCTTCGATCAGCGTCACGCGCACAAAAAGCGGCATCAACGTCGCAAGGCTTTTTTCCTCGGCAAATGAGAAATTAAACTGCGAGGCAATGCCGCCTTCATTTTCATAGCGCACGATGACCGGTGGCATGGGCGCAACATCGCCAATCGTGCCATAAATACCGGTCATACGATCTTGCCGCAATGCGCCGATGATGCCGGTGCCGACCGCCAATTTGTTTGAAAACTCCAAACTCGGTAACGTCGCCAAAACGCGGGCGCTCGACATCGGCAGATTGATCGGGCCATTCCCGAAAAAGGGATGGCCAAAAGCGAGAACTTGATTGCCCCGGCGATAGGTTACCGTTCCCACGGCTTCGATGCCGGCGTCGCCGGCGACAAGAACACCGCCGACCGCAGAGCCCGGTTGCAAATCATCAACACCGGAAGAAGACATAGCGCTTCCTCCGATGGTCGCTTCAAAACCCAAAGGCTTGAGAGCAGGCGCAATGTCGGCGAGCACGCTTGGCAAGAATCCGGAAAAAATAAGCGGCAGAGCAATCGGCTGAACGTCCAACTTTCGGACGTTACCCTCGGTCATGAGGGAAGCTGCTGAAAGAAAATTTTCCCAACTCGCTTCTCGCAGGCCAAGCGCCATCTCGATAAACTTTCCGTGATCATCCATCGCATAGGCGGCAAGCTCGTTATCGCGCTGGCTCTCGCGATCGAAAATCTCCAGCATTTCTTCGATGGGAGTGACGCCCATCAACGGCGTTTTCAAAAAACTGGCGAGGCCATACGCCAATGCGCCAGCCAGTTTTCCGTCGATATATACCGGGCTGCCGCTCATGCCGCGCGCCGGGCCGACAAGCTCGGCCTTGGGTCCGGTCAACTCGACAATGATGAGATTTCTTTTTGGAAAAAAATTCTGCAAGACGTCGACAACTTTGATGCCGAACTCTTCAATAGTATTACCCGAAAAGACGGTGCGGGCGACGCCGGTTTGGCCGGGCTTGACTTCGGAAAGGGGAAGAATTTCCTGCGCGGCGAGAGCCGTAGTAAAAAGCAGGAGAACAATCAGAAGAAAAAAACGAATAGTGAATTGCATTAACCAACCACTAATTGATGTTCAACACAGTTGTGGGTTCTAAAGCGATTTATTCGAAAGGGTAAATCGAATTTAACCTTTTTGTCTGCGATGAAAGTACAATACAACCTCTAAATTCGCAAGCGAAAAGTCTCGGTTTTTTCGCAATAAAACGGCTTCGGAAAGTAATTTATTCATGCGACGATACATCTGCAGACGGTTCTGCTTCGAGCATGAAGCCGCTGGTTGTTACATAGAGATTATAAATCTTGCTCGTATCCGGAAAAGCATAGACGCTGTTTCCGTACACGGCTTGAACAAGAGGCATCGCGTCGCCGCTGCGAAATAACCAACGCCACAGCTTGTCTCCGGTTTCATCGCTCAAAGCAAATGCCGAGATTGAGTTCTGTCGTTCTTGTTCCACATCGAGGAAGCGTCCCCGCACGCGAGTGAGCTTGTAATGCGCCCGCAAGCCGAAAAGACCCAGCCAGTCCGACCACTTCAGCACATTGCCTTCAATCGCCCATTGGTCGCCGTCAAGCTCGAATTGATTCGTTTCAAACGTCGAAGCAAGATCGCCGAGCACAGTGAGCTGCATCCGCGGCGGCGTGGTGGAAATCGGCTGGCAATGAATGCGCGCGGCCAGCTCTCGCGCCGTAAAATTTTTGTAACTGCGCAACAGCATGCCCGCCATGACCACAGCGACCGAGCTAAAAAGCATCAACAAAATGAAAAGGAACTGCACCAGCCCGGCAATAAAACCCTTGCGCGCATTTTCATCGCCGCTGGCCCGGCGCTGGCGACGCACCGCAAAGCCGTGCTTGAACGTCACCAAAAAAAGCAACCCAATGGCAAACATCGCAACGCCAATCCAAATCGCGCGATCAGCATCGGCAAAGAGGGAAGACATTATTGTTCCTTTCGTAAAGTTGTAAAGTGATGCGTAAAGCGTAATTCGTAATACGTAAAAGAAAATTTTACGAATTACGCATCACGTTTTATTCTCTCCCACTCTATTTTTGCAGTCTCTTCAGCAACTGAATTTGTCCGGTGTGATACAAATCATGCGAAGCAATGCCGTGAAGGATCGCCAGATTGCTCACTTTGCTCCCACTAGGAATAACAGGCAAATCCTTGGGCTTGAGCGCAGCGATAGCTTCTCGTAGTAAACGGTGCGTCTCTTCGAGAAGAGCGATATCGTCACGCCAATCCTTTTCAGTGAGACCTCCGTCACGCGGAAACCAATTGCTCCCCTTCAAAGGAAACGAGCCTTTCTTCTCTCCAAGCGTACGGCGGCGAACGATGTATTTCCAATACGCCGCATGAACGACGATTTCCCAAATATTATGCCGCTCAGGCGCAGGCCGCAATAACGCTTGCTCGATACTCAAGCCGCGAATCGATCCTCGAAGATTCGTGCCGTGCCAGGCTTTTTTATCATAGGCTTGATCGATGAGGTGCAGCAAGATGTTGATCTCACTGCTTTCTTTAATGTTTTTCATCATAAATTCCTTCCACAAATTATTTGGGCTCAGCTCCGTACATGCTACTTGTAGCTCGAATCAGAAGAGTCATGCGTTTGTGATCTTAAACAATTTCCAACTAGCTGGGCGTTTATTATCATTTCATCGCATCCATTGAGATAACGAACCCTTGCCTTCGCCTTAAACTTCATTGCTGACTTTGACGCCGGCAACATATAAGTAGCCGCTATCCAGTTCTCGAGCCATATCAGGTATCAAAAGCTGCAAGTTCTTCCGATACACACTATGCCATAGCTTCTTCAATAAGGCACGGGCTTCCTCATTGATGTACACTTTATCACTTTCATCAATCAGGATCATCGCAACATCGTTGCTATTCTCAGAGATAGCGAGTAAATACTTGTCACCATCAGCGAGCTTCGATAGTCTATATTCCTCAATATGTT
>Ga0247727_10006936_pt1 | contig 21935 bp, 15 predicted proteins | sample WisWelCaveWW1625_FD_202498 | JGI IMG/M metagenome (GOLD analysis project Ga0247727, IMG submission 202498) | Biofilm microbial communities from Wishing Well Cave, Virginia, United States - WW16-25 | ecosystem: Environmental > Aquatic > Deep subsurface > Groundwater > Cave microbial mat | place...
ATGCCGTCGAGATCCAGAGCGTCGTGACCGATCAATTCCGGCGCGATGTAGTTCTTGATCGTCGTGTAGACCGACTCGATCGTTTCATAGCTCCATCGTTGCGACGGCACGCTCTGGCCCCAGCCGATCGCTCCGTCTTCGGTCGTGATCTTCACGACCACTGCCGGCCGAACGCTCGGTCGCCCTCTGGGTGATTCGAAGAATTTGAAATGCCCGACGACTGGGTAGTTGATCGGAATGGCATCGATGCGAGCTATCTTGGTAGTCATGGCGGTCGATCCCTCAGTGTGCGTGTGCCAGCAGCAGACGCCGGCCAACGCGGCCGCTTGACCGAGGAAGCTGCGTCGTGTGGGGCAAGTTTCCAACCTACCAATCTGCTCAGCGTAGGCAGGTTGGAAACCTGCCCCAGGTCTCAAAACCGACGCGTGTGCAGTTTGGCTTGAACATGAACGGAGCGTCGGCGTCATGCGTCAAACATCTCCCGCTTCTGAGGATCGTACTTTTGCCGACGGCCAGTCTCCAGTGCGGTCGCGGCCATGATCGTGGCCACGGCGTGCTGATGGCCGAATTGAATGTCGGCGTTTGGCAGCTCGCGCGAGCGAAGACATTCCACCCAATTCGCCATGTGATCCTGGTTCGGGTCCGGCTCGATCTTTCGCGTCTCGGCCGTTCCCGCTTTTGCTGCGCCTTCATCTTAGATCGTCAGGCTGCTCGGGTTCGAGTAGTCCTTGCCAATGTCCAGCGTGCCGCCGGTTCCGAACACCAGAAACTCGGTGCCCGCCGAGTTTGCCAAGCCCATGCCCCAGTCGAACAGGAAGCCTTCAGGGTAGTCGAGCAGCGCGCGGAATGTGTCGGTATGTTCGCGGCCGTCTTTCCAGACGTAGATGCCGCCGAGTGCGACCGCGCTGGCGGGGTATTTCGCGCCGGTAAGCAGGTGCACCGCGTCCACGTAGTGGCTCAACCATAGCCCCGACAATCCATTGGTGAACTCGCGATACAGATGCCAGCGACGAATGAGCCGCGCGTCGAACGGCCGCGCGGATCGGTTGAACAGGTACGCCTGCCAGTCCACGTCCGACTCATTGCAATCCGCGAAACCCCTGGCCCAGCGCGGGTGATTAAAGTTGGCCGACGCATGGATGCGATGGACCTGTCCGATGGCACCGCCGGCCAACTCGCGAGCGGCCGCCGAGTAGCCACCGTGGCTGCGGTACTGCGTGCCCGCTTGCACGATTCGTTTGTTCGCGCGGGCCAATTCCAGCGCGCGATTGGCGTCTTCGACAGACGTCGCCATCGGCTTCTCGACGTAAGCGTCCTTGCCCGCTTGCAGCGCCGCGATCAAGATCGGCGCGTGGGCGAAATCCGGCGTAGCAATGACCACGGCGTCCACGTCATCGATTGCCAGCAGTTCGCCAAACCGGCCACAAGTGCGCGGCGACCGGCCGAACGCCTTTTCCACGCGGGCGGGGGCTTTGTCCAAGTTCACTTTCCACACGTCGCACACGGCCGTGATCTCTGCGTTGTGCGATTTCGCCAGACCAACAATCTGGGTCATGAGCGCGGAGCCACGATCGCCAGCGCCGATGATGCCAATGGAAAGCCGGTCGTTCGCACCGTGAGCATTCGATCCCAGCACGGAGCTTGTCCCCAAAACGGCCGTACCCAGAGCTGCCCGCTGCAAGAATCCGCGCCGACTGATTGGATTGGGTGCCATGATGCATTCTCCTTCAAGGCAGCGTAGGCCGGCGATCTAACGCAAAAGAGGCGTGCAGGGTCGAATGTTGACGGGCTCGGAGGCAAATACCTTGTAAACTGGACTAATGTTAGATAGTATAGCAATGTAGTTTCATCCTGCAAGAGTTGCTCGACAAGTGTTTGTGTGCGGCTGCGGGACCGCCGTGAATTGCAAGTTCACTCGGCCTGTGATTTCCCCACACAACCATCCCACCGCAACGCGGAGGCCAGCGACAAGGCTGGCTCAAGTTTGCCGCCTGACGGATTCTGTCTCGTGTGGTTGCTTTCTCGGACCGGGAGACTTTTTTGGAGGCACAGCAATGGGTCTACTTTCAAAACTGTTTGGTAAACGTGACGCTTCGATTCATGACTTCGTCTTGCGACTTGCCGTGCGCGGGCCGACCGGCCAGACGCGGCACCAGTTCATCGAATTCCAAGCCCGTTCAGTCGTGACAGCGCTTCAGCATGCTCAGCGAAGGGCCGACCAGGAAAACGTGTTGCGCTGGAAGCTCTTCGATGACCGCAAGCGGGAAGTCGCGGCCGGATTCGCGCGCCGCCGAGCACCGAAAACCGAAACGCATGAAGTGCCACAAGTCGAAGCGACTTGAAATAGTCGTAGGCCGACCACGTTCGATATTATGTGGACCAGCGGGAGCGAGTGGCGGGAGTCTATCGCTTGCTTGTGCTTCGGGTTAGTGTAGAAGGGAACACGGGTCTACCTAGAGTCCGCAGGAGGCGATCGGTGAAACGTCGCTTCAAGGACCTTTCGCCAGCCGAAGTGCTGGCCCTGGCCATATCCCTGGAGGAGCAGGACGGCCGGCTCTATCAAGAGTTCGCGCGCGTGCTGCGACCGAACTATCCGAAGGCCGCTGCGGCGTTGGACCGACTGCGTGCGGAGGAAGACGAGCACCGGCATCAGCTCATCGTGCTTTTCCAGCGCAAATTCGGCAACGAGATTCCGCTGGTACGCCGCGAGGACGTGCGCGGATTCGTGCGACGAGACTCGCTGCCGATGCTGAAGCGGCTCGACGTCGGGCGCGTGCGGAAGCAAGTCGCCTTGATGGAACTGGAGACACAACGATTCTACAACCGGGCCGCCGAACAGGCAGCCGACGCCGACATGAGGCAACTGCTCGGTGATCTGGCGGAGGCAGAGCGTAAGCATGAAAACCTATCGGCCAAGCTGGATCCGGGCCAGCAGCCGCAATCGGAACGTGAAGAAGAAAGCCGAGTCGCTCAGCAGCTCTTCGTTCTCCAAGTGGTCCAGCCCGGCTTGGCTGGACTGATGGATGGATCAGTTTCGACGCTCGCGCCGCTCTTTGCCGCAGCATTTGCCACGCGGAGCAGTTGGCAGGCGCTACTCGTGGGCATGGCGGCCTCCGTCGGCGCGGGCATCAGCATGGGATTCGCCGAGGCTCTGTCGGACGACGGCAGCCTGACCGGGCGGGGCCGTCCTTTTCTGCGCGGCGTGATCTGTGGCGTCATGACCTTCCTCGGTGGCGTCGGCCACGCACTTCCCTACTTGATCACCCACTTTATGACCGCCACGGCCATCGCGACGGCAGTCGTTGCCGCCGAGTTACTGGCCATCGCGTGGATTCGCAACCGCTACATGGACACGCCGTTCTTGTCGGCAATGTACCAAGTCGTCATCGGAGGCGTGCTCGTTTTCCTGGCCGGCATCTTAATCGGCAATTCGTGACGGCGTGATCGAAGGGTGGGCAGAAGCGCCAGCGACATTCGAGTGCATCGCTGGCGCTTCGGGTTTGTGTTGCTAAGCCAAGGCTTCATGCGCCCGCATCGCGTCACGCGTTCTTCTTGTAACCCAGCGGCGGGGAATCGGACGTGTATTCGGGGAACATGCCCTCCTTGATGCCGTCGAAGCCGAACGTGCCTTTGAGCCCTCGGCGAAGACGACGCGGAAGTCGGTGTGGACGGGAAGATCTCGATGCTCGTTCAGCTTGTCATCGGCGAGTCCCTCCCACTTGCCGTAGACCTTTTTGCCCGTAAGTCCGCCGCCGATGGCGAGCATGAAGCCACCGTGGCCGTGATCGGTGCCGCGGTTGCCGTTCTCTCTAACCGTGCGGCCGAACTCGGTCATGACCAGAATCAGCACGCTCGACATGAGCGGGCCGAGATCATCCGTGAAGGCGCCGATCGAGGCGCTGACGTCGCCCACCATGCGGGCCAGTGTGCCGTTGTTCGTCGGGCCTTCGTTGATGTGGTGGTCCCAGCCGCCTATGTCCAGCGCCGTGACTTCAAGTCCACGGTTCGCCTTGATGACCTTGGCGATGTCGCGAAGCTGCCGACCGAAGCCACTGGTCGGGTACCGCAGGCCTGATGAACCGGTCTTTTGGTCCAAGATCGCATCCAGCTCGCGCAGTTGTTCGATCGTACGCGCGCCGAATTCCTTGATCGCCTGCTTGGTTTGCTGGCCACGCAGATTGGGCGGGCTCGCGCCTGAACCGCCGGCCGGCTTGGCCCCCATTTGCGGCATGTAAAGTTGTGAGTAAAACTCCAATGCCTGTTCGGCGTTTTGGTCTGGCTTGGCAAGCACTGGGTAATCGCCACGCAGTGAGCGGGGCAACAGCGATTGGAGCGAAATAGCGCGGAGGTTGGCATCCTTTGAGGTCTTAGTTTCATACAGATATCGGTTGAGCCACCCGTTATCGACTGCCCGAAGACCAGGCGCCCCTCGTTCCATGAAGTCCTGCGCGTCGAAGTGACTGCGCGTGGGGTGCGGCGAGCCGGTGCAGACGATCGGAACGCACATACCTTTTTCGTAAAGCGCGTGCAGTTCCTTCATGTTCGGGTTGAATCCGAAATTGTTGTCCAGGTGCAGGACTTCAGATTCTGACATCGCAAGAGTCGGGTGTACCTTTGGGTAGTCCTTGTCACTGTATGGAACGACGATGCCCAGCATGTCGGCGCCGCCGCGCAGGTAAACCGCGATCAGCGTGGGGGCTTGCTTGGGCTTGGCGGCTGCCTTCTGGGCGGCGAAGGCTAGTTCAGGCCCAGCCGTCCCGATCGCCGTGGCGCCGAGGGCGGTGGCCCCGGCCTGCTTGATGAACTCTCTGCGTGTGCTGTCCATGGGTTTAGACCTCCTGGTTAGTTTCTGATGCGTGACGTGTTCTCGCTTTGCGTACAGCCAATGCTCATTGTTGTTGGTATCCCGGCGAGCCCAGTGCCAGTGCAACCATCGCCCGGATGTCGGTCGTGCTGGCGACCAACTTCTCGGTTGTCGGATCGATCACGCCGGGCAAGAACATTTCCATGACCTTTTTGGGCTGCGCCCCTTGTTTCTGCTTCTGCACCAACTCGGCAAATTCCGGCCCCACTTTCACGCCCTTCATCTTGTCGGTCACAAGTTGAATCGCGAAGTTCCACCGATAGACCATGACCCCCGGATCGAGCCAGGCCTCGCGCAGGTCCGAATAGCCGGTCGGCTCAACGTGCTCGTAAATCGGCTCGCCCATCAGTTTCAGTTCACGATGCACACTGTCGGTCGATTCGATTTGGGCCGCCGTCGTGCGGAGAACGCTGACGGTGTATTCCAGCGGCGTCCGGAATTTGACGCGGAAGTACTTCGGGTCCATGAAGTGCGGGCTCAAGATGATCGCCCGGTACACTTCGCGCAGGTCGCCGCCGGAATCTTCGTAGATGCCCGACACTCCGTCGATCAGTTCCGGCGGTGGATTATCCGTCACGAGGTAGCGGCAGAGCTTGGTGCAAATGAACCGCGCCGTGTTTGGATGGTTCGCGAGATAGCGGACGGCCTTCTCGCCGTCGGCCATGCTGCCGGTGCCGTCCAATTCGAGCGCAATCACCTTGGCCGGATCGCTGTCATGCACGGACGCGTTGAAGAAGAATTTGTACTCGCGATCGTTGCCCCGCCCGTCTTGCCAGCCGCAGGTCCAGCCCGTGAGCACGCGGGCTAGATTGATCACGTCCTCCTGGACGTAACCGTTATCCACGCCGACCGTGTGCAACTCCATCAACTCGCGTGCATAGTTTTCATTCAACCCGCCGCCACGCGACACGTAGTTGTCGAGGTACACGAGCATCGCCGGATGCTGGGCCGTGGCCAGCAGCAGGTCCTCGAATTTCGAGAACGCGTGCTTTCGTAGCACGGTCTCTTCGTAGTTGGTGGCCAGAAACGGCACTTTGTTCACATCCACATTGAAGTGGTTGCGCCAGAAATCCACGATAACTTCCTGGAATTGCCGCTCACTGTGGACTGCTCGCAGCAGCACGGCGTCGCGCAACTCGTTCTTAACTCGCGTACGCTCATCGCGGTCCTGATTTCCCGGCTTGTCCAGCCCTTGCAGCTCACTGAGGCTCATGCTCAGCGTGGGGCATTTTTCTGCGATCAATTTTTCCGTTGCAGCATCCTTGATCTCCTCGGGATGTAGCTGCTGTTCCACCCATTGCCTCCAACCCATGCGCAAAACATCCACGACTTCGCGTGGCCGCGGGCCAAACGCCAGACGTGTCAAAACGTGCCGCGACGCCTCCGCGCCTTCCAGCTTTCGTGCTCCCTGTTGTGCCGCCGCGGAACTCAACAGGTACGCGCCCAACACGAAGCCAAACACAGCCAGAATCGGGATTCGACGCTTCAATAGGTAGGCGATCCACATGGCAGGTCTCCTTGAACTTGAGCGATGGATCGGGGCGACAAAACACGTCTTATAGAGTCTAGATTATAAAGTACAGGGCGCGAATGCAAGGGGTTGCCCCATTTTTCTGGGCTTGGCCCGATGCCTGGCTTGCACTTACGAGGAGCTAGGGAACGGTGCTTCGGAGCTCATCCGAGACATTGAGGAATTCGGGGATTTCTCCATAGGCGGCCCCGGCGGCCGGGGAAAGGTTGTGGCGAGGCGTGGGCTGAAGCTGTTCGGCGTAGAGTTGCGGCCAGAAACCGGATGGGTCCAGTAGCATGAGTTCGAGGTCCAAGAAGAGTTGCATGCGCTGGCGGATGTGCGTGATGCGGTTGTCGGCGACTGCACTGAAAGCGCGGCTGTAGGCGTCTTGGGCTTCGAGGAAATCGCGTGCGGCGACGCCGGGGAATCCCAGAGCCAGTTCCAGCCGCGTGCTCAGGACTCGCTCGGCGCCCAGCGCGGCCCCGGCAACGCTGATCATGTATTGGCCGCGGGCCTGCGATAAGGAACGAAGCTCGTCGCGGATGCCGAACTTGATATTGTCTTCGCGGTCCATCAATCGCCGGAGGCCGACTTGATAATCGATGATCGTTTCGCGGTAGCTATTGCGCTGCGACTTGCGGTTGAGCGGCAGATCGAGCGCCAATGCCACTTGGGTTTCGCTCTCGTCAAAAGCAAAACCAAACGGCCGGTTCTTGCGAGTGCGGATAAGGTGTTCGGCGTTCAGGTTCAAGGCCGATTTCAGATCATCCGCCGCGAGCTTGACGGCCCGGCGGTCGTCGGCAACCCGACCCCGCTCGTTCATCAAGTCCAACCGCTCAGCTAGAGCGGTGAGCATCGCATCGTCTGGGTTGATCTCCACCGTCACCAATCCCAGGCCGGCCTCACGCAGGAGTGTCTCCGATGTACGCAGCAAGCGATCGGCCTGTTCGAGCGTTTGCTTGAGCGCTTCTGCCGGCGCAGGTCGCTCGGCGGGGGCACCGATCAGGCGATCTCCGGCGACGACTTGGGCATCAGTGTCTTTAAGGAGTTGCTCGACGTCGCGGAGCAAGGCTTCGAGCTGCTCCAACTGCGCTCCTTGCAGGATTACATCCAGCCGCTGCCGCAGCTTTGTGACCCGGTCCTCAAGTTGTGCGGTCGCCTCTCGCAACGCGGTCGTAGCCACGTCTCCCGCCCGCAGCCGCATGGCGAGTTCCCGCTGGCGGTGCAGGAGTCGAAGCGTGGCAACAATCGAGTCAAAGGACCGTTGAATGACGAGCAGGGGAGGCGAGGGCGGGACGGCCTTGCGAACCTTCTCTGATTCCCCGCGGCTCTGGTCGGCGGCGAGTCGCGCATCATCGACGCTCAGACGCACGTAGGAATCTTCCACTGGTGCAAGTTCGACAACTTGCTCGTTCACCCGCTGGCGCAGCCGAAGCCATTCCACAAGCCGATCGCTTAGGACGACGGACGCGTTGAGAACTTGAGTGCGGTCTGGCGGCGGATCGTGGCGGTGCGAGTCCAGTCGCCGCCGGGCACGACCGACACGTTCGCCCGCTACCTGGATTTCGTCGCGAAGCGTGAGTTGCTACAGTTCGGTCAGGTCCAAGTTGATGGGCATTTCGGTAGGCAAGCCCATGGCGAGCTTCAAGCGGTCGAGACCAGTCTCCAGCGTGTTGCAAGTGGTGATCAGCCTGCTCCGTCCCTGTAGCACATTCTGCTCGATCTGCTCGACTTGCATCCGCGATTGAATCCCGGCACGCTCCTCCGCCTCGGCCTGATTGTAGGCTCGCACGAGCGAAAAGTAATTTTGGGCCTCGATCTCGACCTGGCGATAGGTACGCAACAGCGTGTAATAGTCGGACGACCGGTCAACGAAGAACTTCTTTTGGAACCTGGTGAACTCGCGTGCGGCGTAAACCACGTTTCGCTCAGACTGGATGAGCGGCTCCAGCCGAATGTCACGTTGGATCAGCGGCTGAGTCAGCCGGAACAGCAATTCGGATCCCACGTCGCTGCTAAAGCCCTTCGGACCACCGAAGGTGAGCACCACGTCGTTTGCGAAGCGAGCCAGGAAATCGCCGCCGGTCGCGAGCATCTTGTCCGCTCCGAACTGGGTAGGTATCCCCAGGGAGTTGACGGTCTTACCGCCAGCTCGCGCGTGGTTGTAGTCGACAGCGGTTCCGTTTCCGACACTTGAGAATTTCAGTTCGTAATCGAAGCGATCCAGCGTAAGTACCAAGGCGGCGCGGTAGAGCGTCTCTTTCTGGGTCTGATACTCGCGGCTGTTGAGCAACGCCAATTCGATAATTTCATCGAGCGACAGCCGATGGGCCTGCTCACGCAGTTCCGCGGGCGGGTCGGAATCGAAACTGAGGCCATACTCGCCGCGAACACTCTGGAACTCCAGCATTCGAGCCAGGCACTCGGTCGGAACAGTCTGCCACGCGGTCTGTGGGATAGCACGCAACGGAAGGCCGGTGGCGTAGTCGGCTCCGCTGGTCAGTTGCTGGGCGATGTCTGTTCGTTACACCGGTGCGGCCTGTGGCGACTTGGAAACGGGAGTATTTGGCGCCCGCAGTGCCACTCGGATTGAGAGGTCCGCTGAGGTGAGTAGTATGACCGCCTCCTCCGGCGCGTGGGCGATAGGCAGTGCGGTGCCAGCTTCGGCTTGCGGCGCGTTCGGCTTGGGCGTCAGGGCTGCATCACTTCGGCGAGTGGCCGGAAGTTCGTACGTGTGCAACCGCGGGTTCGGATCCGGTAACGGCGGGCAATCGAGGTCCGGCGGGTCGGAGAGCCGCGAACGCGAGTCTTTTTGGATCGTGAAATCGGGCGGCAGTTCCCACGGTCTGCAGTCGGCCTTTTCACTGAGGATGGAATACGTCTCAGCATCGGCGCCGCGGCGGCAGTGACCCCGCGAGCAGCCCGCCGTCGTGACCAAGATCAGGAGTGGGGTTACAGTCCATCGCACCGTCATTGTCCGTAGATCGGACGAACTTCAACCCCGAATTGAGATTTTTTCCTAAACTTGCCGTAGGGCCTGGATCGGGTCCATGTGTGCGGCCCGGTGCGCGGGGTAGATGCCAAAGATGATGCCGACCCCGACGGAGATGCCGACGCCGCCGACCAACAGGGAGATGCCGGCGATCGAACCGAGCACCAGGTTCCAAATCCGTTTCTCGTGTTCCGCCTGGCGGAGCAGTTCCAGTGGCACCTGCACTTCGTAGTCGTCGCCTTTCGTGTGATTCTCTTCGAGCAGCTTGCGGGCCATGGCTGCTGTCTGAGTCACGAGGGCAGAGTCGAGAACCGTAAGCGTGATCTCATGGAGCTGGGTGCGTTCGAAGTCGAGGCTGCCAGAACTGCGAATGACCTGCAGTTCGCCGAATCGATGCCGCGCGGCGGAGAGCGGGATGAAGACGGAGCTGTCGAGATCTTCCGATGCCTCCGCGTTGCCGGCGCGGCTGCTGCCACGGGCCTCGAGCACCCCGACAATCCGATAAGCCGTCGGCCCGATCAGCAACGGCTTGTCCACCGGGTACTCGTAACCGAACAGCCGCTCAGCCGCACCAGCGCCTAGCACGGCCACATTCGCCGTTGCCTCCAAATCCGGGATCGTCAAAAACCGGCCCCAGCGGAGTTCCATGTTTTTGACAGTCAGGAATTCAGGCGTCGTTCCCAGCACACGCGAGTTTCGCATCGTCCGGTATGATGGGCGACGTCCTTTCGCACGAGTGCCACGGGCAGCGCCTGGGCGACAGTCGGCAAGGTGGCCAGCAGCCGCTCGTAATCGTCGTGCCTGAGGCCGTATTCGACCACGCGGCTGTTCTTCTGTTGCGCGCCGGAGTTGGAGTCCTCGACAGTGTCGCCCTTCTGGCCTGGCTTGATACTGCGGATGATCACATTGGCCGCGCCGAGCCGCCGAATCTGCTCGAGCGCTTCGCGCTTTGACCCCTCGCCAATCGCCAGCATCGCGATCACCGAGCCGACGCCGAGGATCACGCCAAGCACCGTGAGCATGCTGCGCAGCTTGTGAAGCAGCAGGTTCTTCGTCGCCAGTTTGACCGTGTGTAGCCACATCGGCATAGCCTAACGCCTGGGCTGCGCCTCCTTGCCGCGGCACAAACTTGCCGCCAAGCCGCAGGAAAGTTTTACTGCTCTCGGTAGAGCTTGAGCCTTTCCATGCACACTAACCCGATGCGTAAGCGAGGGCGGCGTTGCGAAAACGTGGCAGCGGTTGCGGCCTCAAGGACGCTTCGGGTTAGTGTCCACAGCGAGCGTCACGACTCGGGCGAAATTGTCCGTTCGTGCTTCTCACTTGCCTCAACGATCGTCATCGGGTCCAGCACCACGCGCTCGCCTTCGCTGAGTCCGGAAACGATTTCCACAAACTTGTCGTTGGTCCGTCCCAATTCGATCACGCGGCGCTCTTGGCCACTCGGCCCTTCCACGTAGCACCAAGTTTCGCGCTCCACCTGCACGACGGCCTGCACCGGAACACTGAGCACGTCTTCCAGGCGGTCCACATGAATCTCCACGACCGCCGTCATACCAGGGCGCAGTTGTTCGACCTCCTCGTCGATTGTCACGATCGTCTCGTAGACCTTCACGTCCGGGCTCGTAAAGAAGTTGCCGCTCTGCGAGGGCATGACAGCAACGGACTGGACGATGCCCTGGTACGCGCGGTCGGGGAAGGCGTCGATTTGAATCGTCGTCGCTAGTCCGTCGCGAATCTGATCGAGCACGGACTCGTGTACCATTGTCCGCACCTGCATGCGCGTCAGGTCTGGCAGCGTCAGGATCTTCATCCGTTCGATGACCAGCTCTCCTTCGCCGATGGGCCGGCCCCAGGGCGTGCGTTCGCTGGAGTAGGCGACCATGCCATCATGCGGCGCGTAGATCTTGCACTTCTCAAGCTGTTCGCGGTATTTGACCAGCTTCTCGTCTTCTTTTGCCAGTGCCCGGTCCGACGCGTTCTTCGTAGCCTCCGCTTGGGCGATCAGCGCTTCGTTGTCGCGACCGACCTGGATGTATGCCTGCCGAGAGGTATTCAATGTGCCGCCCATTTCCATCTTTTTCATCGGATACTCGAACTCTTCCAACTTCCGCCGGTTGGCCAGCGCGTTGGCCAGCGCGTTGGTTGCTTTCACCAACACGTCTTCAGCCTGAACGGTTTTGTACACAGCCTGATCGAAGTCGCCTTTCCCGCGGTAGCCCAGTTTGTAGAGCATTTCCATTCCGTTCCGCGACGTTCGCTGCAGCAGGAGTGCGGCTTGGGCTTCCACGATCTGGTTTTTCGCCTCCTGGATTTTCAGGTCCAAATCCTGCAGCGCGATTTTGTACGTTCCGTCCTCGCCGTCCTCGTACATTCTCAGGTTCAGGTCCGCCAAATCGACTTTCAGTTTGGCCGCCGCCAATGTGGTTTCGTTCTGCGTTTTCTGATTCTCCAGCCGTGACGTAGCCTGAATCTGAGCCGCTTTCGACTGCTCGAAGCTGAGCACGCGGCTGTCCAATCGTTCCTGCAGCGGCGCCGAGTCGAGTTCCACCAGCAGTTCGCCCTGCTTCACGCCCTTGCCGTTCGGGACGATGCTGATGATCCGCGTCCCCGACTGACTGGAGACCGCCTCCACCTCGCAACGGATTTCCGTGTTCCGTTGACTCTCCAGGTTGCCTCGTTCGGTAATCGTAATCGGCAAGTCCGCTCGCTTGACCGTGTAGTACACCAGCGCCGGATCCGACCGACCCAATTCGGACCGGTTGGAGTTCAACCACAGCGCACCCAGCGCCAGTGGCAGCAAAGACACGGACAGCAGAACAACCGTGGTCCGATTCTTCTTGCCTTTGGCACCGGCCGACAAGCCTGACAGCCCTCGCACCGCGGCCGATCCGTCACGCCGCTGAACCGGTGTCGCGCGATGGATTTTCCGTTCCGTGCTCGTACGTTCGGACGTAGCAGTGCTCATGGAACACCTCTCATTTCCAGAAAACGCTCGGCTGGTTTGGCGCGTACATACCGACACTAGGGCAGTGAACCGCGACGCAATCACACGCATGCCGAATCATGAGGCGTCATGCCCGGCCTTGGTGGGGTTCATCCTGGACGGCCCGTCGTACCGCTTATCATGGTAGGCCCCGTTCCGACGCAACTCCAAACGAGTCGCAAAAGCGGCACGCCGGACATACTACCATTCGTGCCTCATTCGCTCCACCCCTGTTCCACTCGGATACTGACACAAGCCGGCGAATCCAATGCCCGCACTGAACTTCGTACAAATCTAGTCTTATATAGTCCAGATTATCGACAATAGGACGTGCCGGCAAGATTTTGAGGTCACTTTGCCGGCGTCATTGAGACGAAACCGCACATTGAAGAGATGTTGCGAGACACCGCAGTTGCACGGCCGGCTAGTGCAACGGGGGGATCACAATCTCGCCGCGCGCTTGCGCCGGGGTATTCTCGTAAGAGCCGTAGAACTCCGAGTTCAAGTCCAGCCAGAGCACCAGGCGATGATGATCTTCATCAGAGAGTTTGACGCCGTAGTGCCGTTCGCCCAAATAGTCGAGCAGCCTGGCGACGCGGGCGCCGAACTGGCCGGGCACTGTTCGGCTGCCGCCGTGTACGCCGGCGTTGATCGCACCGTTGGAGACGTGGAAGAAGAAGCCGTACTTCTCAGCCAGGTTCGTGTACGAACGCGTCCAGCCGTGCGAGCCTTCGATGACAGCCGTCAGGTCAATCGCTTTGCGCTGCTGGTGGCAGGAAACGCAATTCCGCTCCAGCACCGGCTGAACAAGCCGCACGAAATTGAACGGATTTGAGCCGTCTACGTCGGGCTGGATTTTCGACGGTGGCCGGCGCAGGGCGAGTGCAATTCGATCCGGCGTAGATGCAGGGCGCCGTTTCGGCGCGTGACAGCCCTGGCAAGTCAGTCGCTCGCCTGGATGCACATACGTGCCACTGCGCATCGACTGCACTGCATGGCCGAACTGGTCGGTCGCCTGAAAATAGATTTCTTTGCCCACCGGTGCCTCGAAGAACGCGCTCCCGTCCGATTCGACTGGTACACTGCCGAGAACGGCCCGCGCGTTGGTCTGATTGGCGATGCCGATGCGCGGTACGTTCGGCGAGGGCGTCGTCTTGGGCAGTACCTGAATCACTCGCAGCGACTTGATCTGCGTGCCCGCTGGCCAGTCAAAGTCGCTGTCGTAGACGTTCGTCACGGCGATGGTTGCTAGCTCTTTGCCTTCAGTAGTCGTCGCGGCGGCAATCTGCGCCGTCCGGTTGGTAATCATCGGTGGCATTGCGCGCGGCCGTAGCGGGATCGGACTGATCGATGCGATCGACGGGTCGCGGAAGATCAATTCCTTGTTGCCGAACCGATCGACCCAGTAGATGCCATGGTTCTTCGCATGCGGGTCGTAGGCGCAGAGGTAATCATCCTCGCTGAGCGGCCATGCGGTGCCGTAGACCATGTGGTTGGCGATCGGCTTGCCCTCGGCCTCGGGGAACGGCACTTCGGGCGTGAGCCGCTGGAGCTGCGACGTGGCGCCGTCGTCCGGCTTGCTCGGATCGATCAGCACGAGCGACCCGAACGCGTGGCCGTGGTGCGCGCCGGTCGTCGCGACGTATTTGTGCGAACCTGGAATTGCGCGGATGTCCATTTCCATCCACGGCCGGCTCTCGCGACGCACGGGATAATTGCCGTGGAACGATTGTGGATCGCGGCCGTCGGGAAAACAACTCCAAATATGGTGCGCGATGTTCGTGTCGCGATCGACGTAGTCCCACCGCGTGTACACAATCATGCCGTCATTGGCGACGCTCGGCTGCCACTCGTGCGTCTCGTGGTAGCTGAGATTCAGGATGTCGCTGCCGTTGGGCTCCATCGAAAAGAGCGTGTATGTCGGGCAATGCCGCCCGCAACGCAAGTAGCCGCCGCGTCGCGTCGAGACGAATGCAACGCGCCCGCTCGGCAGGAAGCACGGGTCGAAGTCGTCGTACGCCCCGTCGGTCAACTGCACGATCCCGCTACCGTCGGCGTTGCACTTGAAGATGTGGTAGCAGCACTCCGGCGTCCATTCGTACGCCTCCTTGCCGCGAAACTTTTCCCACGCCTTCGCCTGGCTGTAGGCGAACAGGATCGTCTTTCCGTCGAACGAAAGTTCCGGAGCGAGGAATGATCCGCCTTCAAGCTTCTGCCCTTTGAGCCGTCCGTTTTCGACGACCGAGTTTTCAAGCAGGTTGGTCAACTTCGGGTTTGGCCCGAATGGATCGGAGAGCACAAAGAGTCCGCCGCCCGGCACGGCGTTGCAACCGTAAAACTGATCGCACATGTGGAATACGCCGGCCGCGTCGTGCCGCTTGATGAAGACCAGCTTGTCGAAATCGAGCAGCGGGTTGCAAAACGAGATCTTCCGCGTAAGCCAACGAGCTTCGAGGAAGATGGCACGCCGCGTGTCCTTGGGAACGTGGCCGCCCGATTCGAGTTCTTCCAGCCGCTTCTCGAGCTGGTTCAAATCGGCCACTAGGCGTTCGAGTTCCGAACGGTCCGTCCGTGGCATGAGCCGGGCCGACAGTGCTTTCGCCCGGCCCACTGCGGCGCGAGTTCGAGTCAACGGGAAGTCGCTTGGTTGATCCCGGTCGATCCAGTCCGCCTCGACCATCAACCGAATGGTCTCAGCGCGATCGACCGGCCGGGCTGCTGCCACGGACGAGCCTGCCACGCCTGGCTCAGTTGCCCCCGAGACTAGGCAACTGAGGATCGCTGATACGAAGTTAAGGTTCATCGTTTGTCCCTCCTGGCAGATAGGCCTCCGCACCGGCGCTTAAAGTGGATATACTTTATATACTATTGCTAGAGTGGGCAATGCTTGACCTCGGCAAACCAGTGTACGTCCCAGAAAAGAAAGGACCATCTCGTGACCACCATCGGCATCGGTGTGATTGGCTGTGGCTTTGTCGGTTACGGCGCTCACCTGCCCGCGTTTAGTGCCATCGACGGTGCTCGGCTCGCAGCGGTCGCCGACCCGGATGCGAAACGGCTGGAGAAGGCGACGAAAAAACATTCGATCAAGTCCGCGTATCAGGACTATGTGGAACTGATCAAAGATCCCAATGTTGATGCGGTCGTGGTATCTGTCCCCACACCGTTGCACCAGCGAGTCACGCTCACGGCCCTGGGGGCAGGCAAGCACGTGCTGTGCGAAATGCCACTCGCGCCGACGCTGGACGCGGCCGATGAGATGATCGAGGCTGCCAAGAGTGCCGGCGTGTACCTGATGCCGGGTTTGAACTTTCGCTTCACACCGAACTATGTGAAGGCGAAGCAGCAGATTCAAAGCGGCGCCTTGGGGGATGTCACGGCCGCCTTCTATCGCGAATTCATACCGGCGAAGGACCTGGCGAAGCAGTGGCCGCCCGGGGCGTGGGTTTGGAAAGTCCGAGAAAGCGGCGGGCCACTCTTTACCCTGTCAGTCTGGTCCATAGACCTCCTGCGCTGGATCACGGAGCGCGAAGTGGGGGAGGTCCACGCTGCCGCCAAGTACACGGTGCTCGACAAATTCGGTGGCACACTCGGTTACGATGCCTGCGCGACGATTCGCTTTTGTAACGGCGTCGTGGGAAGCCTGCAGTACAGTGGCTCGGTTTCCGAGCATGCTTCGACTTCCTGCCTGGAAGTCGTCGGCAGTTCCACCACTTCGCTTCAGGCCTCCGGCAATGACACGGTCACGCTCGTCGGCGAAGAACCGGCAAGGACGGAATGGAAACTGAAAGAACCCGGCCCGCGGTCATGGGGACACCAGCAGCAGGACGAGCACTTCGTGCGATCGATCCTCGATGGCCGCCTGCCCCAGATCATTCCCGAGGATGGCCGCCGCGCCATGGAGATCGCACTTCAAATCGCCCGATCTGCACCCGTGCCACGTTGACTACGAACTTTGGAGTGCTGCGGCTTGACGCAGCTCATCTCAAGGTTTCTGCCGCTTGAGAACCATCAGGTAAGTCCTATCGGCGGGCTTGGCGACAAACTCGGTGGGACGTTTTTGGTTCTTTGAACCCTCGGTAGCGACACACCAGTACATGGTGTCGTCCTTGATCTTGATGATCCCTTGGTACTTTTTCTCTCGGTAGCCACCGGTCGCGCCCAGGGCATCAATCTCCTTGCCGTCTTCCGACAGCTTGATCGTGCCTTCACCGATGTCTCCTTCAGGCAGCCGATTGCCCACGACGCGGTTCTCCTTGATGGTCAACTTCATCTTCACTCCCTTTTCCGGGTCTTCGCCATCACCGGCATCGAACCGCACGCCGCTCCAGACGCCTTCGAGTGTCTTCTCGGTGATCTTCTTTTCCGTTTTTTTGTCATCCTTCTTTTTTTCGTCCGGCTTTTTGTCGTCAGCGGTGAGTGCGTGGCCGGACAGAACGAGCAGTCCGAACGCAGCGAGAACAATGGGTGCCCAACGGAATCGAGTCGCAGAGATCCTCATGACCAGTCTCCTTGTTTGAAGAAACAATCGGTTTCACTCCGAAGTTGTAGGTCCCGCCAACCGGGCGCGACCAATGGCCGCTCGGCAAGCGGCACTTCAATGCGGGCGAAGCCCGCGCTATGCCACACAGTCCAACAGTGAGAATCGCTCACCAAGAACCGGTCGGCTCTCTGTACGGAGCCATTTTTCCAGCAGAGTCGCGTAGACGCTGCGAAAGTCGATCTGGAACTTGAGGTCGCGGCCGTACACCAGTTCATCTTCCGTCAAGCTGGGATGCCTGCCGTGGACACCCGCCCGGACGCGCGGGCCGATCAGGAACATCGGGCCGGCCATGCCGTGGTCGGTCCCCTGACTGCCGTTTTCCTCGGCGCGGCGGCCGAATTCACTGAACGTCATCGTCAACACGCGGTTGTTGTTGCCTTGCCGCGCGAGATCTTTTTGGAATGCCGTGACCGCCGCGTCGAGGTCGGCCATGAGCCGGTCGTGTCGCTGCCGTTGGCCCGCGTGCGTGTCGTAGCCATCTTGGAAGACGTAGTAGACTCGGGTGTTGAGTCCGCCCGCGATGAGGCCGGCGACCATGCGAAGCGACGCGGCCAGCGGAGTGCCAGGATACTCGGTCGGGCTTTTGTACTTTCCCGCGAGTTCGCGGACGACGGCGGCGGCGGCGTTGGACTCGCTCGCCGTTTGCGTGACGAAATCCAGACTGCCGTTAGCCGCACTCGCAGCCGGCGCGATCGACCGGAGTGCTCGGAACGCTGCCGACCCTTGAGGGTCCGCCGGTATTCGGTTGAAACCAAACGTAGCCGGCGTTTGGAAGCTCAGTCCGGTGTGATCCTTGCCGCTGATCGCTCGCGGCGCCGTGCTGTTCCCGATGGCCACCGCCAGCTTGAGATCGGAATCACCTCGGAACGCATGGTCGCAGTATCTTCCAATCCAGCCGTAGGACTTGTCCCATCTCGCGCCGGTCGAATCGTCCGGAACGTCGGCAGTGTGCCAAATGTCCATGGACGTGAAGTGGCTCTGGTTCGGATTGGGATAACCGACTCCCTGAATCACGGCCAGCGCGCCCTGGTCGTAAAGTTTCCTGAGTCCCTTGAGATTCGGGTGCAGTCCCACCTCGTCATCGAGCTTGCTGATTTCGCTCGCACTGATCCGCAACGCTCGCCGCGCCCGTGCGTACTCGTCGTGGGCATACGGAACCACCGTGCTCAGACCGTCATTTCCGCCGGTCATCTGGAGCACGACGAGGATCGGGCCCTCCGGTTCAGTCGCCGACCCGGCGGCCGCGGCACGAACTAAGAAGTTCGGCAGCGCAGTGCCGATGCCGATCAATCCGAGTCCCCGAGCCAGGAACTCCCGTCGCGTGGAGATCGGAATGAGCCACATGGTTATGTCCTCCACCTCTTGCAACGCCCTCAGCGTTAATTGCGGCTGCCATCCGCGTTGGGTTCTCACGTCATCTGATACTCAGGCAGCGTTAACATCAGTACGAGCAACGTGCGCAGCTTCTTGTTCACCTGCTCGCGCCGGTCATCCCACTCCTGGGCAGGCGGAAGGTCGGCCAAAAAAGCGACGAGCTTCTCACGCTTCTCTGGAGCAAGCGGCACAGCGAACAGGCACCTGATCAAGGAATCGACCACGTCGGCCGGCGACTGGCAGCCCTTCCCTTGGAGCAGGCCGACGATGTCGATGCCACGATCGCGCTTGTCGCGCGTGGGGGCCGGCTGCACGAGTTCGACGAGCACGTTCTGTCGCGTCGTGAGCGTGTTGGCGTTGATCCACTGCCGCCCGCCCACCCAGCCCTTGACGCTGGGCGGATCGAACAGGTCCTGGCCCATGTCGCGGGTGGACGACTCAAGCATCGCCCAATCGACGTCCTTGACTCCCAGCTCACGAAACAGTCCGACCGCCAGTTGCACGGGGCTCTTGATCTGAGTGCATATCGATTGCGGGCTGTAAAACTCCGCCGAGCGGAACAGGTTCTTCAGCATGGGAGCCAAGTCGCCGTCGCGGCCGCGGAGTTCCGACGCGAGCGAGTCGACCGTGGCGGGGTCCGGATTCTCGTACGCGAAATAGCGGAACAGCCTGCCCGCGATGAATCGGGCGGTCTCAGGCCGCTTGAGGATTAGCTCCACGAGATCATCGCCGGCCCACTCGCCGCTTTCGCCGAAGATCGTCTTGATGCCCGCATCGTGCCGTGCCGCGATGAACCGAAACTGCAGCGTCTCTGGATCGAACGTGTAGCCGGTCAGCGTGCGGGCGGCCTCCATGATGTCCTGCTCGCTGTAGCCCTGCCCCTCGCCCATGCTGAAAAGTTCCATGATCTCGCGCGCGAGGTTCTCGTTCGGGTGCCCTTGCACGTTGCTATTGTTGTCCAAGTAGCGGAGCATGGCCGGGTCGTGCGCGATCCCGTGTAGCAGCGAGCCGAAATTGCCGGCGGCATGCTCGCGGAATAGCTCATTCTGCCGGTACATCGCATAGCTGCTTCGCACAGTGCGGTACTCGGTCGCGAAGTGGCCGTGCCAGAACAGCGTGAGTTTCTCCTGGAGGGGCCGCTGGGAGCGAATCATCCGCTCGAACCACCAGGCACGCAGTCGCCGGATTTGCTCTTCCTCGAGCATTGCACGGCTGATCCGAACGTCCGTTTGCGCTTTCGCGTCACGCAGACGATCTTCCGGACGCGGCCGCTCCGCAAGCCGAACGTCGAACGGCAGCGCGAGTATCGGTTGCTCGGCATAGTCCACCAAGAATTCGACGGCCCGGTGCACGCCCATTGCGTGCAGTTGAGCGACCTCTTCAGCAGTGCCGCCGAAACCGGCGCGGGCCAACAGGTGACGAGCCTTGGCGTGGTCCCAGGCATCGAGCGGGAGCGGTTTGAGGCCGCCCAGCGCGAGTGCCTCCGCTTCCGCGAGCTTGGCCAAGGCATTGTTCAGGGCAGCCGCCCTCTTCTCGAGCGCCTCTTGAGCCGCAGCTTCCTTGTCGCGTTCGCGTTCAGCGATTGCCTTGTTGTACGCAGCGCTTTCTGCAGCTTTCGCCGCCGCCACGGTCCGTTGCCTGAGTTCTTTCTCTGCTGCGGTCTTGGCTTCTACCTCAGCGGGTGACACCTTGACGAGTGCCCGCTCCGCCGCTTCTTTCTCGACCTTGGCCTGTTCGGCCGCCGCTTGTGCCGCGTCCGCCTTCTCCCGAGCAGCCTTTGCCGCAGCCGACTGCTGCTCCAATCACTGCCGAGCTGCCGCCTCGGCCTCCGCGGCCTTTTCCGCTGCGACGCGAGCCGCAACGACCGGCCGCCACTTGTCATTTTCATCTATCGAGGCCGAAAGCCCCCGCGCTCCCGCCACAATGAGGAGCAAGCCACAGCACATGCGAAAAACCGGTCTCATTGCTGCAACCTCGCGCGACTCGCCTTGGATGGACTGGTGAGCGGCCGGATCGGAATCACCAACTACCCCTCACGCTTCGTGTGATTGAGCTTCCTCCGGCCAGTCGCCGAAAACCGTGCGAGCAACCGATGGATTCTAAACTATACTCTCTTTATCAAGTTTAGGGCCGGAAAGCAACAGTCGAAGTGCATTGCGTCGATCGCGCATACTCGACCATGGCCCAGACGTTTTCGACCGGCGTGTCGCGAGGAACCTCGCAGCCGGCTCCGACAATGAAGTGCGGACCCGCTTGGCAGTGACACTCGCTCGCGTCCGGTCATCGGCAAGATTCCAGGAAGTTCGAGGTGTCCTCGCTCGTTATGATTTTGTCTTGTCGAAGCACGGCACCTTGAGCTGTTCGCCGCCGCGGAGGGCGGATTGGTGGGCGACGATACCGGGAACGGTCATGGCGAGCGATTCGTAGAGGTCGATGACCGGCTCGCGATTCTCGATAAGCGCCATGACGAACTCGTGCGTGAGAAACGGATGCGATCCGCCGTGTCCGCTGTCGTGCCGCATCTTCTCCGGGACGAGCAGCCAAAAGTCAGGCTGCTTGTCCCACTTGGGCGACTCCGGCCCCTGCACGCGAAACGGCTGTCCGCTGGACCCGGGCATGTAAAACGCCAGCTTCGTCCCGAACCACTGCGCCCGTTCGCCGTCCGCCACGCCGTCCCAGAACACGTTGCAGCGGCAAACGTGATTCTTGTCGGTCTTGAACAGTGCCGAGCCGCAGTTGAACGGGCTGCCGTACACGTTGTCTTTGAGCGTGATGTCTGACGGGTTGCCCCAGCCGAGACACGAAACCGCCGACAGTCGCTCGCCGGTCACCCCCACGAGGAATCCGGTGCTGTGAGTCGGATAGAGCATTGGCGGATAGCCGTAGCGCCACGTCCGTTTGCCCTCGTGGAACGCGAGCGGACTGTGTGCCCAACCCACGTGCGGATGGTAGTACTCGACCTCGCTGTAAAACAGCTCGCCGAATTTGCCTTCCTGGAATAGTTGCCGGGCCGCGATCGTGTGGTGCCGATAGTAGCTCGTCTCGGCCATCATGTACTTGAGGCCGGTCTTTTCCTTGACCTCCTTGAGCCGTTCGGCTTCTTCAATCGTCAGGCAGGCGGGCACGGCCGAGATCACGTGCCAGCCGCGTTCCATGCTCAAGCGCACGTGTTTCTCGTGATTCGGGGCCTCAGTGAAGATCGCCACAGCGTCGATGTCGCGGGCCTTCTGGATCATTACTTCGAGCGAGTCGTACACGCTGTCGCACTGGTAGCGCTTGCGCAGAATGTCGCGCCGGTCCGCTCGAAGATCGGTGACGCCGGTAACAACGCAGTTGGGATCCTCGTGCCAGTGGAACGAGGCCCCGAAGCCGCCGCCGACCACGCCAATACGAACCTTGCGACTGGTGTCAGTTGCCTGCGCCGCAGTCTCTGCCGAGGCCGAGCGCTCGCCGCCTCGGAGCAACTCCTGTACTGCCGTCGTGCCGATCACTGCTGCCGAAGTTTTCGCCAGGACATCACGCCGGGTAATTGTGTCGGAATTCAGAGACTTCTCGCTGATCTCCACCGTCCCCGGCCAGCTTGCCTGGCAGGAACGCATGATTGAGCGGCTAGTAGGGAGCGACAACACTCCACTCTTCTTTCTTATTCCTCCACCCCCGCCACAGGCG
>Ga0247727_10006937_pt1 | contig 21931 bp, 22 predicted proteins | sample WisWelCaveWW1625_FD_202498 | JGI IMG/M metagenome (GOLD analysis project Ga0247727, IMG submission 202498) | Biofilm microbial communities from Wishing Well Cave, Virginia, United States - WW16-25 | ecosystem: Environmental > Aquatic > Deep subsurface > Groundwater > Cave microbial mat | place...
GGGACGAGGAGTCGTAATCTCATGCTGATAGCGCCTCCTTCTGATCGTTCGTCTAAACACCTTAACTATATCAGAAGCGGGGCGCTTCGTCATCTCCTCCAACCCACCAACCCTGAGCCAGTCACCCTACCAGTAAACCAGGTCGGTGTAGGGCTTCGTGATGGGGATCTCCGGCATGCCCCAACGCAGCGCCCGCGTTTCCGCGACCGGCTCGCAGTCCCGGAGTTCGGCGGCAACGCCGGGTAGCCAGTCGAGCGGCACGGCCAGGAAGTCACGCTCTAGCCGCGCCGTCTCGCCGATGAGAAAGCGCAGGAGGCGCGCCATCGCCCACTCGGCTCCGGCCGCGAAGCCGAAGTCGAGGACCGCCGTTACGGAGACGACCCGCTCTTCGCCGGTCGCCTTGTGGCGCCAGCGGTCGCGCATGTCGCGACCTCGGTCCCACAGTCCGGCGCAGGCGACGATACGCCCCGCCTCCTCCAGCACGTAGTAGTCGTCCCAGCCGTAGACGGGCAGCCAGCCCGGCGGGCGCGGGCCCCAGAAGCCCTCATCCAGGCGGTCGCGCAAGAACTCCGGACTGTAGGGGCGGAAGAGGTCCAGTCCGCGGTGCGCGCGATTGATCAGCCCGACGCAACGCGAAATGTCGCGCGGTCGGGCCCTTCGGATGCCCGATGCGTCGCCGTCAAACGGGCGAGCCGGGTACTGCGTGACCGTCACCGACAGGCCCGGCACGTCGCCTGCGCGCTGCGGCACCGAATCGAAGAAGCCGGGCGAGTACTTCTTCCACCAGTTCACCACCGCGAAGTTCTGCGAGCGCATGTAGTCGTACTGCGTCTGTGTCGGCCGCGCGACGCCCGCGGGCCAGGCGAGGCTGCGCACCTGGTCGCCGTAGCCCTGACGCCGGAACTCCGTCCGCACGCGCAGCGTCTGGCCGTAATGGACGGACAGGCGCTTCCCGGCGACGAGGGCGTTGTGCATGGCGAAGGCGCAGCAGGCAATGAGCTGCCCCTGTTCCTCCAGGACGAGCACCGTTACGTTGCGCTGCAGCTTGAACTGGGCGAAGGCGTTGGGCCCGCGCTCCGTGCTCACCTCCCAGTCGCCCAGGTCCTCGGGCGAGTTCGCACAGAGATCGGCGAACGCCTCGTTGTCCGCCTGCGTCGCCTCGCGCCCGCGCAGGCTGCCGAAGGTCAAGCGCTCGTGCCAGTGGAGCCGGCGCTCGATGTACTCCTGCGTTGCCCAGGGCTGCGTGAGCCAGCGATCGACGACGCCCGCCGGCACGCGCAGCTCGAGCGCTCGCCGGACGAGATCGACCGGCCAGCCCTTGGCTTCGATCGCCCCGCGCCAGTCCTCCGGAATCTCGCGGTCCATCGGCGGAGATTCTAGCACGACCGGCGCAGCGGACGCCTTGTTGACAGTGTTGACAATGCTGTTGATCTTCGGCAGGATGGATGGAGAGGGCGGCGCGGTTGAGTGCCGTGCCTCCGGTGGTATCGATGGCTCAGCGAACTCTGCCGAAGGACGGCCAGGATCGGGCGACACGCCGGGCGCGGTCAGGGGCGGCTACCAATCGGCTCCTGGCGGCCCATCCTGACCTGATGTTCCGGATCCACCGGTCCGGGCGGTATCTGGACTTTAAGCCTGCCAAGGGGCTCCAGACATTCGTCCCACCGAGCGAGTTCCTGGGACGACTGATGGCGGATGTGCTACCCAGCGATGTCGCAGAGCCGGCCCAGCGCTTCATCGAGCGGGCGATCGATACCGGCGAGCTCCAGGTGTTCCACTACCAGCTCTCGCTCCCGGATGGACTGCATGAGTTTGAGGCGCGCATCGTCGCGCTCGATGAAGAAGAGGTGCTGGCCACCATCCGCGAAGTCGCTGTCGCCGCTGACCCGCCCATGACTAATGGCTACGGGCTTACCGCCCGCGAGCTGTCGGTGCTGCGTTTGGCGGCGCAAGGCCTGACTGACCGCCAGATCGCCCTGGAGCTGGAGATCAAGCCGATGACCGCCCACAAACACATCGCGAACATCCTGCGCAAGATGATCGCGTCCTCGCGCACCGAGGCGAGCGTGCGCGCCCTGCAGGACGGGCTGCTGAGCTAGCCGCCGATTGGCCCGGGCATCGCCGGCGTCCGCGGCGACCACCACCGTCATCGTGACAGCGTCAGCCAATTGGCCGGAAGGGACGTGCCGTAGAACGTGGAAGAGCGCGGCCCGTAGGGGAGGAAGCGATGACTTCCGAGACCTGGCGGCGGGCCGCGCTCTTCCGTTTGGGGAGCTGGCCCACAACATAGCGATTTCGCCTCACGCTGTGAATACCTAGTTTTCGTCATCGCTGGCCTGGGGGGCGGCGTCGCCTGGCGAACGGACGGCTACGAAGTGCCGGTACAACCTGATCCTGGGGAAAGCGCTGGCCTCATGTCACCCTGAGGCGAAGCCGAAGGGTTTTGCATTCCGAAGGTTCGTCAGCCGTCAGGGAAGGGCAAGATGCTTCGCTAGCGCTCAGCATGACATGCGGCTCGGTTCGACAACTTGGAACGGCTCCATTCACCCGGATCAAATTGGGGCAGCACACCTCGGCCTTGACGTGCGACGTGGCCGCTTGATAGGGTTTGCTCGCTTTGCGGAAGCAAAAGCTCCGGCGGACTAACGTCCCGCTGGCACACACGACGCCCGCCGCCGGGCGCGCGGGCTATGGAGGAGTAACATGCCTGAACCAGTCATCGTCGAAGCCGTACGGACGCCGATCGGCAAGCGCAACGGCTGGCTGGCCGGCTTCCACGCCGCCCAGCTGCTGTCCATCGCGCAGAAGGAGGTCGTCCGGAGGGCGGGCATCGACCCGGCCACCGTCGAGCAGATCATCGGCGGCTGCGTCACCCAGGCGGGCGAGCAATCGAACAACGTCGCGCGCAACGCCTGGCTGGTCACCGGCCACAGCTACGAAGTGGCCGCGACGACGATCGATTGCCAGTGCGGCTCCGGCCAGCAGGCGAACCACCTGATCGCCGGGCTGATCGCCGCCGGCGCGATCGACATCGGCATCGCCTGCGGCGTAGAGGCGATGAGCCGCATCCCGCTGGGCTCGAACGTGGCCAACGGCCCGGGCTACTTCCAGCCGTCGGAGTGGCCCTGGGACTCGCCCCAGACGCAGTTCGAGGCGGCGCAACGGATCGCCAACAACCGCGGCATCACCCGCGAAGAAGTCGACACGCTGGCGCTCGCCTCGCAGCAGAAGGCGGCCCGCGCGTGGGCGGAAGGCCGCTTCGAACGCGAGGTGGCGCCGGTCGAGACGGCGGTGTTGGGCGAGGACGGCAAGCCCACGGGCGAGACGATGGTGGTGACGAAAGACCAGGGCCTGCGCGAGACCACCACCGAGGCGCTTGCCTCGCTCAAGCCCGTGCTGGAGGACACGATCCACACCGCCGGCAACAGCTCGCAGATTTCCGACGGCGCCGCGGCCGTGCTCTGGATGTCGCGCGAGCGCGCGGACGAGCTCGGCCTCAAGCCGCGCGCCCGCATCGTCGCCCAGGTCCTCGTCGGCGACGACCCGTACTACTTGCTCGATGGGCCCGTGGCCGCCACCAGTAAGGTGCTGAAGAAGGCCGGCATGGCGATGTCGGATATCGACCTGTTCGAGGTGAACGAAGCATTCGCGTCGGTCGTGCTCTCGTGGGCGGGGCAGCACCAGCCGGACATGGCCAAGGTCAACGTGAACGGCGGCGCTATCGCCCTCGGCCACCCGGTGGGCGCCACCGGCAGCCGCCTGATCACCACCGCCCTGCACGAGCTGGAGCGTTCGAACAAGTCGACCGCGCTTATCTCGATGTGCTGTGGCGGGGCGCTCGCCACCGGCACGATCATCGAGCGCCTGTAAGCCCCGGCTAGTCGCTGGTCACTGGTCCCTTCGGCTACGCTCAGGGCAAGCGCTGGTCGCTGGTACGGCCGAGCGGGAGTGGTAAGCTGTGGCTGCCATGGAGCCGCGCATCCAGTACGTCACCGCGCCGGATGGTGTGAACCTCGCCTTCTGTACCGAGGGCCAGGGCCCCCCGATCGTGTATATGCCGACGTTTGGGAGCCTCGGGCACATCCTGGTCGAGGGGGTTGCCCCCGGCTTTCGACGCCAGCTCGATTACCTGACAGCGCGCATGACCGTGGTGCGGTACGACCACCGCGGACAGGGACTGTCCGACCGCGACCCGGCGGACGGCTCGCTCGAAGCGCACGTCGGCGACCTACTGACCATCCTCGACCGGCTCAGCCTCGATCGAGCCGTGCTGCATGCGCGCCTCTATTCCGTTCCGGTTGGGATCACGTTCGCCCATCGCTACCCTGAGCGCGTCTCGCACCTCGTCTTGTCGATGACGGGGGCGCGCCTCGCGGACTTGATCGATAATTCGCCCCGTCTGCGCGCCATGAGGTCGCTCATCGACCAGGACTGGGAGCTCTACACCGAGGTGGTCGCTCGCGTTGTATATGGATGGCCGGACCATGAGGTCGCGTCGCGCCTCGCGGCGCAGGTGCGCGCGTCCACGACGCCCGCCGCGGCGCTCCGGGCGCTCGATATCCAACGCACGTGGGACGCGACTCCGTTGCTGCCGGGCATCCGCACGCCGTCCCTGGTCGTTCATTTCCCGAATTCCCCTTTGTACGGTGACGGCCGATGGTCCCGCGAGATGGCCGCCGGTATTCCGGGAGCTCAGTTTCTCGTTCTCGACAGTTATGAGAACGCTGCGATAGCCGCCTACGAGTTCATCAGCGGCGAGGAGCCAACACCCGATCCGGGCGCCGCACCGCTCCCCGAAGGCACGGCGATCATCCTGTTCGCCGACATCGTCGACTCCACCGCGCTCACCGAGCAGCTCGGCGACGCGGCGTTCCGCGCCCGCGCGACCCGCCTCGATGCCGCGATGCGGTCGGGTATCCGCGAATGCGGGGGCACGCCTATCGACGGTAAGGTATTGGGCGACGGGGTGATGGCCGTCTTCAGTTCGGCACGCCAGGCCGTCGACGCCGCATTCCGCTGCCGGGCCGCCGCCGATGGCACTGGCTTGGCGCTCCATCTCGGCATCCACGCCGGGGACGTGACGCGCGAAGGCGACAACGTCTACGGCGGCGCCGTCAACATCGCGTCGCGCGTCTGCAGCCTATCGGCGCCTGACGAGATCCTCGTGTCGGCGACGGTGCGCGACTTGGCGCGGACGTCAGCCGGCGTCTCGTTCGAGGACCGGGGCGAGCACGCGCTGAAGGGAATCGCCGACCCCATGCACGTGTACGCCGTGCGGCCGCAGTAGCGCCCCCGCCATGCCCCGATCGTTCGAAGGCAAAGTCGCGCTGGTCACCGGCGGCGGCTCCGGCATCGGCCGCGCCTCCGCGCTCGCCTTCGCCCGCGAGGGCGCGCGCGTCGTCGTCGCCGACGTCGCCGTCGACGGTGGCGAGGAGACGGTGCGTCTGGTCGCGGAGGCCGGCGGCGAGGCGACGTTCGTGCGCACCGACGTCTCGCAGGCGGCCGACGCGCAGGCGATGGTGCAGCGCGCTGTCGAGGCGTACGGCCGTCTGGACTTCGCGCACAACAACGCCGGGGTGTTGGGCGGCCGGTCGCCGACCGCCGAATGCAGCGAGGACGAGTGGGACGCGATCATGGCGGTCAACCTGAAGGGCGTCTGGCTCTGCCTGCGCTACGAGATCCCCGCGATGCTGGAAACGGGCGGCGGGGCCATCGTCAACACGGCGTCATCGGCCGGGCTCGTCGCTGTGCGCAACATGCCGGCCTACGTCGCCAGCAAGCACGGCGTCGCCGGCCTGACGAAGGCCGCCGCGGTCGACTACGTCAGGCGCGGCATCCGCGTCAACGCGGTCTGCCCCGGCTTCATCAACACGCCCCTGATCCAGGGCTTCGACCAGAGCGGCGCGCGCGAGGTGGTGCTGCCCATCGGCCGGCTGGGGACGCCGGAGGAGGTGGCGGAGGCGGTGGTCTGGCTCTGCTCCGACGCGGCGTCCTACGTCACCGGCCACCTGCTGGCCGTCGACGGCGCGATGACGGCGGTGTAGCGCCGCAGCCCTTGCTGGGCCCGATGCGTCGGCCTAGAATCAGACGTTGCGAGCCACCCGCGTTCGAGGAGCCTCATGCCCGCGATCACCGACCGCCAGCGCGCCCTCATCGGCCAGGAGACCGAGTCGTACGCGGCGCCCTACGCCGTCAACGAGGCGATGGCCCGCCACTGGTGCGAGATGGTGGAGGACGCGAACCCGATCTACTTCGACGAGGCGTACGCGCGCGAAACCTGGCTCCAGGGCCCCTTCGCGCCGCCGGCCATGCTCTACACCTGGGGCCGGCTCCCCGTCTGGCCGCCGGTCCAGCGCGTGATCGTCATCGATCAGCTCGCCTTGGATGACTGCCCGCTGAGGGTGGCCGTGAACGCCGTCCAGGAGTACTTCTTCCCGCTGCGCTACGGCGACACGCTCACCATCACCAGCAAGCTCGCTTCGCTCAGCGAGGAGAAGACGACGCGGCTGGGCACAGGACACTTCGTGACTGTGGTCGACACTTTTCGCAACCAGCTCGACCAGATCGTGGGCACGCACACGTCCACGCTCTTCGCCTACCGACCGGCCGGAGCCGACGGCGCATGACGAAGACGTGGCAGACGGGCAACCCGTTGCTGCCGCACCGCCTGGAGCTGACGCTGCGCCGGTCGGTGCAGGCCGTCGCCGGCACGCGCGATTACTATCCTGTCCATCACGACCCGGAGTTCGCGCGCGCCAGCGGCGCCGACGGCCTCTTCTTCAACACCATGTTCCTCCAGGCGTTCGTCGGGCGCGCCGTCTGCGAGTGGTTCGGCAACGACGCCTTCCTGCGCCGCCTCGAAATCGCCATGCGCGGCTCGAACTACGTGGGGCGCACCCTCACCGCTCAGGGCGAGGTGACGGCCTCGCGCGAGTCGAACGGCTGCCGGCTAGTCGACGCCGCTGTCACCCTCTCGACCGAGGACGGCCCCACGACCGACGTCAAGCTCACCGTCCAGCTCCCGGCCGCCGTCACGCCATGAGCCGCGGCCCGATGGCAGCGCGGGCGTAGGCAGTCGTGGACTTCGCGTACCCGGCCGAGGTCACCGCCTTCCGCGAGGAGTTCGGGCGCTACCTCGATGCCGTGGTGACCCCGGACCTGATCGAGGAGGTGCGCGGGCAGGACGGGTGGGGCGGCCCGGGGGCCAAGGCGTTCTGGCGCCGCCTGGGCGCCGACGGCTACTTCGGGATGGGCTGGCCGGTGGCGTACGGCGGCGGCGGCAAATCGCTCTACTACCTCCACGCCTTCAACTATGAGATGAGCTACCGGCGGCTGCCGGTGCCCGTCGTCACGCTCAACACCGTCGCGCCGACGCTGATGCGCATCGGCAGCGAAGCGCAGAAGCAGGCGTACCTGCCGCGCATCCTGCGGGGCGAGATCGAGTTCTGCATCGGCTACACGGAGCCGGAGGCGGGCACCGACCTCGCGTCGCTCCAGACGCGCGCGGCGCGCGACGGCGACGAGTACGTCGTCAACGGCCAGAAGGTCTTCACCAGCGGCGCCCACCACGGCGATTACGTCTGGTTGGCCGCCCGCACCGACCCCGAGGCGCCCAAGCATCGCGGCATCTCGATCCTGATCGTCCCGCTGGACGCGGAGGGCATCGACGTGCGCCCGCTCACGATCATGAGCGGGGGCCGCACCAACATCACGTTCTACGAGGACGTGCGCGTGTCCGTCTCCGCGCTCGTCGGCGAGGAGAACGCCGGCTGGCGCTACATGACCACGCAGCTCGACTTCGAGCGCGTCGCCATCAGCCCCGTCCCGCACATCGAGCGCATCTTCGACTGGCTCTGCGCCCGCATCCGCGACGGCGAACTGGACGGGGGCGACGATTGGACGCGGGCAACGCTGGCGCGGCTGGCGGCGGACCTGAACGTGCTCAAGGTGATGGACCACAAGCTCGCCTCCATGGTGGCGAACGGCGAGGTGCCGGTGTACGAGGCGTCGCTGCTGAAGGTGCTCTCGAACGAGTGGCGAGTCACCTTTTGCGGCGAGGCGCTCCAGATGCTCGGCGCCGCCGGGCTCCTCCGCCGCGGTTCGCCGGGCGCGCTGGCCGACAGCGCCGGCGACACGATCGAGCACCAGCTCCGCGATTCCGCGACGAACCTCTTCGGCGGCGGCAGCAACGACATCCAGCGCGACATCATCGGCTTCCACGGTCTGGGGCTGCCCCGCTAGCCATGCGCTTCGCCGACTCCGAGACGCAGCGCCTCCTGCGCAGCACCGCGCGTTCGTATCTCGCCGAGGCCTACCCCTGGCAGCGCCTGTTCCGCTTCGAACGCGGAGAGGAGCGCCACTCCGGTCAGAGCCTGGGCGAGCTGGCCGGCCTCGGCTGGTTCGGGCTGATCGCGCCGGAGGCGGCCGGAGGCGGCGCGACGCTGCTCGACGCTGCCGTGGTGATCGAGGAGCTGGGCTACGCGGGCGTGCCCTCGCCGGTGGCGACGGCCAACGTCGCCGCGTACCTGCTGTCGGGAGCCGGCCAGGAGGTCGAGGGCCTCCTGGCGAAGCTCGCGACGGGCGAGCGGCTGATCGCGGTGAGCGAAGCGTCGCGGCGGCAGGCGAGCGGCGGCGCAGCGGTCGTCGCGGCGGGCGGCCGCCTCAACGGCACGCTGCCGCTCGTCCCGTTCGCCGAGGTGAGCGCGTCCGTCCTCGCGCCGCTCGTCATCGACGGCGAGGCGGCGCTCGCTGCGCTGCCGCTGGCGAAGGCCGAGCTCGAGCCCGTGGAGCTGATCGACCGGCGCGGCTACGCTCACGCACAGTTCCGCGATGCCGACACCTCGGACATGCTGGTGCTGGCCACCGGCGCGGCGTCCGCCGGACTGCGCGAGCGCTGCGATGCGCTCGTCACCGCGTTCGCCCTCGTCGAGCTGGCGGGCCTGATGCAACGAGCGCTGGAGTTGACGACGGCACACATCACCACTCGCCAGCAGTTCGGCCAGCCGATCGCGAAGTTCCAGGCGGCGCGCCATCGCGCCGCCGAGCTGCTCATGCAGGTGGAGACGACGCGCTGGGCCGCTTACCACGCCCTCTGGCGCTTCCAGGAGGACCCCCAGGACACGGACGAGGTCTGGCTGGCCAAGCACTGGGCGGCGCGCGCCGCCGACCGCGTCTTCCAGCACAGCCACATGCTCCACGGCGGCGTCGGCGTCGGCACGGAGCACCCGCTCCATCTCTTCACGCAGGGCGTCGCCGCCTTCGCCGTGCGCGGCGGCACGATGAGCGAGATGGTGGCGCGGACGCTCGATTCGCTGCGCCTGACGCGTCCTGTCGAAGCGTCGCGATGACGATCCGCAACAAGGCGGCGATCGCCGGCGTCGGCCAGACCGAGTTCTCGAAGGACTCCGGACGCAGCACGCTCCACATGGCGCTGGAGGCTATCCTCGAGGCGCTGGACGACGCCGGGCTGCGACCGGAGGACGTCGACGCGGTGGTAAAGATGAGCGCAAACGACGACATCTTCGAGATCGACCTGCTCCGCTCGCTCAACCTCTCGAATCTGCGCTACTTCGCGGAGGTGCCGCACGGCGGCGGCGCCGGCTGCGGGACGATCGCCGTCGCGGCGTCGGCCGTCGTCGCGAGCATGGCGGACGTGGTGGTGACCTTTCGCTCGCTCAACGAGCGCTCGGAGCGCCGGTTTGGCGTCTCGGCCACGGGTGGCGGCGTCGGCCACTGGCGTCAGTACTACCTCCCCCATGGCCTGGTGACGCCGGCGCAGTGGGTGGCGATCTTCGGTCAGCGCTACCTGCACGAGTACGGCCTGACGACCGAGGAGCTCGGGCGCGTCTCCGTGCTCACCCGCAAGCACGCCGCCACCAACCCCCACGCGATGATGTACGGCCAGCCGATCACGCTGGAGGACCACCAGGCGTCGCGCTGGATCGCCGAGCCGCTGCGGCTGCTCGACTGCTGCCTCGACACCGACGGCGCTTGCGCCGCCATCGTCGTCTCGGCCGAGAAGGCGAAGCGGCTGCCGTCGACGCCGGCCTACATCGCCGCGGCCGCGCAGGGTACAGGCAGCCGGGCGGAGATGATGACCAGCTACCAGCGCGCGAGCCTCGCGCGGCTCGAGGAATCGGAAGCGACGGCGAGGGCGCTCTTCCCGCTTGCCGAACTGACGCCCGCCGACATCGACGTGGCCGAGATCTACGACCCCTTCACGCCGATGGTGCTCATGCAGCTGGAGGCGTACGGCTTCGCCGAACGAGGCCGGGCGCCGCGTCTGTTCCGCGAAGGAGCGCTGGAGCTGGACGGCTCGCTGCCGATGAATACGCACGGCGGGCACCTGGGCGAGGGGTACCTGCACGGCTTCGGCCACATCGTCGAAGGGGTGCGGCAGATCCGTGGCACGGCGGTGAACCGGGTACCGGACGTGAAGACCTGCCTGGTGACGAGCGGCGTCGGCGTGCCGACGAGCGCGATCATCCTCTCGAAGGAGCCGTACTGATGGCCGGCGTGCCGCGCCCCGTCCCGCTGCCCGATCGCGACACCGCGCCCTTCTGGGAGGCGCAGAACCGCCACGAGCTGCGCTTTCAGCGGTGTTCGCAGTGCGCCATCGTGCGCTACCCCGTCGGGCCGATCTGCCCGCAGTGTCGCTCGTTTGAGTTCGAGTGGATCACGTCGAGCGGGCGGGGTACGGTGTACAGCTACACCGTCGTCCGCCACCAGACGCACCCGGCGTTCGCGGTGCCCTACACCGTGGTCTTGGTCGAGATGGAGGAGGGGCCGCGCGTCGTGGCTCAGCTCCGGGCGCCGGACGGCGCGTCCGTCGCCATCGGCGCGCCGGTGCACGTCGAGTGGGAGGACGGCCCGCAGCAATCGCTGCCGGTCTTCGTGCTGACGTAGATGACGCCCCGGCTCGCCCTTGACGGGCCCTCTGGTAGGCCGCTAACGTAGAACGCTCGCGAGAGGAGACCGCGCATGGCAGGCCAGGACTACTTCGTCGCCGCGTCGGAGTGCCACCTCATGGGGAGCCTGGAGGAGGTGCGCTACTTTCCGGACGTCGCGCGCTGGTATCGCAGCGCCATGGGCGGCGTCGCGCGGGTGTGGGGGGCGCCCCACACGCCGGCGCCGCCGCGCGCCGCCGAGCTGGTCAAGCAGATGGACGAAGCTGGCGTGGACGTGGCCTTCGGACTGCGCGAGTCGATGATGGACGTCACCGGCTTCGCCGCGCCCATGTCGACCAACGGCTTCATCATCAAGGAGATCGAGCCGTACCCCGACCGGCTCTACCTGGAGTGTAACGTCGGCCCCATCCTCAAGCGCGGCGTCAAGCACGCGATCTGGGAGCTGGAGTATCTGGTGCGCGAGCAGAACGCTAAGCTCTGCAAGGTCTACGCCTGCGAGGACGGCCCGCTCAACGACCCGGAGATGTGGCCCTTTTACGCGAAGGCCAGCGAGCTGGGCGTGCCGCTGACGATCCACACCGGCATGTCGTACGTCGTCCCCCAGCCGACGAAGTACACGCTGCCGATCCTGCTCGACGATGTGCTCCTCGCCTTCCCGGACCTCCGGATCATCGCTTACCACATGGGCTGGCCCTACTGCGAAGAGCTCTTCGGCCTGGCCGGCAAGCACCGCCACCTCTACGTCGGCATCTCCGGCATCGTCGGCTGGTTCGCCCGGGCGCCCTATCGAGGCTACCACCTGCTGGGCGAGGCGCTGGAGTGGGCCGGGCCCGACAAGGTGGTCTTCGGGCTCGACTGGCCGGGCGTCACCATGCAGGCCTGCGTCGATTACATCCGGACGCTGGAGATCCCCGAGGAGCTCCAGCAGCAGTGGGGCTACCCGGCGATTACCGACGAGATCCGCGCCAAGATCCTCGGCCTCAACCTGGCGAAGCTGACCGGCATCGAGCCCGTCAAGCGCGCCGGCGCCGCCTCGGCAGAGTCGGGCGCCGCGGGCTGACGAGACGCGGCCGCCTTCGTTGCCAACATGCCGTCGCTGAAGGATCAGGCCTGTATCGCCGGCATCGGCGAGACGGCCTACACCCGCGACCCGTCGCGCTGCGCGACCACCCTCGGCCTCCAGCTCGAGGCGTCGCTGCGGGCGATCGCCGACGCCGGCCTCGCGCCGAAGCAGATCGATGGCGTCCTCCCGTTCCCGGGCCTGGGAACGGCCGAGGAGTTCGCCGCGAACCTGGGCATCGAGGAGCTACGCTTCGCCGTGACGGCGCACCTGGGTGGAGCCGCGCCCGTCGCGTCGCTGCAGGACGCAGCGATGGCCGTGGCGACCGGCGTCGCTAGCTATGTGCTCATCCCGGCGGGCTGGAACGCCTACTCCGGCCGCCGGGCGATGGAGACCGTGGCGACGGACGTCTCGGCGATACCCGGCGGCCCCATCGCGCGCGACTACTACCTGCCGTACGGGCTGACGGCGCCGCCTCAGTGGTACGCCCTCATGGCCCGACGTCACATGCACGAGTTCGGCACGACGGCGGAGCAGCTCGGAGCGATCGCCGTAGCGATGCGCAAGCACGCCCAGCGCAACCCGAACGCCGTTATGCGCGATCGCCCGATGACGATCGAGGACTACCTCGCCTCGCCACTGATCGCCGGGCCCTACCGGCTGTTCGACTGCTGCTTGGAGACGGACGGCGCGGCGGCGGTGGTGGTGACGAGCGCGGAGCGCGCGCGCGACCTGAAGCAGACGCCGGTCTCGATCATGGGCGTCGCCGAAGGCCACCCCTACCCCGGGGATGACATTGTGGGCCGCAGGGACATCTTTCGCACCGGCCTCACCGAGGCGGCGCCGCGCGCCTTCGCCATGGCCGGCGTCTCGCCGCGCGACGTCGATTTCGCCGAGGTATACGACTGCTTCACATTCGAGGTGCTCCAACAGCTCGAAGAGGCGGGTTTCTGCGAGCGGGGCGAAGGAGGCGCGTTCGTCGAGGGCGGGCGCATCGAGCTGGGCGGCGAGCTGCCGGTGAACACCCACGGCGGCCTGCTCTCAGAGGCGCACGTCCTGGGGATGAACCACATCGTCGAGGCGGTGCGCCAGCTCCGCGGCGACGCCGGCGAACGCCAGGTCGCGGGCGTCGAGGTCGGCGTGGTCACCGGCTGGGGCGACTTCGGCGACGGCACCATCGCCGTGTTGAGGCGCTGACATGGCCGCCGGACCGCAAGCCTACGCGAAGCCGCTGCCGGCCCTGGAGGGCCTGACCGGCGAGTTCTACGCCTGGTGCCGCCGTCACGAGCTGCGCTTCCAGCGCTGCGCCGCCTGCGACGCCTGGCGTCACGTCCCCCGCGAGCGGTGCCCGGCCTGCGCATCGGCTGAGTGGGTGTGGACGCCGTCGAGCGGGCGGGGCGCCATCTTCACCTGGGTGGTCGCGGCTCGTTCGATGCACCCAGCGTTCCAGGCCGACGCCCCTTACGCCGCCGTCGTGATCGAGATGAAGGAAGGGGTCCGGCTGGCGAGCCAGGTGGTCGATTGCCCGCCGGACGAGCTGGCGATCGGGCTGCCGGTGGAGGTCGTCTTCGACGACGTGACGCCGGACGTGACCTTGCCGAAGTTCCGTCGCGCCGGACACTAGACGAGGAGTCGCATCGTGGAGCTGCCGCCGACGATCCGGTACGAGAAGACGGGCCACATCGTGACGATTACCATCAATCGCCCCGACGCGATGAACGCCATCACGGGCGAGATGTCGGCGGCGCTGGACGCGGTGTTCGACGAGTTCAGCAGCGACCCCGACGCATGGGTGGCCGTCTTCACCGGCGCCGGCGACAAGGCGTTCTGCGCCGGCTTCGACCTGAAGGAGGCGATCCCGCGCGTCACCTCCGGCGATATGCTGGGCTACGACGACCCGACCAAGCGCCAGCTCTCCGAGGTCTTCAAGCCGATCATCGCCGCCGTCAACGGCGTGTGCATCGCCGGCGGCTTCGAGCTGCTCGCCGGCACCGACCTGCGGATCGCCGCCGAGCACGCCACGTTCTCGCTGGGCGAAGTGCGCTGGGGGCTGATCCCCATGGGCGGCTCGCACATCCGGCTGCCGCAGCAGATCCCCTGGGCAGTGGCGATGGAGCTGTTGCTCACCGGCCGCTCGATTGACGCGCAGCGGGCGTACGACGTCGGCTTGCTGAACCGGGTCGTCCCGCGCGAGCAGCTCCTGCCGGCCGCGCTGGAGCTGGCGGAGGCGGTCTGCCGGAACGGGCCGCTGGCCGTGCGCACGGCGAAAGAGATCGCCGTGCGCGCGCTGGGCCAGGAGCACGGCTTCGCGCTGGAGCGGACGCTGGGCGCGCGCGTCCTCGCCTCGGAGGACGCGCGGGAGGGCCCGCGCGCCTTCGCCGAGAAGCGCCCGCCTAAGTTCACGGGCCGCTGAGGCGGGACGAAAGGGAGGCGCTGCTGTGAAATTCGGCCTGGGCATGCCCGCCCTCATCCTCTATCCGCCGGTGCTCAGCCCGTGGGAACCGCAGGCCACCGGCGCCGACATCCTGCGCATCGCCCGCAAGGCGGACGAGCTCGGCTTCGACTATCTCACCGTGCCCGAACACATCGTCATGCCCGACGAGATGGTGGAGATCATGGGCCGGCGTTTCCCTGAAGCGCTCTCCGCGGCCGCCGTCTTGGCCGGCGCGACCGAGCGCATCAGCGTCCTCAGCTACGTGCTGGTGCTCCCGTACCGCCACCCGGTGCTGCTGGCGAAGCAGATCGCCACGCTCGATTTCCTCTCCGGCGGGCGGATCACGCTCGGCACGGCGGCCGGCCACCTGGAGCGCGAGTTCGAGGTGCTCGGCGTTTCGTACGCCGAACGGGGCGCCCTCACGGACGAGTACCTCCTCGCCATGAAGGAGCTCTGGACCAGCGATGCGCCGTCGTTCCACGGGCGCTACGTCCAGTTCGACCAGATCCGCTTCGAGCCAAAGCCCGTGCAGCAGCCGCACCCGCCGCTGCTCATCGGCGGCAACTCGCGGCCCGCGATGCGCCGGGCGGCGACCCTCGGCGACGGCTGGCTGCCCTGGCTGGTCAAGCGCGACCAGCTCGCCGCGCACCTCTCGTTCATCCGCGAGCAGCCCGGCTTCGCGGAGCGCGGACGCCCGTTCGAGGTGGTGATGCCGCTCGCCCCGCTCAACGTGGAGGACTACACGCATCGAGAGCTAGGCCGCACCCACGCGCCCAAGACGCGCGACGCGGTGATCGAAGAGGTCGGCCTGCTGGCTGAGGCCGGCGCGACGACGACGCTCGTCGCGCCGCCGAGAACGGCGGGCGTCGACCAGTTCGTCGAGTGGATGGAGTGGTTCGCTGGCGAGGTGATGCCGGTCGTCCGCCGCTGAGCGTAGCGTTATTCGGCTCTCACCACCGGCGCGCCTAACAGCAGCCATGCCAACCGCTGGCTAATCTCCGCGGTGTGCATCCGCTCATGCGAAATGATCCGGCGCAGTACCTTGCGCGCAGTCCAATCTTCCGCAGCGTCTCGCGAAGGGCGCACCGGTCGGTAGACACGTGAGCGCGCCCGGTCATCCAGCGAGCGGAGCAACTGAATCGTCCGCTGTCGCTCCGTCGCTGGATCTTCGACGCGCTCTAAGATGCCCTTCGCCAGGCCGTCGCGCAAGCCGTCCCGGTAATACACCTCGAGCTGGAGATCGTGGGTGACTATCTCGCGGATCGTCCGCACGCCGGGCGCCCAGGCGTCGAACGACGCGTACGCCGAGGCAGGCGGAGCCCAGTCGAGCACGGCGTCCGGCAGGGCTTCGATCGCTGCCATGAGATCGGAACGCGCGTACTCCATCCGCGCAACCCCGCGTTCGAGGTCTTCGCACGCGAGCGGCGCTCGCTCCGCCTGGAAGCAGAACTCGCCACCCGTTGCAGCGAGAGAGAGGCCGTCCACTGTCTCTACGATCTCCCACCCAGCGACCGGCTCAAACGCTTCGCCGTGCTTTCGCAGCCAGGCTTCATGCTCGATGATGGCGAGGGGCAGTTTCCCGTCAAGCTCGCCCGCATCGCGAGCACCCGTGACGCAGCCCGGCAGATCGAGTACCCAGGAGTGCATGGTGGACTCGTATGTCACGAGCCCGACTTGATGCTTCACGGCTCACCCTCGTTAGTATATTACCTGCGCGTCGATCAGTTCCCGATAACGCTCCTCAGGTAGCCCCAGTAGCTCCTTGAACACGTGGTCGTTGTCCTGGCCGATGGCCGGGCCCGGCCGCACGTCCGGTTCGCTGCGACTCGTTTTCACGTACGCGCCGTAGATCGTCTCCCTGAAGCCGAGCGGGTGGCGCACCTCGATGAAGGTGCGGCGGGCGCGGTAGTGGGGGTCGTTCAGCAGGTCGGCGACGTTCAGCACCGGCGCGGCGGCGACGCCGTGGCGCTGGAGGGTCGCCGCCAGCTCGTAGTCATCGAAGCCGGCCGTCCAGGCCGCGAGGCGTTCGTGAAGCGCATCGATTTGCTCGACGCGGCCGGCCGCGCCCGCCAGCTCCGGCGCCCGCGCCCACCCGGGCTCGCCCATCGCCGCGCGCAGACCGAGCCACTCGCTGTCGGTGTGCACCGCGATGCTGATCCAGCGGTCGTCGCCGGCGCAGGGGAAGACGCCGTGGGGCGCGGCGACGCCGAGCGGGTGGCGATTGCCAATCGTTCCGGCGACGCCGCCGTTCATGACATAATCCATGAACGGCGGCCCGACCATCTGCATCATCGCTTCCTGCTGCGAGTAATCGATGTGCTGGCCCGTGCCGGTGCGCCGGCGGTGGCTGAGCGCCGTCAACACCGCGAACGCGCCCAGCACCCCGTTGTACGGGTCGGAGAAGGCGTTCTCCACCGGCACCGGCGGGCCGCCGGCGTAGCCGGTGATGCTGTCGAGCCCGGTGAGGCTGGTGAGGCTCATGCCGTAGGTGCGCACGTCCCTGAGCGGCCCAGAGCGGCCGGCCGCCGGCATCGAAAGCATGACGAGGTCCGGCCGGACCGCGCAGAGCGCCTCGTAGCCGAGGCCCAGCTCCTCCATCGCGCCCGGGCCGAAGTTCTCGACGACGACGTCGCACGCGGCGACGAGCTGGAGGGCGAGCTCGCGGGCCTCCGGCCGTTTCAGGTTGAGCGTGACGCTGCCGTTGCCCGCCCAGCCGGCGTGGTTCTGCAGGCTGCGGTCGGGGTCGCGCACGCCTTCGGCGAAGGGCGGCAGCGTCCGGTTGATATCGATGCGCGCTCGCGACTCGATCTTGTACACCTCCGCCCCCAGGAAGGCGAGCGTCTGGCCCGTCACCGGCCCGGCCCACACCCAGCCGAAGTTGGCCACGCGGACGCCTCGTAGCGGGAGCGCTCCCTCCGTGGCCGGACCGGTGTCCTGGCGCCGTTGGGCGGACGACGTCTCCGCGCGGCGTTCGGCGAACACCTCGTCGGTGTGCTCGCCAAGCAACGGCGGCGGGCGTCGCGGCCCGCCCGGGCTCTCCGGCAGGACGAACGGCGCGCCCAACGTGCGTACTACGCCGAGCGCCGGATGCGTGACCTCGACGGTATAGCCGCGCTCGCGCAGGTGGGGGTGCTCCGCCGCCTCGGCGACGCTGAGGACGGCGGTAGTGGGGCAGCCTTCCGACTGGCAGCGCTCCATGATTTCGCGTTTCGTGTGCTCCGCCGTCCACTGTTCGATGAGCGGGTACATCGCCTCGGCGTGCTCCGCGCGCACGAACATGTCCTTGAACTGTTCGAGTTGCATCCAGTCCGGGTCGCCCATGACGCGAGCGAGGCCGGCCCACTGGCCAGGCTCCAGCGCCAGCATCCAGACGTGGCCGTCCCGGCAGGGAAGGATCGTCGCCGGCGCGCCGAGTGGCATGCCGACGCCCGTGCGCCGGTTGAAGACGCCGTCCTGCGCGTAGCCGCCGATATTCTGCGCCCCGACGAAGAGCGCCGCGGTCACCTCGGCGCACGAGACGTCGAGCTGCTGGCCGCCGCCTGCCGCCCGGCGGCCGTACACTGCCGCCAGGCCCCAGGCGGCGCCGGCCACCGCGCCGAAGAACTCCGCCGAGAACGTGCCGTGCTCTATCGGCGCTTCGCCCGGACGTCCGCAGTAGCGGTGGCCCGTGCCTGAAAGGTGGTAGGCGTTCAGGTCGTAGGCGTGCCAATCGGCGTATGGTCCGGTCTGCCCGAACGGCGTGATCGAGATGACGACGAGGTCCGGGTTCGTCTCCGCGATCGAGGCGTAGTCAAGCTCCCACTGGCGCATCTGCTGCGGGCGCTGGTTCTCGATCAGCACGTCGGCACGGCGGAGCAGGTCGAGCAGCCGCTCTCGTCCCTGAGGCGTCGTCACGTCGAGCGACACGCCGCGCTTGTTCGTGTTGAGGAAGAAGAAGAGGCCGCTCTTCTCCGGGTGCGGCTCGTCGCCGGGGAAGGGCCCCCAGCGGCGGGTCACGTCGCCCTCCGGCGGCTCGACCTTGATCACGTCGGCGCCGTAGTCGGCGAAGAGCTTCGCGCAATAGGGCGCGGACACCCCATCGCCCAACTCGACGACGGTGATCCCTTCGAGCGCGCCCTCGGGCATGTTGCCTCCTTCCGGCCCAGCGGCCTTTCACGACTGTACGATAGGGCGCGGCGGCGGAACAAGCGGGCGCGGCTTGTGTGCCGCCTGAGGAATCGGCTATGTTCTGGTTGCCCAGCGCCGGACGGCGTGGGACGAGGTGCGCCATGGCCGATCCGCTCTACACCAAGCTCTGCGACCTGATCGGGGTGCAGTATCCCATCGTCGCGTTCACGCCGTTTCGCGAAGTCGCCGCCGCCGTGATCGAGGCGGGCGCGTTCGCGGTGCTGGCCGGCGCGCCGCAGGAGCCCGATCGCATCGCCGAGGACATCCGCTGGCTGCGCCAACGGCTCGGCGGCAAGCCCTTCGGCATCGACCTGCTGCTGCCGTCGTCGGCGCCGCCGGTGGGCACGATCGAGGAGCTGCAGGCGCAGATCCCCGAAGGCCATCGCCGCTTCGTCGAGGCGATGAAGGAGCGCCACCGCATCCCGCAGCCCAAAAACCCGCCCGAGCACTACAACCTGGGCTGGATCAACCAGGACCGCGCGCGCCGTCAGCTCGATGTGGCGCTGGAGGAGCGCGTGCCGGTGCTCGCCTTCGGCCTGGGTAGCCCGGCGTTCATCCTGGAGGCGGCGCACTCGCGCGGCATCAAGGTCTTCGGGCTGGTCGGCAAGCCGCGCCAGGCGAAGCGGGAGATCGAGGCCGGCGTCGACGCGATCATCGCCCAGGGCAGCGATGCTGCCGGCCACACCGGCTCGATCGGCACGTTTTCGATCGTTCCCGCCGTCGCCGCGATCGCCGGCGAGACGCCGGTGATCGCCGCCGGCGGCGTCACCACCGGCCGCCACCTGGCCGCGGCGCTCTGTTTGGGCGCGGCGGGCGTCTGGACGGGCACCCTCTGGCTAGCGACCGAGGAGGCGGACGAGGCGCCGGTGCTCAAGCAGAAGCTCGTCGCCGCGTCGGCGGAGGACACGGTGCATTCGACCTGCATCTCCGGCTTCTCGATGCGCGTCCTGCGCTGCGCCTGGACCGAGGAGTGGGAGGCGCCGGGCGCGCCGGAGCCGCTTTCGGCGCCCTACCAGCTCATCCTGGGCGCCGAGGTGCACCAGGCCGCCAAGGACTACACCATCGAGCCGTTCATGACCGAGGCGGCAGGCCAGGGCGTCGGCTTCGTCACCGCCGTGCGGCCGGTGCGCGAGGTCGTCCAGGCCCTTGTCGACGAGGCGCGCGCCGCGCTCGAGGGCGCCGCCAGCGGTTCGCCCGTGACGACGCCGGGCTAAGGCTCAGTGACCGAGCAGACCGTGGCGCCAGCAGACGCCGGCGACGCCTACCCCATGCGCCCCGGCTTCGACGGCGCGATGGCCGGCCGCGTCGCCGAGTGCGAGGGCGGCGGGCCGGCCGCCGGCGGCGCCTTCGGCGGCCGCGAGGAGTTCGCCGGCACGCTCACCGGCGAGTACGTCGACCACGGCGACCCGCCCTGGCGCTGGTATCGCCTCGTCGGTCTGTCGCGCAAACCCGCGAGCTACCCCTGGGACGCCGTTTGGTGCGAATCGGGCAGCCTCTTCTTCGCGGACGAATGACCATGGCGACGAGGCGCGTCCCCGTGGCCGAGGGCCTCTTCGCCGAGACGCCCGACGGCCCGCGCCTGCTCGGTTCGCGCTGCGTAAGCTGCGGGACGCCGTACTTCCCCCGCGCGTCCCTCTGTCGCAACCCCGCCTGCCATGAGTCGCGCCTGGAGGACGCCTCGTTCGGGCCGGGCGGGACGCTGTGGAGCTTCAGCGTCCAGCACTACCCGCCGCCACCCCCCGCGAAGTACGACGAGCCGTACGCGCCGTACGCGATGGGCCTGATCGACCTCGACGAGGGCCTGCGCGTCCTCGCGCGGATTAGCGCCGGCAACCTCGCGGCCCTGGTCGTCGGCGCGAGGGTCGAGCTCGTCCTCGAGCGGCTCTACGCCAGCGCGGATGGCGAGGTGATCACGTGGAAGTTCCGTCCGCAGTGAGGAGCGCCGCATGAGGGAAGTCGCCGTGATCGGCGTGGGGATGCACCCCTGGGGGAAGTTCGCGGAGAAGTCGATCACGCAGCTCTGCCGCGAGGCCGTCGTCGCCGCGCTCGCCGACGCCGACGTCGCCTGGCGGGAGGTGGAGGCCGTCGCCGCCGCCAGCTCGCGCTTCTCCGGCGGCAAGGGCTGGGGGCTGAACGGCAACGACATCGTCGAGGAGATGGGCCCGACCGGCGTGCCCGTGTATAACCTCTCGGCGGGCTGCGCGGCGGGTGGCAACGCCTTCAACATCGGCCACACGCTGGTCGCCAGCGGCCTCCACGACGTCGTCCTCGTCGTCGGGGGCGAGAAGATGCCGAAGGGGTTCATCCAGACCTCGGGCGTGGAGGAGGAGACCGACCTGGAATACCTGCGTCAGCTCGCCGTCGGCATGCCGGGACCGGCGTTCTGGGGCCTGCTGGCCAGCCGTCGCATGGCCGACCACGGGACGACCGAGGAGCAGCTCGCGCGCATCGCCGTGAAGGCGCACCAGGTGGCCAAGCACAACGAGAACGCCCGCTTTCGCCAGGAGTTCACGCTGGAGGACGTGCTCACCTCGCCGCTGGTCAGCTACCCGCTGCGCCTGTACGAGATCTGCCCGGTGAGCGACGGAGCCGCCGCCGTCGTGCTCTGCTCCGCGGACGAAGCGCGGAAGCGCGCGACGAAGCCGGTGTGGGTCGCCTCGAGCACGGTTGCGACGTCTCGCTTCGCCGACGGCGTGCCGAGAGGGCTGGCGACGGTGGTGCCGCCCGGCGTTACCCACCACAGCGAGGCCGCCGCCTGCGTGCGCGGCGCCCTTGCGGGCGCCGGGGCGACGCCGGAGGATGTCGACTTGGTCGAGCTGCAGGACAACACGGTGTACTACGAGCTGGCCTTCCCGGAGGAGTGGGGCTTCTGCGAACCGGGCGAGGCGGAGTCGCTGGTCGAGCGGGGCGAGACGCTGCCGGCCGGTCGCCTGCCGATCAATCCCAGCGGCGGCTTCCTCTGCTTCGGCGAGGCGACGACGGCGATGGGCGTCTTCCAGGTGTGCGAGCTGACGTGGCAGCTTCGCGGCCAGTCCGGCGCGCGGCAGGTGCCCGAGGCGAAGCTGGGCCTCGGCCAGACGCTGGGCCTCGGCGGCAACGCCTCGGCGGTGGTGCTCAAGCGGTAGCTGCGTTCAATTGAAGGCCAACCTGGTCGCTGTCCAGGCCAAGATGACGCTGGCAGACTACGCTTCGGTGGAGGCCTTCCAGCGGAAGATCGCTGCCCTGATGACGGAGGCGGCGACAGGAGTCGACCTCAGCCTGCCGACGCTGGTCGCGTTCCCGGAGGCGATCGGCATGTACCTGAGCTTCGTCCCATACTGGTGGGAGGAGGTCCGGGGCGAACGCCGCCTCGACGCGGCGGTA
>Ga0247727_10006938_pt1 | contig 21928 bp, 18 predicted proteins | sample WisWelCaveWW1625_FD_202498 | JGI IMG/M metagenome (GOLD analysis project Ga0247727, IMG submission 202498) | Biofilm microbial communities from Wishing Well Cave, Virginia, United States - WW16-25 | ecosystem: Environmental > Aquatic > Deep subsurface > Groundwater > Cave microbial mat | place...
GTCCCTGCCTTCGTGGCCCCCGACTTCGCCTTCGATCGCGGCGACCAGACCTGGCTGATCGACTGGAAGACCGGAGCGGAGCGCGAGGAGATGGACCTCCAGCTCCTCTCGTACGCCGTGTTCGCGATCGACCGCTGGAACCTTCCGGTCGAGAGGCTGCGCGCGTTCGACTTCTTCCTCGCGCAGGGGCGTCTTGCGGAGATTCCGCTCAGCGAAGAACGACTTGCGGAGGCGCGGAGAACGATCCTCGAACGCTCCGGCCGGATGCGCGCGCTCTTGCTCGACGTCGAGCACAACGCCGCCCGGCCCGAGGAATTTCCGCCGACCACCGACCCACGCAAGTGCCGGCGCTGCTTCTACTACGAGATCTGCGACGAGAGACCGGCGGCCTTGCCGAACACTGCCGCCGCCTCCGGCTGACCCCCGCACCCAACCCTGCGGTTCTTGTTCCGGTAGTGGACCACGACCGGATGCCGGCGAGGCGGACGCGCCGGCACCCTGGGGTCTCGAGCTCCTGGCATAATCGGTGCCACCGACATCCTCGGAAGTGAAGAAACAGACCCGGAAAAAATCCGCTGGATCGACAGGGGCGGCTCGCCGGGCACGGTTCGCGCCGGGACCGCCGACTCACGCCTTTTTGAGATGGGAGAGTGCCACGATGTACCGAGCCGTTCTCGCAGGTCTCGCAGTTGTGATTCTGGCCGATGCACAGACGCGGGCCCAGGCCCCCCGCAAGGACCCCAAGATCACGATCGGTCCGCTGGCCGTGTCCATCGAGCACGGCGCTCCGCCGTGGAACGACGATCGCCTGAACCAGCTGAAAGACCAGCTCCCGGTCGGTGCTCCCTGGCGGATGGGCGCGGAGGGCCCGACCACGATCAAGCTCGAGGGCTCGGACACGATGCTCGGCGGCAAGCTCGTCCAGCCGGGGACGTACCTCTTCAACTGCAAGCGCGTCACCGACAACGACTGGGTGTTCCTGATCGCCCCGCGCCTCGGCAGCACCGACGACGAGATTCAAATCTCTCTCGATCATCGACCGCGCGAGTTTCCCGCGACGATCGACTTCAACGGAACGCCGGTCATCGACAGCGTCACCTTCGAATTCCCGAAGGAAGGATTCACCACGTTCATCGAGATGCAGTTCGGGCCGGTGCGCCTGCGCACGACCGTGGCTCCGGTCACCGAAGTCAGCTCGGAAGAACAGTTCAACGGCGCGGAGGCGAGCATCACCTGGTACCAGTATCCGGTCGACCCGGCGCGGATGTCGAAGGCGGCATTCGCCGCTGAGATCGAGATGGAGATCGACAACAGCGACGCCAGCTTGCGGCTGTACATCGCGGCAGCGGACGGCCAGATCACCGCGACGTTTCGCAACGTCGAGGTCGAGGACTACGAGAACCTGAAGGCGGACGCTCAGTCGACAATGAAGCTGATCGAGCAGGTCGCCTCCCTGCAGGGCGGCAACGCCGACCAGGTGCCGCGGTACAAGGTGATGCGCCGCCAGATCACCAAGGCCGACATGATGATCGACGATCTCAAGTCGATGCCCGACCGGCTCAACTTCTCCGCCGCGGCGACGTCCGCCGCCGAACCCGTGCCGGCCCTGAACGCAAAGTTCCTGCGCGCCGGCCGCCGCTGCGTCCTCAACGTGCGCGTCGGCAACCTCGTGGCCGACATCCCGATCGACGAATCCGCGTTCACCCCCAAGGGAAGCTGAGCTTCAAGCCGTCATTCCCGCGAACGGTAACCGTCATTCCCGCGAAAGCGGGAATCCAGGCCGTTGACGCACCCAGCGCCTGCCTGCCGTCATTCCCGCCTGCTCCCCCCGTCATTCCCGCGAAAGCGGGAATCCAGGCCGTTGACGCACCCGGTGCCTCAAGGCTTCCCGCGACCGGAATTCCAGTTTCATGGACGGCAGGCGCGCAAAGTGAACGGCATTGGCCCTAGCCCGGATCACGCATGATCCGGGCTAGCGCTCTTGCGGCACAGCAGCGCGAGGAAGATCGGGAACTCGCGGAACGAGCGGTTCTCGCCGCGGCTGCGACCGCCGGGCTGCACGCTGTGGTGGGAGACGATCTCCTCACAGCGCACGATCGGCAGTCCGGCCTCTCCGAGGGCGTTGAGGATCTGGGACAGCGGCCGGTGGAAGAACGGCGTCTGTGTCCGCTCTCCGCCGCGGGGCGCGATCGCGATCGGGATCGTCATCGGCGTGAGATAGCGATCGACGCGCCGGTACTGGATCTTGTGCTCCTCGTCCCAGCTCCAGGAGCTCTGCCGCGGGATCCGGAAGCAGGGATGCATCAGGATCACGACCAGGCGGCCGTTTGGCTTCAAGCAGCTCGCGACGCCGTCGAACCCGGCACGGACATCCTCGAGATCCTGCACCGCCATCAGGCACGCGGCGGAGTCGAACAATCGCGGCGGATCCGGCGGACGAGCGTGCCCAGTGTTTGCGGGTCGGGCTCCCGGGTGGGATGCGCCAAGGACCTCCGCGAGCCTTCGAACGTCACCGACGAGGAAGCGGCAGCGTGAGGAAGCGCCGGCACGCGCCTTCGCAGCAGCGATCAGCTTCGCGCTCGCGTCGACCCCGACGACCTCGCCCGCACCCGCCTCGACCAGCGCTCGCGCGAAAACCCCCTGCCCGCAGCACACGTCGAGGACGCGCTCGCCCTTCTTCACCGCCAGCAGCTCGAGCGCCGCCGGCAGGATCACGTTCCGGTGGTAGTCCGAGCCCTCGTCGCCGACCAGCCGGTCGTACCAGTCGGCCACGCGATCCCAGGTCGAGGCATTCGTCGACCTCGAGGACGCTTCCAGCTTGCGTCTTGAGCTCACTCGCTCACCTCACCGACCCTCCGCGCACTGCGTCCCGTGCCGATGGCGCATTGTATGAGCCTTGGAACGAAACCGAACGGGGAGTGCAGTCAAGCCAGCGCGCGCGAATCGATCGATCACTGCTGAAGAAGCGCGTCACTCGTGGCGCAGGGCTTCGACGGGGTCCATCTGCGCGGCGCGCCAGGCAGGGTAGAGGCCGAAGAGGATGCCCACGCCGACGGAGATGCCGAACGACAGGACCAGCGAAGAGGGTGTGACGATCGGCACCAGCTTGCTGAAGGCTTGCACCAGGAAGGGGCTGGTCACGCCGACCAGGACGCCGAGAATTCCACCGCTGCCCGCGAGCGCCACGGTCTCGATCAGGAACTGCAGGATGATGTGCTTGCGCTTGGCGCCCAGGGCACGGCGCACGCCGATCTCGCGGGTGCGCTCGGTCACGGTCGCCAGCATCACGTTGGTGATGCCGATGCCGCCGACCAGCAGCGAGATCCCGGCGATCGACCCGAGCACGATGTTGAACATCTTCTTGTTGTGCTCGGCCTCGCGCAGCAGCGACAGCGGAACGACGACCTCGTAGTCCTTCTTGTCGTGGAAGCGGGCCATCATCTCCTGCAGGATCCGCGCGGTCGGCTCGACCTTGCTCAATTCGCTGACGCGCACCTGGAGCTGATGGAGCTCGACCTGCTCCATGTCTCGGCTGCCCGAGGACACCTTGACGATCACGCTGCCCATGAACTCGCGCATCGTCGTCAGCGGCGAGTACACGTCCATCCCGAAGTCTTCCAGGGCTCCGCTGTCGTCGCCGACGATCGAAGTGCGCGGCTCCATCACACCGACCACCTCGAACGCGAACGTGCCGAGCTTGACCAGCTTTCCGATCGGCTCGTCCAGGGGAAACAGGTGCTTGGCAAGCCGGTTGCCCAGGACGCAGACCGTGGCGTGCGTCAGGAGGTCGATGTGCGACAGGAACCGGCCGCTCTCGACCTTGTAGTCCGAGGTCCGGGGGAACCAGGGCACGGTGCCGACGATCCGGCCTTCGGCACGCTGGTCGTGGTAGCGGATGTCCTTGAACACCGCGCGCACCGGAACCACCACGTCGACGTTGGGAAGGGTCTCCTGGATGCGCGCCGCGTCCTCGTAGGTGATTCCGTAGATCGAGATGCGCGACGCCGAGGCGCTGGCGGCGCTGCTCTCGGGCGGCTTGATCGCGCGGATCAGGATGTTGTTGGCGCCCAGCTTCTCGATGCGCGCCTGGACGTCGGCGCTCAGCCCCTCGCCGATCGCCAGCATCGCGATCACGGAAGCGACGCCGAACAGCACCCCCATGCAGGTGAGGAACGAGCGCAGCCCGTGCAGCACGATGTTGCGCGCCCCCAGGCGCAGCGTGCGCAGGAACACTCCCATCCATGCGCGCCGCCTCATCGCGAGCCTCCTCCGGAAGGTCCGTCCGCGCCGTTGGTCCGGTGCACGATCTCCTTCACCCTGCCGTCGTGCAGCCTCAGGATCGAGTTGGCATTCGCGGCGATCGCGGCGTCGTGGGTGACGAGGACGATCGTGCGCCCCTGGGCGTGCAGCTCGTCGAACAGGGCGAGGATCTCCGTCGAGGTCTTCGAGTCAAGGTTGCCGGTCGGCTCGTCGGCGAGCAGCACCAGGGGGTCGTTGACCAGGGCGCGCGCGACCGCGACTCGCTGCTGCTGGCCGCCGGAGAGCTCCTGCGGGCGATGGCCCACGCGGTCCGTGAGGCCCACCTTGTCGATCATGCGCAGAGCGCGTTCGCGGCTCTCCTCGGCCGACAGCCCCTGGTAGAACAGCGGCACCTCGACGTTCTCCTCGACCGTGAGCTGCTGGATCAGGTGGAACGACTGGAACACGAAGCCCAAGTAGCGGCTGCGCATCTCCGACAGCTCGTCGTCGTCGAGGCGCGAGACGTCCCTGCCGGCGAGCAGGTACTGTCCACCGGTCGGCCGATCGAGACAGCCCAGCACGTTGAGCAGCGTCGACTTTCCCGAGCCCGACGCGCCCATGATGGCCCAGTACTCGCCGTTCTTGATGTCGACGTCGACCCCGTCCAGGGCGCGCACCACGTTGTCGCCCATCGGATAGTGGCGTTCGACTCCGACGAGCTTGACCGCGGACTCGTCGCTCAAGGACCCGGCCGTCATCGAGAGCCGCCGCCTCCCGACTCGCCGTCGTCCCGGCGCCGCCGCCGCCCCCCCTCGAGCTGCTTCTTGAGCTCGGGATTTTTCTCCAGCGCCTCCTCCAACGCCTTCTTGCGCTCCTCAGGGCTCATGTTGCGGAACTTCTCAAGGTCCGCGGCGTTGACTCCGGGAATGGCGCCGGCAGGGGGACCGCCTTCGCGGCGCGCGTCCGCCTGCACCTCGGTCCCCGGAGTTTCGTCCGTGGGAACGCTGATCCCCTCGGTCATCCGGCGCAGCTCCTCGGGCGAGGGCCGTGAATCGCCGGCGTCCTCGGAAAACTCGGGTTGCGGCGCGTTAAAGGGAACGGCGAGGTACACGCGCTCACCGACCTCGAGTCCGCTCAGGATGGCGATCAGCTTGCTGTTATGCAGTCCGACCTCAACCTCGCGGATCCGGGGCGAGCCGCCATCGTCGACGTACACGTAGAACGTCCTGCCCTTGCGGTACACCGCGTGCACCGGGATCGAGATCACGTCCTTCAGCTCGTCCGCGATGATCTCGACACTGGCGCTCATCCCCGGACGCAGATGCGACGTATTTCCCGTCAGCATCACCTCGCAGCCGTACACCTTGAGGTCGGGGTTGAGCCACTGATTGGCCGAGTCGGGCAGCGGCGCGATGAAGATCACCTTGCCGTAGAAGGGGTCCTCGGGATAGGCGTCCACGGTGGCCATCGCCGACAGCCCCACGTTGACCTTGTCGAGCGCCGATTCGTGCACGTTGACCCGCACCTTCATCTGCGAGGTGTCGGGGATGCTGAGCAGGAGCTGGTGCTCGCGCACGGTGGCGCCTTCCTCGATGCGGTCGCGGTCGCTGCCCATGCCGCGGTTGCCGCTCGAGTTCAGGGGATAGACCACCATCCCGTCGGTCTCGGCGTACACCTTGGCGTTGGCAATCTGCTCCTTGAGCCGGTCGAGCTTGTCCTTCTCGAGGTCGAGGGTCGCGGTCTTGGCCTTGAGATCCGCCTCCTTCTGCGCCATGTCCGCGGTGCACTGGCGCTTGACGCGCTCCAGCTCCTTCACGGCCTCGTCGGCCGTCGCGCGCAGCACCTGCTCCTCGCGCTTGAAGTCCCAGTCGAGCATCAACTGCTTGGTGAGCTGCTCCTTCTCCAGGTCCACATCGGCCCTCTGCAGCTTGAGCTCGTCGCTGTCGAGCTCGGTCTTGGAGGCGAACTGCAGCTCGTACAGCTCCTTGGTGTCGTTGCGAGTCGCGATCGCGATCTCGCGCTCGGCCTGCGCGAGCTTGATCCTGCCCTCGGCAGTCGTCGCTTGGAGCTTCTTGTCGCCCTCGAGGAACTTCTGGAAGTCCATTCGGGTGACGTCGAGCTCGAGCTGCGCCTTGGAAACCATGCTCTGGTTGATGCTCTCCTGGATCTCCTTCTCCTCCTTGGCCTGGATCCAGGAGGCGTTGGCCTGCTCGAACCTGATGAGCTGCTGGATCTCCTCCTCCTCCAGTTTGGAGGTGTCGAGGTCGACCAGGAGGTCGCCGGTCTTGACCTGCGTGCCTTCCTTGACGATCTTGAGGATCGTCGTCTGGCCGCGCACCAGGCAGTACACGTCGAACGACTGGGCGGCCTGGAGCTGGCCCGACTCGAGCACCGAGACCAGGAGATCCCCGCGCGTCACCGCGACCAGCTCGGGGGCCTCGCCCAGCTCTCCGGAACGGACTTTCTTCCACAGCACGACGCCGCCCGCCAAAAGGATCGCGAGCACCAGCAGGCCCCACAGCGTCATTCCGCCGCGTCTTGGTCGATGTTGATTCATTGGCATCCATCCTTCGTAGGAGAAGGTCTTGCACGGTCCAGAGGTGGCGCGTGACGATCAGCCATCGTCCTCGCCCTCGCGGCCGATTTCCTCCGGCGAGAGCAGGACGAACCCGTCCTCGCGCACCCGCAGGAGGCCCATGTTGAAGTAGAACCGAATGAGCGCGATCCGGTAGTCGACCAGCGCCGCCGTCAGCCCGTTCTTCGCCCGGGTCTCCGCGTCGATCGCGTCGAGCACGTCGCGGACTTCGGTCCGTCCCATGCCGAACACCAGGGTCGTCTGCTCGACGCGCAGCCGCGCGACCGTGACGGACTCCTTCTGGATCTCGTAGCTCAGCTTGAGCTGCAACAGATCACGCAGCGACGCGCGCACGTCCTGCTTGACCGAGTCCTCCGCGAGAGACGTCGAGCGCCGCTGCTGCTCGCGGAAGATCAGGCTCCGCCGGAACGCGTTGCGTTCCGCCAGCCGCTCGAGCGGCAGGTCGAGGTCGACGCCCAGACCGTAGACCGCCTCGCTCGCCTCGAAGTCGAACACCGTGTCGTCCCTGGTGGCCACGTCGTAGGAGGCGTTGAGGTCGAGTCCCGCGCGCAGCGCATTCTCGGCCACATGAACCTGACGGTCGGCATCCTCGAGACGATTCTTCTCGTTCAAGTAGTCGAGCCGACAGTTCAGGGCAAGCTCGACGGCCTGGCTCTCCCCGACCGCGGCCGGCTCGACGCCGGCCGTGGACAGTCGTTGCAGCTCCTGGCCGTCGACGACGAGGTTGGCCTCCACCGGAAGCCCGAGGCGGATCTTGAAGGCATCGAGCGCATCGCCGTAACGCTGCAGCGCCTGGATCCAGCGATTGCGGGCATCGAGCTCGCTGGTGCGCGCCTGGTCGAGCTCGAATCGATTGCCCCGCTCGAAGCTGACCACTGCCTCCGACTGCTCGCGAGCGCTGATGAACTGGATGTAGCTGCTCCGGGCGTTTTCGATCGCGTCAAGCTGCTGCACCAGGAAGTAGTAGTCCTCGGCGATGCCAACGGCGAAGTCGCGGCGGAAATGCTCGAAGTCGCGCAGGGAATAGAACACTTCGCGCTCGCTCTGGATCAGCGGCTCGAGGACCACCTGACGGCCGGCCCCGCGCAGCAGGGGTTGCGTGAACGCCAGAGAAAGACTCGAGCTCGTCGTGGAATTCCTGCTGTTGCCGAACGATGCGCCGGTGAACCTCTTGAGCAGCGAGTTGGTGAAGTCGAACACCAGAAGTCCCCCGCCCGCGAGGAGGCGGGTGAACGAGAACGAGGTCGTGAGGTCGCCCTCGCGCTGACGGCGCGGGTCGAACGGGTCCTCGCTCGAGGTCCACTGGTACTCGGAGCTCGAGGCAAACTGCGTCTCGAACTGGTAGCGCTCGAACGTGAGGTCGAGGGCGGTCAGGTACACGCGCTCCTTCTCGAGCTGATAGTCGCGGCTGTTCTCGGCGGCGATCTCGAGGGACTCGACCAGGCTCACGTCGGAAGGGGGCAGCTTGGGCGGCTCGATCGGTCGCGGCACGGTCAGTTCCTGCCGATACTTGCTCTCGATCGCCTTGAGGCGCAGCTCGAGCCGGCGTTTGGCGCTCTCCTCGTCTTCCTCCTTCACGGACCCGGCCGGCTCGGAGGTCTGGTCTTGATCGCCGGTCGCTTCCGAAGCGGCCTCGGGCGCGCCCACCGGCGCCTGATCCTTGACCCTGGACTCCTCCCAGAAGGCGCTGGTGCCGGGGCCCTGTCCCGTGGGATCGAGCATCTCCTCCAGATGCCGTTCGCGCACCTGATCCAGCTCCTTGAGGAGCACAAGTCGCATCGAGTCCTTGTTCTCCTCGATGGAGAACCCGGTGCTGGCGCCGAACAGCCTCTCTTCCTTCTGCCTAAGGATCGCGCCGACCTGATGGTCCGCATCCTTCTGGTAGTGCTCCGCACTGCAGGAGGTAAGCGACAAGAGCGTCGCTCCCGCGAGCCGCGTCCAGAGGCTCGCTCCTCCATCTTCCCCGGCCACCGCTTGTCTTGAATCGTTCAACGTCGATCCTTCAAGAGCTTCAGCACTTCTCCGTCCTCGGGAAAACGCCCGAGCTTCGCCTTCGAGAACATCAGCTTGCCGTCGAGGCTCACCTCGAACACGCCGCCGTCCGCGGGCACGAGCCTAAGGGCCCGGACCTTGCGCTTGTACTCCGTGAGAATCTGCTCCGCCAGACCGACGGCGCGGCTCTCGTAGTTTCAGGCCGTGCAGTAGGCGATCTCGATTTCCATCGATCCCTCATCGATCGGAAGGCTGCCATTGACGCGACAGAGACGCGAACCGCTCGAGATCCTCCGGCGGGAGGAGCTTCTCGAGCCCCTTGTCGCGCTCGTCCGCGAGCTCGCGCATGCGCTGGCCGACCTCTTCGTAGCTCATCCCGCCGCCGGAGCCGGTGGATACGAAGAACTCCGCCTTGCGTTCCTCGAACCTTTCCACGATCTCCACGGCCTGTGACTTTTCCCGGGAGTCGAGCCCGGCCTCGGCTTCGAGCCAGCGGCCGAGGTGAAGGACCTTCTGCGCCCGGTAGCGCGACCACTTCTCGTGGAGCAGCCGATCGAGCTCTTTCTGCTGCTGTGGCTCGAGCAGCGACTGGATCTTCTCGCGGGTCTCCTGCAGCAGGTCGTAGATCTCGCCTTCCTTGCCGGCGACCGCGGCGCGAGTGTCGGCGATCCACTGATCGAGCATCCGGCGCTGGCCCTGCGACAGGCCGATCTCGCCGGCGAGCTCCTCGACCGACTGGAGGTAGGGACCGCCGGCCTGCGAGCCACAGCGAAGACCGCGGCTGCACGAGGAGCGTCGATGCGACTTCGAACCATCCGTGATGCGTCCGGCGAGGTGGTGCGAGGTCCAGCCGACTCCGAACACCAGGGTGCCGAACAACGCGAGCGATGCGACCGGTTTCATTCCTGGAAACTCCTCAGCACCAGCTTCGACAGCAACGATGAGTCCGCGACCACCCGCCCTTCGCGCGCCTGCTCGATCTCGGACAGCCAGGCGGCGGAGGCCTCGTCCATCCCTGCTTCCGGCGTCGCGGCCGATTCCGTGGGAAGGAGGCCGGTCACGATCACGAGCAGCGCGAGCAGAGCCGCGGCTGCGACCGAGAACAGCCGCACCGGCCGCTGCGCCGGCTCGGCAAGGATGCGTTCGAGCACAGCCTCGCGAAGCAGGTGTCGCCGGCGGACCGTCTGCTCGTGCGACCGCTCCTCGTCGAGCAGGCGCAGGTATTGCGCTGCGAACGCGTCATTGTCCTCTGGATTCCTGCCCATCTGCGCCTCCGAGCGCCCTCGACCGGAAGGGGGCTTGTCTTCATGGAGGCAGCGCGGCCCTGGAACCTTGCATGGAAATCCGGGCGCCGGTGAGCCAGCCTCTCACAAGGGCAGCGACGAGGACAACGTGGGAGCGATCTTGCCCCTCGAGAGCGGCCTCGAGTCCTCGCCGGCAGGAATCTCTCGAGGGACACCCGACAGGATCTTCCTGGCGCGGTGGATCCACGAGGCGACGGTTCCTTCTCTCACCCCCATCATCGGGGCGATCTCCCGGTGGGCGTATCCTTCGACGGCGAGCACGTACGCGGCGCGTGGTCTGGGTGGAACTCTCGACAGGAGGTGGAGAGCCTCGTCCAGCGATTCCAGTCGCTCGCCTGCCGAGGGCCTAGGATCGATGCAGTCATCGGCGGGAGTCGGCGATCGAAAATTGAGCCACCACGCCTGGAGCCTGCGCCGAGCGCGCGTCGCCTCGCGAACGGCGATCCGGTCGAGCCAGGTGCGGAAGATCGAGCGACCCTCGAACTCTCCGAGCCGGCGAAAGGCGATCAGGAACACTTCCTGAAGAACGTCCTCGGCGAGATGCGAGTCGGCGACCAGGCCGATGACCAGCCGGCGCAGGCTCACCTGATGTCGATCGACCAGAAGGGCGAAGGCGGCAGCATCCCCGGACCGGACCCGCCCGATGCAGGCCGCGTCCGGATCAATGCTCGAGTCGGGTCGTGTTGGGTCCCTCTGGTTCTTCACGGTCTCGAAGACCTGGTCTTTTGAAGGGTCACCGCGGGTGCGGGAGAATTGAATGCCGCCGGATACGCAGTACGGCTCCGTGTTGTTGGCTCCTCCCGTCGTGCCGGCGCACGCCCCCGACGATCGGAGGCGGCAGATCACCCAGTTCCGACATCGGGATTCGGGGCGGCTCGCGCCAAACTTTAGCCTACCGCCCTTGCACTCCTCACCCATCCATGCCCAGAGCCCTGCCTCCCCGTCCGCGGACGTGGTCACGCGAGCTCTCGAGGAGCAGCCCCTCCCGTCGCTCTTGTTCTCGGGACTCCTGCTTGCGGCCGTCGGCTATTTCCTCGTGCGCACGGTGCTGAGAAGCGTGCGCCCTCGAATGCCGGAGTTGGCCGGGACCCTTTCCGTGCCAGCGACGTTCCTCACCACAATGCTCGCCGTCGAGACTTTTTTGTTGCTGATCCTCGGGCAGCTCGCAACCCTGGGCATCCTGCGCATGAGCTGTGGCGCGGAGCACCCGCTGCGCGCGCAGCCGATCTACGAGGGTCTGGTCGCGCGCATGGGCGGCAACGTGCTTGCAACGCTGCATCTCTGGGTCCATCTCTCTGTACGCCGGCGCTCGTTCCTTGAGGAGTTGGGGCTTCGTCCGCCGGATGCGGCAAGGTCGGTGTGCATGGGTTGCGCGAGCTACCTCGCCGTCGTACCTCTGGTCATCGGCGCCATGGCGCTCGAGGTTGCCGGCTACAGGTTCCTGGGGAAGAGTCTGCCGACTCAGGAGGCGGTCTCCTCGCTGGCCGGCGACCCGGAGCTGCGAGTCAATGTGCCGCTGCTCGCGACGCTGGCGCTGGTCGTGCCGTGGTTCGAGGAGATCCTGTTCCGCGGCCTGCTGTTCGCAGTGCTCCTCAAGCACCTGGCGCCGCGCCACGCCATCCTTGTCAGCGCGGCGCTTTTCGCCCTGATGCACGACGCGGGCCACCTGCCGGTGTTCGTCCTCGGCGCGACGATGGCCGCGCTCTATCATCGCTCGGGGCGCCTGCTCGTCCCGTACGCGCTGCACGTGCTCCACAATTCCCTGGTGCTCACCGTCCTGGTGTCGGGAGGTTGATCGTGTGAAACCGTTCCTCGAAGACCGCGGCGGCTTCTACGTCGCGCACAACGCGACGATCTCGATGAACGTGTCGATCGCAGAGGAGTCCAGCATCTGGTACGGCTGCGTCGTCCGCGGCGACGTCGCGGCGATCCGCATCGGCCGGTTCACCAACGTCCAGGATCTGACGGTGATCCATCCCGAACACGGCGTCAACGTCGACATCGGCGACCACGTGACGATCGGCCATCGCGCGATCTGCCACATGAAATCGCTGGGCTCGGGGAGCCTTGTAGGCATGGGCGCGATCCTGATGGCGTACTCGGTGATCGGCAGGGAGTGCATCATCGGAGCAGGAGCCCTGATCCCCGAAGGGCGCGAGATCCCCGACCGCAGCCTGGTGATCGGCGTGCCCGGCAAGGTCGTGCGCACCGTGACCGACGCGGAGGCGAGCCACTTAAAGGAGCACGCGATCGAGTACGCGCGCACCGCGAGGATGCACCTCCTGGAGCCCCCGGCAGGATGACCACTGCATGCGACCTTTTGCGACCGCGCTGGATGATCGCCTCGAGCCTGTGGTTTTCGGGCTGCGCGCAAGAGCCGCTGTACTCGGGCTCGGTGGATCTCCTCGCGCTCAAGGAACACACCGGAATCAAGGTCTGCGTGGTCGGCATCGACGGCGCGTCGTACAAGGATCTTCAGCAGGTCGCCGGCTCGGGCGAGGCTCCGACGCTTGCTCGGATCCTGAGCGCGGGCTCGAGCGCCGCGCTGTGCGGCGTGATGGAGCAGTCGACGGCCGTCGGCTGGTGCGACGCCCTCACCGGAAAAGATGCCGCGGGACACGGCATCACCGCCATCCTCCAGAAGACCGAGGGCAATGATCCGGGCGGTGACTCGAATATCCATTCATGGAATCGTCCCAACGGCTCGCTGGACCGGCGTTGCCTCGCGATCTGGAACATCCTGAGCGCGTTCGAGGTCGACGTCGGCTGCGTCGGGCTGTGGGCGACTGCGCCCGCGGAGCCGGTTCGCGGTTTCCTGATCTCCGATCAGTGGTTCCTCCCGCTGCATTCGGCGATCCAGGAGTATCGGGAGACCGGCGCGACTTCATGTCCCCCGGGGATCGAGGCGAAGATCGCACCCCTCCTGTTCCCTCCCGAGAAGCTTCCCGTCGCCGAGATGGAAACATTGTTTCCGTTGACTGCCGAGGACCGGGAGGTGCTCGAGAGAACCAAAAAGCCCCTGGTCGGCCACGGCTTCACCTATCTCAAGTACGGATTCGCGATGCAGCGCAGCATCGAAGAGAGCACGCTTCGACTGATCGAAGAAGCGCCTCCGGAGGTTTTGATCCTGCAGTTGCCCGCGCTGTTCCAGGTCGCCCTCACCTTCTGGCACGAGAGGGATCCCGAGCTCTTCGGCCTGCGCGACACGGACTCGTCCGTGCGCCGCTCCCAGGTGTTTCCCGGTCTCCTGCGGCATGCCGATCGGTTCCTCGCGCGACTGCTCGAGAGGCTCGAGCCCGACACATTGTTGCTCGTCCTCTCTACCCAGGAGGTCGGGCCTGCCACGGTGACGCCGGTGTTCGTGCCGGTGATTCACTTCGGGCAGTACCGAAGCCCCGGCCTAGCGAGAGAGATGGCGGCCATCGGCCACAGCGGCAGACCCGAAGGCACCGGGTTCGTCATCGCCGCCTTCGGACCCGCTCAGCCGGGAGAGCGGACCACCGGAAACCTCGTCGACCTCACGCCGACTCTGCTCGGCCTCCTGGGTCTGCCGATCGCCCGCGACATGCAGGGCCGCGTCCTCACCGAGCTCTTCGACCCCAAGTTCTTCACGTCACACCCGCTGCGCTTCATCGACACCTACGAGACTCGCGTCGACCGCTCCAGCCAGTTTCGCTAACGCCCGCGGCAATGAAAACGTCATTCCCGCGAACGCAAAACGTCATTCCCGCGAAAGCGGGAATCCAGGCCTTTTCGGCGGGCGAGCGCGAGCAACGTGAACGGCATTGGGCCAACCCGTCATTCCCGCGAAAGCAACCCGTCATTCCCGCGACAACAAAAACGTCATTCCCGCGAAAGCGGGAATCCAGGCCTTTGAAGCGGGCGAGCGCACAACCCTGGATTCCCGCTTTCGCGGGAATGACGGCTAGCGAGGCACCAGGCCGCTTGCGTCGAGATGGTTCATCAGCGCCTCGGCGAGGACTTTGTTGCCGCGGCGGTTCAAGTGGAAATCGATCGGGGCGTAGTGCAGGACCTGGTCGCGCTGCGCACGGAAGTCGTCGGTGAGGTCGAGGAACGGGACGTCGAGCCGCCCGCACTCCTCCTCGAGCAGAGCCTGGATCGCGCAGCCGGGCGGATCCTCGTAGATCTGCGGATAGGCCGGGAAGAAGGCAACCGCGACCTTTACCTCCGCTCGCCGCGCCTGCTCCACGAAGATCTCGAGGCCGAGCCGATGGGTCTCCCACAGTGAAAGAACCTCGGCCGGAAGAACGTCGTTGACGACCTTGTCGTCCGAGACGCGGTGCCGCTCGCGAAACTTGCGGCAGTTGATCACGAACTCTGCTCCGCGCTTGGTGCCGTTCTCCTCGAGGTCGAGCTGATCCTCCCCGCCCTGAACATGAGAGAGCTCCAGGATCTCGGTCCGGCGCTCCTTGGAGCTCTGCCGTTCAAGGAGCTGGTCCATCAGCCATTCGCCGATCGCGGTCCCCGCGACGACGGCCTCGAGAAAAGGCTCGGCGTCCGTACCGCGCGCCGGCGGCGCCTCGAAGCTCCGATCCAGAGACTCGGCCGCGTCGAACAAGTCGTTGGTCACGAAAGTGAGGATCACGAGCGAAGGAAACAGCGGGAGCCCGATCGCGCTGAGGAGGTCGACCTCCTTGTGGATCCCCGCTCCCGGCTGTCCAACGTTCAGCACTTCGACCGGCCGGCCCGATTCCTGGTACATCCCGTGGAGCTGGCCCGGAAAGCTGTAAGGATCGGACACGTACATGCCGTCGGTGATCGAGTCGCCAATGCAGACGATGCGGAAGATGCCGGGCTCCGGCACCCGCCGCACCTCCCTCCCGCGCAGGCCGAGCGAGTTGATGTGCAGCGTGTACTTGTACGGATCGGCGAACATCTTGAGGGATTCGGTTCGCGAGGGCTGGTGCAGGTGCACGAGCTCCTGCACGGCGCCGCGCGCCGCGAGCAGCCGGAAGTACGGTCGATAGGTACCGCGCGGCCTGCCGGAGAGGCGCAGTCCGAGCTCCAGAACGCCGAGCATCAGCACCGGAGTCGCCGCGAGGAGCAGGCGCCGACCGAGCCGTCCCGCCGTCATTGCGGCTTCCCGTCCGATCCTGCGGCATCCTTGGCGGCGGACGACGCGGCGGCGCTTTCGAGGCGCTGGACGTACGCCTCCATCCAGTCGTCGCATGTTCCCAGATTCATGCCCGCGATCGCCTTCCAGCGCTCGAGGGAGAACAGCGGACCACGGGTGATGAGCAAAAGCTTTTCGTAGTAGCGCTTGAGGTCCGGGTCGACGATCTGGTTCGTTCCCGATTCCAGCGTCTCGAGATAGCCCTCGGGAATTGCGCGCTCGAAGTGTCCGATGCGCCAGGTCTTGCCGGGGTTGATCACGGCGGTGCTGCGCACAAGTCGCGGAATTCGCGCGAGCAGCGGATCGGACAGCGCGTGCAGGTCGAGCACGTGCACCGAGGGTCCCGCGCTCACTCCGAAGAATCCGATCGTGCCGATGACGTCGATCTTCTTTCCCGCTTCACGCGCGCGTGCGCCCTGGCGCGCCCAGACGTGGTCGGGGCCGTCGATCACCCGCGCCGTGCTGAGAAGGCCGGTCTGCGGGTAGTAGAAGGCGCGCTCGTCGGTGATCCCGTGACTGTCGAAGACCGAGGCCTGGGTCCTTGGCTCGCTGTAGTCGCCGTCGGTGAGCAGGGGCGGCGCCTTGCCGGCGACGCCCAGCAGCACGACGCTGCCGATCGCCACGGCGCTCTGCAGATTGCGTTCGAAGGCGAAGTTGCGCAGCAAGAGAACGACGGAGACCAGGAACAGCGGGGTGAAGTGCCGGCCGCTCATGAAGTCGCCGCCGATCTTGGTGATGTAGACCGCGAACAGCACACAACCCAGCGCCGCGGTCAAGCCCTCCCGCCGGGCGCTGAGCCAGGGCGAGAGCAGCCCAAGGCCGATCACCGCCACCGTCAGAGGATCGCTTTGCAGGGAATTGAGCCAGTAGTAGAAGCCCTGGTGCAGGAGCTCGCCCTGCGGGATGTCGACGCCGATCTTGGCGTAGGCGGTGTTGGGGAACGGAAAACCGTAGTAGACGATCGAGAACAGCTCCCAGAGGAGGAGCGGCAGGAAGCCGAGGAACATCGGCCGGAGGCTCTGAAGTCGCAGGCGCGCGGCAAGAACGAGGAGCGCCGGCACGTAGAACAGGATCGAGTCCAGTCGATTGACCGCGCTCAGCCCCGCGAGCAGCGCGACCTCGAACGCGGCGCGCCGGTCCGTGAGACCTCTGGCCAGGCGGGCGAGGAACAGCACCAGCAGCAGATGACCCAGGGGATTCTCGAGGCCCGAGGTGGAATAGTCGATGAAGGCCTTCGACAGGATGAGCGAGGCCACGGCGAACAGCGCGGCAGTGAGAGTGGCGCAGTGACGGCGAACGAGAAGGACCACCGCCGCCATCGACACCACGATGCTGATCGCGATGGTTGTGAAGTACAACTCGCCGGTGATGGCTGAACCACAGAGCAGCACCAGGGTCCACAGCGGGTTTGTGTGCGACTGCACTCTCTCGGCGACGTTCCAGCGCAGCCCGTGGCCGTCAAGGCAGTTGTCGACCGTGCGCAGCGTGATGTAGGCGTCGTCGCACAACCAGGCCGTGCGCAGCAGGACGACCACGAACAGCATGAGCAGGCAGAGCCGTGCCAACCTTTCCGTCCGCGTGTGAAGACCCGCCGGGTCTCTCTCGATCTCGCTCATTCACCCTTCCTAGGAGCCTACGACACGGGATTCGTCAACGCCGCCACCTACAATGCCACGAAGGCCCGCATGACCGAAACAGACCCCGAGTCCGTCCGCCGTTCACCGACCGCCTGGGCGGTGCTCTCGTGTCTGTGGATCCTGGTCCTCGCCGCGAGCTACCTGCCGGTCCTGCAGGCGCCGCTGTTCGAAGGCGACGACCCCTACTGGATCGACAATGCACAAAAGGACAGCGTCCTTGGCCTCCTGCTGCGCAATCATTTCATCGGCTGGCGGCCGGTCGCGGCCCTCACATTCCTCGTCGGAACCAGCGACCAGCTCTGGCTCGTCCACGCGGTCGATCTGTTGCTCCTCGCAGCGCTGCTCTCCGCCGTGCTGCTCGTGTCGCGGAGGGCCCTGAGACTCTCCTTTCCGTTGAGCTTGATGGCCGTGACGTTCGCCGGTCTTCACCCTGCGCTCGAGGAGGTCGTCCCGATCCCCAGCTCGCGCGCCGATTTGCTCGTGGCGCTGTTTGGAGTCCTGTACCTCGGGAGCTGCGTGGCGCAAGGAAAGACCTTCTGGCGGCTGACCTGGCTTGCGCTCGCGCTCGGCAGCAAGGAGAACGCCTTCGCCCTCGTTCCCGCCGCGTTCATCTACGCGTTCGCCAAGGAATGGAAGCACTCTCGAGGGAGATCGAGCTCCGGCCGAGGTCTACCCACTCCTCAGCGCGATGCGGGTCAGGACTCCGGCATCCACGTCGCTCTCCTTGCAGCGCTCAAACGATGTTTTCCCGACCTTCTCGTCACCCTGGTTTTCTTTCTCGGCCGCTGGCTCGTCCTCGGAGAGATTGGCGGATACGCGTGGGACATGAAAGGCGCTCTGCATCTCATCCCCCTCGACTATCTCCTCGGCGTGGTCGCGCCGCATACGCCGTTCTTCTTCGAGCAAGGCCGAGCGGTGCTCGCGGCGATGATCGCCGTGCTCGGCGGCTCGACGCTGCTGCTGCTCGCTCGAAAGCACAGCCCCGTCCAGCTCCTGCTCGTCTCCGTGCTCGTGCTCGAAGCGCTCCTCTACCTCGCGAGCGGGCTGTGCTTCTTCCGGCTCCTGCCGCTGGCGTCCGCGGTCTTCGCCCTGTGGCTCGCCGAGCGGGCGAGCCGGGATCGTCTTGCGCTGGCCTGTGCCCTGGTCATTGGAACCACATGGTCGGCCCTTCACCTCGCGTCGCAGCCGTGGCAGCGACTCGGAACGCGAGCTGCGATCGTGGGCGAATTCATGGCGACGCTGCGCGCGCGGATCGACCAGCATCCCAGCGCTTCGCACGTGTACGTTCTCGACCTGCCCGCCGCCTACCTGATGAGCCCACTCGAGCGACGCCCATGCCTGTTCTTCGGCAACAAAGAATCTGTCCGTACCTCCACCGCCGACTGGTACCAGGTCAAGAAGTCCCTCGTGCACCCGACGATGATGGGACGCATCGCCTCGCTCGATCACCAGGACCGCAACGTCTACGTGCTGCCGATGTTCATGCTCCAGTACGATCACCTCTCGGACCGCCACGAAGCGCGCCTCGACGGGCCGCCCGACCAGGGCTCCGTGAACCTCGACATCACCCATTGCTGGGCCGCGTTCACGATGCTCGTCGATCCTCCAATGGTGTCCGACTTCAAAGCAGATGAGACATCCCTCTCCTTCTCCACCGGCGGCCTCAGAAAGCAACCCGGCCGCGCCTGGCTCCTGATCGGCACCGAACTGCACCCGATCCCCGAAAAGCTGACCATCCACTTCCACACCCGCGACACCCGCCCCCCACGCTTTCGTTATTAAGTCTTGCATGAAGCGACGGCGATCAGCGGTTCCGCACTACGACACCGTCATCCGGACAAGGCAACGCCGCTGCCCAGCTCCAGCAGGAAGCGCTGGATGTGGTCCACCAGCGCCTCTCGACCTCGCCCTCGCGTCGTGGGTCGGCAGTGCCGACGAAGTCGAACAGGTACGGGTCCTTGAAGATCTGCGCGGCCAGGTCGGAAATCGGCGGGCGGCAGCGTGGTTTGGCACCTTCACGCGCAGCAGGAGCCGGATGACGTGGCCCCAGCGTAAGTGTGAGACGGACGACGTGCTGTACCCAGGGGTATGGAACAAGGGAATTTGTGCAGCAAGCTGCTGCACGATTGCCCACTCGGGCCACATCGTCGCGAAGGCGCGAATGTACTTGAAGTTGCGCGGCGAGAATCCCTTCATTTCGGGAAAGGCGGCGCTGCGCTCGTTGCCCTCTTCGTGGCTCTCCAAGAACTTGGCGGCGAGGTCGTCGACGAGCTCCGCCACCCGCTTCTGGTGCCAGTTGTACTCGCGCTGGTAGTAGTCGACGGAGCACTTGCACCCGGCGAGGAGTTCGCGGACGGTGCGGCCCTTGCCGTCGATCTCGCGGGAGGGGCGGGGTGCAGTGATCATGCCGTGCGCTCCCGGTTCGGCTGCCAGGGGCCCCCCGGCGTCCAGCCCATGTCGAATGAACCGCCCTCCAGGATGCTGTCCCGAAGCGGTCCGAGGAACTGAATCAGGCGCTCCCCGATCGACTCGAAGCTCGCCGGCGGCGCCGCCTGGAATGCGCCGGCACGCATGTACTCGGTCCAGCGGGTCTGGAGATTCGGATCGTAGTAAAACTCCGACCTGAGTGCATCGGGCGGCTCGTCCGTCCACGCCGTGCCGCGGCGCTCGAAACACGCGACCACCGCGCGCAGAAGCACGGAGCCCTCGAACGCGAACGCCGACGAGAGCGCCCAGATGTCGTGGAAGTCCTTCATCCGGCTGTTCCGACGGCCGAGCTGGATCATGGCCTCGAACTTCTCTGCCACGCTCGCCTCCCGCGGATAGGTCCGCAGCCGAGGGGCGGGAAGACCAGGGAGCAGCGTCGGGTACTCGACTTCCTCCGGTTCGGGAGTGACGGCATCGCCGAAGCCGAAGTCGATCTGCAGGCGGATCCGCGCCCTGCCCAGGAAGGCGCGCAGGACCACGCGCTGCCCCTGGTACTCCTCGCCCGCGCGGATGGGCGAGACGCCCAGCGAGTCGAGATCGAAGGTCAGCCCGTCCTCGGGGCATGGCACCGCACAGATCTCCTTCACGGTATTCCTGATGCTCGACTCGTCGCTCGGTATGTGGGCCAAGAGGTCCAGGTCGCGCGTGGCGCGGTAGGGGTCTTTCATCCACACCGCGAGGAGCCCGGCGCCCTTCAGGATGCACCGGTCTCGGAACTCCGAAGCGCCGAGGCGGTAGAGGAAGCGTTCGCAGGCGTAGCGCACCAAGAAGAGCTCGAATTCCTCGCCCGTCTGCTTGGCTTTGTTCAGCAGTCGCGCCCGGATCGACGCGGCGACATCGGGGCTCATGATGTCATCGCCTCCAGCACGGCGCGGAGCCTCCGAGAAGGCAGTGCCTCAAGCGTCCGGTAGAGCGCGTCTGTCGTCACCTTCTTCTGCCTGAGCGCATCTCGCAGCGCCTCGATAGAGGCCTCCCGCCCGACGAGGCGCTCGAAGCGGAAGCAATCGAGGACGGTACGGGCGGGATTCGTGATGCGGGCCCGGACTCCTTCGAACTCCATTGGGACAACGCCGTAACGCCACGCGGCGCCGGAGAAGCGCACCAGCCGGATCTTGGTCCCGCGAATCCTTGGCGGCCTCGCCTTGTGGGGAATCGCCAGCCAGACCTCCGCCGGGACCCGCGTGCCGATCTCATGCACCCGTAGCGCCGACAGCAGGCAGACGATCGAATCGGGGACTCGCGCGCACACGGCCGCCAGGCTGTAGTGCTCGGTGGGCTCGGCATCCGCGAAGCGGTAGAGCCCCCGCGCGACGCGCTCCACCGTACCCCCCCGTACGAGGCTTCGCAGACCTTCGTAGTCGATCCCCAAGACCTCGAGCTCGTGAGGACGGAAGAACGCGCCGAGACCCGCCCGTCGCAGGCGATCCCGAGTCAAAGTGGTCATGGCCATGGCACAAACCCAGAAAATGTCGGCATCTGTGGCATGAGTGCCGACATTTTCGGTCGCACTGACGATCCGTCAACCACGAAAACGTATCCATGCCGACACTTTCTGAAGACCGCTTGGAAGCGGGCGTGGTACCCCCAGGTCGCCCACCGATCTCCCGCCGCCGCTACATGATCGGCAGTCGACCAAACCAAGATCCGATTCAGCCCGCCGCCTACCTGATTAGCCCTCTCGAGCGACGCCCATCTTTGTTCTTCGGAAACAAGGAATCCGGCCGCACCTCCACCGCCGACTGGTACCAGGTCAAGCAGAACCTCGTCCACCCGACGATGATGAGACGCGTCGCCTCGCTCGACCACCAGGACCGCAACGTCTACGTGCTGCCGATGTTCATTCTCCAGTACGATCACCTCTCGGACCGCCACCAAGCGCGCCTCGACGGACCGCCCGACCCGGGCTCCGTGGACCTCGACCTCACCCATTGCTGGGCCGCGTTCACGATGCTCGTCGATCCTCCCCTGGTGTCCAACTTCAAAGCAGATGAGACATCCCTCTCCTTCTCCACAGGCGCCCTCAGAAAACAACCCGGCCGCGCCTGGCTCCTGATCGGCCCCGACCTTCACGAGCTCCCCGAAAAGCTCACCATCCACTTCTACACCCACCACTCACGCCCGCCCCGCTTCCGGTATTAGCCCAACTTCCGCAGTTCGCGACCGAGAGCCCTAGAGCCACGGGGCCTCGAGGGGTCGAGTTGGCACTACATTTTGGGTAGTGGCACGGTCTTGGGAACCCGAAGCCGTCGAGGGAGTTCCAGCCCCAGCCGGTCGAGGATCTGGGCTTGGTCGTTCCCTGGGCGCACGACGCATCGCAGGCGGAGCTCCCTCCCGTCCACCGTGGGTAGGACGACGTCCGCGCTCTGGATCCTTGCTAACTCGTCGAGGACCGTTCGGGGGCTGTTGCCGAGCCCGGCCCTGCGCTGCCACTGTTCCAGGGTCTTCCACAGGACGTAGGCGAGGAAGCAGACCAGGATGTGGGCTCGGACCCGGTCTTCTCGTTGATGCCAGATCGGACGGATGGACAGGTCGCTCTTCT
>Ga0247727_10006939_pt1 | contig 21928 bp, 15 predicted proteins | sample WisWelCaveWW1625_FD_202498 | JGI IMG/M metagenome (GOLD analysis project Ga0247727, IMG submission 202498) | Biofilm microbial communities from Wishing Well Cave, Virginia, United States - WW16-25 | ecosystem: Environmental > Aquatic > Deep subsurface > Groundwater > Cave microbial mat | place...
ATCTCAATGACAATATCGACCTTATCATCAGCTGAACCTCGTGGGGTCGTTACTTTCACCTCTTCAAACAGGGCCAACCTCTCGATATTCTCTTTAGATTGCCTTATTTTCGTGGCATGGTATTGATCCCCTTCAACAATCTGCATCTCTCTTCGAAGGACCTTGTCTCTTGTACTATCGTTTCCAATAAATTTGATCTTCTCAATTCTTATCTTTTGGCCCGGTTGTAAGGAATAAATGATGTCTACCGTTTTCTTGGTTTCATCATAACGATCCCGAGGTATGACGTTGGAAAATGCATACCCTTCATCCGCATAAATGTTGGCTAGGGTGGCGATATCTCTTTGAATTTCTACCGTGTCTGCTACCCCCCCCTCTTTTAACTTAACCTCTTTGAGAAGCTCTTCCCGACTTTTTAACAGCTCACCTTCAACCCCCACACTTCCCACATAATATTTATCTCCTTCCTCAATGGGGAATGTAAGAGACAGACTTCGTTTATCTTTAGACAACTGAACCCTTGGAGTTCCTATTTTAGCCCTTATATATCCATGGTGACCGTAATAGTCCCTAAGGATCTGCCGATCTTGAGCCAAGACTTCCTCACGATAACTTCCACTATCCGTGAGAAAAGAAAAAAATCCTTTCTCCTTGGTTTGAATCACACCCGCAAGCTCCTTATCATGAAAAAACTTGTTTCCTAGAAAGGTAATTCTACGAACCATGACTTTTTGATCTTCTTTCATTTTGAAAGTGAGAATCACTTCATTATTAGGCAATGATTTCAGTTCGCTCGTGATTTCAGCTAAGTAGTACCCTTTGCTGTCATAAAAAGACCTCAATTTTTCAATGTCTTCGCGGATTTTGTTTGGATCAACATACGAAAACGGCTTGGTTTGGATCTCCTTTTGAAGATCCTCTGTTTCCTGACTTTCGTTTCCTGAAAATTTGATTTCACGGATTGTGACCTTCTCGGTCACCTTTATTTTCAGTTGGCCAGTTTCGCGATCAAAATAGGTCTGAACATCATTAAAATATCCCATTTTGAAGATTCTTTTTATGTCCTGCCGAATTCGAACTCGCGTCACTGGACTCCCAATTTTAGTCTCAGTCACCGCCAAGATCGCGTCTTTTTCAATACGCTGATTTCCTTCAATGATGATCGATCTAACGTTTTCCGATGAAGGTAAAGCGAAGCTCGCAGTCAGAAATAGTAGGCTCAAAAAAAACCAAGTTGTAACAAAGTGCTTCATGTATGTTTAGCTTCTGGATGAAGTTTTCCATCTTCAAGTTTTAAAATGCGATCTGCTGCGTTAGCCAGTTCGAGATTGTGAGTTGCCACAATCATGCTTCGGTTGCCGCTTCTTACCACATCAAAAAGGAGGTTTGAAACCGTCCGTTGAGTTTCTAAATCAAGGTTCCCTGTAGGTTCATCCGCCAATAAGATTTGCGGGTCGCAAATCAAAGCACGAGCAATAGCAACTCTTTGCTGTTCTCCTCCTGAGAGTTCTGACGGCCGATGGGTTACACGGTGAGAGAGCCCCACTGCTTCTAACAGATCCTGTGCTTTCTTACGAATAACAGCTAAACTCCCTTTACGCATTCGAAGGGGCATGGTCACGTTTTCCAAAGAATCAAATTCAGGCAATAGGTAGTGAAATTGAAAAATAAAACCAATCGATCGATTTCTAAAGGTGGCCAACTCTTTTTCACTTAAAGCTCGGAGCAAAGTATTCGCAAACCAGACCTCTCCAGAAGAAGGCCTGGATAATGCCCCTAGCAGTTGTAAAAGAGTCGTTTTTCCAGCTCCTGATTCTCCCACAATGGCTACACACTCTCCTTGAGAGAGTTCAAAATCCAAATCTTTAAGAACTTCCACTTCTTGCGAGCCCTTACGGTAAGTTTTCCCCAGTTGGGTAGCTCTAAGAAAATCATTCATATCGCAGCCCTTCTACTGGGTCCAAACTGGCTGCTCGAAGAGCTGGGTAAAGAGTCGCTAAAAAACTGATGGCCAAGGCACAGAAGCCTACTAAAAGGAATTCTCCCATATGCATTTGAACGGGAAGCGTATCAATTTGATATACATCTGCATTTAAAGGGAATCGGATATACTTTTTCAGCAACACGCAGAGGCTATACCCCAAACCAACGCCTACAAAGATGCCACAAAGGCCAATGAGGGTCCCCGATACCATAAAGATCTTTGCAATGGAGCCTTTCGTAGCTCCCATAGCTTTGAGGATAGATATTTCCCTGCCCTTGGTTAAGACAAGCAGAGTTAATGTTCCCACGATGTTAAAGGAGGCCACTAGCACAATCATCGTAAGAACGACAAAAAAGGTCGTCTTTTCCAGTTTAAACGCATTAAAAAGATCTTCATTGAGTTCCATCCAATGACGAACGTAATATCCCTGCCCAAGTGTTGCTTGAATATTCTTTGCAACCTCTCTCGCTTTAGATAGTTCCTTCACATTGATTTGGATTCCGCTTACCTCAGAAGGTCGGCCAAAAAATCGCTGCGCATCCTCCAAATTGATGTACGAACTCTTGGCATCATATTCATAGAGACCACTCTTAAAAATCCCCACAACTTCAAATCTCCTCACTTTGGGCCCAAATCCAAATGGGGTGAGCTCTCCTGAGGGGGAAACAATATCCACAGTTGCCCCTGGGAAAAGATATAAATTGTGTTCCGCAATTTGGTAACCCACAACAATACCGGGAAGCTCACCTTTCCTTCGATTTAATTTGGATAGTTCACCATCTGTCATATCTCTGGATAGGGAAGTCACTTGAGAAATTTTATCAGGATCAATTCCATAGATGACCACGCCGGCCGATCGACCGGAATCTGAATGAAGGAGTACCTCACTATACAAAAAGGGACTTGCTGCCTTCACAAAATCAATTTTTTCCAGGGTCTCAACAAGTTCTTTATAATGGGTCATAGAACCAGAAAGCTTAAAAAGAATCAGAGGTGAATTGTTCCCTAGAATTTTCTTTTGAAAGTCCTCTTCAAAACCTGAGACGACTGACAATACAACTGTTAAAGCAGTAACTCCTAACGCAACCCCCCCCATGGAAATGACTGTAATCATGGATAGTAGAGCATTGTGTTTTCGCGACAACAGGTAGCGAAACCCAATAAAAAATTCGTAAAACATCTGGATCAGGAACCCACAGGTGTAGAAGCTTCCTCAAACCTCTTTTTCACAAACGTTGGATCCAAGCTTGCAAGAAAGAATCCTGCCCGAGGACCTTTTTCCTTTCCCAACAGTGCCTTATAAATCGCTTCAAATAATTCCTGAGGAGAGATATTCAGTTCGTCTTTAACCTTATAGATCAAGCCATGAATGACTTCCGGGGTCATTCCTTGAGATAAATGAAAGGCTAAGAGAGCAAGAGCTTTTCTTTGCAAATCTGTTAGAGTTTTAACAGCCTTTGGAACAATTTCCTGAACTTCAAATTTGAGATCCTCTGGACCAAAGCGATCTAACCATTTTTTTGCGTACTGCGCTCTTTGAAATACTGCCTTTTCATTTAAATTTTTATACCCAGTTCCATCCAAAATTCTTTTGATTTCTTCTGCATTGCCACGAGCAGTTTGAACCAAACTCACCATATGCCGAAATGGTATTCCAAGGGGGGAAGAACCTGTGATCTGCGAAAAATGAATTGCGCTTTCATTGCGTCCTTTTGAAGATGGATCATCAAACTCATCCATTAGAGAAAGTAGTGGCAAGCAGGGGTCAAACACTATTCTACGATTGGGCCTCACTTTAAGTACCGCATATTTGAGCACTTCTGGAGGCACCACATCTAGCATCTCTTGGATGGAAATCACATTTCCTTTACTGGAAGACATATCTCCTGCCCCTCTTAAACTGATCCATTCGTAAACAATGGGAAAAGGTGGTTCATATTTAAAAATTTCCCGAGAAAACCGAACACCTGTGTCATAAGAGCCTCCCTTGGAAGCATGATCTTTTCCAAAAGGTTCAATCGTCACACCAAGGATTTCCCATCTTGCTGGCCAATCCACTCTCCACGTGAGTTTTCCGCCACCAGCCATGGAAGCCAGCCCTTCATCTCCACATCCACATTTGTACTGAATTTGTTCGTTTTTTGAATCAAACCCTAAAACTTCCGTATGAGTCATTCGATGACATGCATTACAAATTGGATTAAAGGGTGACCATGTTGGTTCAGTTTCTTTTCCTGTTTCTTCTTTTAAGATTTCTCGAATTCGCTGGGTAGCTTCCAGGGATTTAATGATGTTGCGAGTATACTTTCCTTCCTTATAAAGGTGGTCCGCCTGAAAAACCTCAACTTTAATATCCAATGTTTTTAACGACTTTAAAAATGGCTCCAAGTAGTGCTGCGCATAACTTGGGTGTTGATCACAGGGACAAGGGATCTCCGATAGAGGCCTGCCCACATGTTCCTCATACTTCTCTTTACTTAAAAAAGGATAGACTCGTCGTAGGGGATCATAGGTATCGGCGATATAAAAAAATGCAACATCCTTACCCAACTCTTTCAACGCCCTTACGGCAACATCTGCCGTGACAATTTCGCGCATATTGCCAATATGTATTTCTCCGGATGGGGTAATACCTGTTGCCACAGTAAATTTCGAATAGGCACGGGAGATTTCCTGTGCCACCTCACTTACCCAAAATTTGTTTTCAGAGGTCACCTTGGAAGGGCCATTTTCTACCGGAGGGGCAGCCGATCGTCAAACAATCCGGAACCCAGCTGTAGCAAAGTGGGTATTAAAGGCAAAAATGAGCGAAATTTTGTGGCGTCGCATCAGGGTAAAACTTACGGCATCCACTGCGCTTAATTTCTGAGAATCCTTACGTTCAAACCAACTCCATGACCGAATTTAAGGACGAAAGTTGACGTGTAATCTATCTTTTGATAGATTTAGATATTAAAAGGGAGTAAAAAATGCCAAAAGTACAGCTTGCAACTCGCGTGGATGAACGGATCAAGAAGGCCATTGATCTTGTCTGTGCGTCAAGGGGCCTGAAAATTAATCGATTTTTGGAAGAGGCTCTTCTCGATAAACTAGAAGAATTGGAGGATATCGAGGACCTCAAGAAAATCCGTCAGGAACCAACTCGCTCTTTCCACAAAGTCTTAAAAGAGCTGAAACTTGGTTAAAAAATACCGGATCGAAATCTCACGATCCGCCGAGCGTCAACTCAAAACGATCGATCGTAAGGATCAAGAGCGGATTAGTAGATCCATCCTTTCCCTTGAATCAAACCCTTTCCCTATCGGCATTAGGAAACTATCTGGATACAACGATATCTTTCGAATGCGTGTTGGAACATTCAGAATAATTTATAGCGTAAAAGGGACCCATTTGCTCATCATCATTTTGAAAATTGGGCATCGAAAAGATGTATATCGTGGACTTTAGCCGTATCCAGTTACGCAGCTCTTGTTACACAGCCGATTTATACAATAGATACGACCTTATGAAACCATCGATCTCTCCATCCAAAACAGCACCTACGTTTCCCATTTCAAAGTCTGTCCGGTGATCTTTGATCAATTGATAAGGTTGTAAGGTATAAGACCGAATCTGACTTCCAAAACCGATTTCCTTTTTTTCCCCTTGAAGTTTTTCGCGTTCTTTATTCTTTTCTTCACGCTCTTTTTCATATAGGCGTGCCCTCAAGATCTTCATGGCGGAAGCTTTGTTCTTATGCTGTGATCTTTCGTTTTGGCAAGTGACAACAATTCCACTTGACATATGAGTTAGTCGAACAGCAGAGTCTGTTTTATTGACGTGCTGGCCTCCGGCTCCCGAAGATCTAAACGTATCTATTCGTAGATCCGTTTCATCGATTTCAATCTCAATATCGTCTTCGACTTCTGGAAGGAGCATAACAGAAGCAAAAGAAGTGTGCCTTCTCGCATTTGCATCAAAAGGAGAAATCCGTACCAATCGATGTATTCCAGCTTCGGCTTTTAGATAGCCATAAGCATATGCTCCCTCGATGGTTATTGTGACATTCTTAAATCCTGCAGCTTCTCCAGACAACGAATCAACAATGGTTGCTTTAAAGCTCTTTTTTTCAGCCCACCGCAAGTACATTCTTAACAAGATAGAAACCCAATCTTGTGCTTCAGTTCCTCCCGCTCCACTGTTGATGGTCATGATCGCGCTAGATCGATCGAGCTCTCCAGAAAACATCCTTCGGAACTCTAACTCTTCAGTTGTTTTGCGTACGCGATCCAATTTATGTTGAAGTTCCTTTTCTATATCCTTGTCGCCCTCTCCAGCTAATGGAGCAAACTCTTGGATATCATTCAAATCTGAAAAAAGTTGTTTAAAAAGATTCAACATTTCTTCACATTGGCTCCGTCTTTTTTGTACACTGGCTGCGCGAGAAGGATCATTCCAGAAACCAGGTTGTGAAGTTACTTGATCTAAGCTTTCTAATTCACCTTTTAATTGGACGGTTTTAAAGACTTGAGAAAGCTCCTCTACCTTTGCCCTCAAATTTCTTATTCCATCTTCCACCCATGCAAAATACCATAAAAAATCGGTCTGCTATACTCTAGACATGCAAGCGCGGTTTGGAGCGTTCGCTCTTAAGGTTTTAACGGTTTCCTTTTTTGCCGCCACATTAGGGATAGCTACTGGCATTCTTGCGATGACTTTATCCGATTTACCTCAAGTTGAAAATTTGGAAACGTATGAACCCAAAAGCGTAACAACAATTCTGGATATCCATGGAAATGTAGTCCATGAGTTTTATCGGGAAAAGCGAATTCCTGTTCCATTGGAAAAGATCCCAGTGCTCGTTCGGAAAGCTTTTTTGGTAGCTGAAGATTGGCGATTTTATGATCACTTTGGAATAGATCTCATAGGTTTATTCCGGGCAACTATAAAAAACTTAATCGAGCAGCGTTATGCAGAAGGAGCCTCAACAATCACACAACAACTTGCCAAAAATCTCTTTTTGTCCCCAGAAAAAACTTTGGGGAGGAAGTTTAAAGAGGCTGCTTTGAGTATCCAGATTGAGAGGAGGTACAGTAAAAACGAAATATTGAGCTTGTACCTTAATCAAATTTACTTGGGCCAGGGATGCTATGGGGTAGAAACCGCTTCACAAACTTATTTTGGAAAATCAGTCAACAAGCTATCTTTAGCAGAAGCTGCCATGCTCGCAGGCTTACCTAAAGGCCCCAATCTCTTCTCTCCATTTCATGATCCAGAAAAGGCCCGAATAAGGAGGGACACAATTCTTCAACAGATGTTCGAGAGAAACATCCTCACCAAACAAGAATGGGATCAGGCAAAGGAGGAACCCTTGCCTCAAAATCCAGGGACAGAGGATCGTATTCAATCGTATTTTGCAGCCTATGTTTCCGATCTACTAGGCAAAGACAGCCAAATTGGAGAAGACCAACTCTATAAAGGGTACCTTGCGATTCAATCTACACTGGATCTCAAACTACAACGCGCGGCCGAACTGGCAGTGGAACGTGGAATCGAAAATTATGCGAAAAGGCATAAAATTTCACCCAAAGACAAAGAAAAGCTTCCACAGGCCGCACTCTTAGCCATTCATGCTCAAACTGGAGAAATCCGAGCCTTGGTTGGAGGAAGATCATTCCAGGAAAGTCAATTCAATCGCGCTCTGTTTGCGATACGTCAACCTGGTTCCGCGTTCAAACCGGTTCTTTATGCTGCGACCTTAGAACGGGGCTATACACAATCAACACTTGTAGAAGATACTCCAATTTCGTTCACCAACGTAGTCTCACAAGAATGGAATCCAGAAAACTATGAAAATGAGTACGACGGCTGGATTCCACTAAGAGTGGCTTTAGAAAAATCAAAGAATGTCGTTGCGATTCGACTTCTCCAAACCATAGGAATCTCCTCTCTTCAAAGCATGGCTCTACGTCTGGGAACCACCTCCCCCATTGCCGCTAATCTCTCTTCGGCACTGGGTAGCTCTTCACTTACACTTCCGGAATTGGTTCGAATTTATGCAACTTTTGTGAATGGAGGAATGCGCCCGGAACTTCATGGTATTCGTTCAGTTCGCTCGAATTCGGGAATGGAGTTGTGGCATTCCTCACCCATAAATCAGGCCATCCTTGATCCACAAATTGCTTTTCTAATGACCGATCTCTTGTCCGGAGTTATTCGATTCGGAACTGGGAGTTTTGCCAACGATCTCCCTTGCACTGTAGGTGGAAAAACAGGCACTACGGATAACAATATCGATTCCCTTTTTGTTGGGTTTACTTCCAACATCGTTGCAGCAGTTTGGATGGGGTTTGATGAACGAAAAAGCCTGGGACCACAAGAAACAGGCGCAAAGGCTTCCGGTCCTATTTGGAAGGACTTTATGTCAGAATCCTGCAACGAGAACTCAAGCGAGTTTATCCGACCTTCTGGAATTGTGATGGTAGAAGTGGATCATTCTTCAGGATTAAAAGCAGGACAATTTTGTACAGATATCATTTCAGAAGCATTTATAGAGGGAACAGCACCCACTGAAACTTGCCATGAAGAAGAAGAGGAATTCGAGGGACACACGACTGGACCCGAATTCACGAAGGAAGATTAACTTAAAGCAGCCTCATAAACCTAGAATCAGCAGTTGTAACTCTGGGTCCTGTCGCTGCTGGGGCCCACCGTCCTTCGAGCCAAAGGTTCTCGGCTTGAAGGGATTCACCTTATGCAGCCTTACTTCAACAAAATTTTCAAACAATTTACACCACCTCTAAAAACCCAGTATGCTTGACGCCTCAAGTGCAATATAATTGACTTGAGTGACAAGCTCTCCCTATCAAAAAATTGGCCTGTACCATTTGCTCGAAAAGATTGCGGAAGGTGGATTCTCTCAAATCTTCCTTGCCATAAGAGATGGTCAACCCTATGCAATAAAACGCCTAAAATCTGAAAAAACCCAAGACCCTCAAGTAGTTTCAGACTTTGTACGGGAAGTAAGAATTGCGTCTTCCCTTGAGCATCCCAATATTTTGAAGATTTTGGATCAAGGAAAGACAAAGGATGTTTATTTTTCAGTCACAGAACCCCTTTTAGGTCTCACAATTGGGCAATTGATTGATCATTTCAGAGCTAAAAGGTCATCTGTTCCCCTGTCCCTTTCACTCTATCTTATCCGGGAGTGCTGTCAGGCTTTAAGATACCTTCACCATACTACGATTTTTGAATATTCAAATTCCTTTCTTTTTCACGGTGATCTAGCGCCAGATAATCTGATTTTGATGATGGATGGTACTTTAAAGTTGCTTGATTTCGGAAGTGCAGGGCAAGAAAGTCTTGGTGCATCTTCCAAAAGACATTTTGGTAAATTATTCTACCTCCCGCCAGAGGTTTTGCGAGGAGAACCTCCTAACAAGATGACGGATGTTTACGCCCTAACCGTACTGGCATTTTTTCTTCTTTTTGGCCAACATCCTTTTGAAGCGAAAAATAAAGCGGAGCTGATTGAAGGAATTGCGCATTTAGAACACCCGCGTCTAGACTTAAAAAATCTCGTCAGGTCCATGCACGATGAAGCTGCTGTGCGGATTTTTTTCAACAAGGGCCTTCACAAAGACCAAAAACTTCGATTTCAGAATATCGAAGAGTACGAGCATGACTTTTTTCGCATCCATTTCCTTAGCAAACAATTAAAAGATCATATGGAGGTACGTAAGTTCCTCCAAGAACATGTTGGAGGGCAACTCAAAGAGTTGGATTTGTCCTGGAGCCAGAAGATTCAAAACTTTTACAAAGCCTACGAACTACAGACAGAAGAGGTGAAACAGGATGTGGAGGTCGTCGAATCCTTACTCGGAGAGGAAGAAAGGCGAAAATATCCAAGAATTTTGACTCGAGAGCATGCCATTCAAGCAGAGATTTTAGATTCCCATTCAAGAGCAAAAATCCAAAACAAAGTGTACCAATTGAGTAAAGGAGGAATTCTTATCAAATGGGAAAGCTTGATTCCTCGCCAGGGGGGTCTTTATCCAATATCCATTTACTTAGGAAAGGATTTTCCACCTATCACTACAACTGCCAAACTCTTGTACGAAATCTCCATACAAGGGCGTAGCCATGTGGGCTTAGAATTTGTAAAAATTTCTGAAATCGATCTTAAAATCTTAGAAAGATATGTGGAGAAACATGCCAAGGATATTCAAACAGGAAAAGTTACTTCAAAACCCCATCAAAAAGTTATTGTCGATGCACTCTTTTCAGATCTTGCCCAGTTTGAGCAAGAATTTGAAAATAACATCAAACATGGTGGGTTGTTTTTAAAGCACTCTAAACTTTTAGAAAATGGGGAATCTGTTTGGGTTCGTGTTCGATTTTCCCATACGTTGCAAAACATACTTCTGAAAGGAAAAGTTGTCTTTTGCAAATCAGTAGCAGAAAACAAACATGAAGTGTCCTTGCAACTGGACTTAAGCCCAGGTCATCTTGGTACACTGCTAGAAATCTCAAAAATGGTTTAGAAGAATTTGAATTTGGAGTTACAAAATATCTCACTAGGTTGGTATCAATTGCAATTATAGCCTTAAGAGTGTTTTTTCAACCATGTATGCATTTTCTCGCGATCAGAGATATCTAAATCTTCTGGAAGCCCTCCATTTGCAGTAACCCATGAAATCTTCTTAGCTTTATGTTGCGATGTCTTTTCCAACCTGAGCACCTTCCTTAATCCTTCTTCTACCAAAGCACGTAGAGGTTTCTTTAATTCCGCTGCTCTTTTTTTTGCGGCGATGACTAAAGCTTCAGGCAGATCAAAAGTGGTTTTGGTATTCATACATAAAACTATATATCCATATTATTTATGTATGATCAAGGATGTGGAAGGATAAACGTTTTGAATCAGGTGACCTTTGCCACCACACACTTTAGGTATTGGCTTTCCGGACAATGCAAAGAATATGGATGGTCTTTTGAAGCGCCCCGTAACTCTAAAATTTGCAATAATTTCTTTGATCTTCTTGCCACCGAAGCCAACAAAGATAAAAATTCTTGTATACTGCTTCTGCCTGAACAACTACAAGTGACAAATAAGCCCCCTCGTTCCAATATCTTCAAAGCTTCAAAATTGATTCTATAATACATTTTTAAAGCGTTTTGTTTGGATTTTTTCGAGCTAACAAAACGAGGAGGATCAAGAATGATCATGGAAAACGACTCTTTTGGAATTAAGGATAAAAATTGAAGTGCATCTTCTTTATTAAACTTGATATTTGTCATTTCATTTAACTCTGCGTTTCTCTGAGCTAATGAAATCGCGCTTGATGAAACATCAACTCCTACAACTTTTGAAGCGCCCCCTTTGGCACAATTTAGCGAGAACCCTCCAGAATAACAATATAAGTCTAGCACTGTACGATCTCGAGCTAGAGTTTGGATAATAGATCGGTTTTCTCTCTGATCTAAATAAAATCCTGTTTTCTGACCGGTTCGTAAATCGATTTCAAACTTAACTCCGTTCTCTTCGATTTGAATTGTTTGTTGAGAGACATCTCCAAAAAGAACTTGATCAGAAGAAACCAAACCTTCCTTTGAATCCATATTAGGTACTGATTTCCATAAAATTCCTTTCGGCTTGCAAATATCAACTAAAATGGAGGTAATAAGCTCAACACGCTTTGCTAAGGCTAAACTTGTCACTTGCACCACCAAAAAAGGTCCAAATTGGTCTACCGTGAGTCCTGATAGCTGATCTGACTCACTAAAGATCAAACGTCGGGCACCGTTAGGCTGATGTAAGTTCAAGACTTGAGAACGGAAATGCACCGCTTCCTCGATCCGATTTCTAAACCACTCTTGAGTTAGAGGTTCATTTTGATACCAAGAATATAATCGGACCTGGATATCACTATTGGAATTGAACAACCCGTAAGCGATGAAAATTTTTTGTTCCTTTGCAAATACACTTACAATATCACCATCTTGTGGAGAACCTTCGATATTGGAAATCATCTTTGAAAAGACCCATGGGTGTCCTCCAAAGGCGGCACTTGCGCCTTTTGCACTTAAGAAAACCTTCTTGATGTTATCCATTTTATAAAGAACACTTTCCTCAGTAGATAACGTTATTTCCTAAACGAAGAGCAGTGCCTAACGTCCTTTGGTATAACACCGGATCAACATATTTTGGGGCAAGAGATAAAGTAGTCTCGTTACCTTCCACTGTTTCTGAGGAATCGATCCATTCTCCCATTGCACGTTTATCGTCATATACAAAGAGGAGTGGAAACGGGGGTTTGGGAGCATAGAGCCCTGACGCCACAACCAGCCCTTCCTTTCCATTGGGCATGCGAACCCAACTTCCAAAAGGAAGTGGCCCGATCATCCTTAGGAAGGTCTTCATCAATTCTGAACGATATCCCCCTCTTTGGGTTTGGGACCAAAGGATTCGAGCGACTTGGAAAGGGGCATGGGCCCTACGATACCTCTTATGGGTTACCAACGAATCATAGCCCACACAGATCGAAACAATATTGGCAACTAAAGAAGGCACCATATTCCTTTTTGGGTTAGGATATGCTTCCGGTGTCTTTGACACCCAGTGATGTTGATAAGCTACCAAAATTCTTTCAGCAACCCCTTGATTCAAATAACCGAGAGTGAGAAAGATTCTAGCTGAATCAATCGGATGTTTACGAACTTTTGTCCACTCTTCTTCAGTCAAATCATCTGACTTCGATAAAATTTCCTCAGGAATTAAAAGTTTACCTACATCATGATAAAGAGACGCCATCCCAGTATCCACCAATTCCTTGCGATCGAGGCTGACTTGACGAGCTAACGCCAAAGACAAAACCATAACATTTACACAGTGATGGTAAAAATAGGAATCTACGTATTTTAAAAGCGACAAAAGACAAAATAAGCGCGGTGTCTTTTCTGAAAGATCTACAAGCTCACATATGACTCTTTGAGCTTTTCTTAAATTTTCAACCCTCTCATCATTAGTGGAACAATGGGGAAATTCTTTGAGTGTTAATAAAATTTTTGCATAGGCTCTTACGGCTCCATATGAAATCGTTGGAAGAGGTTTATCTTCAATTTTCTCTTCTTGAAGATTGAAAATTCCCCTGACCTCTATTTGTTCAATTCCCGCTGAGACAAGCGCATGATTCATTTGATCTACAATTTGATCTTTTTGGAACTTGAAAATCTTGTAAATGGATAGAAACTTACGCCACTCTTCGACCGACGTTGAAGCACGGACCATAACCCCTCCGAGTCCTATCTTCAAAAAGTGTTCAGCTAAGTCGAATAGCGTTTCCTTCTCTGTAAGTGTAGGTTTAATCCACAGTCCATTTAAGAAAAATTGTTCCTCAATGATTCGAAAATCAATCCGTGCTTCAGTCGAAAGCAGTTCGTCGCCTGTTTGAATTAAGAAGGAAAATGGTTCATCAAAAATCTGATTCTTGGGATCATGAATCTGAGCAGTCCGGATCGCGGAGAAAAAAGCCATGAGCCACTTTCTTCCAAAGGCATTTAGTCTAATCTTCTCGTCTGCCGATCGCCGTGTGTCTGTTAGGTTAGCTTGCTCCATTAATTTTAGCTCTTCTCTCTCGATTTTTTCTCAAAAAAGCGCTTGGCTATTTCTCGAAATTCACGATTCCTAAGGATCTTAGAGCTAAACTCTTTTAGTAAACGAGTGGCCTCTGGATGGTCGACTTCTCCTAAGCCATAGAGCGAAGCTACCCTTAATTCATCATGAGAATCTGTAGATCCAGAGGCATTAGCGACTTGCTCCAGGAATTCTAGCACAGCTTCGCCGCCACATTTTGCCAATGCCGTACACGCTATTTTCTTTTCATCAAAGCTTCTTTCAAAAAAATCTTCCTTTGTAATCTCTCTGGCAATCGGTTTACTAAAAAATGTGTCTGGATATCGCGCTAAGAACTGGAAGGTGAACTCTCTGACGGAAGGATCTCCGTCCTCAAGACCTCTTCTTATAAACTCCTTTGCCGGCAAAGAAGTAAACCTTTTCATAATTCGTATGACTTCAAGTCGAACTTCTGGGTGAGGGTGGATGGCCACAAATTTAAAAATCATGACTCTAGGCTCATCGATCGTAGCTCCCAAAATTTTCACCATGTCTCGGACCAAAATCCATTCTGGCCGTTTCAAAGACTGGATGTAAATATCACGCTCCTCCCCTGCCTCATAAATTAAGTAATCAATAATCACGCTACGAAGAGATTCCTGTGGTATCACCGCCAGCAATTCACAAATTGCGGCACAAGTCTTTGGACCCACTTGCTGCAAAAAATTAGCTAAATCCTTTGGATGAACTGAAACCCCCGAGGCGAACTTTCCAGCCAAAGTCTGGAAAAGTGAAACCGAACACAAATGGATGATTGCCTGGTCCACAAAATCCTTTTCCTCAGATTTGCTGTTCAAATCCTTTTGCAGCTCTCTCAGGCTTCTGAGCCAATCCGATGCTTTTTTTAAATTCCCTTCAGTGAGAAAATGAGAAACCGTGTTCAAGTATGAACTCAATAACTCTTTGAAATCCGATTCACCAACCTTACTTTCTAAAACTTCCAGGAAAACAATCTGCACCTCAGCCAGATGATCTCTTTTCTCAGATTGTTCGACGATAAGATTTAGTTGCTCTTTCTCTTTTTGATCTTCTGAAAAGACAGAAAAGGGGATCGATTGCTGAATGTCGAATTCATCTGTTTTATAACGGTCATCTATCTTGGATTCTGGAGGAATAAAATCGCTCTTAAGTCCGGAAACGTTAGCTCCTGCTGCTTGTGATACAAATTGGTCGAGGAAATCCCTGTTCTCTTGTCCTTCTTTTTCCTCATCTAAATCAAGATCCTGGAAGACTGCGAAGTGGTCTATAGTATATGTGTCCACTGTCTGATATCGAATCGTCTGGATATTTTTTTTCCAGAGCATCGTCACAGTATCGTCTTCCTTGACCTCATAATTGTGTAAATCGCGTCCCATCACGGACACCAATGCTGCCAAGTCCTCTTGAGTCACCGATGGCATGAATTGAAGCTGCCTTAACCCATCGATATACATCTGCTGAATATAGTTGTTTTCCTTTTTTTCCAGTTTGAAAACCGGCTCTCCCCTCCACTCAAATTCATTTCGTTTCACATCTAAAATGAGGTCAGTAGATCCGCCAAAATAAGCCGATATTCTTGCTTCCAGATCCCTTAAAACGGATGAAAACTGGGGATGCTCTTTCCCATAGAGCATGAACTGTCGTACAGCCTTGTCCAGAAGGATGGCAACGAGCCCGACTTCCTTGGTCGGGATTCTCTCGGGGTTCATTTAACTCTAGCTTAACCCCAATTGAACTTTCACGCGAGGGGACATTGACATGCCAAACTCTTCCCCTATACTTTTTGTCCTGTAAAATATGAAACTTGACGCGATGTGCATTTAAAGGGTGGAAAAACTGGAATGCGGGATCAAAAATATGAGAACATGACCCGTCGAGAATTCTTGGAGAAAGCCACGGTTGGTTCTGCACTTTTGGTCTCGCAAGCCATGGGTTTTTCTTCTCGCGCTCACGCCGCCCCTTATCAATTACCTCCTCTTCCATATTCGCAAAACGCTCTTCAACCATATATTTCTTCCAAAACGTTGGGCTTCCATCATGGGAAACACCACAAAGGCTATGTAGAAAAATTTAATGAACTTATCAAAGGTACCCCCATGGCGGACCAAACCTTAGAGCAGGTGATAAAAGATGCATTTCACCCCACTGAAAAAACCCCTTTATTCAACAATGCAGCTCAGATTTGGAACCATAGTTTTTTCTGGAAAAGCATGCGGCCAAAAGGAGGCGGAAAACCAAAAGGAAAAATAAAAGAAAAGCTGGATGCCACATTCGGCAATGTAGAAAAATTCAAAGAAGAATTTGTAAAGCAAGCGGTTTCTTTGTTTGGAAGTGGTTGGGCTTGGTTGGCCATAGAAGGAGATAAACTGAAGATCGTTCAGACCAAGGATGCCGATACTCCACTCGTGCATGGTGCAACCCCTTTGCTTACCCCTTTGCTTACTATAGACGTGTGGGAACACTCTTATTATTTAGATTACCAGAATCGCAGAAAAGACTACGTCACAGCCGTGTTGGATCACCTCATCAACTGGGAGTTTGCAGAAGAAAATTTAGCGAAAATATAACAACCCTGTTCTCTTCAATCATTCGCATAATGATCTAACCACCAATCTTTGGCTTTATCATTTGACCAAGTATACGTCACACCGAGCTCTGTGAGTTTTTGCGCTAGTTCTAGAATGGAGGAAAAACGATCTTCCTTTTTCTTCGCAAGACATTTCAAGATGATCTTGTCCATCTCCTGTGGGACCTCTAATTCGCTGACTTTCGAAGGAGGAACAGGTTCGCAAGATACGTGATCCATGATCACTTTCATGACTTCTCCTTCAAAAACAGGTTTTCCAGTCATCAGCCAATACGCAACAGCACCTAGAGAGTAGATATCTGATCGATGATCTAGTTGATCTGATCCATAAGCCCCTTCTGGGGCGAGATACGCAGGGGTGCCAAACAATTGTCCTGTCTTTGTGAGACGTAGGTCATCCTTCCCGACATGATCTGTTTTCTTTGCCAAGCCAAAATCGATGACTTTCACAAAATCGTAAAGCCCACCTCGGATGGTCAGAAAAATATTTGCTGGTTTGATATCCCGATGCACGATGCCTTTTGTATGAGCTTCAGAAAGTGAACCACAAACTTGGAGAAGCAAATGAATGGCTCGGCTTGTCGGAATCGGACCATGTTGATGAATGAGCTCATTCAAATCAAGCCCTTCCAAAAGTTCCATCACATAATAAAAAGTGCCGTTTGAAGTTGTTCCAAAGTCGAAGATCGAAATGCTGTTCGGGTGAGTTAGACTTGCAGCAAGTTCAACTTCACGCTCAAATCGTCTTAAAACATCTTCTCCCCCAATTTGTTCTTTTCGTAAGACTTTGATCGCAGTCTTTCTTTTGAGAAGCCGATGTCTAGCCGCAAAAACAACACCCATTCCACCTGCGGTAAGCTCCCGGTCAATTTCATAATTCCCCAATCTCTTTCCCAATTCCGCTTGCTTCGACAGGCCATAAAAGATCTTGCTGCTAAGGATGCCTAAAAACGCAAAGATGGAGATGGATAACGTATTAAGAGTTACCAAAAAAGGAAAGGTGGAAGGCTTTAATTGATCCCAATGCGACCTCACTGTTTCAAAGTAAAAATAACCTATGGTCTGGAACAAAGGAAAAGATAGGACCCCTATAAGTCCTAGTGCGATGGCAAAGGTGAGCCTGGTTGGAACCAAAACACCATGTAATACAAGGGCCAAGAGAATCCCTTCGATTCCAGGAAAATGGTCGCCCGTTTCTACAATCGCAATTGTGGCAAACGAGCGAACGATAATATTCGACGCAAATAACAGAAGATCCAAGACCAGAATGGTCTGGGTATGTAATGTCGGGATGCGAAAAAGAATGGCCGCAATTACAAACGATGCAATGTGAAAGGTCATGGCCAATTGCTCCAAAAATGGAGGATCTAGGCTTGGGAAAAAACCTGCTCCCGCAAAAATAACTTCGCTGACCATGACAGTGATACATGCAAATGCTCCAACCGTAGCCACAAGCGTGAGCCTTGAACGACGAACATGCTCTAATTCGCTCAAAAGTTCCGTCACTCCCGGATGATCAATAGGAAAGAGTTTTTGTCCGACTCCCACTTTTTTAATGAGCAACAGACGTTTTCTGAGTCACAAAGGGAAGCGTTTCTATTTTTGGGAAGGTCTCCCCTGTTGTCGCAAACTGTTCAAAGTGAAGTTCCCACCACTCCTTAGCCTTTTTCTGACTCCAATGGGAAAGAATTTTAAGTTGGGAAAGCTCTTCCCCAAGATCATTCACACTTTGATATCTGCGTTTTGGATCTTTTTGTAAACATTTCATCGTAATATTGTCTAACTCTTTTGGCACAGAAAGCTCTGACACGTAAGATGGTATCGAAGGAATGGTCTTTACATGATCTACAAGCAACTCCAAGTTCGATGATTTAGGAAAAAGATGCTGCCCGGTAAGCATCCAATAGAGAACAGCTCCAAGGTTATAAATATCCGATCGATGGTCCATCTGGGACGGTGAAGAAACTGCCTCAGGTGCCATATATTTAGGTGTACCATGAATGATGCCCGTTTTAGTCAATGCTGGGTCTCCCATTGAATCAACCTGTTTGGCTAATCCAAAATCCAAAACCTTAACAAAATCGTAAATGCCTCCTCTACAGGTTAGGAAGATGTTGGCTGGTTTTATGTCTCGGTGAATGATCTTACGTTCATGTGCTTCAGAAAGCGCTCCGCAAATTTGTATAGTCAAGTGGATAGCTCGAGCAGGTTCCACAGGGCCAAATTTTTCGACCATACGTTGTAAATCAATTCCTTCTAAATATTCCATGGCATAAAAGAATGTATCGTCGTCCGTGCGGCCAAAATCATAGATGGAGATGGTATTTGGATGCGTAAGCGTTGAAGAGAGTTGTACTTCCCGCTCAAAACGAGCAATCGAGTTTTGAGGATTCTCTTGGTTTGGAGTTAGAACTTTTAAGGCTGCGGGTCGACAAAGCAAAGCATGTCGAGCAAGAAACACCTTCCCCATACCCCCGCTACCCAGCTCCTTTTCAATGAAATAGTTTCCCAATTTCTTTGCCTGATGAATGGTCTTTCTCATGCTATAGAGAGTTTTATTGATCAAAACCGACACAATTCCCAAAATCCCAATGGCCACAGTTCCGTCGATCACGCGAGAATAAAACAACGCACTCCCTCCATGTTGTTGCCAGAACTCATTCACCTGGGGAACTTTGAAATAAGTCCAACTGAGCAATATTGGAAAAGCAATAGAACTAAAAATAGCCATATTAAGCTGACAAAGGACAAGACAAGGCATAAACGCAGCATGAGTAAAAAGAAGCAAGGAAACGGGAAAGATCGGAGGCTCTGCCGGACGTAAAACAGCAAAAGTGCCAATCGCCAAAAATAAATTGAAAAACATCAGAGCATTGTCCACAGTTCTTAAATAATTGCCTTGCCCTTTTCCATATCTGAAGGCCAAGGCTCCCATCACAAAAGAAGCAGCGTGAATCAATATGACACGGCTCATCCAGACGTTCCACGCCTTAGAAGGACATTGGTCCGGGAGAGACAGAAATTGCGAAACGAAGTAAGCCACTAGGCTTACAGACAAACCAATGAGGCAAAATTGAATGCCACGAGGTCTTAGAAGGCCACACCTTTCCCCCTCAAAGGAGCTGCCGGTAGACGATGCAAAAAGTCGTGATTCCGGAAGCTTAAGTTTTTTCACAATGGTAGATAAAGTGCTTGTCACCTGTTGGGCTCTTGCCTTAAGCGCTGTCCATAGACTGATTTTTTGAACTGTGCAAGCATCGAAAGCACATATATCTTTGAACACAACTCTGTATGGTCCAATTTCTCCAAGCTATCGCTGACTGGGCAAATGTTCGTCCACGGGAAGTGAAAAACCTCATTTTGTGCATAGGAGGAGCATTTTGTCTGATCAGTTTTATGGTTCTTGCACGCTCCCTTCGGGAAGCTCTCTATCTCACAAGCTTTTCGGTCAAAACTCTACCCTACGTCACATCAGCCTATGTTTTCCTAGGGGTTGTCGCCGTTCATTTCTTTGTGCAATGGCTCTCCCAAAACCGCCCTCGAATGGTGATGCTTGTCCTTCTTTTCGTTCTTTTGATAGGAACAGGCATTCTCTGGCCTGTAGTTTCGTTATCCAAAGCATTTGTGGTCGTCTTTTATTTTTGGACGGCACTGGGCACCCTTCTTCTTACTTCGGGATTTTGGGTTGTCGTCTCCGAATATTTTGACCTAAGAGGTGCGAAAAGACTGTTTGGCCTCATTGCAGCGGGGGGAACCCTTGGAGCCATGGTCATGGGAACATCGACTCCCTACCTAACGAAAAAGTTAGATATTCATTTCCTCATCCCTATTTTAGTTCTTATTTTGGGTTTATTTCTTTTGTGCCTTTACATCTTGCCTTCCCTTCCAGATTCCCCACGTCAGGAGAAGGGAAATGCTTCCATCAAAGAAAGTTTTTTCTTGGTCCTTCGAAATTCACACCTTTGTACACTTGCCCTCATCGTCATGACGGCAACTTGTGCAAGTAGTTTGCTCGATTATCAATTTAAAGATTTGACCAGAGCCTCACTTCACACCAAAGAAGAGCTTACGAGTTTCTTCGGTACCTTTTATGGGTGGACAGGAGCCATCTCCCTTGTTCTCCAATTGGTCTTGACAAGCCCTTTGATGGCTAGGGCAGGTATTGCTTCGACGCTCTCTATTTTGCCCTTTTTTTTGGCGTTGGGTTCGTTTGGAATTTTTATTCATCCTAATTTGATGTGGGCCACTCTGGGACGTGGTGCAGATAATTCCTTGAGAAAGTCTCTTCATCGATCTGCCTTGGAAGTTTTATATGTGCCTGTTCCATCAGCTCTACGACGGAAAACCAAGACTTTTATTGATTCTGTTTTAGATGCGCTCGCAGAGGGAATAGGATCAGGGATTATCTTTCTTTGGGTAACTTGGGGCAATCAGCCCTCCAGATATCTCTCGCTTGGAACCCTTGCCTTATCTGGATTGTTCTTCTTTTTAAACCTCAAAATGGGAAAACGGTACTTCGATACATTAAGCGAAAGGCTAACAAAAGATCAGAAGGATTCCCAAAAGCTGTTAGCAGAAGCTCGGTCAAACGCCAGAGATCTATTGAGTGCTACCTTTACCCATCTTGAATTACCAAAGCTCGGCATTCCAGTGACTTGGCCAGTGACTCAGCCAGTGACTACGGTTAGAACAAAGGATCTCTTTGAAGAAGGGCAAAAAACCAAGAATCCAGTTGAAAATTTAACATCTTTGGAACCTGAGGCTTTGTCACGTCTGCTAAACGAATTTACTCTTTGGACTGAAGAACATATCCCCCATTTGATCCGACTTCTTGCCAGGGATTCATTGGTTCCAAAAATCTCAGAAATTTTGATCTCTTTGGGCACCCAGGCTTGTGATCGTCTGGTCGACTGTTTTGTCGATCAAGAAACCGATTTTTCTTTGCGCCGTCGGATTCCTTCGATTTTATCCCAAATTCAACAACCTCAGGCTGAAGAAGTCCTTCTTTCCGCACTCAGTGATCGCCGATTTGAAGTACGATACCGAGCAGGAATTGCTTTGGTTCATCGGAAAAGGGAAAATATTTCTTCACAATTCACAACTTGGCCCCCTAAAATTTGGAAAGCTATTGAGTCTGAAGTCAATTTGGATCGAGCCGTTTGGGAAGCCCGAAGGTTACTTGATCAAGTAGAGGACCACGACAGCTTGGTATCAGAACGCTTAGGAGTGAGAGGAGAGATGAGTTTGGAACATACCTTCAGATTGCTCACTCTAGTATTGGAACCAGAACCTGTGCGCTCTGCTTATCTTGGGATTTTGTCTTCGGATCTCAAACTTAAAGGATTTTCACTGGAATATTTGGAACTTACACTCCCTTCTACCATTCGACAAAAATTGTGGCCTTTTATTGGAGACTTAAGCAAAAGGGAACTAAAGAAAGCAAGTCGCCCTTTGGGTGAGGTGATCTCAGACCTCTTAAAGACAGGAGCCACGCTATTTGCCTCAGAAAAGGATCGAAAAGCCTTACAAGGCCTTCTTGATTCAAAAAATTAGCCAAAAAGTGTAAACTTTTATTCCGTAGTTTTTCCCGAAGGATTTATTTACAATAAAGAGGAGGGGAATTTTCATCCATTTTAAGAAAGAATTTTTGCGCTATTATCTTGCCATAACCCTTTTCTTGGTTCCGTCACTTTTGTTAGCTCAATCAGAGACCTTACCCGCTCATGTT
>Ga0247727_10006940_pt1 | contig 21926 bp, 23 predicted proteins | sample WisWelCaveWW1625_FD_202498 | JGI IMG/M metagenome (GOLD analysis project Ga0247727, IMG submission 202498) | Biofilm microbial communities from Wishing Well Cave, Virginia, United States - WW16-25 | ecosystem: Environmental > Aquatic > Deep subsurface > Groundwater > Cave microbial mat | place...
CGGACGGCTACGTTGCCGAGACGGTGGGCGGGCAGCGTTACGCGGCGGTGAAGCGCTATATCCGCGAGAATGCGGACGTTATGCCACGGGCGAAGAGCAGCCATGGCCTTGAGGCCGTGGAGATTCATTTGACCTATGGCTGAAGTTCAAGGTGTAGTCGGACGCGTGTTGGTCGAAAGTCAAAGGTCGAATGTCGAGGGTCGCTTTTGTCCGTCGTCGTTGCGCGCGGACACGCTAGCTTCTATGAAAACGACAACGTCATTCGAGCACATACGCACGCAGGGACATAGGCACGATCTTGGCAGCGCGATCTGGGTGTTTCAGCATGTCGCGTGCGAGCATCTTGGGGTGTTGCGTCGATCGGTGGCTGCGTCCGGGGTGCCGCTGCGGTTCTTCCGAGTGCACGCGGGCGATATCGTGCCGAAGCGTCTGACGGGGTGCGCGGGGCTGATTGTGTTGGGCGGTCCGATGAGCGTCAACGACCGGCGGTCTTTGCCGTATCTCGGCGAGGAATTGCGACTACTCGAAGCGGCTTTGATGGCTGATGTGCCGGTGATCGGCGTGTGCCTCGGCTCGCAGTTACTTGCGCATGCCGCCGGGGCCAGGGTGTATCGTGGAACGGAGAAGGAGATCGGGTGGTATCCGATCGAGCGGACGGCAGCGGCAGCGAGCGATCCGGTGTTCGGTCATTTTCCTCATCGGACGATGGTATTTCACTGGCATGGAGAGACGTTTGACTTACCGAGGGGCGCGGCTTGGTTAGCACACTCGGCTCGTTACACGCATCAGGCGTTTAGGATTGGTCGATCGGCGTATGGCTTGCAGTTTCATGTGGAAGTGACGGTGCCGATGATTCGGTCGTGGTGTCGCGCGTACCGTAGTGAGTGGCACGAATATGTGGCACAGCATCGGGTGAGGGCGCTGCCGGATCGCGCCGTCGGTCATGCGCATCGCTTGTCAGCCATGGCTCAGGGTGTCGGGAGCTGGTTCGCGCAAGCGGCGTCCTCGGTTTGCATCGGGAATCGATAGCTGACAGGGAGTGTGCTGGTCGAGGGGTCGGGTGAGTCGTCGTGGTGATGGTGCGACGTGGATTGACCGTCTTGAGGGGTGGGGAGTATACTGCGCGCGCGTAGTTGGTGCGGGGATGTTTTGGGTGGAGAAGGGGCGGTCAGTCGTATGCACGGGGTAGGCCATCGGCAACTGAGTCGATGGCCGATCTTGTAGGAGGGTCGGGTGGGCAATCGATTGGTTCGGGTATTCCTCGTAGCGGCTGGTGTATGGGCATGGGGGATGGGAGCAGCTGGAGCGGCTGTGGGCGAAGCGATGGTGGTAGGTGACAGCGCAGTGGTCCGTTTTGACTTCACGCTCTCGGTTGACGGTCAGGTGGTGGATTCGTCCGAGGGTGAGCAGCCGATGGAGTATACGCACGGCAAGCAGCAGATCATTCCCGGTCTGGAGCGGCAGTTGGTTGGACTGAAAGCGGGCGATGAGCGGGATATCACTGTGTCGCCGGATGAAGGCTTCGGGACGATCGATCCGGAGGCGGTGGACGAGGTGCAGAAGAGTGAGCTACCGAGCACGATGACGCCGCAGGCGGGGATGCGGTTGACCGGGCGCGACCCCAGCGGCCGAACATTTGTTGCCACCGTCAAAGAGGTCAAGTCGGACTCGGTGGTGCTTGATCTGAATCATCCGCTAGCCAGCAAGACGCTGAACTTTCATGTCAAGATCGTCGAAGTGAAACCGGTGCAGTAAGAGTCGTTGCTGCGTATCTGCGCTCCTGTATCGTGCGTGATATGTGAATCTTTGCGCAGCAGAGCACAATCGTAGTGACGCAGAGATGATCTACCCTGAACAATGCCATTCGTCCATCTCTGTCTGATCGGTTTCTTCACGTTTTTCAGCTACAGCCTCTCCCGTTTTCCGGTGATTCCACTCTTTGCCTCCGGCTTCGGTGTTGGGCTAGAGGCGGTCGGCGTCGCTGTCGCTGCCTCCACACTGACCGGCGTACCCGGCAAGATCTTCTTCGGCGCGCTGTCCGATCGTATTGGTCGTCGGCGAATTCTCGTGTGTGCGACTGCCATTGCCGCGCTCGTCCCGTTCGCCTATCCATGGTTGGCCACCAGTTATCCTGCGCTGGTGGCGATCCGGTTCTGTCATGGGCTGGTGACGGCGATGATCGGACCGTCAGCGCATGCAATCGTGTCCGACATGGCGCGCACGCATGAGCGCGGTGTGCGGTTGGGGACGTACTCATCGTCTACGATGATGGGTGCGGCGTTGGGGCCATGGCTGTGTGGCGCACTACTATCCTGGGGCGGTCTGCGGTACCCATTTCTCATCAGCGGGGCGGTCGGTGTGGTGGCGTGCGCGCTGGCTGTGGCGTGGAGGCCGTCAACGGCTATCGCATCGCTGTCGAGCCAGCCAATGTGGCATGGGGCGTTATCGGTGCTGCGGGATCGAGGGATCATGCAGTTGGGTGTGGTGCAGGCCTGCCAGTATCTGGCGACGGGGTGTGTGGAGGCATTTCTTCCGGTCTACGCCAAGCAGGCCATGGGATTGGCAGAGTGGCAGATCGGATGGTTATTCGGTATCCAGGTGCTGGGGACGATGGTGAGTAAACCGTTGATGGGAAGGTTGGCGGATCGGTTGGGGCGTCGCGCGCCGATGATCGGCGGGTTCGTGCTCGGTGCGGCTGTTGTCTGGTCGGTGCCGTGGCTACGGTCATTCTGGGCATTGACGGCAGTCGCCGTCGTATATGGGGTGGCTGTGGCGACGGTCACGGTCGCCGTCGCGGCGTACGTGACGGATCTGGCCGGCAACGTCCGTTACGGCGCTGCGCATGGCATCTTGGGGACCACCACTGATGTCGGCCACGCTTCGGGCCCGCTGCTGGGTGGGTTGCTGATCGGATGGCTCGGCTACCACGGCGCCTTTGCCCTGATGAGTGGGTTGCTGTTGCTGGCAGCAGTGTCGGTAGCGGGCAGTCGGCGGGATGGACTGAGGAGTTGATATGGGGCGCAAGTCGCGGTTGAAGCGAATGAGGCAGTTTGAGACAGGAGCGTCGCAGCAACCGGCGGTTGGAGGGGCGCGTTTTCCGGCATCGGAAACGTCGCTTGGTCGCGTGGCGATAGCGGTTATTAGCATCGCGACGTTCTTGATAGGTGCGGCGGTGCGCTTGTCCGTGTCTGATGTCGTTCGGCGCAGTCCGGACGAACAAGTATATGTGCGATATGCGACAGCGGTCGCCGGGGAAGGGTTTGACGCGTTTGCTCGATTGGCGAGGGAGTATAACCAGGATCGCATCGCACGGTGGTATCCAACGCCCGTGCGTGTCGGTTATATTTGGCCGTTGGCATGGGTGATGCGGGTGTCGGGTGTCGACGGCACGACTGTCGGCGTTTGGGTGTCCCGTGTCGGCAGCGTGCTCGCGTTGCTCCTGTTGGCTGTTATCGGATGGCGTGTCCTCCCTCCATTCGCCTGGTGTTCGGCTCTCATATTGATGGCGGTGTCGCCGACCGAGCTGGCGATGGCTCGTCGCGTGTGGCAGGATGGACCCATCACGTGGTTGGGGGCGATGTTGGCATGGACGAGTATCGAGATAGCCAGGCGTCCACACCGCGTCGTGTGGTACGTCGTGTGGGCGATCGTTGGCGCATGGTTGTGCGCTACGAAGGAATCAGGTGTCGTCGTATGCGGTATCTGGGGCATTTGGCTGCTCTGGGTGCTGTGGGTTCAACGCCGCGACATGCAACGCGGCCTCTGGGTGTTGGGTAGTGGCGCTGTGGCGGTGATTGCGGCCGTTGTGGTAATGGCTCAGGCAGCTGGCGGTATCGGCCTGCTCGTGGATGTTGTGCGGCACAATTACATTGGCGTTTCCTCCAACGACTATGCGACTCAGTACCAGGCAGGGCCGCTCTACACTCTATTGCGTGGCTACTGGTTGTGCAGTCCGGTTGCAACGGCTTGTTGTCTGATTGGGGTACTATGGATTATTGCGAAGAGCGTTTGGGGTACAGGGGCCGACGTCCCCGGAGAGTGGTGTTGGTTGGCGTGGCGAGGTTGTTCGTTCTTCCTTGTCACGTTTCTCGTGATCGCTAGTGTTCCGCCATATTACAAGAATCTCCGGTATATCAGCGCGGCGGCTGTGTCGTACTACGCACTGTGCGGTATTGGCTGTTGGCGTGTTGCCGAGTGGTTGGCTCGGGGGATGCGGGGAACAGTGTGGACGGCATGGGCAGTGATATTGCTAATGTTAACAGCAGTGGCGGTGGGAGATTACAAGAACTTCCACGAACTGTATGTCCGATTGGAACGGAATGATCTGGTGCTCCCATATCTGGCAAGTGATTCGATTTATCGAGGGGTCGACTGGTTCAGATAGGCGGTTGCAGGAGTTGATGTTGTGTGCCGCATCGTAGCTCGATTGGGGTGTGTGCCGGTGCATTCAGCGGATCTGCTGCGTGGTCGGTGCGGTCTGGTGGCGCAGAGCGTGGCGGATCCTGGGCGCTTGCAACGGGATGGATGGGGTGTGGGGTTGTGGTGGGGAGAGCGCTGGTCTGTAGAGAAGAGTGAGCGTCCGATCTTTCGTGATCAGGCCGCGATTGATCGGATCGGCAGCATCCGGGCGATCACGGTGCTTGCGCACGTCCGACAAGCGAGCAACCCGTCGGGGGTGCCGCGCTACCGGCTGTTGCGGTCTGTCAACAGCCAGCCATTTCAGGATGGTCGATGGCTCTTTGCGCATAACGGCACGCTCTTGATCGTGCGCGAGGCGATGGCGGTGCTGGGACGCGATCGGTGGCTGGTGCAGGGCGAGAATGATAGCGAGGTGTTCTTCCGATTGCTGATGCGTTCTCTGCTCGAGGATGCGCGGCGCGATCCTGCGCGGGCTATTCCGGCTACGATCCGACGGATCTGGCGGATGTGGCGGGAGTGTTACCGGCGCTACCCGAAACTGTCAGCGCCGTGCAGCTTGCTGAACATGGTGCTGACGGATGGTGAGCGGTTGTGGGCGTGTTGTTACGATGCGCGCCCACGCAAGCGGTGGGTGCGGTCGCTGTGTGTGCAGGGCACATCGTTTGCGCAGATGACGTTTCGCGTCGAACGTCGTTCGCTGACCGTTGCGTCCGAGCCAGCCGACGTCTCGTCTGCGTGGCAACCGCTACCACACGGCCACGTGCTTATGGCTTCGCGCTCGTCACGCAGTGTTGCGTGGAGCGTTCGTTCACTCGGCGTGTTGTAGCGGCGCGCGTTCGGATACAAGTCTCAAGTTGCGAGTTAGATCAAAGGTGCGCGCACCTCCCTCTCGACGGGTGCTCTTTTGGCTGAGGGTTGTCGTTGCGGCCTGTGGCTGGTGTCTTGTATCCGTAGTGAAACTTACCGCTTCAACAGTTGATCGAGTGCGGAGAGATCCGCGGGCGGGGTCCCGGCGAGGGCCAAGTTCTCTTCCACGTGCTTGAGCTGTTTCATCCCTACCAGCGCAGTCGTGACTCCCGGTGTCGAGCGGACAAATTGAATGGCGCGTTGAGCGTCGGTCTGAATACTGGGCAGCCACTCTCGGAGCCACGTGGGAAGGTTGCTGCTCAGGCGGCTTTGGAGAATCGACGCGCTGCAGAAGATTCCCAGTCCTCTGGCATGGGCCAGGGTGATGGCAGAGACGGCTTCTCCATCAAGGAGATGGTTGGTACTCGACGCGGCCTCCGACATCGCCAGATTGTACGGCAGCTGGATCGCGGCAAGGTGGTGGTCTCCGCCGCCGACACGATGCGCTATCCCGATCAGCTCGCCGAGCGACAGGTAGGATGGATCGTTCGGGTCAACGCGGTAGGCATCCCATGTGGCGGTGCCGTAACGACGGATCGTCCCAGATGAGACGGCGCCTTCGAACAGCGCGAAGATCTCTTCGAGTCGTTGCTTCACGTCCGATCGTCCCACATCCTCAAGTTGCATCTCCGGATTGTGCAGGTAGTAGAGATCAATCGTCTGGAGGTTGAGATTGGCGCGGCTGCGATCGATTTGATCGCTCAGATAACGGGGGCTCATGCAATGACAGCCGGCTACAACGTCGCTCGGGGTCAGCAGGCCATGCTGGACGTACGCGGAGCGGAAGTAGGCGGTGGGATCATCGGGAACCGAGCCGTCAAAGGGGAGGAAGCCGCCTTTGGTGGAGATCACGATCTCATCGCGGGCGATCTCGCTGCGGCTGATAAGGTCGTTGAGCACTCGTCCGATGACCCGCTCGCTGCGTTGGCAGCGGTAGTTGATCGCGGTGTCGATCAGGTTGATGCCGCCACGGATCGCGGCTGCAATGGCTTCGGCGTAGCGCGCGTCGTCGGTATCGTCGCATTCACCGAGATACGTTCCGACACCAACGGATGATACCCAGATGTTTCCCCACTGCCGGAAGTGTCCTTCCGCCGCATGGGCGGCGTGCCGCTGTTTGAAGCGCGCGGTGCCATCTGCCGTCGCGAATCCCTCGATCCTCATGGCGATCACCATACTCCAAGGTCTGCAAGATGACAAGCGCTGTGTGATACAATAACTCCAAGCTACAAGTTGGAAGCTACAAGGCAAACCCGTGGCTCTTGGTTGGCTTTCTTGTCGTCTTTGTGTCTTGCTTTGTGCAGAAGTTACATGCAGCTTGTGGCTTAGAGCTTGTAGCTTGTTTTCACAAGGAGGATGTCATGCCGAAAGCGTTTGTGATGATCGATGTGCAGCCGGGTAATGAGGAGGTGGTGAAGAAGGCCATCCAAAAAATGGCCGGTGTGCAGTTCTCCTACGAAGTGACCGGTGAGCACGACATTATTGCGTTGGTGGATGCCGAGCCGTACGAGGAGATTTCAACCACGGTGGCGCACATCCGCCAAATCCCCGGTGTGTGCGGGACCGATACGGAATTTGTGCTCCGGTAGGATAGTGAGCGCGCAGGGGGGCGCTCCTATGTCTCGCAGCGGTCGGTGACGAAGGGGGCGTGTGGCCACACAGTTGCTGTCGGATACCGAGATCGCAGAGCGGTTGGCGCGGCTGAGCGAGTGGCGGCGGGATGGCCGCTGCATCTGTCGGCAGTACGTCTTCAAGGATTTTGTCGAAGCGATGCGGTTCGTGAATCGTGTGGCGTCGCTGGCCGAAGCCGCCGATCATCATCCTGACATCACGATCAATTATCGTCGCGTGACGCTCACACTCTCCACCCATAGCGCCGGTGGATTGACCGCAAAAGACTTTGGCCTGGCGGAGCAGATCGACGCCGGATGACGGGTTCGTTGCTTCACCGTTGGGATCTTGCGCCGCAGGAAGCCATCGCTTTGCAAGAATCGTTGCGCCATCGTGTGGTGCTTGCGTCGATGGCTCGTGCTCCGCAGACCATTGCCGGGGCGGATATCGCGATTGACACTGTCGGCAACGAGGGGATCGCCGGTGTCGTCGTCTATCGCTATCCGGATTTGCAGGAAGTAGAACGTCAATCCGCTCGCCGCCGCATCGACTTTCCCTACATTCCAGGACTGCTGGCCTTCCGTGAAATCCCGATTCTGCTTGAGGCGTTCAGCCGGTTCCAGGTGCTGCCCGAGCTCGTGCTGGTCGATGGCCAGGGGATTGCTCATCCTAGAGGCTTCGGTATCGCGTCGCATCTTGGTTTGTGGCTGGAGCGCCCGACGATCGGGTGCGCCAAGTCGCGGCTCGTTGGTGAGTATGATGAGCCGTCGCCGTCCGCTGGGTCGCGAACGCCGCTGCGGTTGCACGGTCGGGTCGTCGGCGCCGTGCTCAGGACGCGTGACCGCGTCCAGCCGATCTTTGTCTCGCCCGGCCACCTGATCGATTTGGAGGGCGCTGTGCGTGTTGTGCGCACCTGCTGCGATGGATTGCGGATTCCCAAGCCGACGCGCGAGGCTGATCGCTACGTCGGTGAGGTGAAGATCGGTCGGGCACCGCATGCGCCTGATACACAACCGACATTCGGCTTCTAATCGTATGAAACGTCCCGGGTGATTGCAAGTAAGACGTATAATATCGACATGGAACTCAAGGCGATTGCTCAGCCGGATGCCAAGACGTTGGTGGTGACGTGGAGCGATGGGCACTGCAGCCGTTATACGGCCGAGGCGCTGCGTCAGTTGTGTCCGTGCGCGGGGTGTGACGAGGAGCATCGCCGTCATCCAACGCTGCGTCCGCTGGCGATGTCGGGGCAGCCGTTGGAGCTGGTCAACGTCGCGCGTATCGGGCGATACGCGATCAATCTGACGTTTAGCGATGGCCACGGTACTGGCATCTACCCCTTCGACTTCCTGCGCGCGCAGTGTCCGTGTGCCGCGTGCCAGCCGAAGGCATGAGATGTGGGCGTGATGAGACGGACGTGAGAAATCGTCGTGATGAGGCGGACGTGAAGAGCAGTTTGTGGCGATAGGGGGGTCTGACCTCACGCCGGGCAGCCCGGCTAACGCTAGAGGTCTGACCCCATCGGTATGGCTGCGGCGAAGCGGTGGCGTGGGTAGGGGATCTATTGCCGTAGTTGGGTCTGACCCCGTTAGGGGTCTGACCCGATCGGTGGATTGGAGCGAAGCGGTACGCCTGGGGCGAGGGATTGGTTGAAACGGTTGCTCGGGTTTTGGGCGTTGAGATGAACGATAGTAATGGATTAACGCTGGCGCAAATTTTGGAACAGCACGTGGTTGTCGGCGAGCTGGGTGAGCGGTTGCCGGATGGCTCGGTGCGTTGTTACGCCTGTGGGCATCGATGCTTGATTCGCGACGGGCGCTCGGGTGTCTGCCGTGTCCGTTTCAATCGCGGCGGCACGCTGTATGTCCCCCATGGCTACGTGGGTGCGTTGCAGTGCGATCCGATCGAGAAGAAGCCGTTCTTCCACGCCTATCCCGGCACCGATGCATTCAGCTTCGGCATGCTGGGCTGTGACTTCCACTGCGCCTATTGCCAGAATTGGGTGACGTCGCAGGCGCTGCGGGATCCGGTCGCCGGGGTGACGCCGGAGTTCGTGACTCCCGCCGAGCTGGTGGAGCTGGCGCGACGGGCGGGAGCGAGCGTCGTGGCCAGCACATACAATGAGCCGCTCATCACCGCTGAGTGGGCTGTGGCGGTGTTCAAGGAGGCGCGGGCTGCAGGATTTGATACGGCGTTCGTCTCCAACGGTAATGGGACGCCGGAGGTGTTGGAGTATCTCCGTCCCTGGGTACGGCTCTACAAGGTGGATCTCAAGAGTTTCAGCGATGCCAACTACCGGACGCTCGGTGGCGTGCTCGAGCACGTGCTGGCGACGATCCGGCTGCTACACCGGATGCAGTTCTGGGTGGAGATTGTGACGCTGGTGGTGCCGGGGTTCAACGATACCGATGAGGAGCTGCGGCGGATCGCCGACTTTCTGGCGTCGGTTTCGCCGGACATTCCGTGGCATGTCACGGCGTTTCACAAGGACTATCGGATGCAGGAGCCGGACAACACGACGACGCAGACGCTGCTCCGGGCGGCGGAGATCGGTGTGGCAGCGGGGTTGCGATACGTGTATGCCGGCAATCTGCCGGGTGCTGTGGGGCGGTTTGAGAACACCTATTGTCCTCAGTGTCGGGCGTTGCTCATCGAACGGGTCGGCTACCGGATTCTGTCGCAACGGATTCGCGGCGGATGCTGTCCGGATTGTGGTGCGGTGATTGCGGGGGTGTGGGAGAGGAGGGGATGACGTGGCGGTGTTGAAAGTGGTGCGGCTGGGGCATCCGGTGATTCGGCGCAAGGCGCAGATGGTGCCGCCGGATCGCATCGGATCGCCGGAGATTCAGCGGTTGATCGATGACATGATCGAGACGATGCACGATTATGACGGGGTGGGGTTGGCGGCGCCGCAGATTGCCGTGCCGCTGCAGATCGCGGTGATCGAGTGCAATGAGAACTCGCGCTATCCCGACGCGCCGGCGATCCCGCTGACGGTGCTGGTGAATCCGCGCATCTTCTCGACCGGCGGCGGGCAGCAGGAGGATTGGGAGGGATGTCTGAGCGTCAACGAGTTGCGCGGGCGGGTGCCGCGGTGGCGGGCGCTGGAGGTGGAGGCGCTTGACCGGCGAGGCGTGCCGGTCAAGCTGACGCCGACCGAGTTCTTCGCCCGTGTGGTGCAGCACGAGTGCGATCATCTGGTGGGCAGAGTGTTCCTCGACCGGATGCCGGACATGTTGTCACTGATTCATCTGCCGGAGTTCCTACGCTACGGCCGTCAGGAGAGTGCGTAACGCGCAGCGGAGAGCGTGGAGGGTGGGTGCTGAGGATGAGCGTTACGCGCCATCGTGTTGAGCGGGTTGATATCGTCGCTGCGGTCGCTGGTGATCTCGATGCTTACTGCTATCTGTCGAAAATATATTAAACCGCCTTGAGATCGGAAGGAGAGAGTCGAGAGTTGCGCTCGTTGTCCACGAATCCCACGTGTGACCAGCTGCGCCGATCGTTGGGGTGGCGCCAACTTGCGTTTCCCCTCGTTGTAATCGTCGCGGGGATCGTGGCGTATCACAATAGTTTTCAGGCACCCTTCCTTTTTGACGACGAGCTCTCCATCATCCAGAATCCTCGATTGCGTCACCTCTGGCCGTTGCGGCAGGTGCTGATCGGTACAATGCGGCCGCTGGTCGATCTTTCGCTTGCACTCAACTATGCCCTCGATGGTTTGCGCGTCTGGGGGTACCACGCGGTCAATCTCGCCATTCATGTCGCGACGGCATTGGTGTTGTTGGGTGTTGTGCGCCGCGTCTTGCTGATGGATCGCTTGCGGCCACGGTACGGTGGTTCAGCGCAGTGGTTGGCGTTGGCGATCGCGGTGAGCTGGGTCGTGCATCCGTTGCATACCGGAGCCGTGACTTATATCGTCCAGCGGGCCGAACTGCTCATGGGGCTGTGCTATCTGCTTGTGCTGTACGCGACCATACGGAGTGCCGACGGGCAGTCAGCTGTCTGGTCGGCAGTAGCCATTCTGGCGTGTGTGTGCGGTATGACGAGCAAGCCGGTGATGGTCACCGCACCGATGGCAGCACTACTTCTCGATCGCGTTTTTCTCTCCGGTTCTGTTCGTGGGGCGTTGCGCCGTCGGCGATGGCTGTACGCGGGACTGGCAGCGACGTGGGTGATGCTGGCGGCGCTCGTAGCGGCGCCGTGGCCTGTTGGAGAGCCGAGTGCAGGATTGGAGCTGCAGCATGTGACGCCATGGGCGTACGCTGCGACTCAGCCGGGTGTGATCCTGCACTATCTGCGGCTGGCGGTCTGGCCGAGCGCGCTCTGTCTTGATTACGCCTGGCCACCGGCACAGACGGTGCGGCAGATCGCGCTAGCGCTGGCGATGGTGGCAGGGCTCGGTGTGGCGACATGGTGGACGTGGCGACGCCGTCCGGCGCTTGGGTTTCTCGGCGTCTGGTTCTTTCTGACGCTGGCGCCGACATCCAGCATCATCCCGATCGCCGACCTCGCCGTCGAGTATCGGATGTATCTCCCATCGATCGCGGTGGTCGTGTTGGGAGTGATCGGTGGCGATGTGTTGTTGCGTCGTCTTCTGGGTGCTCGGCGAGCATGGCGGCGTGGGTGCGCGTTGGCGGCAGCGGTGGGTGTCGCGATGGTGTTGGCTGTTGTGACGATCCATCGCAATCACGACTACCGCAGCGCCGTGGTTATTTGGAGCGATACGGTGGCGAAACGCCCGACCAATCCGCGCGCCCACAACAACCTGGGCCTCGCGTTGGTGGCGGAAGGGCGATTCGACGAAGCAGTCGCTCGGTACGCGGAGGCATTGCGTCTCGATCCAACTTATGCATTTGTGCACAACAACTGGGGAGTGGTGCTGGTGAGACAGGGTCGGTTGGATGAGGCGATCAGTCATTTGACTCAGGCGGTACAGCTCAAGCCCACCGATGCCAAAGCCTATGCCAACCTTGGCGTCGTCTTGGCGATGCATGGCCGGTTGGAGGAAGCGATGCAGCAGTATGCTGACGCGCTGCGACTGAAGCCCGACTTTCCGGAGGCACACAACAATCTGGGCAGCGCGTTGATGCATCGTCAACGGTTTCAAGAGGCGATCGCACACTATGCTGAGGCGCTGCGTTTGCAGCCCGACTATCCGCAGGTGTACAACAACTGGGGCTTGGCGCTAGCCAAACAGGGACGACATGCGGAGGCGATCCCGCGTTACGAAGCGGCGGTGCGGATGCAGCCCAACAGCGCCGAGGCACATCATAATTGGGGCAATGCGCTCGCGATGCAAGGTCGGTTCGCTGACGCGATCGAGCATTACGTCGAGGCGTTGCGGTTGAAGCCGACGTTGGCTGAAGCTCATCAGAATTGGGCCAATGTGTGTGTGAAGTGGGGTAAGTTGGATGAGGCGGCAGCACACTATCGACAGGCGCTTCAGGTACGGGCGAATTATGCTGAAGCGCACTACAATCTCGGTGTGATATTGATCAAGCAGGGAGTGGTGGAGGAGGGGCGGCAGCATCTGGCGACGGCCATTCGGCTGAAGCCGGCATATCGGGGCGGAGACCGCGATACAGATCGTCCGGCGACGACCAGCGATGGAGTGGCCGATGTGTCGGGGGAACCTGGGGGATGAGCGGGCGTGCCGTGGGATAGGAGCGGAGGCGTCGGGTCGCAGCGGGAGCGGTTGACGCATCGCGCGTGGGTGCCGCCGTGGGTATGGCGTGAGCACCTGGCGCGCTATCAGTTTGCCGGAGGGTACGTGCACAGCAAGGTGGTGGTGGAGTGTGCGTGTGGCGACGGCATCGGCTCGAAAGTGCTGCTGAGCGCTGGAGCGGTGGCTGTGGAGGGATTCGATCGCTCGGGAGCGGCGGTAGTGGAGGCAGCGGCGCGATGCCGGTCGCCGATCGCCCGGTTCCGCGAGGCCGATGCGTGTGCTCTACCGGTGGCGGACCGCTTCGCCGACGTCTACGTAGCGTTCGAGACGATCGAGCACATCGAGGACGATCGGGCGTTCCTGAATGAGGCAGTTCGTGTCTTGAGGCCGGATGGGCTCTTTATTTGCTCGACGCCGAACCGCACCGTGACGAATCCCGGCACGGCGATCGGCGACCGGCCGTGGAATCGCTACCATGTGCGCGAGTATCGTTGCGAGGAGCTGCTGCAGCGCTTGGGTGGTGCGTTCGAGCAGGTGGAGTACTACGGGCAGCGTCCGGTGTCTCGGCGGGAGGTGGAGCGATTGGTGGCCGTCGGGCGTCGTTGGTCGACACGTGCCGCAGTCACATTGCGCCAGGTCTCCAAGTGGCCTTTGTTGGTGTGCGACCCTCCCGGGCAATACGCGGTGCAGCCGGTACCAGTCACCGGTGACGACGGACTCGAGCATGAGTACCTTGTGGCGGTGTGTCATCGACCAAAGCAAGCGCTGACTACCTCTGGAATCGCGGCGTGACGCAGCAGCCGCGCGTTGCCGTCATCCTCGTCAACTACGGCGATTATGCGCGGCGGTATCTGTCTGATTGCTATCGGGGCTTGCTTCAGCAGACATACCCTGCGGCCGACTTCACCATCTTTATCGTGCACAACGGCGTGGAGGAGGCGGGGCGTCGGCACGCAGCGAATGTGGCGCCGACCGCCCGATTCCTCGGGAACGATGACAATCGCGGGTGGGGCGGTGGCAACAACACGGCGATCCGCGTGGCGCTGGACGAGGGGTTCGACTACTGCGTACTGCTGAACATTGACTCCGTGGTGGAGTCGGAGTGGTTGGAGCGGTTGGTGGAGGCGGCCGAGACGCAGCCCGACGCGCATATTCTGCAGTCAACGATCCTGCTGCATGGTACCGGCCGCATCAATTCCATCGGCAACCGGATTCAATTCCTTGGCTACGGCTACTGCTATGGTTATGGCCGGATGCGCGACGACTGTCCGTCGTCAGCAACGATCGACTATGCTAGCGGCGCCGCAATGCTCGTCAAGCGGTCGGTCTTCGAAGCGATCGGCTTGTTCCGCGAGGAGTACTTCATGTATTACGATGATGTGGAGTTTTGCTGGCGCGCGCGGCTGGCAGGTTTCAACATCGGGCTGGCGGAGAGATCCATCTGTCACCACAAGTATACGTTTGAAACGACGCTACGGTATCTGTTCCACATTCAACGGAATCGCTTGCTGACGCTCCTGACGTTGGAGCGGGTGGGAACGCTGCTGGTGATTGCGCCAGCGCTGCTGGTGGCGGAGCTGTTGCTGGTGGTGTATTTTCCGCTGAGGGGGTGGGGAGCGGTGGAATGGCGGGTGCTGCGAGAGCTGATGTGTGTCACAACGTGGCGATGGATCGCGGAGCATCGTCGGGCGATCAAGGCGTTGCGCTGTCGCACGGATGCTGAGATTGTGCGAGGGTTCTCCGGCGGGGTGGTGTTCGCCGAGGTCAAGTCGCCAGTATTGCGCTACTTGCTTAACCCGTTGCTCCGGCTCTACTGGTGCGTGGCGCGGCAGCTCATCCGTTGGTGATGCGGCGTCAGCTCGTTGAAAGAGGATAGAATCTCTCTGTTTTCTGTTGACGGGCGTCCGCTTCTTGCCTACTCTGATGACCAACGCGTAACATCTCGTGGAGTGATCGTGGCGGTATTGGAAATGATGTGTGAGGCTGTGCTGTGCTCAAGAGCGGCTTTGGTGTTGTAGTTGGGTTGGGGATCATCTGGTTGATTAGGAGGAAGTGCAATGGCTGAGGAACGTGCAGGCGTGGTGACGATGAAGGGGAATCCGATCGCGTTGATCGGGCCGGAAGTCAAGGTAGGGCAGAAGGCGCCGAACTTTGAGGTGGTAGCGGGTGATCTCTCCAAGGTGACGCTCGACCAGTCACAGGGGAAGGTGCGGTTGATTAGCGTCGTGCCGTCGCTCGATACGCCGGTGTGCGATCAGCAGACGCGACGGTTCAACGAAGAGGCATCGAAGCTGCCGGGGAATGTGGCGGTGCTGACGGTCAGCATGGATCTGCCGTTTGCGCAGAAGCGGTTTTGTTCGACGGCTGGCATTGTCAAGGTGCAGGTGTTGTCGGATCACCGGTCAGCATCGTTCGGCCAGGCGTACGGCACACTCATCAAGGATCTGCGGTTGCTGACGCGCGCGATCTTCGTGATCGATTCGAGCGACACGGTGCGCTACGTCGAGTATGTGAAGGAAGTGACGAGCCATCCGAACTATGATGCCGCGCTTGATGCGGTGCGGAAGCTGGCGGGTGCTGAGGTGGGAGCAGGCGCTCGGTAGATTCTTGATGATGCCCGGCAGGTGGTAACGGTTGGGCAGTGATATTGCACGATGATGCAGTAAGCAAAGGCGCTACCGCGGTAGCGCCTTTGTCATATATGTGCCCATCAGTTCATAGCCGAGTTTCCGATAGTATTCGCGTACGCCGACGCCGGCAATCACGGCGAGGCGTTGGCAGCCAGATTCAGCGGTGGCAATCCGTTCGGCCTCAGCCATGAGGCGGCGGCCGAGGCCGCGGTGCTGTGGGGCATCGGTCGATTGTTCGGCGATCGGCACCAGCGCACCGTACGTGTGGAGTTCGCGGATCAGCGCTGCACCACGCAGCTCTGGGAGAAGGGATGCGTGAGCTATCGCTGTGGCGGGTTCTGGCACCGGAAGTACCCGACCTTGTTGGTATGCTTGGGTTGAATCGGCAAGGATGAGCGGGGGTTGTGTTGCTGCCATGGGGTCTGACTCCGCAGGGGTCTGACCCCATCGGTATGATTGGGTGGAAGCGGTATGACTGATCGAGGGATTGCCTGGCAGCCGTAGCCGCAGGAAGGCGTAGAGCCGGTCGTGTGCCGGATCCTCAAACGCGAGAAAGATCTCTCGTCCACCTGATGCATTGTAGTCGATCCGCCGCAGTTCCAGCGTTCCAGACGTCGCTTGCCTCCGCGGCTCGCGGCATCGAATGCAACGACAGATCCATGGTTGCCCGCGGAGTCGATCGCGCAGCAACTGGCGTAGGTTGGTGGCGCGGCATCCAGCCAGGATGGATGGCGTTGGGATATCGCGGATGATTCGCTCGATCCGAACGTACGGCGGCACCATCGGTTTGATGCGCATCAGTAGCTGGATCAGCGTTTCCTCATCGTACGGTTGGTACGCCCCACGCCGCCAGGCACCCGCTAGCTCTGCATTGCCCACCACGACGCACGGGTAGAGCTTCAGGGTGTCTGGCTGAAACGTCGGCTCGGAGAAGAGGCGCCGGACGGTTTCGAGGTCGCTGTCGGGTGTGGCGCCTGGCAGTCCCGGCATCAGGTGGAAGGCGACTTTGAAGCCGGTATCTTTGAGCAGAGTGGTCGCCGATGCGACGGCGGTGGTATCATGGCCGCGGCGGGTGGCGGTGAGCACGTCGTCCTGCAGCGTCTGGACGCCGAGCTCCACGCGAGTGACGCCGAGCCGACGCAGCCGCACGATTTCCTGCGGCGTGACCCAGTCGGGGCGTGTCTCGATTGTCGTGCCGATGATGCGTTGGGTGGCGGTTTCGTTAAGACGTTGGGCGTCGTCGAGGTTTGTGCTATGGAGCTCCACGGGCTCTGCTCGGGGAGCGGAATCCTGAGCGAGCCCGTCCGTCAAAGATCTGTGGCGGACGGTGCGAGTCGAAGGATCGGCGCCGTTGGCCGCGTCGAGACAGCGTTGCATGAACCAGGTTTGGTAGACGCTCGGGTAGGCCGACCAGGTGCCGCCTTTGATGATCAGCTCCACCTTGTCGGTCGGGTGTCCGGTATTGGCGAGTGCGGTGAGGCGCGAGCGGACTTGGCGGTACGGATCGTACTCGTTGCGGATCGCGCGCAGCACGGCCGGTTCGTTGGAGAGATAGCTTTTCGGCACGCGCGCCTCGGTCGGGCAGTACGTGCATTGCCCTGGACAGGGGAACGGTTTGGTCAGGACAGTGACGGTGGCGACGCCCGACTCGCTGCGGATGCTGTTGACGCGCAGCAGCTCTTCGATGGCGCGTTGTGCGGGCAGCTGGCGCGTGGCCGTCAGATGCCGATAGCGGGCGAGGAGCCGGTCATGACTGATGGTGTTGGCCCCGAACCGTCGTCCGGCATCTCGCTTGAGCCGTCGGATCGTGTGGGGTGAACGGTCGCTGCTGTGGCTCAGCTCCGTCAGGATATAGTCTTCCACATCCGTCGTGTGCATGGAGGCTAGTATAGCATCGGATGCCAGGCGCGAGCCACGAGCTCCAGGTTGCGCGTTGTTAGGAAGGGTGGGGCAGTAGGCAATCGACTTTTGACCTGTGATCTTCAACCAGAGCCGGCTACGTCGGGGGCGTCTAGGTCAAATCTCGAAAGTCACATGTCGCATTTGGTTCTACTTATAGCTTGAGTCTTGAGTCCGGAGGTTATCGTTATGCGCGTGAACGGGACGCACTATCGCACAGTCTGGATGGAGGGCACGGTCGTCAAGGCGATCGATCAGCACCGTCTACCACATCGATTCGAGGTGGCAGCGTTGCCGACGTACCACGACACCGCTGAGGCGATTCGCTCGATGCTGACGCGCGGCGCAGGAGCAATCGGCGTGACGGCCGGCTTTGGGATGGCGCAAGCGGTGCTATCGGCGCCTGCGGGGGAGGCGTTCTGGCTGTGGGTTGAGGAGGCGGCGACAGTCCTGCGGGCGACGCGACCAACGGCGCAAAACCTCTTTTATGCGATCGATCGGGTGGTGGCGGCTGTGAAGCCGTTGGCTGATCAGCCGGAGGCGGCGCGTCGGAAGGCGGTGGAGGTGGCACAGGCGATCGCTGATGAAGATGCGGCGGCAGGCGAGCGGATCGGTCAGATCGGCGAGCCGCTCATTCCGGATCGAGGGCGGGTGCTGACCCATTGTAACGCTGGCTGGCTAGCGTTCGCTGATTGGGGCACGGCGCTCGCGCCGGTGTATGTGGCGATGCGCAAGGGCAAGCGGCCCTTTGTCTTTGTAGATGAGACGCGACCGCGTGGACAGGGGGCGAAGTTGACGGCGTGGGAGTTGGCGCAGGAGGGTGTATCACATGTGCTGATCGCTGATGTGGCTGCCGGATCGCTCATGCGTCGTGGCGAAGTTGATCTCGTGATTGTCGGAGCGGATCGGATCGCCGCCAACGGCGACGTCGCGAACAAGATCGGGACGTTCTCGCTGGCGGTGCTCGCCAAGGCGCATGGTATTCCGTTCTGCGTGGCGGCGCCGTGCTCGACGATCGATCTGCGCTGTCCGTCCGGCGATCAGATTCCGATCGAGGAGCGGAGCGCGGAGGAGGTGCTCACCGTGACGGGATTGGCGGGTGATGGTCGCGAGGTCACAGTGCGGATCGCTCCGCCCGGATGCCAGGTGCGCAATCCGGCGTTCGACGTCACGCCGGCTATGTACATTCAGGATATTATCACAGAGCGGGGGATGGTGCCCGCGACCGTCAATGGGATACGACGAGTCTGCGCCGGTTTGTGAGACAGAATTTCTCGATCGGCGGGTGCCGGACGATCTGCGACTGGCGGAGTTGATCGTCTGGTGTCGCCGATTGGCTGAGTGGTCGGTCGGATCCGCCCGACGTACTGCCGGGTATGATGGGAGTGTCAGTCTTCGCACCGCAGAAGGGTTCATCGTGTCCGGCGCCCACGTGGATTTCACATCGATGAAGCCGGCGCAGTTTGTGGAGGTCATCGGCTGCGAGCAGACGCCGTGCTGCGTGCGGCTCCGGTGTCGCGGTACAGCGATCCCTGCTGCCGTCGCGCCGATCCATCACGCTCTCTACCGCTGGCGCCCTGACGCGCAGGCGGTGTTATGCACGTTCGATCCGGCGATCCTCGCTTCTGCTCAACGGTTGCAGCTACCGATGGTCGACAAATCTTCGGCGTCCGAGTCATCAGCGCTGGCGGTATCGTTGGAGCCGTTTGTTCGTGCCCATGACTTCGTGATCATCAAGGACCTCGGCTTTCTGGCGTTGGGTGCGTCGATCGATGCTGCCGGTCGCTTGGCGGAGTTGTGGCACCGGAAAGCTATCCAGTGAGCGTGCGCACGCTGGACGCGAGATCCGAGACGCGAGACGCGAGGCAAACCACTGTCCTTCAAGGATATTGTGAGTGGGTGCGAGTGAGATGGGTTGATGGAGCGGGGTGTTTGGGTTTTGCTCGAGTCTCGTGTCGCGCGTCTCGCGGCCTCAGGTTTGCTATAATGCCGATATGAAACTAGCGCTGATCGTGCAAAGCGGTTCGTACAACCGTTTGCATCTGATGACCACGCTGATCGCCACATCCGTGGCGATGGGGTGGGAGGCATCGGCGCTGCTGACATACGATGCGCTGCATCGGTATGTGACCGATACGATGGATGAGGCGAAGCCATCGCTGGATGATCCGGAGATCAACCAGATCTACGCCGACGGTATCCATCATGGCACGATCCCGAGCATTCAGGATTTGTTGGATCAGTGCAAGCGAAACGGCTCGGTTAAGCTCTACGGTTGTTCGCAGTCAGTGATGATGCTGCGGTTGACGATGGAGCAACAGCAGAAGCTCGATGGGGTGATTGGCTATACGACGTTCCTGACTTCCGCGATAGACGCGCGGCTGATTGTGATTTGATCGGAGGGACAGAGCAGGTGCGGTGGTGGCGGGTGGTATGTACGGCGGCGCGATTGATGGGGCCTAATTGGTATCGGCCATGGCGGTCGGAGCTGCTGCGTTGGCGGATGGAGACATATGGCGTGAAGGGTGCGCAAGGTCAATTGCTGCGCGCCCATGACATTACGCCGCGGATCTTCCAAATGTTTGTCCGTCAGCACCGCGTGGCGATGTGGCGATTCCTAGCTTGGGCGGCCGATGTGTCGGTGGGGCGTTGAGCATCGACGGCGACGTGTTGCAAGGGGTGGGTTTGTTGTGGCATGAGGGTGGATATCATGAGCGATCGCAAGAGCATCATCTGGGCGGCAGCAGTGGGTGTCGGATTGCTTGTTGGGTGTGGCCAGGGGAAGCAGTCGTCGGGAGCGCCGGGGCAGACGGCAGCGTCATCCGGTCAGGAGGTAGCTCAGCAGGCGACGCCGATCGATCCGGCTACCGTTGGTGCGCTCAAGGGTATCACGTTCTTTCAAGGAGAGCCACCGGCACGCAAGGAAGTGCGGATGCAGGGCAATCCGGAGTGCAGCGCCCTGCACCATGAGCCGGTGCTCGATGAAGAGATCTTAGTGCAGGATGGCCGTTTGCAGAACGTGTTCGTCTATGTGAAAGAGGGATTGGAGAGTTATGTGTTCGCGACGCCAACGACGCCGGTGACGATCGATCAGCAGGGGTGCATGTATATCCCGCATGTCGCCGGTGCTCAGGTGAGCCAGCCGCTCCTTTTTCTCAACAGCGACCCGACGCTGCACAACATTCACTCGTACGTCAAGCAGTCACGAGGGTGGAACTTCGGGCTGCCGTTCCAGGGGATGAAACAGACCAAGCAGATTTCGGCTCCCGAAGTGATGGTCTCGCTCAAATGTGATGTGCATCCGTGGATGGTGGGATATCTAGGCGTGCTGCCGCATCCGTATTTCACCGTGAGCGGTCCGGATGGGAGCTTCGCGCTACCGAATCTGCCTGCCGGAACATACACTGTGGAAGCATGGCACGAGCGGTTCGGCGTGCAGAGTCAGCAGGTGCAGGTGGGCGCAGGGGAGGAGCAGGAAATCACGTTTACGTTCCAAGAAGCTTCGCCCGGTTGACAGCTACTGCCTTCGTGCCGACGATTTTCTAGTACTTCAACACGATTAATCTGATGGGATACTCAACGGTCAATTGTGCTCAGCAGAGCGCTGAGCGATTCATCCAATCGAAATAGTCGAGACGCCAGTCGAAAGCTCGCAAAAACACAACCCCCATCCAGCTGACTGGATGGGGGTTGTTCTATGAGGATGGTTCAGTGTCCGACTTGCGGTTTAGAAACCCGGCACCTTCGCTGAGAGTTGGTAGAGGCTTTTGACGATGCCGAAGCCGATGACGAAGACCAGGACCACCGACACTAGGGTGAACGATGGAAAGTGACTGGCGGCTCCCATGCAGAAGAGCATCGGCACCGAGAGGAACGTGTTGATCCTCGACGCGAGCGCCGCTTTGCTGACGGTACCTGCCATCTCCGGAGGGTTTTGACCGGCTTTCACCCAGCCGATGATCTTCTGTTGCGATGGCCAGATGATGAACCAGACGTTGAACCACATGATGGTACCCAGCACAGCACCGAGACTGATCCACTGTCCCCATGTAGAGGTCAGCAGGCCGCCTGTGCCGGTCATGCCGGCGTTGGTCGCCACGTAGAGTTTCCACCAGATATAGAGGTAGCCGACCGCTACGGTGACCATGGCGCCCCACCGGAAGAAGAAGAGGGCGCGGGGCATGAGCTGTGGCACGACTTTCTTCTTGGTGTCGGCGTCCATCGTCTTCGCGAACGGCCCGTTGACGAAGTTGAAGAAGTAGAGGAGGCCGATCCATGTGATGCCTGCGATGAAGTGTACCCAGCGTAGCGCAAAGAGTACCATCGTGTGTAGATCCAAAACCTCGGTCATTGCAATCCTCCTTGTTGACGATTGGCGTTATTCTGGCATCGGCTGGTGGAAAAGTCAACCGACTCCTCTGCAAGTACAAGTGACGTGAAGCGCGTTGCGTGAGGTGTGTCTCGTCACACCTGTGCTCGTCGGCCACGCTTCACGAGATACGAACGACGAATGACGGTAGTCGAGGTTTGTCGTATCGCGTTCCGGTAGAACGGGATATACTTGCACTCGTTGTGTGCGAGTCGTTAGTCGTGGAGCGTATCTCGCGAAAGGATTCTTTCAGGTTTGGCGCTTCACGAAATACGCACGATGCTTCACGGATTTCTCGCCGCGTGTTGACTCAGAATAAAACCTTACCGGGAGCTGGAATCGTTGCCTCAGAATGTGCCTTACCAGGTCCAACGAGTTGGTGAATCGCCCGAATCTTGCGGTCCATGGCCGCCCGCAACTGGAA
>Ga0247727_10006941_pt1 | contig 21926 bp, 22 predicted proteins | sample WisWelCaveWW1625_FD_202498 | JGI IMG/M metagenome (GOLD analysis project Ga0247727, IMG submission 202498) | Biofilm microbial communities from Wishing Well Cave, Virginia, United States - WW16-25 | ecosystem: Environmental > Aquatic > Deep subsurface > Groundwater > Cave microbial mat | place...
GCGCCACTTCTTTGGCTTTTTCGCCGAAGCTCTCGGGCGTGCGCGGCCCGCGGTACCAGCCGTTGGCGTAGGCGCGCAGCTTGTCGTGGCAGCGGCCGCCCCACAGGTTGTAAATGGGCTGCCCGGCGGCCTTGCCGATGATGTCCCAGCAGGCGATCTCGATGGCGGCCACGGCCGACATGTGGATCTGGCCGCCCTCGGTGTAGACGTCGCGGATCATCTTCTGCGAGATCATCTCGACCTGGAAGGGATCCATGCCGAGCACCAGAGGCTTCAGCTCGTGGACGGCAGCCTCGACGGTCTTACCGAAAGCGTTGGCGGTGCCTTCGCCGACGCCGTGGATGCCCTCGTCGGTCGAGACGCGGGTGAAGAGCCAGTTCTTCCAGGGGTTGCCGACTAGGAAGGTGTCGATGGTGGTTATTTTCATAATGGCAAGTCAAAAGTCAAAAGCCAAAAGTCAAAAGGCAAAAGTACAACCACGTCTTAGGCGACGCCTCGGGCCTTACTTTTGGACGTCGCTACGGACTTCGAGAGGATGGCGATCAGTTCGTTCGACTCGTTGAGGCTCGTCGCGAGCCGCTCCGATGGAATGGTCTTCGCTGCCGCCAACAGCCGCAGCCAGTAGTTGGACTCGCGCAGCTCCTTCAGGACCAATTGCAGCTTGTGAACGAAGTCCGCGACTGGACTCGGCAGCCCTCGCTTCCTCATAGTTCGCGCCCACCGCCATGCCACTGCGAAGCAACTGGTCGCCAATGCGCCGCCCCACCACTGTTCTTGGCAGCGACTCCACAAGCTTGATCGTGGCAGCGCCATACTCCAGCAGCCTGTCCCGAAGATCGCGCGGCGCCATTACTTTTGACTTTTGACTTTTGCCTTTTGACTTGATTCTACTACACTGGTCCCATGCGGTTCCTTCTGATCCTTTTTCTGCTCTCCTCACAGGCCAGCGCCCAGACGAGGCTCCTGGTAACGGTCGTGGATCGCAAAACGGCCGAGCTGGTCACCGGGCTGAAGGCGGAGAACTTCTCGGTGCTTGACGATCGCACGCCGAAGACGGTCACCGCCGCCGAATACGGCGCCGCGCTGCTTGACATGATGCTGCTGGTCGACACCAGCCTGGTGGGTGAAATGGTCTATCCGCTGGCCGAGTCCTTCATCGCCGGGCTGGAGGAAAAGGAGCAGATGGCGGTGGTTTCGTTCGCCAGCTCGGCCGACCTGATTCAAGATTTCACCTCCAGCAAGGAGTTGCTCCGCCAGGCGCTGCGCCAGGTTCGCTTCGGCAACAACCCGCGCGTAGTGGACGCCGTGTTCGCCGCCGCCGAGGGGGGGTTCCAAAACACCGTGGGACGGAAGGTCATCGTAATACTCTCGGCCGGCGTGGAAGGCTTCAGCCGCACCAGCGAGCGAGACGTGCAGAAGGTCGCCCGCAGTAACCAAATCTCGATCTTCCCGGTTTATGTGATCGGCGCGGAGCGGAGCCTGTTCGAGAAGCTGTCGCGGGAGAGCGGGGGCGCGTTCTTCTCCGCCCGCGACCTGAAGCTGCCCCCGAACAAATTGGCCCCTCGAGTTTTCTCCGTGATGCGCGGGCGCTACGTGCTGACCCTGGAGGGGAACCAGGCGCTGGGCGACCGCGTGAAAGTCGAGATCACCGGCGGCAAACCCGGCGCGCGCCTGTGGGCCTCGGCGCTGCCGCTGGACTAAGAATTTCACCACCAAGACACCAAGGCACCAAGGCACCAAGAACGAAGAACTATCCTGGTTTTCTTGGTGCCTTGGTGCCTTGGTGTCTTGGTGGTGAACTATCTTCCCTGGTCCTTCGGCGTAGCCATGTAGCCCACGATGCGGTCCCTATCGATCGTGTTGACGACGATCTCGTAAGGGATCTTGGCTTTTGCCACGTAGAACTGCACCGGTTCGTTGACGGTACGGTCCCTTTTTTCAGTGAGCCGGTCGTCGGCGATCAGCTCGACCGTGTAGCGGTTGCGCTTGGTGTCGGTGCTCTTGAGCTTCATCGACACGCTGCCCACGCGCTGCGGCGTCTTGGTTTTCTTGAGGTCGAACTCGAAGTAGTTGCGCTCCCCGAGACGCTTCAGGGCGTTCAGCTCGGAACCGTTGGTGGCGATCAGGCCGCTTTGAACGCCCAGGTCGCCGCGGACCGATTTCAGCTCCGCGATAGTCCTCTTCAGCTCTTCCCGGGTTGAGCCCAGCTCGGTCCGGACGCCGCTAACGTCGCCGCTTAGAGCCCCGACCTTGGATTCGGTGCCGCTGGCGGCGGTGCGGATCTGCTCGATCTCTGTGCCAACGCGGGCGGCCGCGGCCTTCTGTTCCGCGCTCAGACGCTCGGCTACTTCCTGGGTTTGCTGCGATTGCGAGAGCAGCTCCTTTTTGAGGCTGCCCGTCGTCGCCTGTACCTGGCCGCGCGTCGAGGTCACCTCGCCCCGCAGCGCCGAGATGTTCTGCTCGGCCTGCTGGTAGGTGCGCGTCACCGAGCCTTCCAGCTTGGCGATCTGCTCCTCGTGCGCCTGGATCTTCTGGCTGGCCGCAGCCAGATCGCCGCGCGTCGCTTTCAACTGCGTAAACAGGTAGCCGGTAGCGCCGGCCAGCGCGACCACCACGACCAGGATGATAATCGTCCACAGCTTGGGCCGCGCCGAAGGTTCCTCCGGCCGCCAGCCCGGATCCGACAAACTGCTGCCGCCTGCAGGGGGACTAATACTCACGGTTCTACTCCTCCGAAGAGAATTTTCGCTCTGGATTATAACAGAGCCTGAGCAAACCTGGCGCGGATTTCTCTCCACTCCGCCGCCGGCAGGGTCACCTGGCCGAGCTCGACCTGCGGCTTGGCCTCCCCGTGAAAGTCCGAGCCGCCGGTGACGGCGAGGCCCGCCTTCCCGGCCAGCGTTAGAAAAGCAGTCTGCTCTTCGCGGGTGTGGTCGGTGTGATAAGCCTCGATGGCGTCGAGGCCGCGCGCGGCCATCTCGCGGAACAGACCCTCAGCCGGCAGCCCGCTCTGCCGCACCATGCGCGCCGGGTGCGCCCAGGAGGCCAGACCGCCGGCCTCGTGAATCCAGCGCAGGACATTCTCGAGCGAGGGATCCCGCCGCTCGACGAACCCCGGCGCCGACTCGTCGAGATACCGATCGAAGGCCTCGCGAACGTCCCGCACGTAACCCTTCTCCACCAGCAGCCGCGCGAAGTGCGGGCGGCCGGTTTGAGATTTTCCGAATCGCTCGGCCTCTTCGCGCTCGACGGCCAGGCCCAGCTCGCGCAGCCGCGCCGCCAGCCGGCCGTTGCGCTCCCGGCGGGCGTCCTGCAGGCACACCAGATGCGAGCGGAACTCCTTGACGGGAGGAGCCGTCAGAAAGTATCCGAGGATGTGAACGGCGTGGCCGTGAAACTTTGCGCTCAGCTCGACGCCGCAGATCAGATCGAGACCCGCCCGCCGGGCCGCGGGCGCCGCCTCGTCGTATCCTTCCACGGTGTCGTGATCGGTGATGGCCAGGGTCTGGAGGCCCTTGCGGACGGCCAGCGCGACCAGCTCGGCCGGGGCCAGGCTCCCGTCGGACTTGTTGGTGTGCGAGTGCAGGTCGACCATGCGCCGGGGCCTCTAGCCTCCTACCGATATCAAGCCAAGCTCCTCGAGCTTGGCCCAGATTCTGGCGGCGCTCTGCTCGGGGGTTTCCAGATGGCTCTCCACGATCACTTCGGGCCGCAGGGGCTCTTCGTAGGGATCGGATACACCGGTGAACTCTTTAATCTCCCCGGCCAGCGCCTTCTTGTAGAGACCCTTGACGTCGCGCTCGACCAGGGTCTCGAGCGGACAGCGGCAGTACACTTCCACGAAGTTCTCCGTCTGGGCGCGGACGAAGTCGCGCGTCTCGCGGTACGGCGAGATGGCGGCGGCGATGGCGACCACCCCGTTGCGCGACAGCAACTGGCAGACAAACCCGATGCGCTTGATGTTTGTGTCGCGGTCCTGCTTGCTGAACCCCAGCCCCTGGCTGAGGTTGGTCCGAACCACGTCGCCGTCGAGCACCTCGACGCGCGCGCCGAGCTGGCGCAGCCGCGCTTCGAGGATCTGGGAAACCGTGGTCTTCCCCGCCCCGGACAGTCCCGTGAACCAGAGGGTGAAGCCCTTGTGATGAAGGCGGCCGTTAGTCAAGGAGCTCCTCCAACAACACGTCGGCCTGACGCTCAACGTTGCCCTCGGGCGAAAAGTGAATCCCGCACTCCTTGGCGGCCTGCTGTTCCCACCACCACCGTCCGGCGCGCGGATCCTCGCCGGGCCGCGTGGGGCGCGTGCAGGGCTGGCAGCCGATGCTGGTGTAGCCGGCGGCGTAGAGCGGATGGCGCGGGACCTGTCTTTCTCGGATGTAGTCCTCCACCTGCTGGGCCGGCCAGTCGGCCAGCGGGTTGAGCTTGACGATGGAGCCGTGGCCGGCGTCGATTTCCACCTTCCGCGCGCGCCCGCGGCTCTGCTGCTGGCCGCGCCGCAAGCCGCTGGCCCAGGCGTCGAGCGTCCCGAGCTTCCGCTCGAGCGGCCGAACCTTGCGCACCCGGCAGCACAGCGCGCGGTTGGCGACGCTCTCGTAAAAGAGATTCGCTCCGTGACGGCTGGTCATCGACTCGACCTCGGCGGAGTCGGGGAAAACCGTCTCAACGCGGATGCCGTAGCGACGGTGAACCTCTTCCATCATCTGGTAAGTCTCGGCCGGAAGGCGTCCGGTGTCGAGGGTGAAGACCCGCACTTCCGGCGCGAGCTCCGCCGCGATGTCGACGATCACCATGCCCTCGGCCTGGAAGCTCGTCGCGATGGCCAGCCGCGAGCCAAAGGATTCGATTCCCCAGCGCAGCACCTCGCGCGCGCCGGCCGTCTCCAGATTCGCGGCCGCGGCTTCGATGTCGGCGACGGCGATCACGGGTGCGCTCCGGATTCCATCAGAATCGCGGCCACCTCGGGCCGCGAAAACTCCGGCGGCAGCATCTTGCCTTCGCCCAGCATCTGGCGCACCGCGGTCCCGCTCAGCGACAAGTGATGCTCCTGGCCGTGCGGGCAGGTCTTCGGCGAGGTCATGGCGCCGCACTGGCGGCAATAGTGCACGGCGTCGAAGAATACCGGCTCGATCCCCAGCTCGCCCGGCGCAAACTCCGAGAAGATAGTCTGCGCGTCGAACGGCCCGTAGTAGTTGCCGACGCCGGCGTGGTCGCGCCCGACGATCAGGTGCGTGATGCCGTAGTTGCGGCGCACCTGGGCGTGGAAGATCGCTTCGCGCGGTCCGGCGTACCGCATCCAAGCGGGAAAGCCGGCGATCAGCGTGTGCGAGGCCGAGTAGTAGTTGTCGAGCAACGCGCGGTAACAGGCCAGCCGCACTTCGACGGGAGTATCGTCCGGCTTCGTCTCTCCTAGCAGCGGATGAATCACCAGCCCGTCGGCGGTCTCGAGCGCCGTCTTGGTCACGAACTCGTGCGCGCGGTGGATGGGATTGCGAGTCTGAAACCCGACGACCTTCTTCCAGCCCCGCGCGGCGATGAGCGCCCGGACCTCCGACGGCGAATACGGCAGCCCGCCGGGGATGGGCAGCTTCCAGCCCGCCGCCAGCTCCGCTTCGCCCGCCGCGGACCAATCTCCGGCGTTCAGCAGCCACTCGACGCCCGGATGGCGCGGATCCTCGGTGCGAAACACGTGCCGCGCGTAATGGCCCTTGTCGAGGCGGAAGATCTCACTGATATGCAGGACGCCCGCCGTCTGGCCGTGGTCGTCTTCGATCCGAATCTCATCGCGACGGCCGATCGCAGCGGCCTCTTCCGCGGTCAGCGGAAAAACGATCGGGAGGCTCCAGGGCGAGCCGTCGGCGAGCCGCATGGTTTCCGCGACCTGACGAACTTCGGGGCCCGACTGGAAGCGGCGCACGGGCGCGTAGCCGCCTTCGGCGAGCAGATACAAGTCGCTCAACTGCCGGAAACTGGCGCGGATCCGAACGGCGCTGTTGCTGTTAATGTCCCTGATGTCGATAGGCATAGTAGACTTTTATTATAGCAGTGCGGCGGGGCGAATCTGGTATCATTATACTCTATGGCCAACCATGTTTCCGCCCTCAAGCGCATGCGCCAGACCCAGAGGCGCGCTCTAGTCAATCGGCAGAACCGGGTGCGGCTACGTCACCAGATCCGGGAGTTGCGCCGCGCGCTGGCCGGCGAGGATCGCTCGGCGGCGCGGTCGGTTTTCGCCCAGACGGTCAGCGTGATCGACCGCTCGGTGCAGAAGGGCGTCATCCGGAAGAACACCGCCGCGCGCTACAAGTCCCGGCTGTGGCGGCGGCTGAACGCGCCGGAATCGGGCGCGGCCGCCTGAGGCTTCGCGCTACCGCGTCAGAGCCCAGACCAGGCGCTCCATCAGGATGCGCTCCTCGATGCGATCGCGTCGGAGGTCCCGGTCGGTTTGAAACAGCAGGACCAGGGCTTCCTCGAGCTGGCGCTGCGAAAAACGATTGGCGGTTTCGAGGGCCTGGCGCACGCGGCCGGCCCAGGCGGGCAGGCCGAGCTTCTCGAATAGGCGGGTCACTTGAACGGTGCTGCGGGCGCCGCTTTCTTTCACCGCCAGGGCCTGGCGGAACAGGCCGCCGAGAAAACTCAACTGCAGCGGCAGGTAGACTTCCATCTTCACCAGAGTATCAAGAATCTCTAGTGCGCGCTTGCGATCGCGGCTGGCCAGCGCGTCGGTGAGCTCGAACAGGCCGCTGGTGCGCGCCTCGGGAACCAGCTCGGCCATCTTCTCCCGCGTGATCTCGCAGCCGCCCTGCGCCCAGACGGCCAGCTTGGCGATCTCGTTGGCGATGCGGGCCATGTCGAAGCCGAGCGCTTCGGCGAGCTCCGCGAGGAGCGCGTCGGCGATGGGAAGGCTGTTCTGCCGCGCCAGGGCGCGCGCGCCTTCGAGCGCGGCGCGGTGATCCAGGCGACGCATCTCGACCTTCACGGGCGTCGCGGCGAGCAGCGCGGCCAGCCGCTCGAGCTTTTTCTTTTCGTCGCGATCGTCCCAATCGAAGCGGACGGCCTCGAACAGCAGCACCACGCCGGGCGTGGGGTCGCGGAAGTAGCGTTCGAGCAGGCCCACGGCCGGCGCGGAGGATTCTTCCGCGGCCTCCTCGGCCGCCTCTGCGCGGCGGGCCAGCAGCGCCTCGGCGTTCGAGGCGACAATCAGCCGCGCCGGCGCGAACAGCGAGAGCGTCCGCGCGTCGCCGACGACGGTCTCGAGCGGCGTCTCCGCCAGGTCGTACTCCGACAATCCATCCCGCGGATCGCCGTCCGGGAAGACGGCGCCGGCCAGCGCGCGCCGGCAGCCGTCGCGCGTCCACAGCTCGTTGCCGAGAAACGCGTAGCCGGCCGACAGCGCGCCCTTGCGGAGCGAGACCAGCAGCTGCGCCGGGTCCACTAGAACTTCTCCAGGATGGCGCTGACCAAGTTGCGGGCCACGGCGCGGCTCAGGCGCTCGAGCGCCGCTTCGCTCTCCTCAAAATACGCGGCCGGATCGACCGACACTTCATAGCGCTCGCGCGCTTCATAGTTCTGGTTCTGGTAGAGGGTTTTCCCGGTGCGCCGCTCGACGAGACTGACCTGCATCTGCGTGACCACTTGAATGGTCGAGGCGCGGCCGCTCGAGGTGTCGAACAGCAGCGGGGTCACGAAGATGTTGGTGACGGCGCCGCGCAAGGCGGCGTCGGCGTCGGCCTCTTCGGCGATGACGCGGAAGCGGGTGCGCGCCACGAACTCGTGAGCCAGCGCGCGCGTCAGGTGCTGCTCGAGCTTGTAGCGCGTCGTGGCGTTTTGGATCGGCAGGACGGCGATGGTGCGGACTTCGCTCGGAATCTGGTCGCCGCGGCCGGCGACGCGGTAGCCGCAGGAGCAAAAGAACGTCAAAAGGCAAAAGCCAAAAGTCAAAAGGCAAAAGTGAAAGCGGCTGCCGCGCGGCATCCCTGGCTCAGCCGGTCTGCCGGTGCGGCTCGGGCGGGAGACGCTTGAAGCGCCGGCGCAGCAGGCCGCCGAGGCGAATCACGAGTCCGCTCGAGACGTAGGTCGTGGCCATAGCCAGCAGCACCGGCTCGGAGAAGTTCACGATCAGATAGATCATGGCGATTATCAGCACTACCATGATCCAGGAGCGCTGCCGCACCAGATCGAGCTCCTTGAAGCTGTTGTAGCGCCAGGTGCAGACCATCAGGAAGGCCAGCAAGCCGAGCAGGGCCAGCCACAGCAGGCCCCAGGGAAGCCAGCTCTGGATGGGGTAGCCGCCGGCGGCGTGGACGATCGCCGCCACCAGCGCGGCGGCGGCCGGAATGGGCAGGCCGACGAAGTAGCGGCGCCCGGCGCGGCCGGGATTCTTGGGCACGGGATTCCGCTGCACGTTGAAGCGCGCCAGCCGCGCCGCCCCGCAAACCAGAAACAGGAACGGAATGAAGTAGGCCAGCCGCATCAGGTGATCGGAGCCGCGCACCGGATCGAGCGACAGCGCTCCCCAGGCGAACGCCAGCAGGGCCGGCGCGATGCCGAAGGTGATGACGTCGGCGAGCGAATCGAGCTCCTTGCCGAACTCGCTGACGGCATTCGTAATACGCGCCAGGCGTCCGTCCATGCCGTCGGTGAACACGGCCACGCCGATGGCGATGGCCGCCAGGTTGAAATTGCGCGCCGCTTCGTCAAGCTGCGCGCTGGGCAGCGAAATGGCGCGCAAGATCTTCATCAACGCGAAGTAGCCGCAGAAAATGGTGCCGGCGGTGAAGATGCTGGGAAGCGCGTAGGCCCCGCGCCCCGGGATCTTTTTCTCTCTCATGGCGCCTCGCGGCGCCGCGCCAGCACGGAGCTGCCGGCCCGCACGCGCTCGCCGCGCGCCACGGCCAGCTCCCACTCGGGACCGAAGGCCACGTCGACGCGCGAGCCGAACTTGATCAGACCGATGCGCTCGCCGGCCGCCACCGCGTCGCCCGGCTTCTTGTGACAAACGATGCGCCGCGCGATCAAGCCGGCGATCTGCTTGAACACCACCCGCGAGCGGCCGTCGTCGACCACCACGGTGTTGTGCTCGTTCTCGGCCGAGGCGATCTCGCGGCTGGCGACCTTGAATTTGCCGGGGCTGTAATGCACGTCGACGATCCGCCCGCCGATCGGCGAGCGGTTCACGTGGACGTCAAACACATTTAGGAAAATGCTGACGCGGCTGCCGCCGTCGGCCGGGCGGACCTCCACGATCTTGCCGTCGGCGGGCGAAACCGCCACCGGACCCGCGGGGATGACCCGTTCCGGATCGCGGAAAAAGTAGAGACAGAACAGCGCCGCCGCCACCAGCGGCGCGCCGGCGAGCGGGTTGAGTATGACGCCGAGCAGCGCGCCGGCCGGGCCCAGGGCCAGGGCGTAGTAGATACCGTCTTTCACCATGGCGGCCCTCTGATATTATCACAGGGATTTTGGGGAGCCCGCCCATGTCGCATCGTTGCGGTGTCCTGGCGTCCGCGCTGCTGGCCGCCGGCTTTCTGTTGGCGCAGAACAAGCCGCCGGCGAACCTCACCGTCCAGGACATGCTGAAGCTGCCGCAGCCGCCGGCGGACCATCGCATTCCGTACGGGACCGACCCGCTCCAGTTTGGCGACTTGCGCCTGCCAAAAACCAAAGGCCCGCATCCGGTGGTGATCTTCATTCACGGCGGCTGCTGGCAGGCGCGGTTCGATCTGGCGCACACCGCCGGGGTCTGCGCGGCGCTCACCGCCGCGGGTGTCGCCACGTGGAGCCTCGAGTATCGGCGCGTCGGCAACCCCGGCGGCGGCTGGCCGGGGACTTTCGAGGATGTGGCGCGAGGCGCCGATCACCTGCGATCGATCGCGCGCCAGCACCGCCTGGACCTCCGTCGAGTGGTAGCAGCAGGACATTCGGCGGGCGGGCACTTGGCGTTGTGGCTGGCGGCGCGGCAGCGTCTGCCCAAGACCAGCCCGCTGTATGCCGCCAAGCCTCTGAAGCTCCGCGGCGTGGTGTCCCTGGCGGGCGTCGGGGATTTGCGCGCCTTCGACCAGCGTACGCCGCGCGTGTGCGGCGACGCCATCTCGCAACTGCTGGGCGGCTCGCCGTCGGAGGCGCCGCAGAACTATCGGCACGGCTCGCCCTTCGAGCTGCTGCCGCTGGGCGTGCCGCAGCGCCTCATCAACGGCGGCCGGGACCAGATCGTGCCCCTGGAAGTCGGCCGTCACTATGAAGAGGCAGCCAGGAGAAAACGGGACAAGGTGACGCTCACGGTCCTGGACGACGCCGGACACTTCGAGTTCGTCGCCGCGCAGTCGGCGGCCTACCCAGTCATCGAGAAGGCGGTGCTGGATCTGCTGAACGGGGAAAAGCGCTAGACGCTGTCCATGCGCCGCTGCATCTCCTCCGGCGTGACGTCTTCGATGTGCTGCCCCAGCAGCCACTCGTGACCGAAGGGGTCGCGTATCGTCCCTTGCCGCTCGCCGTGATCCTGATTCGCCGCTGGGCGCACCACGGTGGCCCCGGCCGCGACCGCTCGCTCGATCAGGGCGTCCACGTTGTCCACATGCAAGTGGATCGCGAAGCTCGTGCCGCCCAAGGCTTGAGGTCCCTGGATGCCAAGCTCCGGATATTCATCGGAGAGCATGAGCGTGGTGGGGCCGATCTTGATCTCGGCGTGTCCCACGCGGCCGCCCGGCTCGGTGAGGCGGAACAACTCCTGGGCGTCGAAGACTCGCTTGTAAAAGGCGATCGCCTCGGCGGCGCCGCGCAGGCGGAGATATGGATACGCCTCCAGGACCGTGATCGCCGGGCCTACCGTTGATTCGTTCATTGCGTAGTCTCCTGCCGGGCGCACGCCGTGCTGGTCGCAGATTTGCGAACAGCACCATCAGCCGGGGAGTGGCAACCTATCGCCGGCCTTCCGCTGCCAGTCGTCAATGCTCTTCCGCAGTCGGGTCTGCGTCGCGGCGTGCACTTTGCGTCCGTAGAGATTGTACATCTCCCCGGGATCCTTATTCCGGTCGAAGAGCATGGAGTGATCCGTGTCGTGGACGACCAGCTTCCAGCCGTCGGGGGAGACGACGGTGCGGGCGTTGGGGCCCTGGCCGTCGGCTTCCGCGGTCCACTGCAGAAAGACGGGATCCTCGCGGCGCGGCGTGCCGCTGAGTAGTGGTACGAGGTTCCGACCCGGCAGCCCCTCGCCCGGCTTCTTCCCCAGCAGGTCGAGCAGCGTCGGAACCACGTCGATGTGGCTGACCGGCTGGCGCACGTGTTGCGGTCTCTGCTGGAGGAACGGGACGCGCAGCAGAAACGGCACGCGGACGGCCTCCTCGTACATCACCTGCTTGGCGAGCAGGCTGTGCGATCCCATCATCTCGCCGTGGTCGGTCGAGAACAGGATGACGGTGTTCTCGGCCTGGCCGCTCGCCTCGAGCGACCACAGGATTCGGCCGACGGCCTGGTCGGCCAGCGAGCAGAGCCCGGCATAGTTGCGCGCCACGCGCTGCCAGCCGGCGCGCGAGCGGAAATCGTGCCCGCCGAATTCGCGGTCCTCCAGCGTCCTCTGTCGCCGGCGCTGGTACCAGGCGGGCTCGACACCGTCGGGAACGCCGGGATAGTTGGCGGGCAGCGGCGCCTCTTTCTCGCTGTGCAGATCGTTGAGCGCGCTCGAGAACGGCGTGTGCGGCTCGAGGAAGTTCACATAGAGCATCCACGGATCGTTGCGGTGCCTCAGAATGAACTTCGCCGCTTCGGTCGCCAGAAACGAAGGCTTGGAGTGCTCGACCGGGAGCGTCGTCGCGAACTGGCGGCTGAAGACGTTCCCCGCTCCAGGCTTGTAGCCGAGGCCGACCAGGTAGTGATGGTAGTGGCTGCGCGCCTCCCGATCGCGTCCCGGAGAGAAATGCTGCCGGTAGCCGTCCTCCATCGCCACCCGCTCCTGAAAACCCCGCTGAGGGAAGATCTCGTCGCCGAGGTGCCATTTGCCCATGTAGCCCGTGCGGTATGCGGAATCGTCGAGCCGCTCGGGCAACGTTTTGACGTGGGCGGGCAGGGGAATGTTGTTGCGGACGCAGCCGCTCGAGTGCGGCCACCAGCCCGTCAGCACCGCGGAGCGGTTCGGGGTGCAGACCGGCTGGGTCACGTAGCAGCGATCGAAGACGACGCTCTCGGCGGCCAGCCGATTCAGAACCGGAACACGATAAGTGTGGTTGCCGTAGGCGGCGAGGGTATCGGCCCGCTGCTGGTCGGTCCACAGAAACAGCAGGTTCGGCTTGTCGCCGGGCCGGCGCAAGTTTGCGGCGATCGCCGGAAACCCGGCCATCTGCGCCAGGGCCGCGCGGCGGGTGAGCATCGGCCCCCATGATAGCGCGTCGCCGGCGTGCTACAGTCTTGCCATGATCCGAAATCGCCGCAGCTTGTTCCTCTTGTGCCTGCTGGCTGCCGTCACGGCGGTCGCCCAGCAGCGGCCGCCTGCGTTCACGCCGCCCGAAGACATCGACTACCGTCGCGCCAACATCACGAGCGAAGGTACGCGGATGTCGGCCGAGCTGTACTCCTTGAAGTCGCTGGCCGGCAGGAAACTCCCGACCGTGATCATGTGCCACGGCTGGGGCGGAACGGCCGCCGGCCTGCGCACCGTGGCGCTCGATCTCGTCCGCGCCGGCTACCTGGTTGTCGCCTTTGATTACCGCGGCTGGGGCGAGAGCGACTCGCGCGTCTACCTGACGGGACGGCCGCCGGCGGAGCGCCCCGGCAACCGGTTTACAACGGAGGTGCAGGAGGTCCGCGAGGTCGTCGATCCGTTCGACCAGACGACCGACCTGCTCAACGTCATCCATTGGGTGCAGGGAGAGCCGCAGGCCGACCCGAGCCGCATCGGCTTGTGGGGATCGAGTTACTCGGGCGGACATGTGGTCTACGCGGCGGCGCGCGATCCGCGCGTGAAAGCGACCGTCAGCCAGGTGCCGGCGCTCGACTCGCGCGGGCGTGTTGCCGGCGACATCGACAAGAAGTTGGCCTATGAGGAAGGCACCAAGCGCGCCCGCGGCGAACTTACTTACCCGCCGCCGCGCGCCAAAGTCATCGGCAATCTCTCCGGTGGACCGGTCCGCGAAAAGCTGCTGCTATACGCTCCCGTCGAGGACGCCGACAAGGCCCCGCACTGCGCCATGTTGTTCATCACGGCTGAAAAGGAAGAACTGTTCGACAACGCCGATCACGCCGGCAAGGCCTACGCCCGGGCCAAGGGTCCGAAGAAACTCGTCGAGATCAAGGGCATCACCCACTACGGCGTCTACCGCGAGGCGCGCGTGGAAGCGACCAAGTTGGCGATCGAGTGGTTCGACCAGCATTTGAAGAAGTAGGCGGCGTCTGATAGGCTGGAGTTCATGAAGGCTCTCAAGACCGCCAGCCGCGCTCCAGTCGCCGGTCGAAAGCCTCGGCGTCCGGCCAGCCCTCGGAGGAGCGCCCGTGTGGGCCCTGAAAACACCTTGACTCCTGAGGAGGAAGTCATCGTCCGGAAAGGGGAGCTTCAACTGCACCGTGGAGAAAGCATCAGCCTGGACGAGCTCGAGCGTGACTTGGACCGTTACGCTCTCAAAGGGCGCCGAAAAACAGGTTAGATCCTTACCTGCCGATCGCCAGGATCAGATCCGTGGGTGCCTGCAAGAAATGCGCGAGGATCCCTTTCGCGGCGACGTCAAACCCCTCAAGGGCGACTCCTGGCAGGGGCGGTACCGCAAACGTGTTGGGCGCTATCGAATCATTCTCAGCCACGTACGGGTGAGGCAGGTGGCGCCTTGGCTTCGGCCGTCCGTGGTTCGACCAGCATTTGAAGAAGTAGGCGGCGCTTGATAGGCTGGAGGCATGAAGGTTCTCAAGACCGCCAGCCGCGCTCCAATCGCCGGTCGAAAGCCTCGCCGCCCGGCCCTCGGAGGAGCAACCGCGTGGCCCTGGAAGACACCTTGACTCCAGAGGAGCAGAAAGTCGTTGCCAGGGGATTCCGTCAGATCAAGAGGGGTCAGTACGTGAGTTGGGACCAACTCAACCTCGGCGCCTCCCGCGGGACCGCCAGGAGCAGCTAGGCCGGGTGATCGACCAAATGGCCGAGAATCCTTTCGCGGGCGACGTCCGGCCGCTCCGAGGCGGTAAGTTTGGCGGCGCGATGCGCCGCCGCGTGGGCGTTACCGGATCATCTTCGCGGTGAACGCTGCCAGTCGTGTTGTCGATGTGGCGGCGCTTGTCCCTAGAAGCGAAAGCACATATCGCTAGGCCAGTTAGTCTCCGTCGACGACGACCTCGATTTTCTGCTGCTGCGCCCGCCGCGAGGCCAGGCGGTGCCTGGCCACCTCGATGATGGCCGGCAGAACCGACAAAAAAATGATCAGCAGGAGCACCTTCTCGAAGTTGTTCTTCACCAGCGGCACGCCGCCGAGCACGTAGCCCAGCGTGGTGAGGCCGAACACCCAGCCGATGCCGCCGAAGACGTTGAAGGCGATGAAGCGTTTGTACTCCATCTTGCCCACGCCGGCCACGAACGGCGCGAAGGTCCGGATGATCGGCACGAAGCGGGCGTAGATAATGGTCTTGCCGCCGTGCTTCTCGTAGAACTTCTGGGTAGTGATCAGATGCTTTTGGTGGAAGAAGCGGGAGTCCTGGCGGGTGAAGATTCTCGGTCCGGTCTTGAGGCCGAGCGCGAACCCGCAGCTGTCGCCCAGAATCGCCGCCGACATCAGGATCACGTTGACCCAGAAGATATCCAGTTTGCCGGCGCCCGCAAAGACGCCGATGGCGAACATCAGCGAATCCCCGGGCAGGAAAAACCCCACCAGCAGCCCGGTTTCGGCGAACACGATGGCGAACAGGATCAGGTAGGCGGGCCAGCCTTCGACGTAGCTCAGCAGCCGCCACGGATCGAGCAGCGTCTTGACAAGCTGGAGTAAGGACTCCATTTTTTCAGTGTAACATTGAGAGCGACGCAGCTCGATGACACCGGCGATCCGCGGGCTTTACCCGATCATCGACACGGCGGCGTGCGCACGCGCCTCGGTCGATCCGCTGGCGCTGGCCGCCGCGATCGCCGCGGCGCGGCTGCCGGTGGCGCAGTTCCGCCACAAGGGACCCTACACGCGCGAGGTATTGGAGCAGGCCGAACAGATCGGGCGCATCCTCGGAGCCGCCGGCACGCGCTACGTCGTCAACGACCGCGCCGACGTCGCGTTGCTGCTGGGCGCCGCCGGCGTTCACCTCGGCCAGCAGGACCTGGCGCCGGCGGCCGCGCGCGCCATGGTAGGATCGTCGGTCTGGATCGGCTACTCGACGCACAATCGCGAGCAGTTGGAAGCGGCGGCGGCCGAACCGGTCGACTACCTCGCTATCGGACCGATCTTCGCCACCGGCTCGAAAGGGCAGCCGGATCCGGTCGTGGGGCTGGAGGAGCTGGCGCGGCTGCGGCCGGCATCCGCAAAGCCGCTGGTGGCGATCGGGGGGATCACGCGGGCGAACGCGGCCGCCGTGCTGGCGGCTGGCGCCGACGCGGTCGCCGTGATCTCGGACTTGCTGAGCGGGGATCCGGGCGCGAGGCTGGAGGAATGGCGGCGTCTGTTGGCTTACTGAGCGGTGTACTATTGGTGGAGGCATGGAATCCGGCACGGAGGAGCCTGAATGGCCGACCTACTGATCCAGAAGCCGTTGCAGCAGCTGATGAACGAAGCATCCGAGGAGGGAACCCACACGCTCAAGCGCGTGCTGGGGCCCTGGTCGCTGACGGCGCTGGGGATCGGGGCGGTCATCGGCGCCGGGATCTTCGTGCTGACCGGGCAGGCCGCGCATGACCACGCCGGGCCGGCCGTGCCGCTGTCGTTCGTCGCCGCCGGCATCGCCTGCGCCTTCGCCGGGCTGTGCTACGCCGAGTTCGCCTCGCTGATCCCCATTGCTGGTAGTGCCTATACTTATGGCTACGCCACGCTCGGCGAGCTGTTCGCCTGGATCATCGGCTGGGACCTGATCCTGGAGTACGCCCTGGGGGCCTCCACCGTCTCGGTCGGCTGGACCGGCTACTTCGTCTCGCTGCTGAACCACATCGGCATTCAGATACCGGCGACGCTCTCCACCGCCATGTACGTGGTGAACGCCCAGGGGCAGTGGGTGAACACCGGCTCCTTCAACCTCGTCGCCTTCTTCATTCTGGTGACGATCTCCACGATTTTGGCGGTCGGCATCCAGGAGTCGGCGACCGTCAACACGGTCATCGTGGTGCTGAAACTGGCCATTGTGCTGTTCTTCATCGTCGGCTGCGTCTGGTACGTGAAGCCGGAGAACTGGCAGCCGTTCATCCCGCCCCAGGAAGAGTTCGGCAAGTTCGGCTGGACCGGCATTCTCCGCGGCGGAGCGCTGGTGTTTTTCGCTTACATCGGCTTCGACGCCGTCTCGACGGCCGCGCAGGAGGCCCGCAATCCGAAGCGCGACTTGCCGATCGGGATCCTCGCTTCGCTGACCATCTGCACCATCCTCTACATACTCGTATCGAGTATCCTGACCGGGTTGGTGCCCTACAAGGAGCTGGGCGTGCCGCATCCGGTGGCGCTGGGGATCCAGGCGACGCCGCTGCGGTCGTTGAGCTGGATCGTCGAGCTGGGCGCCGTGCTGGGGCTGGGCTCGGTGATGCTGGTGATGCTGCTCGGCCAGTCGCGGGTTTTCTACTCGATGTCGCGGGACGGCCTGCTGCCGGCGGTGTTTTCGCGAGTTCACCCGCGGTTCCGGACGCCGTTCACGACGACCATCCTCACCGGCGCGGTGGTGGCGCTGCCGGCGGCGCTGTTCCCGATCGGCGTGCTCGGCAACATGGTGAACATCGGCACGCTGCTGGCGTTTGTGATCGTCTCGGCGAGCGTGATCGTGCTGCGCATACGGCGGCCCGATCTGCCGCGGCCGTTCAAGACGCCGGGGTATCCGGTGGTGCCGGCGCTGGGCGTGCTGACCTCGCTCGGCCTGATGGCCTTCCTGCCGCTCGACACCTGGTTGCGGCTGGGGATCTGGCTGGTGCTGGGCCTGGTGATCTACGCATCATACGGAATAAGACATAGCAAGGTTCGGGCGGCCGGAGCGCGTTAGGCCGCCCTCCGCGATGTGGCAGCGGTTTCAAGAGTTGCTTTCCCCTCTCGGACGGCTGGGAAAAGTTTTTCTGGTTCTCCTGGCCCTCCATGCGCTGGCCTGGCTCGCGCAGATCGCCGCCGGCTGGACGCTGCCCGGCTGGGGCCTGCTGAAACTTTCCCTCTACATCTTCGGGTTCCTTCTTCTGAGCAAGCTGCTGCGCATGGGCATGAGCAAGATGCTGTGGCGCGTGCGCAACCGCATGGTCATGCTATTCCTCTTTATCGGGTTGGTGCCGCTGGTGCTGGTTGCCATGCTGATCGGGCTGGCGGTGTACATGCTGACCGGGCAAGCCGCCGTTTACATGGCGGACTCGGAGCTCCAGCGCCGCGCGGCCCGCCTGGAGGACGCCGCCGAAGCCGTCCGGGAAAGCGTGCTCGCGGCTCCCGGCGCTGCGGAGCCGGCGGCGGAGGCGGCCGTGCGGCGCGCCGCCGAAGGCCGCGCCGGATTGCTGGCCTGGATTCGCGCCGGCGAGCGCGCCACGGTGTTCCCGCGTGGCGCGGAGCTGGGCGAGCCGCAGCCGGCGCTCCGCGGGTTTCGCGGAATTGTACGGCGCGGCGTGGGGCTCTACCAGTTGGCTCAGGCAGGCCCCCCCCCCGTAGAGGTGGCGCTGCTCGTACCGCTGAGCGAGACTTACTTGGCGGGCCTCGCGCCGGGGCTGGGCCGCGTTTCGGTCGTTTCCTTGCACCCGCTCGCGGCCGGCCAGGCGAACGTCGGCTTCACTCTGTCGCTCGGAGACAGCCGCTTCGCTCTCGACGAGACGGTCCGATCCGCCCCCGCCGAGGCGCCGGCCCAACTGCCTCCCGCGCGGAACTTTCTGGATCGCCCCGTCACCTGGTTTACGCTGCCCTTCCCGCCGCAGCGATGGCGGGAGAGCGATCTCGAGGAGCCGGCCATCCTGATGATTCAAACCCGGCCATCGGCTGTTTATCGTCTTCTCTTCGGCCAGCGCTTTGAAGTCGCGCGTGGCCTCACCATCGCCTTCCTGATCGTCGCCACGCTCTTGCTCATCGTCGAGCTGCTGTCGCTGGTGATCGGCGTCTCCATCACCCGCACGCTGACCAGCAGCGTCCGCCAGCTTTACGACGGCACGCAGAAGGTCGACCGCGGCGATTTCTCGAGCCGCATCCAGGTGCGCGGCCAGGACCAGCTGGCGGAGCTCTCCCAATCCTTCAATCACATGACCGCCTCGATCGAGCGTCTGATCGAGGAGTCCAAGGAGCGGGAGCGGCTGGCCTCGGAGTTGGCCATCGCCCGCGAGGTGCAGGAGCAGTTGTTCCCCAAGGCGCCGCCGGCGATGAAGAATCTCGAGATCCTCGGCCTCTGCCACGCCGCCCGCATGGTCTCGGGCGACTACTACGACTTCGTCAAGATGGCCGACGACCGCGTGGCGCTGGCCATCGGGGACGTGGCCGGCAAGGGAATCTCCGGGGCGCTGCTGATGGCCTCGATCCAGTCGATGCTGCGGACGCAGCTCTCGGCGGGTGGCGGCGGCGCCAATGGCGTCTGGCGCTATCCCACGGCCAAGCTGGTCTCGCAGCTCAACCAGCAGCTCTACGAAAACACCTCGCCGGAAAAGTACGCCACTTTCTTTTTCGGCGCCTTCGACGACCGCCACGGGCTGCTGACTTACACCAACGCCGGACACTTGCCGCCGATCCGGATCCGCAACGGCGAGCCGCGGCGGCTCGACGTCAACGGAATGGTGGTCGGGGCGTTTCCTTTCGCCCGCTACGAGCAAAGCGAGATCGACCTGGAGCCCGGCGACCTGCTGGTCGGCTTCACCGACGGCGTCACCGAGCCCGAAAACGATTTCGCCGAAGAGTTCGGCGAGGACCGGCTGGTCGAGCTGCTGGTGCGACACTGGCAGCGTCCCCTTCGGGAGATCAGCGACGCCGTCGTCGCCGCTGTCAACCAATGGACTGGCCGGCCCGAGCTGCAGGATGATATGACGCTGCTGCTGGCGCGGCGCCGCTGAGTGCGAAGGAGTCAAGTTCTGGTCTTGCCGCAGAGGCGCAGAGTACGCAGAGAAAAGTCTTGCTGGGTTTTACTCTGCGGCCTCTGCTTCTCTGCGGTGAAAGCGCCTTGTCGGCCGGAGGCGCGGCCTCGCTAGGAGCGTTTTGCGAAGACTCTGGTTGCTGCTGGCCCTGGTGGCGGCGGTGCTGGCCGTCGGCACGGCCGGTTTCGTCTCCATCGAGGGGTGGCCGTGGTTCGACGCCTTCTACATGTCGTTGATCACGCTCACCACGGTGGGCTACGGCGAGATCCGGCCGCTGTCCCAGGCGGGCCGAATATTCAATTCCCTTCTCATCCTCATTGGTGTTACAACGGTGTTCTTCGCCATCGGGGTAATCGCCCAGTACGCCGTGGAGGCGGAGTTGGGCGCTTACTTCGGACGGCGGCGGAAGCGTCGATTGCTCGAGAAACTGGCGGCTCACTACATCGTTTGTGGCGCTGGCCGCGTCGGCCGCAGCGTCATCCGGGAGCTGGCGCGCAACCGCGCCCCGTTTGTCGCCGTGGACAGCGACTCGAACAGCATCGAGTGGGCCTTGCGGCAGAGCTACACGGCGGTGCTGGCCGACGCCACGCAGGACGAAACGCTGCGCGAGGTCGGCATCGACCGCGCGCGCGGGCTGGTGGCCGCCCTGCCCACCGACGCCCAGAACGTATACGTGATACTCACGGCGCGGGGCATGAGCAAGAGCCTCCAGATCGTGGCCCGCGCCACCGACGAGCAGGCCGCCGCCAAGCTCAAGAGCGCCGGCGCGGACGTCGTCCTCAGCCCCTATTCCTACACCGGCCATCGGCTGGCCCAGGCGATGCTGCGGCCGCACGTCGTCAGCTTCCTCGATATGGCCTCGGCCTTCGAAGGCGCCAACCTGGACCTCGAAATCGAGCAGATCCCGGTCGCCGCCTCTTCCCCCTGCGCCTCCAGCACCCTGGAGCAGGCGCGGCTGCCGCAGCAGTTCGGCATCATCGTCCTGGCCGTGGTGAAGCCGGGCGGACGCATTCAATTCAACCCCTCGGCGCAGACCATCATGCAGGCCGGCGACGTGCTGATCGCCATCGGGGAAAGCGCCAAGCTGCGCCAGCTCGAAGCGCAGCTCGGCGCCGTCAAGCGGTGAAAATCCTGACCGCGGCGCAGATGCGGGAGGTCGACCGGCGGACGACCGCCGAGCGCGGCGTCCCTTCGCTCGAGCTGATGGAGAACGCCGGCTGCCGCGTGTTCGAGTTCTTGGTCGAGAGGTTTTCGCCGCTGGCCGGTCACCGCGTCGCGGTGCTCTGCGGCAAGGGCAACAACGGGGGCGATGGTCTGGTGGTGGCGCGGCAACTGCTTACGCCGGGCCGTCCGGAGCGGCTGACGGTCGTGCTGGTAGGCGATCCGGCGGCGCTGCAGGGCGACGCCGCCGCGAACTACCGAATGTTCATCGGCGCCGGCGGCGAGGCGCGCGTCGTCGAATCGGACGACGACTGGACCGCGGCGCGAGAGGCGATCCAGGAATCCACGCTGATCGTCGACGCGCTGCTCGGCACCGGGTTGCACGGCTCCGCCGAGGGGCTCTACCGGCGCGTCATCCAGGACGTGAACGCGGTTGCGGCCGGGAATTGGGTGCACATTTGCACCCAATTCACGCGCGCCACGCCCCGCCCCCAAATAGTGGCTGTCGATATTCCCTCCGGCCTCGCCTCCGACAGCGGCGAGAGCCTTGGCGAGTCCATTCGCGCCGACTTCACGGTGACGTTCACGGCGCCCAAGGTCGGGCTGATCTTTCCGCCGAACTGCCACGCCGCCGGCGAGCTTCGCGTAGTTCCGATCGGCAGCCCGCCGGACCTCTTCGAGAACGATCCGTCGATCTTCCTCTCGACGATCGACGCCGCGGGCGTCGCGCCGCTGTTCACGCCGCGCGCTCCGGACGCGCACAAGGGCAGCTTCGGCCACGTGCTGATCGTCGCCGGCTCGACGCCCAAGCCGGGCGCCGCGATCCTCGCCGGAACCGCGGCCCTCCGCGCCGGGGCCGGCATGGTCACCGTGGCGACGACGGCCCGCGCCGCGCCGGTGATCGTCGCGCATACGCCCGAGCTGATGACCGAGCCACTCCCGGAAACAGAGCACGGAACCATCGCGCTGGCGGCTTTCGACTACCAGCGCTTTGACCAGATTGTGATCCGCAAGGATGTCGTCGTCATCGGCCCGGGCTTGGGGACCAACGACGAGACGCGCGCCTTCACACGCCAGGCGGTCCAGATGTGCCCGCAGCGCCTGGTGCTCGACGCCGACGCTCTGGTTCCGGAAAACGTCCGCGCCGGCGCCGTGCTGACCCCGCACCCCGGCGAGATGGCGCGCCTGTGCGGCTCGACCACGGCCGCGGTGCAGGCGCGCCGCGTCGAAGTCGCGCGGCGGTTTGCGCAGCAGCGCGGCGTCTACCTCGTGCTAAAGGGGTATCGCACGCTGCTCGCCGCGCCCGACGGCCGCGTTCTGGTGAATCTCACCGGCACGCCGGCGATGGCCTCCGCCGGCTCCGGCGACGTGCTGACCGGCATCATCGCGGGCTTCCTGGCCGAGTTCCCGCGGGCGCCGGTCGAGCAGGCGGTGGCCGCCGCCGTGTTCCTGCATGGCCGCGCGGGCGAGATCGCCGCCCGCGACTGCGGCGAGCAATCCACCATCGCCAGCGACCTGATTCATCGCCTGCCGGCCGCGATCGCCTCCCTGCGGGATGCCTGACGAAGTCTTCCACACGCGATCCGAAGACGAGACCGTCGCGCTCGGACGG
>Ga0247727_10006942_pt1 | contig 21923 bp, 29 predicted proteins | sample WisWelCaveWW1625_FD_202498 | JGI IMG/M metagenome (GOLD analysis project Ga0247727, IMG submission 202498) | Biofilm microbial communities from Wishing Well Cave, Virginia, United States - WW16-25 | ecosystem: Environmental > Aquatic > Deep subsurface > Groundwater > Cave microbial mat | place...
GGCGCAGTGACATTCGAAGCCGCGTTCGACGAGGGCCGTGCTTAGCCAGAGGTTACCGGAAGGAATGTCGAGGAGGCGGCCCGGTGGCAATGCAAGAAAGTAGTTGGCGACTATTTCGCGCTCTTCAGGCTGCGACACGCGCGCTCCCCAGTAGCTCGGCATACGCGGCTTCCATACGCTCGGCCATGCGGCCAGCGGAAAATTCAAGTTCGACGAGGGCGCGGCCGGCGCGCGCGCGCGTGTCGGCCTCGTCGGAATGACGCAGTACGCGGACAATCGCCTCAGCCAATGCCTGTGCATCGTTGGGCGGGACGAGCAGCCCGGTCTCCTCGTTGCGGACAACCTCGCTTGTGGCGCCGACGTCGGTGGCGACGACCGGTCGCTGCATCGCGAGCGCTTGCGTCATTGACTGCGGCACGCCTTCGTCGCGGGTCGACGGGAGCACAACGCAATCGAGCGCTGCGAGCACATTCGGAATGTCGTCGCGATAGCCGCAGAACTGGAGGTGGTCTTTCACGCCAAGCTCGCTTGCTCGCGCATTCCATTGAGCCGGCAGCGAACTCTCCGGTGGCGCCTCGCCGAAGAATAGAAAGCGCGCACTCGGGATCTCAGTCACGATGCGCGGCACTGCCTCGATCAGGACGGCATGTCCCTTCATTGCGCGTAGCATCGCGACCACGCCAATTAGTTGTGATTCCGCGGGCAGACCATAGTCGGCGCACAACGTCGAGGGATTGACCGTCGCTGGATCAAATGCGCTCAAGTCCACGCCGGTCGGCACGGAAAAGATGCGCTCCGGGGCGAATCCGTTCTCGCGCACGAGCTGTTCTCGTAGCGCTTCGCCCGTGGTTACGATGCGGTGCGTCAGCTTGGAGTAGAGCAGGCGGTTGCGCGCGTTCGGTTTGACCGGAATCGACAGATGCCGCGTGCGAACGACTTTCGCGCGCGTGCCGAGCGCAGCGAGCCCGGCCACCCACGCATCTTTGCTACTGTGCGTGTTCACGATTTCGGCGCACTCCTGCGCGATGAGTCGCCGCACTCGCCGCACGGCGGCGAAGTCGAACGCGCGACGATAGCGCAACTCATGAACGGCAAACCCGCGCTTGCGTGCTTCGAGAGCGAGGGGAGTGTTCAGTTCGCAGGCGAGCAGCAGACAATGACCGCGCGCGCGCATCGCTTCGCATTCAAGCAGCACTCTTCGCTCCTGTCCCGCCCAACCGCCGCTGCATTCGGTGTGCAAGATGCGAAAGGTCATTTTTGATTCTTGACTTTTAATTTTTGATTGTTCTGAGCGGCGGTCTTGCGCGACGCCACAACGATGGAGATAAGCTCGTTAGCCTCTCCAAATCGGTCGCACACTGATGGGCGGCAAGATATCGCCCTCCTCAATGAGCTCCAGCCAGAATGCGCTTTCATCTGCCTCCTCTTCGACGATTCCCAACTTGGAGATGACCTCAGCGCTTGAACGTGCGCGGCACGCGGCGCGATAATTCGCGCCGACACTGGTCGCCGAACGAATGAGCTGTTGGCCAAGCGGCCTCGCAACGTCCGTTCGCGGCAAAGTGGCCACCAACTTCATTATCGCCAATCCAAATTGCTTAGTACGTAGTTTCATCTCACTCTCAGTCATGACTCACCTCTCCAAATCGCAAATCAAAAATCACTTCACGACTTCCATCTCAAGATACACCACCGTCGCGGGCAGGATGAAGGCCAGCTTGCTCTCCCACAGTCTTCGGAAGCGGTTGGCGAAGAACTGCACGCCGAGGATTTTCATCATCGTATTGCCGAAGTAGATCATCTTCTTCAGCATCTTCAGCTTGGCGGTGTAGTGCTCATTCGCGGGATGGAAGTAGTCGAACGATCCCGACGAAAACCAGTGGCAGTGCTGCGGATGACGGTATGCCTCGTGCCAGGAGAAGTGCGGGTACTCCAGCACGATGCGGCCGCCGGCCTTGACGATGCGATGGAACTCGTTGATGGTCGCGATGGTGTCCGGCAAGTGCTCAATGCAGTGGCGGCAAACGAGCAAGTCGAACGCACTGTCTTCGAATGGATACGGGAAGATCAGCAGGTTGTGCTGCACGTCCGCATAGCTGTTGCCGCGAATGTCGATGCCGATCGAGCCGGGAAACTTTTTGCGTCCGCAGCCGACATCGCCGATGTTCTTGCCGGCATATTCACGAGCAAGGCGTTCGTAGTCGTTGACGGCACTGAAGAATCGCAGGTCAGTCTCCTTGGGCCAGCGCGTGCGAGCGCGATAGCGCGTCGTGAAGAAGGTCTGCCATCAATTCGTGGCCGCGTTCGTTGTAGTGATTATCGCTCTCCCACCAGAGCATCTCTCTGTTTGCGATGCGGTAGTGGCGACGTAACGCCGCCAGTGCGTCGATGAACGGCACGCCGGCGCGGTCGCACACTTGCTTGAGTCGCGTGTGGACCAGAAACGGATCCTCGCCATCGCGCTGGCGGTCGCCGCCGACCAGTTCCAGCAGGTGATCGTCGTACTCGAACGGCATGACACTGGGCACGACGTAAAGTTGGACGCCGCGTGCGCGGCACTCGTCCGCCAGCTTGCGAATGAGCGCCGCTTGCATGCGCCACTGCGCCGACTCGAGGTCGAAGTCGCGCAGCATCTTGCACAGCTCCTGGTAGCGCGCGCGGGACTCCGGGGTCGATAGCCGCGGCGGCTGACGGTCGCGGAAGCCCTTGAGTCGCCAGAGCCGGCGCACGTACAGGTACTTCAAGGCGTGCTTTCGCTTCAACCAGTCATAGTCCGGCAGCTTCAGCTCGCCGAGGCGATCGCCGTTCAGCGCATACGTGCACTTGATCTTGGTTTTCAGGTTGTCGAGCAGGTCGTTGTGACAGAAATCGTAGATGACAATGTCCGGTTCGAGGGCAAAACCCTTGCGGCTCAACCACACTTGCGCCTGATCCGCGCCGTAGCCGCGCACGCCGCCGTTGATCGTCTCCCACTGCTCGCGGCCGGCTGCGTTGAGCCGGTCGCCGAGGCGATAGATGAAGGTCTTCTCTTCCGGCACCTCGAACGCCGCGGTGAATGAATCGCCGATGAACAGCACGCGCTTCTCGCCCTTTGGTTTCGGCTTAGCGAGCGGACGCCCGCGCCGCATGCCGTGTTCGTCGAACTTGATCGGCACCAGTCTGCCCTCGACGAAATAACGGCCGTCCCAATTCGCTTGATGCCGCCAGCCGAGATACGGATCGGGCTCGGTGAAAGCGCCTTCTGTCTGGAGCGGCTTGCAAAAGAACACTCGCAGGATGACCTCGGCGCACAAGAGGCCCAAGATGAGTCCCCCGAGCAGCAAGGCAGCGCGAGACAACACCAGACGCAGCAGCTTCATGACACCGCCTTGCGTGCGAGCGCCATGTAACCGTGCGGCGAGCGCGGGTTGTTGCCGAGCGCCCGCGCCAGCGGTGCCAGTGCGCGATTCAGGTACCGCAAGCCCGACGCGTGACCGGTGAAGTAGTCCCATAGCACCGTGAGCCGATTACCCAGCGGCCAAACTTCCACCTCGGCGAACGGCGCCAGCACATGGCGCAACGCGTATTCGGTGAAGCGCCAGAAATCCCACGGGTCGGCGTGGATGACGTACACGAAGGGAACCGACACAACGAGCCAACCGCCCGGCTTGAGCACGCGATGAATTTCTTGCACGACGCGCTCGGGTGTGTGGCAGTGCTCGAGCACCTGGGTGGCGATGACGGCGTCATACGCTGCTTCGCGAAGCGGCAGCCGATGCGCGTCGCCAACGAGGTCGGGTCCGGTGGTCGGCAGAAGGTCGAGCGCCTCAAACCGCTCGCACGTGAGCCATTGCCGATACGGCGCGCGCTTACTGCCGAGGTCGAGCACGCGTGGCGCGCGCAGCGTCGGCAACACCTGAGCGAGCTTTTCATCGAGGGCCATCCGCGAAAACGTGCGCCCTTTGCGCAACAACCGGAACCTCACGGGGACAACTCGTGCTGCCAGTTGGGCTGCAGTTCGACGAGCCAGACGAAGGTGTGCGCCAGCAGTGTCTCCAGCCGTGGCGATACGCGGCGCTGGAAGTTCGGTTTTCGTCGCAGCAGCTTGCGCGTCTGGTTGACGAGATGGTCCATGTTGAACGAGTTGCGCTGGACGACGGCAAACCCGGCCTCGCGGAGCTTGCGTTCCAGCAGCTTTTTCGTGAAAAAGCGAAAGTGATAGCCTTCGCCCTTTGGCGGCTTGCCAATTAGCGTGCCGAAGCGGCAACTGTAGTAACCGATGTTCGGCGTGCTGATTAGCAAGCGTCCGCCGGGTCGCAGCATCCGTGCCGCCTCGCCAAGCAGTAGCTCCGCGTTGACGACGTGCTCGATCACCTCGGTCATGGTTACGAAATCGAAAGTTGCATTCGCGAACGGCAGCGGCTGATTGAGATCGGCGACCTCGGCGACGAAGCCGAGCTTGCGCACGTTGTCGACATTGCCGGGCGACACATCCACCGCGGTCACGTCCCAGCCGAGGTCGCGGGCAGAGACGCTGAGTTCGCCGGCGCCGCAACCGAGGTCGACCAGACGGTTGCGTTCGCCGGACGGCGCAGGCAGCAGCGGCCGCGCGAACTTGTAGAAGAACCGGTCTTCGGTAAAGTCGCGCGCGGTCGCCGCCTGCGTTTCGGAGAAGAGAACTTCACTCATCGCGTGTCAACACCGCTGCGTATTGATCTTGAAACGGTCGCAGCCGTCGTTTCCAGGGCAACTTGCGCCCGCCGAAGTCTGCGGGCACCACGCGGCATCGCAGGCCGGCCCGGCGACATGCTCGCCGGAACCCCCCGGGGGTGTAATAGTGCATTTCGCTCAACCGCTGTCCGCACTCGGCGGTGAGGCCGTCGTGGGCGCGGGGCGCGCGGCCATGACGTTCGATCCACCACTCGGCCGCCGGCCGCGGCATCCAGTTGACGAAGCTTAAGCGGAAGTGCGGATCGCGCAGCGCAAGACGGTGATGGAAGTTGACGACGCACACACCGGTCGGCGCCAGCACTCGTCGCAATTCGCGCAACGCGGCGTCGGGATCAGCGACGTGCTCAATGACGTCGTAGCAACCGATGACCGTAAAGCCGGCGTCGGGGAAGGGTAGTTGTTCGGCGCTGCCCACGATGGGCGCGATTACCAGGCCATAACGCAGCGCGCGCAGCCGGGTCATTTCGCAGCATTCGCGGCTCAGGTCGCAGGGCGTCACCTGATATGACTTCAGCGCCAACGCCACCGACAGTCCCCCCGCACCGCAGCCGACTTCGAGCACGTGTTTGCCTTCCAGCCCGCCCGCCGCCAACTCCAGCAACTCGACCTTGTGGCGCTGGTGGCGTTCGTTGAAGACCATGTTTTCGCGGTAGACCTCGAAGTCTTTGCGCCAGGTGCCGTAGCGCACCCACGCACTCACGAGTTCTCGCAGCCGCGCTTCGGTCTGTTCGGTAGCCAGCATTGCCATCATGCGGCTGCGCTCATCCGACGGAAGACCTCCCGATCACTCAGGTTGGCGGCGCGCGCAGCGCGGCTCTTCCGCAGCGCCTCGCGCTTTCCGTGCGCCGTGTGCCACGCGGCGTAGAACTCGCGATCGTAAATCCATGCGGTGAGCAACCGTACGAGCAACGACAACCGATGCTGCGCGCGGAGCGCCGGGTCGTCGAGGTTCTTCCAGGTGTGCAGCAACTGGTGGGCGCGATAGATGCGCTCGCGCTCGGCCTCGTTCACCGCGCGGAAGATGGTGCTGCATTCATGATGATGCACTACCTGCGCGCGCGGTTCGTAAGTCACCTTCCAGCCGCGCTTCCACGCGCGATAGAACAGGTCTTCGTCTTCGGAGAAGAACGGCGTGAACAACTGATCGAAGCCACCGAGCGCCTCGAACTTCTCCCGGTCATAGAGCGACCACGCATCGCCCGCATGATAGTAGCGACGCGTTGCCGCCTGCTCCGGCGCCGGTTCGCCACCCGGAGGCGCCACGCGTTTGAAGCGCCCACGCTTCATGACGACCACGCGCCGAAGACTCTGCGGTCGGCCGTCTTCGTGGCGCAGCTGCGCACTGGCCGCAAACACCTCGGGATCCTCGAAGTGCGGTGTTAGGAACGTCAGCCAGTCGGGCTTTGGAACCATATCGTTGCTGAGCAGCGCCACGAATCGATGGCGCGCTGCCGCGAAGCCCGCATTCGCCGCAGTGGGAAAGCCGCGATTCGGTTTGAGGTCGACCAGGCGGACTTGTGGAAACAGTGTTTGCACAAAGCCGCAACTCTCATCGCTGCTGCCATCGTCGACCAGAATGATCTCATCGGTGTGTGGGCACTGCGCCGCGGCCTCCACAATGCGCGGCAGAAAGCGCGGCAGGTTGCCGTTGGCGACGCCGTTGTAGTTGGTGATGACCAGCGAGCAAGGCGTCACGGATCAGACCAACGTCGAATGGACGAGTGGACGAATGGTGCAACGGCGGCCGCATATCCGTTCTTCCATTCGTCCGCTCTTCCATTCTTCCGTTCGCCCTTTCATTCGTACCCGAACCGCTCCAGGAATGGCCTGGCGCGCACGCGAATCTCCGCGCGCTCTTCATCGCTCAATTCGGCCGCGGTGGCACGGTTGGCATTCGTGGTCGGCGTGCGCACCGTCCCCCACGGAACCACTTCGGTCAGCGCCTCGCCGTTCCACGATGGCGCGATGAGCGTATCAGTGATTCGCGCGCCCAGCGACTCGCACACCGGTCCGAGCGCGGCCTTCGGGTCGGCGACGAGGTCTTCGAAGCGAACGATGTGCACGCGGTCCGGGTGCAGCGCCTGGAACATCAACGCGTGGTACTGATGGACGCACCAGCCGGTGAGATAGTGCGCAAGACCGAGCGGAACCGCGCGCTTCTTCGTATCGACGTAAGCCGACCATGGATTGCGCACGATGTTGAGCACATGCGCACCGGGCAGGTCCGTGAGTATCTTGTCGGCATCCACGCCGATGATGGGGCTGTAACCGACGTGGATGCGCTCTTCGCCCGAGCGGCGCAGGTTCTTCCAGACGTCGAAGGTCGCACGAAAGAACGCCTGCACGTTGTGGCCGCGCGACCGACCGAGCTCGCGCACGATTTCGACGTAGCGCGCCTTGCGCTCCTGGTCGTCGAGGTCGAACTCCGCGTGCCGGAACTTGCTCACCTGCGGCGTCTTGCTGCGCACCTTGCCCTCTTCGTCGATGATGAGCTCGTAGTCCTGCTCCGGCGTGGCGTCGAGCGGAAACACCGGCCAGCGGTACTTCACCGGATACAACGACGAGAGATGGTCGTTGACGAACTTCGTCCCCGGCTGCGATTCGAACGGGTAGACGAACATCTGCGGATGGCCGTCCAGCATCCGATGCGTCGTGTTGCCGCCGTTCTCGTACATGGCAGAGATCATCAACAATTGAAACGACTCGCTCAAGAATCCTCCTTAGTTGATCTGAAACGAATAGAACAAACTCTGCTCCATGGTCGGGCTCGGGCCATCGAGTGATTGAACAAAGCCGGTGGCAAAACCCGTTGGCACCGGCTCGACGGCGAAGATCTGATTACCATTCGGCCAGATCAGGCTGCCCAGGATCCGACCGGTGGTCGCCTCGAGCGCATGCACTCCGCACACGCAATTCGCGGGCCGAAGCCCGGGCGCGTAGTGCTCGAAACGCTTAAGAATGCGCGAGGTGCCGACGAACGCGACGTCGCCGGCGAAGCCCAGGCCTCGCGTCCAGCCTGGTAGCTTTGCGCGCGCGAGGAACTTCCCGCTCTCGACCGAGCCGACCTCGCCATAGCCGCTGTTGTCGAGCCACACGACGCCTCGATGCAACCGCGCCGAGTGCGGGCGCGTCAGTCCGCGTGTGACGACCTCGCGTGTGCAACCGCTGAACAACACGCCGCGCCGGTCGACGTCGAACTTCACCTCACCGGGATGCGGCGCGCGCAGCGAGTCGGTCGAGGCAGTGAAGAACGAATCCCCCAGCGTGCGCCCCGCCGCAATCGAGTTGAGTTGAAGGTAGTTGCGGTCGGTGCGCGGCGCGCCGTTGCGCTCCACGCATTTCGGCCACCAGCGCATGCGGTAGCCGGTCGGCTCGGCGATTTCGCTCACTGCGTTCAGTCCCACGGTGTTGGCGAAGAGTCGGCCGCCGATGATCGCGAGGTCGTGCACGTAGGCGCAGCCCGGCAGCATGCGCGCGCGCGTCGGCACCAGCGGATGACCAGACGGACGCGCGCGCCGGCTTTCACGTCGCGTGATTTGTCCCTGCATCGGTTGAAAGTCGAACACCTGATTGGGATTGCGCGTGCTCGCCACGTGCAGCACGCCGCGCCGCGCATCGAACGCCACGCCCGACGGATGCGGCAGCCGTTGGAACGTCTGCTCGCCGCCGCGCGCAGTGGGACGAAGTGCGACGACGAGGTGCTCGTACTCACGCGTGACGATCAGCGTCACGCCGCACCGCCGCAGCGTCGGCCAGAAGTCGCCGGTTGTTTCGAACGCCAACAGTGACGCGTCGAATTCGCTGGCGCCCTGCCACTGAGCCGCGAGCTCGCTCGGGCAGCGATGCGCGCGCGCCCGTCGCTCCCACTCGTTCTCAATTTGCATTTCGCATTTCGCATTTCGCATTGCCGTTTATGGGTCTCGTCGAAGCCGCAGCTTCAGCGCGCCGGTCCATAACCCGAGCGCCGTTCGGATCTTCGTGCTCGACACTCCGCCGTGTCGTTGCGTCGCCGTGATGGGAACTTCGACGACGGGCACGCCGTGTCGACGACATTTCGCCAGCAACTCCAGATCGAGGCAATCACCGTTGTCGGCGAGACCGAAGCGGTCCAGCAGTTCGCGACGAAACACCTTCGGCGTCCCGTTGACATCGCACACGGTCAAGCCGAACAGCAGTCGGCATTCGAGGTTGTACGATGCCGAGCCGAGTCGTCGGGGCAGGTTCTCGCGGACGACGCGCGTGGCCTTGACAACTGCGCTCGGCTCGTCGCAATGACGACGGATCATGAGCGCCAGATCGTCGGCATGCGTGCGCGCCGAGTTCGTGTAGCACAGCACCTCGCCTCGCGCCGCGGCCAGCCCCAACCGCACCGCACGTCCCCATCCCCGCTCCGGCGTCGCTTGCGGCCGGACCCGGGGATCACGCTCGGCTAACGCCCGAATGATCGCCTCCGAGGCATCCGTGCTGGCGTTCAAGACTGGAATCAACTCGAACTCACCCACCTCCTCGAGCGCCGATAAATACGATTCGAGAATGCGACCGATGTGACCGGCCTGGTCCTGGACGGGGAGGACAATGGAAATCAAGCCAGCGCACTCTTCACCGTGTTCGCGATGCCTGCGGCTGTGAGTCCGCAATGAGCGCGTAGAAACTGCTGGCTTCCCAGCGCGTCCGGCAACCGCTTGATACCGCAGCGCACCAGCCTGCAACGCAGTCCGCGCTCAGCGATGACTTCAGCCACCAGCGAGCCAAGGCCGCCGACGAGGTAGTGTTCTTCGATGGTCGCCACGAACGTGAATCGCGACAGCAGTGCTGAGAGCTCAGCGGTCGGCGCGGGACTCAAGGTCGCCGCAACGATGATGGACGTTTCGATTCCATTTGCCATCAGCAAATCCGCCGCCGTCCCGGCCTCCGTCGAGATCCCTCCAGTGGCGATGAGCGCGAGGTCCTTGCCTTCGCGCACAACATTGACTCCGCCCAAACAAAACAGTCCATCGAGCCCCGGCACCGCCGCGTCGCCGCCCTTGCCGATGCGAAAGTAGATCGGCCCCGGGTGCTCAAGCGTGCTCCGAATGGCGTTCGCGGTCTGCGCGGGGTCCGCGGGCACAATGACCGTCATCCCCGGCTGTGCGCGCATAATGGCGTAATCTTCCAGCGCCCAGTGCGTCGGACCGGCGTGGCCGTAGGCAAAGCCGCCGCCGATGCCGATAATGCGCACCGTCAAGTGGTGCAACACGGCTCCATTGCGCAACGCTTCATAGCCGCGCATCGACGCAAACGTCGCGATGGAGTAGCAATACGGAATGAAGCCCTGCTTCGCCAGACCCGTGGCCAGGCCGAGCATGTTGGCCTCCGCGACACCGACATTGAAGAAGCGCCGCGGAAACCGTTCGGCGAAGTTTTCCAGCACCGAAAAGCCCAGGTCGCCGGTGAGCAGCACGATGCGGTCGTCGCGCGCGGCGAGCTCGATCAGAGTTTGGGCGAAGGCGGTTCTCACCTGCTCACCTCGTCCAGCGCCTGCGCGAGTTGGTCATCATTGATCGGATAGTAATGCCACCAGAGTTGCCCCTCCATGAATGACACGCCTTTGCCGAACGTCGTGCGGGCGAGCACCGCCGTCGGCAATTGCGGCGAGAGGCCGTCGGTCAAGGCGGCGCGGACCGCGATCGCGTGGTGGCCGTCCACTTCGTGCACATTCCAACCAAACGATCGCCACTTCTCGCCGAGTGGTTCGAGGTCGAGAATGTCCTTCGTCGCACCCAGCGCTTGCTGGCCGTTGCAATCGACGATGGCGATGAGATTGTTCAACCGGTGCTGCGCAGCGAACATCGCCGCTTCCCACACCGACCCTTCGTTCTGCTCTGCGTCGCTCATCAGCACGAAGACACGCGACGAGGTGCCTTTCATCCGCGCGCCCAACGCCATGCCCGCGCATACCGAAAGCGCAAGCCCCAGCGAGCCGGTTGACAATTCGACGCCGCGCGCGCGGTGATCGGGATGCGAGCCCAGCAGGCTGCCATCGGCGCAGTAGGAAGATAGCTCCTCGCGCGTGAGCATTTCCTTCACGTGCATGGCAGCGTAGAGCGCGAGCACTGCGTGCCCTTTGGCCAGAACAAAGCGGTCCCGGTGCTCGTTTCCCGTGCCAACGTCGCGCAGCACGTCGTCGAACAAGACTGCGACAGAATCGGCGATGCTCAGGCACGAGCCGAGGTGGCCAACGTGCGCGCGATGTGATTCGCGCAGGACGAGCTCGCGGAGGCTCCGCGCAGTCGTGGTCATTGAGTACGCTTGCTCACGCTGCGCGCTCTGGTAGGTCGGGCCTCCCTGCCCGACACGGTTGCGTCCGCTGCCACTCAACTGTTCTGGTCAGTCCGTTTTCCAACGAAGTGGCCGCACGCCAGCCGAGCAAGTCGCGCGCCTTCGACACCTCGGCGATCCAATGCGGCGAATCCCAGATGCGTTGCGTCATCGCGTCCCAGTTCAGCTTCACGTTGGCGCCGGTCAGCGCGACGAGCTGCTCGACGACTTCACGCACGGTGCGCTGTTGTCCCGACGCAATGTTGAACACTTCGCCGGCGTGCTGCGCGAGTTGATCGGTCAGCATGAGCGCATCCACCACGTCGTCGATGAAGACGAAGTCGCGCCCGGTGTCCGGCGCGACCAGCGACAACGCCCGCCCCGCGAAACAGTTGCGGATGACCGTGGGGATGAGGCGCGTCGGCTCTTCGTAGGGCCCGTACACCGAGAAGAGCCGCAGCGTGACGAGGGGCCGCTGCTGCGAGCGCGCGACGTAACGGCACAGATGGGTTTGCGTGGCCTTGGTCACCGCGTAGTAGCTGTTGGGTTCGAGCAAATCGTCTTCGCGCATCGGCGCGGACTTGAAGCCGTATTCAGACGAGCTGCCGGCGTTGACGAACAGCTGGTAGTCGATGCGCTCGCACGCGCGCAGCAAGTTCCACGTCCCAAGAACGTTCGCGTGGAGCATGGCATCGACGTCGGTCTGTTCGGGATAGCCGCCGTGCGCGGCGAGATGATAGATAACGTCGGGTTCAATTTCCTCGACCAGCGCTGTAAGGCCATTCGCGTCGGCGAGGTCAAGCGTGTGAAGGTGCAGTTGATGGCGGATGTCCTCCAGCCGCCACAGGTTGGAACGATCACGCACGATCCCGTGAACCTCAGCACGCTCCGCCACCAGCCGCCGCGCCAAGCAGGCCCCGACGAAGCCGGCCGCGCCGGTAATGAGACAACGTTCAGCCACGCGCCTCGCACATGCGCTTCACTTTCGAAACCGGCTGGTCGGGATGCGCCGGGTTCGGAATCACGCGCTGGTTGGCGCAATCGGCGCGCAGGTCGAGCTTCTCCAGCACCGTCTGACCGATGAGCACCTCATCGCCGAGGACAAGCGCCTCCTCGAGGGTGTTCCGGCCGAGAATTTCGAACACGATTGCTTCACTGATGCCGACAACGTCAAGCCGTCCGTCGGCGTACTCGGCAACCCGATGTCCGCGTGTCTCCAACCCAAGCTGTTCCAGCACGTGGACAGGAACTACGGAAGCGATGGCACCGGTGTCCACGAGTGCTTGCGCCTCGTAAACACGGATGTTTGCGGTGTCCAGTTGACCCCGTCGTGCCAGTGCTTCATCCACCGCATTGGTCAGCTTAACCTTTGTATGAATCGCCCCCATTGCAATCACCTCCCAAACAGTCTACTTCCGGTTCCTTGTAATGAACACCCAGTCACTGCGGCGGATCCACTGCACGCGGGCTTTGCGCCCCACGCGGTGATCTTCGAGCAATTCGAAGCCGGCCCCGATCAGCATGCGGCGCACCATCCAGAGCGTGTAGCGGTAGGGATGGGGAATCTCGCGGAAGCGCGGACTGGCCCGCTCGAGTGCGTGGCGTGCGTGCACGTAGAACCCCGGCCGCACGAACATGCCGCACAGGAAAATGCCGCCGGGCTTCAGCACGCGGCGAATGTCCGCCAGCACATCCATCGGCCACAAGGTGTGGTCGAGCGCATTGGTGCAGAAGCAGCAGTCGAGGCTGTTGTCGGGCAGCGGCAGCTTCTCTCCCATCGCCGCCACCGCGCGTACCAGACCGCGCGGACCATGCGGCAGCGTGTGGTCCTTCACGTTGGCGTAAGTCACCATCAACGGATCGGCCGCGAACTTGATGCCCTTCTGCAGCAATCCGGTGGGCGCGGTCGGGCCGCTGCCGACATCGAGCACCAGCGCGTCCTCCGCGATCATCTCGTCGACCTTCGCGGCCGCGCCGGCATATCGCCGCACGCGCACCCACTGCTCCTCCATGTCGGCGCGCCGCGCCCAGAACTCATCCTCGTGGGCCTGGGCTTCTTTCCAGCGGTCCTTGGTAATCGGGGGGTTGGGCATGCGGTGACTTCGTCCGTCGGCAGCGTTGCGAGCCTATTCTCTAACCCTGGAGAGCATCTGCGCTTGCGTCACGTACTGTCCTGAGGCCATGCGCTCCCCGATGGCCCTACACTCGGCAATGAGTTGCGGGTTGCGTTCCAACAGAAGGTCAATCACCTCCTCGTCGAGTGGTAGCAGTGCGAATTCACCGCTTCGCTCGGTGCGCAGAATGACCGGTTCATTCGCCGCTTTGTCGAGCAACGCCGTGACTTCCGCGTTGTTCTGGTCGATAAGCTCGATGCACATGTCATTCACTCCCGAGGTACTTCAGCGAGGCATCCTTCGACAGAATGCGCACTATATCAACGTGCGACTCGCCCACATTGTAGAACACGCGCACCTCATCCACGCGAAGGCGATAGGTCGTCGGTGCGGGCTGACGCAACAGCTTGACGCGTGCTTTGCTTTCGAGTTTGGGATTCACCGTCAACACCTGCTCGATCTGGTCGAGCACCGTCGCGCGATCAGCGGCGCGCAATCCCTTGAGATCTTCGATGGATTCCTCCGAAAAGTGAAGCTCGTAGAGCACTCAGTCCGTCAGCGTGCAGCCCGCCAAAGCTTCCAGCACCCGCAGCGGCGACTTCTCCGGCGCGACGAGAATGTTTGGCGGCAGGATGTATGTCTGCTCCAGCGCGTATTGCCCGGCCAGCGCGGCGTGCGGCACACCGTCGGTCAGTACCATCCAGCACGCGTTGGGCGGGAACTCATGACGTTCGTGTTCGGACTTCTGGTAGGCCTCGTTCGCCTTCAACCAATCGTGAAAGTGCAGCATGAATAGATCGTGGGTCGAGTGGTTGGCCGCTTTGCCGCCGATGAGTTTCGTCAATCCGCCCAGCGCCCGCTTGACCTTACGCACCGGTGATTGCGCCTTCGCGACGAGGTCGCGCAACCCGGCAGCCTCCGCCATGCGCGGCGCAAGCTTGTCAAACGGCTCGCCCGTCAGCCAGACGCGGTGCTCGTTTGGGTTGAGGTTGACGAACACGCGCAGGATGCGGCCGCCGTGCGTGGGCCGGGTGGGGAAGGCGTCGCAGTGCAGCAGGTCGTTGCGGCGGTTCATCGGCAAGTCGCGGCCCTGCTCCTGTAGCGGACGGAAACTGGCGTAGTCCATCTTCCAGCCACGATCGTACACAGTTAGGACTCGCGTGAGCATCTGCGTGACGCTCTGCGAGAAACGCCGCATCACCTCGTGCATGCGCCGCGTGTCGTCGGGTGAAGCCGCCTCGTAGCCGCGCACTACATCCTGGAGCGGCCGGTACGAAATGTTCTTGTGATGCCGGGAGTCGGTCTGCTTCTGCGTTAACAGCCACTCGCGATCGGCGGCGGGGAACTCGAAGGGTGGCCGGTCGAAGAAGAGAATGTTTCCTGCTTCGAGCGCGCGGCAGCATTCAAGTGCACGCGCGTTCTCGTCGCTCTTCCAGCCGGTCGCATGATGATAGTCGGTGATGCGGATGAGGGGCATTGACTCTTTGCTACTTCGCAACGGCAGAACGCGGAAAGGTCGGAAACGACGGATTGCCGCTGATTGGCCTGTCGTTTCCGTTGTTTCCGCCGTTTCCGCGTTCGGTTCTCTGGAGTTCCTTTTCGCACGCTTCAATGACTTCGTCGACCGTCACCGCGCGCAGCAACTCCTCGCCGCGACGCTTCGCGTCCGCGAATGAATCGGCTTTCCAGAAGACGACATGGCCAACGCCCCACGGCCCGGTGAAGTTGGGATCGCTGGCTCCGAAGAGGCCAACGACCCGCGTGCCCGCCGCGGCGGCGAGATGCATCGGCCCGGTGTCGTTGGTGATGAACACGGCACAGCGCTCGGCCAGCGCGGCGAGTTGGCGCAACGTCGTCTTTCCGACGGCGTCGATCACCGGGTGCCGTATCGTTGACTTCACCGCCTCGGCAATAGCGCGGTCGCTCGGCGCGCCGAACAGAATCACACGCGCGCCGAACTCATCCACCAGCGCGTCGGCAACTGACGCGAACCGCTCCGGCGGCCAACGCTTGTCGGCACGCGAGGCGCCGGGATTCAAGCCAATGAGTGGTGAGTGGTGCATGGTGAGTGGTGAGTGCACGGCAAGGAACTCGTCAGCGAACTTCCGATCGGCTTCGGTAATCGGCGCGACCAACTGCGCAGCGCTCAAGTCGCCTCCCGGTGCCCCGGCGCAGCGCAGATACAGTTCCGCCGCATGACCGCTGCCACAATCGACAACTTCCGTCGCCGCGCGTTTTGCGAACGGTCGAGCGAAGCTGCCGGTAACGCGGCGACGAGCGCCACTCATGCGCAGCAACAACGCTGACTTGATGATGCCTTGCAGGTCGAGGATCGTATCGAACTCGCGCCGACGCAGTTCCACGCCTGCGCGCCGCAGCGCACCCAGGCTCGCGTCCTCGACGACAATGAGATCATCCACGAACGGATTAGCCTCGACCAACTCCGCACAGCGCCGCTCGACCACCCAGGTGATTTCGCAATCTGGATTCGCAAGCTTGATCGCGTGCGGCACCCCCGACGCCAGCACGACGTCGCCGATGGAAGAGAGTTTGAGCAGGGCGAGGCGTTCAGGCATCTTCCACAGTGGGCGGTTAAAGGTCAAACCACCGGCTTCATCATTGCACGAAAGAGTCGGTTCTGACATGGAATCGATCCACATGCCCAAGCGCGCTGATTGTCTCTCATGCGGCACCAACAACAACGTAAGTTCGCACGCGTTTCTCATGCGTTTGATGCCTGAGTTCGCTGCCTGGTCCTGCGATGAGCCCGATCCAGAATGTCATGGAATCCAGTCCGTACTCACTGAAGTCCACTAACGCATGGTGTTTGGCGAACATATTCATCGAGTTATTTGCGTGGCTCCTCGGGATCCATCGTCATCGAAAACGTCGTGAGGAGAAAGACAAACAACATGATGTTTACACAAATCTGAGAACTGACGAATAGACGCGCAACCAGGTTTGCGGGCCTGATGTCGCCATATCCGACGGTCGCCATTGTCACGACGCTGAAATAGATTAGTTCGAGTGGTGGCCCAAACGGGTTCAGTTTGCTATGTGCGATGCCGTCGAAGGCTTTCGATGTATCTTTGATGCCGGTTTCGGATTGAAAGTTGGATTCGGACAAGTGTTGCAGCCCCGAATAGATTCCTGCAAAGGTGAATACCACAGCAGTAACAAGCACAGCGAATACGAGGATGAAATGTTTGATTCTTTCGTCGCGTGGCAGTGTGATGTCACTCGGTATTGGTTTTGGATGCGATCTAACCTCAATCCAGTAGTATTTGCGCGCAAAACTCTCAGCGTATGTCATGTAGATCCTGTTCAGGATGTGATGAAGAACTTCCAGGACTGCATTGAGGAGGAGCGCAAGGATCGCCAACACGACTACTCGATGATGCCATTCTCCATGGTCAGGTCCTCCACCCAACATTACCATTAGGACGGCAGCCTGTGCCATGACCAGCAAGGGCCATCGGTATACGGATTTATCAATCATCTCAGCCGCTGACAGGAAACATCCGCTGATCGGTTCTCGCCCACGCCACCAAACATGTGCGTATCTCTTCAGGGTCTCTCCAAACAAGGCAACGTCATTTTTTGATGAAAGCAATTGACGAGCAAATTCTCCCCCGTCACGAACAACGAACACAGTATGCGCAGCGATGTCAACAAGTTTGCAAACGAGAATAGCAGAAAGCGTCAGGCAAACCACGTCAAGCCACTTCAACCCGCAGCATCTGCCAAGTATGATCGGCATGGCAAGGAGCATTGCTGCGAGAAGGAAGCCAATCCTCCCACTCCTCGCAGGCAGATGCCAATTCGGATCAATGGGTGCTTTGGCCGCTTCATTATTCTCAGCCATGCGCGATCCCATGCGAGGCACACCTTTCGCACATCGGACGTTTTTTCTCTTCCCGGTCGAACGTCGCCAATCTGAATAGACCACATAGAACCGAAAGGTAGTATTGCGTGGTCATCATCGCATGCTTAGGTCTCACGGTTGTTGTAAACTCTCGCCGACGAAATTCGTGGCCTCACTCCAGTTCACGCGAACGAATCTCTGGTATTCATCAAGCAGCGAATCGAACGCATCGGCAAGACACTTTACATCTTTCAACGTGAGGAATTCTACGTCGTATCGGAATCCCTTGTGCTTCTTCGCGACGAATCTTATGCGAGTCGCCCTAACGGTCGTCCCGCGAGCCCAACACCAACTCCACAGGGAATGCACTACTCGATTCCGCCGTTCCATTAGTGATTCCGCCCTCGCAAGTATGTTTCGGAATTGAACCGCCTCTTCTTTCTTGAGTCGTTTCTGTGCGAGCGCGTCTGATATGTCAACGCATTGGCGCCATGAAAGTTGCGATAGAAAGATGTGCATCGCGGTCGTGCTGCGCCTATTCATGAGCACAGATGCCATAAAGGCGGTAAGCTTCTCGACGAGTGTAGCGGTAACGACGATTCGCCCAATCTGCGTAAGGAGATGTGGGCTAAGCTTTTCAGGCATGGACTCTTCTCCGCGAGTTCCATTGACAAAGCGTGGATCCCCTGTTCCACCGAGTGAGACAGTGCTTCCACTTCGTGTACCTTGCGCATCAGTGCATCGAGTTCGGCGAAGTCTTCCATCGAGCATGCGTCGTTGTTTGAGAGGTTTCCTCACATATTACTCCCACGGATATCGGTCAGACTTGTTTTCACGCACGCCTCCGCCACCTGCCCCGTCGTGAGCGCGTGCAGGCAAACGATCCGTCCCTCGCACGCCACCGGTTGCGCCAGCAAGGGCGGCAGGAGATGTTGACTTTGATAATGAGAGCGAGCCGTTCCAACCTACGTCTCTCGAAGTCCCTTCGACTGCAACAGCACCTGTGCCCAGGTATCCACCTCGCCACTGAGTGGTGGATTGGCAGCGAGGCGATAGTCCAGTCGCAAATCGTAACGCGCGCGCTCATAGGTTTCGTGGAGCAGGCGACCCAGGTGAACGGTTGGCCGCGACTCGCCTTCGCGCAATGGAACCTGGAAATCGGGAATCGGTTGTTGCACCGAAAAGGAGAACAGTTGGCCGCGCGCCGGATGCCAGCCTTCACGGACCAGGATGCGATAATCGCTCTGTGGTCGCGGCGACATCTCCATCGGCTCTCCGGCTCGCAGCAGGTCGATCTCGACCAGGTTGGTCAGAGTCTTCAGCACGTGCCTGCGCTTCAGCTCGTACTCCCGGCGTCCTTCGCCACAATCCCGGCACAAGCGGACGGGAACGTTCTCGAAGAGAAACAACTCCTCGCCCCACCATTGGTCCAGTGTCATTCGCTGCGGCGCGGTCACGTCGCCGCGCTCGTTGCGCCGACTGGCCGCGACTCTGGCGTCTCCGAGGCTGACTCCAATGGACGCCCTAACTTCGTCTCCAGCCAGGCGCGCGCTTCACGGTCGAGCGATGCCCAGTCCGAGGAAGGAACGGATAGTCGGCGTTGCAGTGCGCCTTCCTTCCACTGATCGACCTCTCTCAGGTATTCGTCAAGCGTCCGGTTCATTCCTGCACCTCCAGGGGAGTATGGATCTCCAGCCGATGAAAAATACCGGCAAGGACGGCTACGGCGTTGAACGCCTCGGCCTTTCGTGTGTTGGCCAGATGCCGGTAATTCCAGCTTATCAGGAGGTCGAGCCCATTGACAAAAGCGCAAGCGACGTGGAGTCCATCTTCGAGTCTGCGGCGTGAGCACTCCGCCCAGCGCCAGCAGCGCCCAGACGATGGAGAGGATGGTGATCAGGCCAAGAACCCGTGACATCAACTATCCGTCAGAATGGTCGACTTGTCATCGAGCCAACCCATGCTTGTCGACGGTTCTCTATGGCCATTGGACTTCCTCATTACTCCATCGCACGCTTGCGCCACCTGCTCTGGCGTCAACGCGGTCATGCAATCGATGCGTCCCTCGCACGCCACCGGCTTGCGCCAGCAGGGGCGGCAGGGGAGGGCGGTTTCGATAACGACTGAGTTCTTCGAATACGGGCCGCTCACGCGCGCGTCGCTGGGGCCGAACAGCGCGACCACAGGCGTGCCGACCGCGGTGGCGAGGTGCATCGGTCCGGTGTCGCCGGTGATGAGCACCGCGCATCTCTCCAGCAAGCCCGCGAGTTGCGTCAGTGTCGTGCGACCGGTGACATTCAGCGGGGGGGAGTCGAGGTGGCTCGCGACTTCGTCGGCGAGGTCCATGTCGTCGCGGCCGCCGATGAGGAGGATGCGCGCGGCGAGTTTCTGCCGAAGGAGGTTCGCCGCCTCGCCGAGTTTGTCCGGTGGCCAGCGGTTGATGCGCCACGATGCTCCGGGATTCACAGCGATGACCTTTTCCGTATTGCGTATTGCGTATTGCGTAAAAAACGAATCGGCGTATTCGCGGCCGGCTTCGGGCACGCGATAGCGGAACTTCAAATCGCTGACGTCGGCGCCCAGGAACTTCGCGGGCGCGGCTAGGCGCTCGACCGTGTGCGGGCCGAGCGGGTCCACACGATGGGTGACGAAGCGTTCGTTCATTTCTTTCTTGTTGTCGGACAGACCGATGCGCATCGGCGCGCCGGAGAGCTTGCACCAGATCGCGGTGCGAAAGAGGCCCTGAAGGTCGATGGCGACGTCGAACTTGCGTGCGAGCAACTCGTGGCGAAAGCGCCTCGCTTCGCGCCAGAGTTGTGGCGTGCGTCGGAAGTCGCGTCTGAATTTGAAGTGGCGTCCGTTCGGCAGCGGGTTGACCAGCACTTCGTCCACGCCCTCGACCCCGTCCAGAATCTCACGGCTCTCCTGATCGATCATCCAGGCGATATGCGCTGCGGGAAACGAACGCCGCAGGGCATCGAAGGCCGGCGTGGTCATCAGGACGTCGCCGATGGAACTGGTGCGGAGTAGGAGAATGCGCAAAGGAACTCACGGGTATCGAACACGAATGCGCGCGGTCGAAACCGTAATGATTGCGTGCCCCGTCAAGTCCATGCGGTGTCTGGTCAGGACTTGCGCCATAAGGTGCTGGCGCGCAGCGGCGGGAACATCGGGGAGTCGCACGATGCCACAATGCGACTGGCCCAGTGCTACCGCCAGTCGACCAAAATCCTTGTCGATGGTAACCACCACCCGGTCCTCCGCGTGTGCCCAGGCAAGGATTTCATCGTCATCCATAGTGGCCGATCGATCGCGTACGTTGCGCACGTCTTCGCCCGCGGACCCGAGCCACTCGGCAAGGCTTACGCCGGCGCAGACATCGATCAGCCACTTCACGGTACCGGTTCCAGGGCAACTTCCTCAAGCATTTCGTTGGCGACCAGGGCTCGTGCGTAGGCGAGGCAGGCCCGAACGTCCTCCGGTTCCAGGTCCGGGTAGTCTTTGAGAATCTCCTCCGGTGGAACGCCCTGCTCAAGCAGCGCAAGCACGTTTTCCACCTTCACCCGAAGACCCCGGATGATCGGTTGGCCGCCGAAGATTCGCGGGTTAATGGTTATTCTTCTGAGCAGTCCGTTGTTCTCCACCGTCATGACCTCCTTATCGGTGCAGCAGCCGGCGCGCCATTCGCTCCAGCATCGTTGGGTGATCCAGTCGCCGGCGTTCGTCGTCGTTCAGGAGATGCGGCACGAAGCGGCGCTTGAGTTTGGCGACCGCGTTGTGGTCGACCTTGCAGAGTTGATGAAACAGCAGGACGCGCAGCGGATTCCAGCGCGGCGCGCGCCAGACGGCGGCGGCGAAGTCGATTAGCACGGGGCGGCCGTCGGTGGCGACCAGAATGTTGCGCGCGCGCTTGAGGTCGTTGTGCGCGACGCCCCGGTGGTGCAACTCCTCGACGAGTTGTCCTACGCGGTCGAAGAACTCCGGCGGAATCGTGTGCGCCAGCCCTTCGTCTTCCAGCAGCCCGCACGGCTTTCCCTCGATAAACTCCAGCCGAATCGAAAGTGCTCCTTCGCGACCGAAACACCGCGGCGCGCCGTTGAAGCCCTCGAGTATACGGTACGCTCGCTCCTCCCGCGCGAGGATCCACCGCGCCATCATCCGCCGCCAGCCGCGCAGATGGCGGTAGTCCTTTACGACCGTCCCTCCGTCGACGCAACGCTCGCGGCGCACTTCCGGATGGCGCGCGGTCGCGGGCTTGAGCACCGTCACGTCACTCATGCCGTTTGCGCCGCCGCCCACTCGGCGCGCGTGAAGTCGCCCTGGTGATAGCGAACATAATCGTGGTCGTTGTCACGCCACCGCTTGTGCACCCACAGCCATTGATCGGGGTAGGCGCGGATTTGCGCTTCAAGCACTCGGATCATTCGTCGCGTGTTTTCCAGCAGGTCGGCGTCCTTGTCGCTGCTCCGTTGCATTTCCAGTTCGGGATAGACTCGTGCCACATAACGATCAGCCTCCCAGGTACAGTAGCAAGGTAGCACGGCACAACCAGTGGTTCGGGTGAGCCGAGCGACGACGGTGTGCATGGGGGTGACCCGGCCGAAGAACTCCAGCGGCGCGCCCTGCCACGACGCGTGCTGGTCCGGCAGCACGCCCAACGCGTTGCCTTGCTTCAACCAGCGCACGCCCGCCAGCAGTCCCTCATCCTTGTCGAGGACGACCATGCCGGTCGCGGTGCGAGTGGCGCGCATGATGTGTCCCACCGTGCTGTTGCTCCGCTCGCGCGCAATGCCGGCCAGCGGCGCGCCGGCCGCGACCAGTCGCGCACCGAGCAACTCCCAATTGCCCAGGTGCGCGGTGAGAATCACAACACCGCGCTGGCGCCCAGCGGCCTGCTCGTAATGTTGCCAGCCTTGCAACTCCACTCGTCGCGCCAG
>Ga0247727_10006943_pt1 | contig 21922 bp, 19 predicted proteins | sample WisWelCaveWW1625_FD_202498 | JGI IMG/M metagenome (GOLD analysis project Ga0247727, IMG submission 202498) | Biofilm microbial communities from Wishing Well Cave, Virginia, United States - WW16-25 | ecosystem: Environmental > Aquatic > Deep subsurface > Groundwater > Cave microbial mat | place...
CAGGGATGGCTCACGGAGGAGGTAGACGTGAGGCGACAACGTGGTGTTCTCGTGACGCTGGCGGCCGGCGCGGTGCTCGCGGGCCTCGGCGCGCTCTCCGTCGGCGTGCGAGCCACGGTTGCCCAGGAGGTCGGCGAAACCGATCTCACCTTCCAGGGCGAGGCGTCCACAGGTGGCTCGATCAGTCTGACCGTGACCGCGGATCGAACCGCCGTGAGGCGCGTCGCGATCGCCGATGTCACCTTCTCGTTCCCGCCGCCGGGCGGCTCGTTCGTCCCGCGAACGCTGGCGTACTATGATCCGCCTCCGCCCATTACTGACGGCGAGTTCTCCTTTGGTGTCCCTGACCTCAGCAGCGGTTTGCCTCACCGGATGGGCGTCAGCTTGGAAGGCGCGTTCATATCTGAGAGCGAGGTGAGCGGCACAGGTAGGTACTGCGGCCTCATCCCGCCTGGCACAACCATTTGTACGCCCGACATCACCTGGAGTGCCGCAGGGCCGGTCGATACGCCGCCGGGGCCGGACGACGTCCTCTTCGAGGGTTCGGTTGAGGGCGGAAACGGCCGGATCGTCCTGATGACGGACTCGATCCAAAGCAACGTCACGTCGGTGAGACTGGACGCCGTTTCGCTGCCGCCCTGCACCGACCCAGAAAACCCGCTGGACATCCGGGCCTTCTTCGACTCGCCTCTCCCCGTGGCACCCGAAGACCGGTCGTTCCAAATCGGGATAGTGCTCGCGTCTTTGGCCGGAGTTAGCGTTACGGGAACGATGCTCGACGGAGGACGGGCGGAAGGGACGTTTCATTACCGGACCTTCTTCGGCGAGTGTGAAACGGAGCTGCGCTGGAGCGCTCAGGCGCCGGTCCCGGCACCGAGCGTGACGCCGACGGAGACCGCGACACCGCGGGGGGAGCCGGGGATGACACCCACGCTTGTGGCCAGCCCGACGAGCGCGGTCGAACCGAGCCAGCTCCCGGCCGCGGGCGCCAGCGGCGGCGGCCAGCCCTGGCCTCCGCCGGCGCTCGCTGCTCTTGCTGGCCTGGGCCTGCTCGTGGCGGCCGCTGCCCTCAGCGGTGCCTGGTATGTAAGGTTCGAAGGTTCGTAACGTGTTCACCGGCATCATCGAGGAGCTCGGCACCGTGCGGGAAGTGCAGCCCGGACGGCTGATCGTCAACGCCCAGAAGGTGCTCTGGGGCACTAACCTGGGCGATAGCATCGCCGTCAACGGCGTCGACCTGACGTGCACCTACCTGGAGGAGGACGGCTTCCACGCGAGCGTGATGCCGGAGACGTATCGACGCACGAGCCTGGGCGAGCTGAAGCCGGACGACGTGGTGAACCTGGAGCGGGCGATGACGCTGGCCCAGCGCCTCGGCGGGCACCTGGTGCGCGGCGTCGTGGAGGCGACGGGCACGCTCATCTCGATGACGCCGGAGGCGGACGCGATCATCGCCCGCTACCGGGCGCCGCCCGAAATCCTGCGCTACGTCGTCGTCAAGGGGCCGGTCACCATCGACGGCGTTAGCCTCACGGTGATTGACAGGACGGCCGATAGCTTCGCCGTCTCGCTGGTCGAGTACACCCAGGAGCACACGAACCTCACTCGCAGGCAGCCGGGCGATCGGGTAAACTTGGAGTCAGACATCATCGCCCGCTACGTGGCGCAACTGCTGGAGGAGCGCCTCGGGTCGAAGTAGGGTTCGGGCGGACGAATCGAAGACGAGCCTCCCCGGCCGGGACGCTGGGGCGCGAGCCGCTGCGATGCCCCCGCCTCCGAGCGGGGGCGTGGCGTCTGCGAGAGAAGGCGAGGGAAGGCGCGATGAGCGACAGCAAAAAACGAACGGACAAAGGCCTTTCGACTGTCGAGGAGGCGATCGACGAGTTCCGCGGAGGGCGCTTCGTCATCATCATCGATGACGAGGAGCGCGAGAACGAGGGCGACCTGACCCTCCCCGCCCAATTCGTCGACGCGGCGGCGATCAACTTCATGGCCACTCACGGCCGCGGCCTGATCTGCATGCCCCTGATGGCGGAGCGCGTCGACCGGCTGGGCATCCCGATGATGGTGGGGCGGAACGACTCGCACTTCGGCACGCCGTTCACCGTGTCGGTCGAAGCGCGCGCCGGCGTGAGCACCGGCATCTCGGCCGGCGACCGCGCCCGCACCGTGGAGGTGCTAATCGACCCGAAGACGCGGCCGGAGGACCTGGTCATGCCGGGGCACATGTTCCCGCTGCGCGCCCGGGACGGCGGTGTCCTGGTCCGCGCCGGCCAGACCGAGGCGGTGGTCGACCTGTGCAAGCTCGCGGGCCTCTATCCCGCCGGCGTCCTCTGCGAGATCATGAAGGCGGACGGCACCATGGCGCGCCTGCCGGACCTGCGCCGCTTCGCCTCGCGGCACCACTTGAAGATCATCAGCGTCGACCAGCTCATCGCCTACCGCAAGCAGAAGGAGAAGCTGATTCAGCGGGTCACGGAGACGGTGCTGCCGACGGAGTTCGGCGAGTGGCGGGCGATCGCCTACCGGAGCGCCATCGACACGGACGAGCACGTTGCGCTGGTGATGGGCGACATTCATGATCCCGACGGCGCCGTTCTGGTGCGCGTGCACAGCCAGTGCCTCACCGGCGACGTCTTCGGCAGCCAGCGCTGCGAGTGCGGCGAGCAGCTCCACGCCGCCATGCGCATGATCGCCAACGAGGGGCGCGGCGTGGTGGTCTACATGCGTCAGGAGGGCCGGGGCATCGGCCTGCACAACAAGCTGCGCGCCTACGCCCTCCAGGACACCGGCATGGACACTGTGGAGGCGAACGAGGCGCTCGGCTTCCCCGCCGACCGGCGGGACTACGGCATCGGCATGCAGATCCTGCTCGACCTGGGGCTGACCGACGTGCGCATCCTCACCAATAACCCGGCCAAGCGCGCCGGGCTGGAGGGCTACGGCCTGCGTCTGGTCGAGCGCGTGCCGATCATCGTCGAGCCGAACGCCCACAACGTCCGCTATCTGGAGACGAAGCGGAAGAAGCTGGGCCACGAGCTGGGTCCGCCCCACGAAGGCAGCCTCTGACGCGCATGCGCTTGGCGCTTTCGCCCCTCACCCCGCCCCGACAAGCCGGGGCACCCCTCTCCCTGAGGGAGAGGGACAAGTTCTGTGCCTCCGTTGAACGAGCGTCCGACGAGCTGCGGGCTATAGGTTGGCGAATATGGCCACGTACCAGGGTGAGCTGAAAGGCGAAGGCCTGCGCCTGGCGCTGGTCGCCTCGCGCTTCAACGAGCCCGTGACCTCTCGACTGCTCGCGGGCGCGCGCGAAGCGCTGGAGCGCCACGGCGTCCGCGACGACGCCGTCGACGTCGCCTGGGTGCCGGGCGCGTTCGAGCTGGCGCTGGTCGCGCGCCGGCTGGCCGAGAGCCGCCGCTACGACGCCGTCGTTTGCCTGGGCGCCGTCATCCGCGGCGAGACGCCCCACTTCGACTACGTCGCCGGCGAGGCAGCTCGCGGCGTCGGCCGCGTCGCGGAGGAGACGGGCGTGCCGGCGATCTTCGGCGTCGTGACGACGAACACGCTGGAGCAGGCGCTGGAACGCGCCGGCGGCAAGGCGGGCAACAAGGGCTACGACGCCGTCCTCAGCGCCATCGAAATGGCGAACCTGCTGCGCCAGCTCCGCACGGACTGACGGCCGAGCCAGGAACAAGGACCCAGGAACCAGAGGCGGTAGCCGTAGGGGCCGTGCGCCCCTACGTCGTCGTTCGTTTGGTCCTGCGTCTCGCCCACCAGACCCCGCCGGCCAGTCCGCCTAGGGCGGACGCCGCCGCGGCCGCCGCGATGCCGGCCAGCGCGCCCGCGTTGGGCCCGGGCGAACGCGGCGCCTCCAGCGGCGTCTCCGCCGCCGCGGGCAGCTCCGCGATGCCGCCAACGGCGGGCGCCTGGAAGAGGTAGGCCGCCCCGGTGCTGTTCGCCCCCGTGTCATCGAGGGCGCCGACGAGGACGTTACTGCCCAACGCCGCCACCGAGAGGCCGAAGCTGTCGTCGGCGGCCGGGGTCGGGTTGAGGAAGATCTGGAGGAGGGCGCCGGTGCTGGCGTCGAAGAGGTAGGCCGCCCCGGCGACGGGCGCGCCCGTGTTGTTGCGGGGGGCGCCGACGAGGACGTTGTCTCCCACCGCCGCCACCGAGGCGCCGAAGAAGTCGAATGCGGCCAGGGTCGAGAAGGTCTGGAGGAGGGCGCCGGTGCTGGCGTCGAAGAGGTAGGCCGCCCCGGGGTCCGGCGCCCCCGGGGCGCCGACCAGGACGTTGCCGCCCACCGCCGTCACCGACACGCCGAATTCGTCCCCGACGGCCGGGCTCGGGTTGAGGAAAGTCCGGAGGAGGGCGCCGCTGGCCCCATCGAAGAGGTAGGCCGCGCCGGCATCGGTCGCCCCCGTGTCGTCGCGGGCAGTGCCGACCAGGACGTTGCCCCCCAACGCCGCCACCGAAAATCCGAACCATTCGTCGGCGGCCGGGCTCGGGTTGAGGAAGGTGCGGAGGAGGGCGCCGGTGCCGGCGTCGAAGAGGTAGGCCGCCCCGGCGTCGGTCGCCCCCGTATCGTCCCTGTAGGCGCCGACCAGGACGTTGCCCCCCACCGACGCCACCGAGAGGCTGAATTCGTCGCCGGCTGCCGGGGTGGGGTTGAGGAAGGTGCTGAGGAGGGCGCCTGTGTCGGCGTCGAAGAGGTAGGCGGCTCCGGCGTCGGTCGCCCCCGTGTCGTCCCTGTAGGCGCCGACGAGGACCTTGCCCCCCACCGACGCCACCGAGATACCGAACCGGTCGTCGGCGGCCGGGGTGGGGTTGAGGAAGGTGCGGAGGAGGGCGCCCGTGTTGGCGTCGAACAGGTAGGCCGCGCCGGCGTCCGTCGCCCCCGCGTTGTCGCGGGCGGCGCCGACGAGCACGTTACTGCCCAACGCCGCCACCGAGCCTCCGAAGACGTCGAAGGGGGCCGGGGTGGGGTTGAGGAAGGTGCGCGCCAGGGTCCATGTCTGGGCGTGGGCCACCCTGCTCGGTCCGCCGGCGGGCGCCAGCCAGAGAACGGCAACCGCCACGAGCGCCGCGAGCGCGAAGAGTTTGAGGGCGATCAGGACTCGTGCTGCCGGCATCACGCACCTCCCCGCCGCGATGCGCTGCTCTTGTCGCCTGGTAAGGGAACGCTACTACGAATCCGCAGGCTTGTCAACGCCGACGCAGTAGGGGGCACGGCCCCTTCGGCTGCGCTCAGGGCAGACGTGCGCCTCTACCTGGGTGACGCCTACCGCGTCCGCCGCACGATTCGGTGGTTGGACGCCCACCCACCGGCGTTCTATCATGGGCGCCATGCTGTCGATGTTCGAGCGACGCGCCCGCCGGGCCTGGCGCCGCTTCCGCCCGCTGCCGATGCCTCAGTACGTCGCCGGCACGCCGGAGGTGGGCAAGGACGAGCTAGGGGTGCACCGCTTTCGCGGCCTCACACCGGAAACGCTGGCCGCCGCGGCCAGCTCGCCTGAGGCCGCGGAGTTCGTCGCCGGCGTGCTCGACAAGCTAACGACCAGCGACGACATCCTCGGCCTGCAGATGCTCTACCGTTCGGCGCAGGGGCGTTTTCGCGGCTACTGGCGCCACGTCGATATCCTCACGTTGCTCTGGGCGGCGGCGACGCTGCTCCAGCCGGAGGCGTACCTGGAAGTCGGCGTGCGGCGCGGCCGGAGCGCGGCCGTCGTGGCGGCGGCCTGCCCGGACTGCGCGATCTACGGCTTCGACCTCTGGCAGCCGGAGTACCACGGCGCGCCCAACCCGGGGCCGGGCTTCGTTCGCGACGAGCTGCGCGCCGTCGAGCACCGGGGGCCGCTGGAGCTGATCACGGGCGACAGTCACCAGACGCTGCCCGACTTCCTGCGCGCGCATCCCGGCCTATATTTCGATCTCGCCACCATCGACGGCGACAAGTCGCTCACCGGCGCGGCGGCCGACTACGCCTACGCGCTGCCGCGCCTGAAGGTAGGCGGCATCGTCGCCTGCGACGACCTGCCGTGGTTCCCGGACATCCGGCTCGTCTGGGAGCGACAGATCATGCGCGACCGGCGCTTTCTGGTGTGGCAGGCCTCGGGCTACGGGGAGGCCGCCGCCGCCATCCGCATCGGCGACGCGCCGTGGTGGTAGGGGCGGCGACCGACATCCGCTCATCCGCTCTCATCCGCTGGCGATTGCTATACTCCCCACGAGAACTCCTCTCGACGCGAGGCCGCCCCCCGCATGACCAGCGACGCCGACCAGGACCTCCAGCGCGCCAAGCTGCGCGTGGAGGAGCTGCGCTCCCAGATCGCCTACCACGACCACCGCTACTACGCGCTCAACCAGCCCGAGGTGAGCGACGCCGAGTACGACGAGCTGATGCAGGAGCTGCGCGCGCTCGAGGAGCGCCATCCCCAGCTCATCACTCCCGATTCGCCCACGCAGCGCGTCGGCGAGCGGCCGGTCGAGGCCTTCGGCATCGTCGAGCACCCGCGGCCGCTGCTCAGCCTGGCCAACGCCTTCACTGAGGACGACCTTCGCGCCTGGTACCGGCGCGTCACTTCGCTGGCCGAGACCGACGTCTTCGCCATGGTCTGCGAGCCGAAGATCGACGGCCTCGCCGTCGCGCTCGAGTACCGCGACGGACAGTTCGCCGTCGGCTCCACCCGCGGCGACGGCGTCCGCGGCGAGAACATCACCCAGAACCTGCGCACCATCCGCAGCATCCCGCTGCGCGTGCAGGGCGGCGCGCTCCCGCAGCGCTTCGAGGTGCGGGGCGAGGTGTTCATGACCAGGGGCGGCTTCGAGCGGATGAACCACGAGCGCGCCGAGCGCGGCGAGCCGCTCTTCGCCAACCCTCGCAACTCCGCCGCCGGGGCGGTGCGCCAGCTCGACCCGCGCATCACCGCCGCCCGGCCGCTCGATTGCTTCGTCTACGCGCTGGGCTGGACGGAGGGCGGCGCGTCGACGCCGGACACGCACTGGGAGACGCTCCAATGGCTGGCCGGCCTCGGATTCAAGGTGAACCCGAATATCGCCCGCTTCGAGTCGATCTATGACGTCTGGCGCCACTGCCGCGAGTGGACGGAGCGGCGCGAAGGGCTCGATTACGAGATCGACGGCATCGTCGTCAAGGTGGACGGCTTGCGCCTGCACGAGGTGCTGGGCGCCGTCGGGCGGGAGCCGCGCTGGGCAGTGGCGTTCAAGTTCCCGCCCACCCAGCGCACGACGCTCCTCCGTGACATCGGCATCAACGTCGGCCGCACGGGCAGCATGAACCCGTACGCCGTGCTGGAGCCGGTGAACATCGGCGGCGCCATGGTCAAGGTGGCCACGCTGCACAACGAGGAAGACATCAAACGCAAAGACGTCCGCATCGGCGACACGGTGATCGTGCAGCGCGCGGGCGACGTGATCCCGCAGGTGGTGGGACCCGTGCTCTCGAAGCGCGCCGGCAACGAGCGTCGCTTCGTCCCGCCGAAGACGTGTCCGGCCTGCGGGACGAAGGTCGTCCGGCCGGAGGGCGAGGTGATGCGCTACTGCCCCAACCGCGCCTGTCCAGCTCAGGCGCTGGGCCTGCTCGCCCACTTCGTCTCGCGCGGGGCGATGGACATCGACGGCGTCGGCGAGCGGCTCGCGCAGCAGCTCCTCGCGTCGGGTCTCGTCAAGGACCCGGCTGGCCTGTACGAGCTAACGAAAGAGGCGTTGCTGGGGCTGGAGCGGATGGCGGAAAAGAGCGCCCAGAACGTGATCGACGCGATCGAGGCCAGCCGGAGCCGGCCGCTCTCGCGCCTCCTGTTCGCGCTGGGCATCCGTCACGTCGGTTCGGAGACGGCGGCGTTGCTGGCCCAGCACTTCGGCAGCCTGGACGCGATCGCCGGGGCGAGCGAGGAGGAGCTGGCGGCGGGGCCGGGCATCGGCCCCGTCGTCGCCCAGAGCATCCAGGCCTATTTCGCGGACGACCAGAACCGGGAGCTGATCGAGCGGCTGCGCCGGGACGGCGTGCGCATGGAGGCGGAGGCGCCGGCCACCCGCGAGGGGCCACTGGCCGGCCAGACCTTCGTCGTCACCGGCACGCTCTCCGCCTTCAGCCGGAGCGACGCGGAGGCGCGCATCCGGACGCTCGGCGGTGTGGCCGCCTCCAGCGTGACGAAGGCGACGACCTACCTCGTCGCCGGCGAGAACCCCGGCTCGAAGCTCGCGAAGGCGCAGCAGTATGGAACCCAGGTCCTGAACGAGGCGGATTTTCTCGCCCTGCTCCGGCGGCACGGCGCGGCGTAGCGAGCAACGCTTCGAAAAGGCTCCGGCGTCTTTTCGAAACGCGAAACGAACGAATTTCGGCCTACCTCTTCACTCCCACGAACCGTTCCGCTATAATCCGTCCTGAACGTCGCCTCACACTGGTCGGTCCGGTTCACGCGCACACATAGGGACGCGCCTTGATCAACCCGCTGACGGCCCTCCTGGGCCTCTTCTCCCACGATGTGGGCATCGACCTGGGCACCGCCAACACCCTGGTCATGGTGCGCGGCCGCGGCGTCGTCATCGACGAACCCTCGGTCGTCGCCATCGACAAGATATCGAAGCGCATCCTCGCCATCGGCGCGGAGGCGAAGCGCATGGTCGGCCGGACGCCCGCGAACATCGTCGCTATCCGGCCCCTGAAGGACGGCGTCATCTCCGACTTCGAGGTGACGGAGCGGATGCTCCACTACTTCATCCGCTCGGTGCACGCCCGCTTCAACCTGGGCATCCCGCGGCCGCGCGTCGTCATCGGCATCCCGAGCGGCGTCACGGAGGTCGAGAAGCGGGCGGTGCACGACGCCGCGCTCAACGCCGGCGCCCGCGCCGCCTTCCTGGTGGAGGAGCCGATGGCCGCTGCGATCGGCTCCGGCCTGCCCGTGATGGAGCCCCATGGCTGCATGATCGTCGACATCGGCGGCGGCACCACCGAGGTCGCCGTGATCGCGCTCGGCGGCATCGTGGTGAGCACGTCGATCCGCGTCGCCGGGGACGAGATGGACCAGGAGATCATGGGTTACGCTCGCCAGGTGCACAACATGCTGATCGGCGAGCGGATGTCGGAGGAGATCAAGATCCAGGCCGGCTCCGCCTTCCCCATGGACGAGGAGGAGACGGTGGAAATCCGGGGGCGCGACCTGGCGACCGGCCTACCCAAGTCCGTGGAGGTGAGCACCGTGGAGCTGCGCGATGCGCTCTCCGGCTCGATCAGCGCCATCGTCGAGGCGGTGCGCTCCACCATCGAGATCACGCCGCCGGAGCTGGTGGCTGACCTGATGTACCGTGGGATCGCGCTCGCCGGGGGCGGCGCGCTGCTGAGGGGTCTCGACCGGAGGCTGGCCCAGGAGACGAAGTTCCCGGTCTACGTCGCGGACGATCCCCTCTCCAGCGTCGTGCGGGGCACGGGGGAGATGCTGGAGGAGGCCGAGATGCTCATGAAAGTGCAAGCCTCCTTGGCCACTCGCAAGGCGCCTCGCTAGACTAGCTCTCGAGGCCCGGCGCGCCGCTCGCGCGGCGTCCAGCGCCCGGGTGCGCTGCCGCCCACTTCCGGAGGAGAGGAACGGTCGACATGCACGTCCGCACCCGCACCTGGTTCAGCTTTGTCGTCATCATTAGCCTGCTGTTCATCGGAGCGAGCCGGTTCGCCATCTTCGATCCGCTGGAAGACGCGGTCCTGATCGCCGCCGAGCCCATCGAATCAGCCCTCGGGGACGCCACGAGTCCCTTGGCCGACTTCGTCAACAACCTGACCGACGTCAACCGCCTCTCCGACGAAAACCAGGCAGTGCGAGAGGAGAACGAGGCGCTGCGCGCGGAGAACGTCCGCCTGCGAGAGGCTGAGACCGAAAACCAGCAGTTGCGCCAGCTCCTGGGCGTGCGGGAACAACGGCCCGACGATGTCCTTGTCGCGGCGGGCGTCTTCGCCCACGACCCGAGCAACCTGAAGGACGTGGTCGCGATCGACCGTGGGCGGGAGGACGGCTTGCAGGAAGGGATGATCGTGCTCAGCTCCCAGGGCAGTGTGCTCGGCTCGGTCACGAAAGTCCTCGACCGTGCCGCCTGGGTGACGCTGATCACGGACCCGACAAGCGCGGTCAGCGCGCTCATCCAGGAATCGCGGGCGCCGGGCATCGTCGTCGGCAGCCCGGATGGCGCGCTGACGATGGAGTTCGTCGAAGAGACGGCGGACGTCAAGGAGGGCGACCTGGTGCTCACCTCCGGCCTGGGCGGCAGCCACCCGCCGGGCGAGGTCGTCGGCCGCGTCGCCGCGGTGGAACAGGCGGCCCAGGAGCTGTTCCAGAGCGTGCGCATCGAACCGATCGCCGACCTCTCGCGCCTGGAGACTGTCTTCGTCCTGGCGAGCTTCCTGCCGCAGGAGCTGGAGCAGCCGTGAGCGTCGCGGTAGGGTTCGGCGTGATCGTGGCCGCCGCGCTGGCCCAGGCGGCGGTGCTGCCGGAGTTCTCCATCTTCGGCGCCCAGCCCGGCCTGGTGCTGGTGCTCCTGGTCGCCTGGATGAGCGTGCGAGGCCGGCGGGAGGCGCTGCTCCTCATTCCGGCGGCCGGCCTGGCCCAGGGCCTCCTGGACAGCCAGCCGTTGGGCGTGGCCATGCTGGCGCTGACGCCGCTGATTCTGATGACGGACGTGCGCGAGCTGCGACTGGTGGAATCGCACCTGGCGCCGGCGCTCATGCTGACGGCGCTGGCGACGGTTTCATATGAGGGCATGACTCTGCTAACCTTGGTAGTGACGGGCGACCGGCCGGACTGGGTCGCCAGCCTGCGGGATGCCGTGCTGCCGGCCATCATCGCCAACACACTGCTCCTGCTGCCTGTCTATGGAGCGCTCAGGCTGGCCAGTCTGGACCAACGCCGCCGTCCCGCGTTCTAGCGCCGCGTCCGAGGGAGAGGCCAAAGCGCAGACACGATGCAATTGCCCCCCGCCAACCAACGCCGGCGCTGGCGCTCCCGCACCAGGGAGCCCAAGCAGGCGGAGACCTTTCAGCAGCGCTTTGTCATCCTCAAGGCGCTCATCATCGTCCTCTTCGGCGCCCTCGCCCTGCAGCTCGCCCGCATGCAGATCGTGGAGCACCAGGAGTACGCCGCGCGGGCAGAGCGGAACCGCCTGCGCGTGGTGCCGGAGCTGCCGGCCCGCGGCCTGATCTACGACCGCAACGGCGTCCAGCTCGTCCAGAACGTGCCGATCTTCTCGGCCGGGGTCGTCCCCGCCGACGTGCCTGCCGAGGCGCTGCTCCCCGTCGTCGCCGAGCTGCAGCGGTTGACCGGCGCCGAGCCGGCCGAGGTCGCCACCGCGATCGTCGAGGCGCAGAAGAGCGACGACCCGTTCACGCCGCTCATCGTCAAGACCAACCTGGACGACGAAACAGCCTTCCGCCTCCGCGAACGACAAGCCCGCCTCCCCGGCATCCGCGTGGTGGTGGAATCGATCCGTCAGTACCCGGCGGGCGCGCTCGCCTCGCACTACCTGGGGTACGTCGGCCGGATCGACGCGGAGGAGCACGCCGAACTGCGCGATCAGGGGTATCTGCTGAACGACCGCCTGGGCAAGACGGGTGCCGAGTACTCCTACGAGGCGACGCTGCGAGGGACGCCCGGCTACCGCCAGGTAGAGATCGACGCCGCCGGCCAGGAGATCCGCACCCTCAGCTCGTACGAGCCGCGTCCGGGCGGAAACCTGGTGCTCTCGCTCGACTTCGACCTGCAGCGGCGGGTGACAGAGGTCCTCCAGGAGTCGCTGGGTCGCTCGCTGAACGGCGTCGCCGCGGTGATGGACGTGCGCACCGGCGAGCTCCTCTCGATGGTGTCCCTGCCCGCCTACGACAACAATGCGCTGACAGAACCGGTCGCCCAGGAAGCCCTGCCGGGCCTGCTGAACAACCCAGCCAAGCCGTTGGTCAATCACGCGCTCGCCGAGGTCTACCCACCCGGCAGCACCTTCAAGCTGGTCACGGGCACGGCCGCCCTTCAGGAAGGCGTCGCCTCGCCGAGCACACGGATCACCAGCCTCGGCTCGATCACGGTCGGCAACCACATCTTCCGCGACTGGTCGGCGCTGGGCACGCTCGATTTCTACGGCGGCGTGTCGATGTCGTCAGACGTGTATTTCTACTACCTCGCGGGCGGTTACGCGCAGGGCGGTCAGCAGCTCTTTCGCGGCCTCGGGGTCGAACGGCTGGCCCGCTACGCGCGCGAGTACGGCCTGGGCGCGCCCACTGGCATCGACCTGCCGGGGGAGGCGGCCGGCATCGTCCCCGATCCCGAATGGGAGCGCGAGAACCGCGATGACGTCTGGACCATCGGCGACACCTACCACTTCGGCATCGGCCAGGGCTACCTGGCGGTGACGCCCCTGCAGCTCCTGCGCGTGACCGCCGCCGTCGCCAATGGCGGCGACGTGCTCGTGCCCCACGTGGCGCGCGAGGTGGTCGACTCGAATGGCGTCGTCGTCCGGCGAATCGAGCGCGAGGTGGCGCGGCGCGTCAACGTCGCGTCCGAGAACCTCGCCGTGATGCGGGAGGGAATGCGGCGGGCGGCGGCGAGCGGCACGGCGACCAGCGGCGCCAGCCAGTTCGTCGAGATCGCTGCCAAGACCGGCACGGCCGAGTTCGGCCCGCCAGACGCCGAAGGCGACTACGAGACCCACGCCTGGTACACCGGCTTCGCCCCGTACGACAACCCCGAAACCGCCGTCGTCGTCTTCCTCCAGACGGGCCGGGGCGCCGCGGACGCGGGGCCGGTAGCCCGCCAGATCTTTGATTACTACTTCGGACGGCAGCATTTCGCTCAGGAGGGCGGGACGCCGTGAACAGCCGCGCCGTCCGTCTGCGCGACTTCGACCCGGTGCTGATCCTGGCGGCGCTGGGGCTGGTGGCCCTGGGCACGATGCTGATCTACAGCGGCAGCCTCAACCGCTTCGGCGAACCGGCCGCCACCGACCTGTCGCATCCGGTGGTGCGCCAGGCAGCCTACGCCGGCGCCGGCCTGCTGCTGGCGCTGGCGGTCGCCCGAATCGACTACCGATCGGTGGGCGCGCTGAGCCTCGGGCTCTACCTGGCGAGCCTCGCCGCGCTCGTGTTCGTGCTGGTCGCCGGCGACGAGACGTACGGGTCGCGGCGCTGGATCGACGTGGGCGGCACCCAGGTCCAGCCTTCGGAGATCGCCAAGCTGGCCGTGATCATCGCTCTGGCGAAATACCTGGCCGACCACCAGGAGATGATCCGCACCCTGCGCGTCTTCCTGACCTCGCTCGCCATGGCGGCCGTGCCGGCCGTCCTCGTGTTCATGGAGCCAGACCTGGGGTCGGCGCTGATTTTCGCGGCTATCTGGCTAGGCATGGTCACCGTCGCCGGCGCGAAATGGCGCCACCTCGGCGCGCTGCTGGGCGTCTTCCTCATCGCCGTCCCATTCGTCTTCCTCTTCCTCGTCTCGGACTACCAACGCGAGCGCATCGAGCTCTGGCTCAATCCGGAGAGCGACCCGCTGGGGAAGGGGTTCAACATCCTGCAGGGAGAGATCGGCATCGGCGCCGGCGGCCTCTTCGGCACCGGCCTGACTGAGGGCAGCCAGACCCAGCTCGACTACCTGACGACGGAAACGACCGATTATGTGTTCAGCGTGCTGGGCGAGGAGCTGGGCTTCGTGGGGGCGCTGGTGCTCTTCGCGCTGTTCATCCTCCTGCTCTGGCGCGCCCTCCGCGTCGCCGAGCTCTCGCGCGACCTCTTCGGCCGCCTGCTGGCGACGGGCATGGTGATCTTCGTCCTGCTCCAGACGTTCATCAACGTCGGCGTGAACGTCGGGCTGCTGCCGGTGACGGGCATCCCCCTGCCTTTCGTCAGTCAGGGAGGCAGCTCGCTGATCACGCTCTTCATCGGGCTGGGGATCCTCCAGAGCGTCCTACTCCGCCACCGCCCCTTCACGTTCGCTAACGTCTACGGCTGACGCCGCTGCGCCTGGACGCTCGCCTCCTTCGGCGCGCCGAGGCGCTGCAGCGTCAGCGGCGTCACGACCACCACCCAGGCCGCCGCCACCGCCAGCAGCGGCAGCACCGGCACGTGGAAGCGCGCATCGCCGAAGAAGGCGAGCGGCACGCCGGCCAGCGCCAGCAGCGCCAGCAGGAAGAAGACGCGCCGTGCGTCAAGCGGCGGCCAGACGAAGCCGGCGAGGCCGAGCGCGCCAAGGCTGATCATCGTGTAGTAGAAGACGTCCGAGAGGCGCCAAAGGCCGTCGCGCGCGTCCGAATTGAGGAAGGGGTCTTCTCCGTACGACTCCGCCGCCCAGAGCCCGTCGTGGTCGTGCTCCCAGGTGTAGTACGCCTTGCGCGAGAGGATCTTCAGCTCGAACGTCGGGTGGTCCACCGCGTACTCGATCGCCCGGCGGATGTTGTCGTTGTTGCGACGCACCTCGAACGTCGCCCGATCGAGTCCCTCGTACGGGGCCTCCGCGAAACACGTCTCCGGCAGCCCGAAGTGACCCGTCGCGCCCGGGTAGTGGCCGATGCAGAGGTCGTCGCCCAGGTTGGCGGAGATGACGATCGGCGCGTCCATCACCACAGCGTTGCGGATCGCCCACGGCGCGATCACGGCCGCGGTCACGCCAGCGACGAGGCCCGCGTAGCCGAACGCGCGCCGCCAGCCGAAGCCGCCCCCCAGCCACGCGACGACGAGCAGCGGCACGAAGAGCAGCGAGATCGGCCGGACGAGCGCCGAGAGGCCGAGCACCACGCCGAAGACGAGCAGCCGCGAGATGCTCAGCCGCCGATCCTGCCAACTCGTCGACAGGATCACAAGCAGGGCGAGCATGACCAGGAAGTTGAAGAGCGTCTCGGTGAGGAAGCTCGAGGTGTGGAAGACGAGGTTGGGCCAGACCGCGAGCGCGAACGCCGCCAGCAGCCCGACGGCGGGGCTGAAGAGCCGACGGCCCACGAAGAAGGCGAAGGCTGCGGTCGCGACGCTCAGGAACACCTGGAAGTAGCCCGTCGCCAGGACCAGGTTGTCTGGGATCGGCGTGTGCCGGACCAGCGAGTAGACGCCGCCCAGCGCCGCCGGGTACCCCACCGGGTAGTACGCCGTCGGCTGGCGGTTAGCGAGCAGCTTCGAGTCCTCTTCGAGGAGACGGCGCACCTCCTCCGGCGCCAACTTCGCCGCCTCCTCGAAGTCGGGCACGCGATAGCCGCGCGCGTCGGCGATGTGCGCGCCGTAGAAGTAGTAGAGGCTTGGGTCGTGCAGGCCCTGCGGCTCGCGGGCAGCGTAGGCCACCCACGCCACTCGCAGCACCGTCGCCAGCAGCAGGATGGAGAGCAGGGCCACCCCCTGCCACGAACGGACGAAGGCGCGCGACTCCGCCCACGCCTTCGAGGCGCGCGGCTGCGCAGCCGGCGCGCGTTCGGAGGTCACGGCACCACCACGCGGCGCGGGCAGGCGGGCGGAATCTCCGGCGGGAACCGATCGGGCTCGAATCCAGGGGGGACGACAGGCGGCGGCAAGACCGCCACCTCCACGAAGTGTCCGTCCGCGTAGTCGACGACGTACAGCCTACCGCCGGGACGCTCGCAGAACTCGGTCGTGCCTTCGGGGACGGTGAAGAGCTCGACGCCGCCCCAGAGCGTCTCGCCCACGGCGGGCAGGGCCGCGAACTGCGCCAGCGGCTGGGTCACCGGCCCGCCGCGCACGAAGACGCGGCTGCCGTCCGGCAGGTCCGGGTATCGTTCGTCGATGCCCTCGACCAGCGTCCGCCAGGCGTCGGCCTCCGTCGCGAAGGCGTCGTTCTGCTGCCACGTCTGCCAGCTATGCAGCCCCAGCACGCCCAGCGCGACGACAGCGAGCGCCGCCGGCGCCGCCGGCGTCAGGCGGCCGAGGAGCTGCGCCGTCTCCGCGAAGGCGACGGCCGCCAGCACCGCGAAGGGGATGCTGGCGGCGTAGACGTAGCGCGGCGCCAGCACGAAGTTGAGGATCGGGAGGTGCGGCGCGAGCGTGAGGGCGAGGAACGCCACGGCGAAGCGCGCCGTCGCCGGCCCGCGCGCGAGCGCGATCGCCGCGACGCCGAGCACGGCGCCACCGCCCGCGGCGTGCGCCGGGCCCACGTCGCCCGGCACCTCCATGCCCAGCGGGTAGAGCAAGCGCCCCAGAAAGACCAGGAGGTTGGTGAACAGGTGGTCGCCGCTCCCCCAGATGCCCGACGCCTCGGTGCAGCCGCAGGCCGCGAACCCGATGAGCGCAGCGCCCCCGACGACCGCGTAGGGCGCGGCGCACGCGGCCGTCGCCAGCCACTCGCGAGGCTCACGCCACCAGCCCGCGCTATCGGAGCGCCGCCAGAGCAGGAGGAGCGCCGGGACCGGCGCCAGCACCGCCGCCGACTCGTTGGCGGCGATGGCAGCCGTGAACGCCAGGACCGACGTCCCCAGCCACCAGCGCAGCCGCCACCAGCGCAGCCGGCCGCGCGCCAGCCCCTCACAGAGCGTGAGCAGCGACAGCACGATGAAGAAGCCGGCGATGACGTTGTTGATCGCCGTGACCTGGCCCACTGTCGGCACCGGGGCGGCGCTCAGCCCGAAGAAGCCGCCGGCCAGCAACGCTGTCCCGGTCGACTCCGTCAATCGCCGCACTAGGAGGAAGAGCAGCGCCGCGGTCGCCGTGTGGAGCGCGACGGTGGCCAGCAGGTAGGGCAGCGCGTTGAGCTCGAACGCGCGGAAGGCGGCGAGGTAGAAGACGCCGGTCAGGAAGCGCCAGTTGGGCGTCGCGTCTTGCTGGAGGAAGAGCGCCTTCAGGTAGGAGGGCGTGCTGCGCGAGGCGACGTCGGCCAGCGGCACGAAGTCGTCGCCGAAGAAGTAGTTGCCCAGCACCGGCGAGTTAACGAAGAAGACGGCGCTGACGAGCGCCACGAGCGGCCACCACGCCCGGGCGATTGCGTCGATTCGCTCCAAAGACAGCTCGCCGACAGGCGTGGCGCCAGCCGAGCGGCTGGGGTCTTGGGGAGCATTGACGGTCATGGCCGGGCGGATCTCGGCCCAGGATACCGCAGCGGTGAACGAGGCTGGAAGGCGGCCGGCCTACTTCGCGCTGGGCGGCTCGACGAGGCGGATGCCCAGGATGCGGAGCTGCTCCTCCGTTACGGGCGAAGGAGCGCCGGTCATCGGGTCGCTCCCGCTCTTCGTCTTGGGGAAGGCCATCGCTTCGCGGATGTCGTCTTCGCCGGCGAGCTGGGCGGCGAGGCGGTCGATGCCGGGCGCGAAGCCGGCGTGGGGCGGCGCGCCGAACTCGAACGCCTCGAGCATGTGCCCGAAACGGAGCTGCGCGTCTTCGTCGCTGATGCCCAGCAGGCGGAAGACCCGCTCCTGCACCTCGCGACGGTGGATTCGCACGCTGCCGCTGCCCAGCTCCAGCCCGTTGCAGACGGCGTCGTACGCGCGGCTGCGGATGCGCGCCGGGTCGGTCTCGAAGAGCGGCAAGTCATCTTCCATCGGCGAGACGAACAGGTGGTGCTGGGCATCCCAGCGGTCCTCGTCGTCGTTCCATTCGACGAGCGGGAACTCCGTGATGAAGGCGTAGTGGAGCACGCCCGGGTCGGCCAGCTTCAGCCGCCTGGCCACCTCCCGTCGCAGACCGTCCAGCGCGGGCTTGACGCGATGCGCTGAGCCGGCTTCCAGGCGGCGCTTGCCGCCCTCCCCGGCGACGATGAGCAGCAGATCGCCTCGCTGGGCGCCGGCGCGCTGGGCCGCCGCGCGGACCAGCTCCGGCGATAGGTATTTCGCCACCGGCGACCGGATGTCCTCGTCCGAGATGGCGCCGAGCTTGCCCGCGCCCAGGAGCGCGATCGAGACCAAGCCCTTCGCGCCGTACCCCTGGACGAACGTCGTCAGCGAATCGATCTCCTTGCGCGAGAACTCGGCGCCGGCGGAAACGCAGATCCCCTCGACCGAACCACCGGAGGCGGCGGCGTTCCGGAAGACCGCGAACTCGGAGCTCGCCGCGACATCGGTGATGTCGAACAGCTCCATGCCGTAGCGCAGGTCCGGCTTGTCCGAACCGAAGCGGCGCATCGCCTCGTGATAGGTGAGGCGCGGGAAGGGGGTGACGACACGCAGGTCGGGACGGGCGTCGGCGGCGAGGCCGGTGAAGAGCTCCTCGAAGAGCGACAGGATGTCCTCTTCCGCCGCGAAGCTCATCTCCAGGTCGAGCTGGGTGAACTCGGGCTGACGGTCGGCGCGGCTGTCTTCGTCGCGGGCGCAGTGCGCGATCTGGAAGTAGCGCTCGAAGCCGGCCACCATCAGGAGCTGCTTGTACTGCTGGGGCGACTGGGGCAGCGCGTAGAACCGGCCCGGGTTGAGGCGGCTGGGCACCAGGAAGTCGCGCGAGCCCTCCGGGGTGCTGTTGGTCATGATCGGCGTCTCGATCTCGATGAAGTCGCGTTCGCGGAGGAAGCGCCGGATGAAGGCGACCACGCGGTCGCGCAGCCAGAGGTTGCGTTGCATGCGCTCCCGGCGCAGGTCCAGGTAGCGGTAGCGCAAGCGGAGCAGCTCCTCCACCTCCGAGTCCTCGTTGATCGGGAAGGGAGGCGTTCGCGCCTCGTTCAGCACGTCGACCTCGCGCGCGCGCACCTCGATCTCGCCGGTGGGGAGCTGGCGGTTCTCCGTCCCTGCCAATCGCGCCGCCACCTGGCCCCGCACCCGCAGAACGAACTCGTTGCGGACGCCGCCGGCGCGTTCGTGGGCCTGGGGCGCCTCGTCCGGGTGGAGGACCACTTGCGCCAGGCCGCGGCTGTCGCGCAGGTCGATGAACACCAGGCCGCCATGGTCGCGCCGGCGGTGCACCCAGCCGGCGAGCGTCACCTCCTGGCCGATGTGCTCCGCGCGGAGCTCTCCACAGTAGTGCGTCTTGTCCACGTGTCCCTCCAGGGCTGTCGCCTGGAGTGTGGCACGCGGCGCCAGCGCGCGGCAAGCGGCGACGGCGCGTGGGAGCGCCGGCCGCAACGTTCGGCTACACTACGCCCGTCTCACGGATTCGGGAGGTGGCATGCCGGACGACGAAACTCGCGCGGCTCGTGAACGCCTCGTGCGCGAGCACATGGCGGCGGAGAACGCCCTCGATTTCGCCCGGGCGCTCGGGACGTTCGGCCATCGGAAAACTGGGTGTTCGCGTTCGCGGCGTCAAGCACTGGGCCTAGGGAGGAAATAGCGCCGGCTGGTAGTTCTCTGCCTTGGCGCGCTTCAGGGCAAATATGAGTAGCTCGTTGATTACCTCATATCGATAATAGTCCCACTGTGTTGCGAGCCGATCCAGTTCGATTACAAGCTCCGGGGGCATCTTGATGGTGACCGGCACCCAGCGCGACTTATCTGCGATCAGCTCTTTGTCAAGCACCTATTCGACCCCTCCGTGAGACAAAATCCCGAGAACTCAGTTTCCCAGGAAAACGACAAAATGCGTTGCGACATTACCATAGGAGGGCCCAAAATGTCTATAGAACAGGTGTCCAGGTAGGAAGGGAGCGCCATGAACGACGTTCAAACGGCTGAGCAGCAAATCCTACGTGTCCTCAAGGAGAAGGGTACTGCTGCTCCCGCGGATTTGCTGAAGGACCTCCTCGGCCGGCAAATGGCAACTGACCAGGATTTCCGCGAAGCCATGTGGCGGTTGATAGACCGCAAAGCGATAACGCTGACTCCGAACCGGAAGCTGCAGCTGGCAGAAGACAGCCAACCAGTTCCAGCCCGGTAGCGCCGATCGCCTGCCTCCCCCCGGAGCCGATCTGCCCGAATGAGCTCCATTGGGGACCGTTGGAAACGAGACGAGCGGCTATACCCAACGGACAGACCTGCCGATCAGAGGGGGTCTGGGCAACGTGACCGTGATCGCATCCTTTACACGTCCGCGCTGCGTCGGTTGGCGGGCGTGACACAAGTAGCGGCAGCCGCTGAAGGCCACGTTTTCCACAATAGGCTCACGCACAGCCTGGAAGTAGCGCAGATCGGACGCCGACTGGCAGAAAAGCTGCTGGCTGAACAGGGGGGCGATCTTATTCAGGCGATCGGTGGGCTCGATCCAGAAGTTGTAGAGGCTGCAGCGCTTGCTCATGACTTGGGACATCCCCCCTTCGGCCACGTCGCAGAGCAAGAGCTGGATAAATTGGTAAGTGCTGCGGGACTCTCCGATGGCTTCGAAGGAAATCCGCAGTCCTTCCGTATCGTGACCAAGCTGGCGATTCGAAATACTGACTTTCCCGGTCTTAACCTTACGCGCGCCACGTTAAACGCGATCCTGAAGTATCCATGGCTACGCCAGGCGAGCGGAGATCGTAAGAGAAAATGGGGCAGTTTTCACAGGGAAAAGCGAGAGTTTGACTGGGCACGGGAAGTTTATCCGAACGACGATCGCAAAAGCACCGAGGCAGAATTGATGGACTGGGCGGACGACATAGCCTATGCCGTGCACGATGTAGAGGACTTCTATCGCGCTGGACTCATCCCACTCGAACGTCTTGCCAAGGATGATGACGAAGCCACGCGTTTCATGAACAGTGTATTCGACCGCTGGAGGACGGAAGGCGAAACGCCCGAGTACCCCGAGGATGATCTGAGAGATGTTTTCAAGAGCATGCTCAGCCTCATCCCCCTTGCCGAGAAGTACTCCGGGGCCCGTCGCGAGCGTGCCCTACTTCGTAGCTACACGGCGGGACTCATAGGGCGTTACATCGACGCGATAACGCTAAGGGAGCCGACGCCAGAGAACCAGCGGCGAGTGTCGATTAATCGTGAATATAAGATGGAAGTGACCATGCTAAAGCAGTTGACATGGCACTACGTGATCCGCAATCCTGCTCTCGCCACACAACAGATCGGGCAGCGCCGCGTAGTGAGGGAGCTCTTCGAGGTCTACATCGACGCCACACGACCCCAAGATCGCGTGGCGCTTCCACCCAGTGCTATGACCCTACTCGAGGAAATGGAACGGGACAGCAACCCCAAAGACAAAGAGGATGCGCAGGTCAGAGTCGCTGCAGATATCGTTGCGGGCATGACCGAGCAGCAAGCCACGCAGATGCATCAGCGATTCACGGGAGCCTCGTTGGGTTCGCTGCTGGACTATCGTTCGTAGTCGGCCATCCCCGCTACGAGATCATCGCCACCGGCGACGTCTACGACGGCCCGGCCGAAGTCGAGCGGTACTACCGCCAGACGCGCGCGACCTTCCCCGATCAGCGGAACGAGCTGATCTCGCTCCGTCACGCCGAGGACGCGGTCATCGTCGAATTCTGGCTTCTGGGCACCCATCTGGGGCCGCTGGGCCGTCGAGCGCCGACCGGTCGCGCCTTCCGCTGCCGGATGACGGCGCTCTTCATCTTCGAAGGCGCCGGGCTGATGTGCGAGCGCGTCTACTTCGACTCAGCGACCATCGTGCGCCAGATCGCCGCCGAGGATTCGCCGGAATAGCGCGAGACGGGTTTACTTGGCGGAACGTCCCTGCTAGACTTCGCCTGCGAGAAATCTCCCGAAGAATGCAAGGAGGTGGCCATGAAGTCTCTGCTCCGTCTCATCGACCGCATCAGCCCGCCGCCGGTGGCCCACGCCCACTGCGACATCCCCTGCGGCATCTACGACCCGGCGCTGGCGCAACAGGCGGCTCAGACCGTCGTGCGGATGAACCAGCTCATCGAAGCGCTGGAGCAGCCGCAAAACGCCAAGGAACAGTGGAACAAGTACAACAACTCTCTGTCGCGCTACATCGCCGTGAAGGAGGAGCACGCGTAGCTGGTGAAGCGCGAGGTTCGCATCATCTGGGGCGACTACTTCAAGCCGGAGCACCTGGAGAAACACGCCGACCTGCACACCATGGTCTGGAACATCATGAAGCTGGGTTCGAAGTGCCGCCAGG
>Ga0247727_10006944_pt1 | contig 21921 bp, 21 predicted proteins | sample WisWelCaveWW1625_FD_202498 | JGI IMG/M metagenome (GOLD analysis project Ga0247727, IMG submission 202498) | Biofilm microbial communities from Wishing Well Cave, Virginia, United States - WW16-25 | ecosystem: Environmental > Aquatic > Deep subsurface > Groundwater > Cave microbial mat | place...
GGACCTGATCGAGCTTGTCCAAAATCTGCCGAAGCTGTTGCTGCTGCGGAGTTGGAGTCTGCGCCCCAGCGGACGCGATTCCTGGGCCACCGCTCGCCAGGAGCAGCCCTCCGAGCACGAGCATGCCCACACTCACTGCTAGAATCCGTCGTCTCTTCATCACTCCCTCCTTGATTGGTTATGTTGATATGACCCTGACTGACTGCTGCTTGGCCTTCTGCATTCCTGAAAACTGCTCCTTCCCTTTGGAGGAGCACTAGGCTCAGGAGCAGCGCCAGGCCCAGACACAGCAGACACCCGCACAGGCGCGATGGACGCCTACCCCAACCCTCTCAGGGGTCGTGGTCAAGGCTGGAGCGGGAACGGTCTGCATGAGGGCGCCGGTGCTGAGGCACGGTATCTGCCCCCGGTCCGAGACGGACCAGCCTTCTGGACAAAAAGATGATGGCTGTAAAGTTAGGTGTCGAGTTGTGAGTGAGTGCAAACGAGAGACCGCCGGCAGGGAGCGCGTCAACCGTTGAACGCCAGAGAGATCCATGTCGGCAACCTTCTGATGCGCGATGTCCCGCCTAGGATTGCTCTAGCGCCACCTCGCGAGGAAGCTGGCTTATACGGCAGATCGCTTTTCTCTGTCAAGTGCTTCGGACGAAGGAGGCTTGAACTACATTTCCAGCTTCTTCGCCGATCATGATGACCACAGAAGCCGGATACGGTGGGTGCGGCCCGTGATCGGAGGTCTAGCCAACTTTCTCCTCGCACTCAAGACTCACCGCATAAGCCCTACCTGAAACACCTCACTTGCGGTTCCTATTCAACGCTTGCCCCTTCACAGCACTGCATGCTAGCATTTTGGTGAGTGAGCACTTACTTACCATGAAGAAGCGGACCAAACAGACCACGAACGGGAACGGGCAGCGGGCTTCTGCGCGGGATCGTCAGGCCAGCCTCATCGTGGCCGCCGCTTCGCTTTTCGCCGCGAAAGGATTCAACGGCACCACAACAAAAGAAATTGCCAAAGCGGCGGGCGTGAGCGAGGCCTTGGTCTTCAAATACTTTCCGACGAAACGGACGCTCTACGCCGCAATTCTGGCAGAAAAAGTGACCATTGACGAACTGCTCGAAGCAGCGGAGGCGGCGGCCAAAAAGCACGACGACCATCGTGTGTTTACGATGATTGCAAGCTATCGCATTCGCCCCGGCGTCGATTCGACGCTCTTACGACTTCTCTTGTTCAGCGCGCTGGAAGGGCACGAACTATCCGAGATGTTCTTCGGCAAGCACCACAAAGTGCTCTACGATCACCTCGCCTTGTACATTCGCACAAGAATTGAAGACGGCGCGTTTCGTCCGGTTGATCCCCTCCTGGCAGCCCGCGCGTTCATCGGCATGGTCGTCCATCACCGTCTGCTCCATGAGATCTTCGGAGTCCCGATGCATCAATCCCATGAGGACACGGTGGCAACCTACGTCGACCTCTTCCTCACCGGACTGGTCAAGATGCCGGCCAGCCGTAAGCCGCCCGGGAGGCGTTCGCGATGAATCCCCTGAAACAACATCCGATTGTCACGCTCGGGGTGATTATTTTTTTTGCGATCACGGCCCTCGTCGTGTTTCGCCTCAGCAGCGGAGCCAAGACCGACGCTCGCAAAAACCGTGTCATCACCGTCGCCACCGTGGCGCCGCTGAAACAGGACCTCGACATTCGACTCTCCTATACCGCCGACATCACTCCCAACCAATCGGTCAATCTGTTCTCACGGGTTAACGGTTACATTGCAAAAATCTACGTCGATAAAGGCGACCCGGTCAAAGCCAACCAGCTTCTGATCGAGATCGATCACACGGATTATCAGCATGCCGTCCACCAGGCCAAGGCAAACCTGGCTGCAGCCAGAGCGAGAGTCGCGCAGCAAGACGCCACGGTCCGCAGCACTACCCTCACGCTCAATCGGATGCAGGCGCTGATCAAAGACCAGTTTGTTTCGCAGCAAGACCTGGATAACGCACAGGTCGCGTACGACGCGGCAGCGGCGGCGCTCGACTCCCTCCGCGCTCAAGTCCAGCAGATGGAGGTCGCCCTGGCGCAGGCCGAGACAAACCTGGCCTACTCGTATATCCGTGCGCCCTTCGCGGGCTACGTGGCCGAGCGCAACCTCGACCTCGGCGCCTATGTCAGCGGGGCAACCGCCGGCACCTCCACTATCTCACGCGGGATTCTCACCCTCCATGAGATCCAGACGGTCCGCATTCTGATCGAGGTCGTCGAGAAAGACGTCCCGCTCATCCAGGTAGGTCAAAGGGCAGAAGTTCGCGCCGAAGCCTATCCCGACAGCATCTTCGAGGGCACGGTCACCCGTGTCGTCCAGGCACTGAACCGAGCCACTCGCACGATGACAATCGAGGTGGATCTCCCCAACAAGGATCATGTCCTGAAAGGCGGCATGTTCGCCCGCGTCGAGATCCTGGTCGGCACCCATCAAAACACGATTCAGATCCCCATCGACGCAGTGAGTCGATTGGAAGAAACCCAATATGTCTACATTGTGCGCGAAGGAAAGGCCCAACGGGTGCCGGTTGAAATCGGAGTCCGCGACGAGAACCGGGTCGAGATCACCAAGGGCTTGGATGGGTCGGAGCAGGTGATCGTCTCCGGAAAAGACCTCGTGCACGATGGCACCCCGGTGGAGACGCAACCGCTGCAACCGGTGAGGAGTGAGAGGTAAGGGGTGAAAGGTTGAATACACCGAGTATCCAAGAGTTCTCACATCGAGCCATCATTCTTCGCCCCTTACGCCTCACCCCTAACCCCTCACCTATCCCGCTATGTGGCTGACCCTCCTCGCACTTCGCAATGGCATCGGCATCCTGATGCTGTCCTTGGCCATGGTGATCCTGGGCGCCACCTCCGTGCAGCGGCTACCGGTCGATCTCTTTCCGCAGATTCAAGTGCCCGTCGCCTTCGTCGGCGTCATCTATAAAGGCGCGCCGCCGCTCGACATCGAACAGAGTGTCGTCTATCCCATAGAGAAAGCCGTCAGTTCTGCGTCGAATGTCGAACATGTCGAATCGTTCGCAAAGCAAGGCATCGGCGCAGTGCAGATCTGGTTCAACTGGGGTGCGGATATTAACGTCGGCCAGATGGAGGTGATGCAACGCATTACCCAAATTCTCAACAGCCTCCCGCCCGGCATTCTGCAACCCTTCATCGTCAAGTTCGACGTCTCCAATATCCCTGTTTCTCTCGTGACGGTCTCCAGCGACGATCTCGACGAACGGGCCCTCTACGACCTGGCCTCTAATACGATTGCGCCGCAGATCGAACAGATCGCCAACGTCGCCGCCGCCACCGTAGAAGGCGGAAAGATCCGCCAGATCAACATCAACCTCGACCCGGCACTGTTGAACGCCCGGAGCCTCTCGATCCTCGACGTTGTCAAGTCCGTAAAAGCCGCCAACCTCATCCTCCCCTCGGGCGACATCAAAGCCGGCAATCTGGACTACAACGTCTTCACCAATAATCAGTTCCGCACGGTCGACCCGATTCAGGACGTGATTGTGAAGGTCAACCAGCAGGGCAGCCCCGTGCGCGTACGGGATGTCGGGACCGTGACCGATTCGTCGGACATTCAGACCAACATCGTCAGAACGGACGGGGCCAGATCCGTGTATCTGCGGGTGAACAAACAGCCCATCGCCAACACCGTGGCGGTGGTGGATGCGCTACGCAAGGTTCTGCCGAAGCTGGTCGGCATTCCGCCCAGCGTAAAAATCGGGATTTCCTTCGATCAATCGGTCTATATTCGCCAGTCGATCAGCAACCTCATCGAACAGGCGCTGCACGGATCGTTGCTCGCCGCAGCGGTCATCTTGATTTTTCTCCGTAGCTTTACGAGCACGCTGATTATCTCGGTCGCCATTCCCCTCTCGATCATGGTGACCTTCATCGTGCTGTATTTCTCCGGGCAAACCCTGAACGTGTTCACCCTGGGAGGCTTGGCCCTTGGGATCGGCCGGCTCGTTGATGATTCCATTGTGGAACTCGAGAACATTCAACGCCATCTCAACACAACACCCCGCCGCTGGAACGCAATCCTGGAAGCGGCCCGCGAGGTGGCAATGCCCATTCTCGCCTCGACGGTCACCACGGTCGTCGTCTTCCTCCCGATTTTCTTCGTCGCCGGAATTGCCCGCTTGCTCCTGATTCCCCTGACCATCACGATTGCGATCTCACTGTTCACCTCTTTCTTCGTCTCCCGCACGGTCACCCCGGCACTCTGCTACAGATTCCTCAAGCCGGAACAGGAGTCTCACCGTTCGATGCCGGCATGGTTCGTGCGCCTGATGGATTGGAGCCGCGGACGATACGAGTCGTTAGATAAAGGCTACGAAGAATCGCTCCGCTGGGTCTTGGCTCATCGCTGGCGTTTCATCACCGGCATTCTGCTCCTCTTCGCCGCTTCGCTCGCGCTGGCGCCAAAAATCGGCACGGAGTTTTTACCGGTGTCGGATGAAAGCCAGTTCCGTATCGTCCTGCGCGGGCCGGTCGGTCAGCGAGTGGAGAAAACCGAGCAGCAAGTGGCCGAGGTCGAACGGGTACTGAGGGCACAAATTCCTGCCGAGGAGCTGGAAACCATTGTCTCCAGTACCGGCGTGCTGGCCCAGGGCCGTTCTTCCCTATTCAATCCGAATACCGGCCCCCATACGTCGAGCATCTCCGTCCATCTCGTCACGCCGGACAAACGGACACGAAACCAAGTGCAAATCATGAACGACGTAAGGCCCAAAGTCCTCAAACTCTTTCCGGGCGTCGCGATGTTTTTCGATCCAGGCGGCCTCATCAAACGAGTCACCAGTTTTGGGTCGCAGAAGTCCGTCGACGTAGAAATCTACGGCTACGATTTCGAGCAGGCGCGCGGGGTGATCCGGCAGGTCGAAAGCGTCATGCACCAAGTCCCGGGCCTGGCCGACATCGAAGTCAGCCGCGAGGAGAACTATCCCGAAATCAACGTGGTGGTGGATCGTGAAAAGGCCGCGCTCCTCGGCATCAGTGAATCGGACGTCGCCAGCGCCGTGCTCTTCTCGCTCAACGGCAACGGCCCAACCGACCCGATCATCTATACCGACCCCCAAAATGGGAACGAATACTACATCAGCGCCTGGCTTGCGGAAGAACACAGAAAAGATTTCACAGACCTCGAGAATATTATTTTGACCGCACGAACAGGGGAGCCAGTTCTGCTCAAAAACGTCGCCTCACTCAAGCTCAATGCCGGCCCGGTCAAGATCGACCGCAAGTACTTTCAACGGGTAGTCCATGTGACCGCCAACCCTGTGGACCGGGACCTCGGCGCTGTCGCCGCCGACTTGGAAGCAGCCATCGCCAAGATCCAGCTCCCCACCGGCTTCAGCATCCGGTTGGCCGGGCAGATCCAACAACAGAGAGAAACGTTTGAGGGCCTGCTGTTTGCGACGATCCTGGCGCTGGTCCTCGTGTACATGGTGATGGCTGCGCAGTTTAAATCGCTGATCGACCCCTTCGTGATCATGTTTTCGGTCCCGATGGGCTTCCCCGGCGTGATCCTGATCCTCTTCCTGACCGACACCACCCTCTCCACCACGTCGATGATGGGCATCATCATGATGCTGGGCATCGTGGTCTCAAACGGCGTCCTGCTGGTCGATTATACGAACGTGCTGCGCCGGCGAGGGCGGGAGTTGCACGATGCGGCGGTCACCGCTGCGCGGACGCGACTCCGGCCCATTCTGATGACCTCCCTCGCCACCGTGTTAGGGCTGCTCCCCATGGCCATCGGCTGGGGAACCGGCGGTGAAACGAACGCCCCTTTAGCGCGTGCGGTCGTTGGAGGACTCAGTTTCTCAACGATCCTCACACTCTTTCTCATCCCCACAATCTATGTGATCTTAGAGGAACGGTTCCCCCGCCATGCGGATAAGACGCCACAGGATGTGGACTGGATACCGGCAGAGCCGGCTGGCCGATAAAGCCGCGGCGCGTGAAGGGCGAGACTTGCGAGAAAAGCGCGACGTGAACCGATTGGCTTCCCACCTTGTTTGACTAGTCTCGCTCGTCCCGCCAGTCTCGCTCGGCCATGCTGCGGAGATGTTACCCGACAGTTGGAAAGAGCGCCTTCAGTTGCATCGCCAAGCCAATGTCCCCGCTGATCTTGAGCCGGCCCGACATGGCGACAGCTGGTCCACTCAACTGACCCTTCAGAACTTTGATGCAATCCTCTCCCGCCATCGAGAGCACTACGTGCGGGTCCGCATGCATCCCCTCTGCAACCTGACAAGCCCCCTCCCGGATCGTGAGAATGTACTGCCCGCCCTGCGCGCCGCTCAGATCGAATTGGTAGACCGCATCAAGATCTTCGGCGGCATCTGAATCGAGCCGACCTGGAAGAAGCTGAAAAAACTCTTTGACAGTGGTGGGATTCATGGCTCATCGGTAGGCGAGGGCCTCTCGGATCGATACCGGGAGCCGCAGTGCCACGGCCCCCGGTCCCTTCCTAGTATCGGAGCGTGACTGTCGCGGTACTGCGACGCGCGCCGAAAAAGTCTTTGGAGAACGCCTCGACAACTGCAGGGTCATAACCCTTGCAGCTGAAAATGTCGAGGTAGGCGATGTTCGTATCGTTCGCAAAATGGCCGCTGATCAACGAGGTCGAGATCAGCTGCACCATGGAATAGCCGGCAACGCGGCCTGAGCCGAAATCGACGACCTGGCACTCGCCAAAACGCTTCATGTCGATGAGCTCACACAGCTCGACGACATAGCGACGGATATGGTCGGCATTGCGGATTAGATCGGGAAGACAATCTTGAAGATCGACGGCGGTACAGAGTCCCCACGCCTTTCCCTCACCCACCATCTCCTGGGGGGCAATGGAAGCAGCTACTGGGGACTCGGATGGAAAGATCGTGGACTCGGAATCAGGCGAGCTACTCATAGAGGTTGTACACCTTTCTGTTAGGAGGGTGAAAAAACTGTGCCGGTGGACAGCTAGTTCGGACTATATCACGAAACTTTTCAGATCAGGGAGGATGGAGAAACTTTTTTTTCACACCGAGGCGTTCAGACGCCACTCGATCGATTGACAAGGTTCTCAGGGGTCGGAGAGAATGCCGCATATGGCTAATGTCCCTCCATCAAAATCGAACCCGACTCCCCCCTCAGCCGACCTCCCCGATCGCCTCTGCACCTGGTGCCAGGTGCCGATGAAGAAGCGTTTCGTCGGTGGCAAGCAGTTCGTCCACTACACCTGCCCGAGGTGCGTCTTCCAGCACACAACCAGGCTTAGCCCAAAGCCACCCAGCCCCGCGCACTAGCAGGCTGTTGAAAAAGTCCGCCAGCTTCGTTCTCGCGTCGCTCAGAGGCTCAACGTACCGAAGCGTACGCCTCGCCTCTTCGCTTGCTGCGGCTTTGCTGGACGGAATTTTTGAACAGCCTGCTGGTTTCCCTATCGGTCTGTTAGCCGAAAGTTTGAAGCCCCTGCCCCTCATCAACCCCTTTCTTCAAGAAAGGGAATCCGCTACAGTGCGGCCCGTGAGGAGCTCACGGCACGTTCACCGATTCCACTGCATACGGTATCTCTGCCTTCTCTTATTGGTTGGCCTTTCCGCCTGTCAGGCTATCCCCACGAAGACCTATGATGTCCGTCAGCGGGCCTTTACCTATCAACCCTCGTCGCTGGTCCGGGACTATCAAGAGGAGTATACCTACATCCAGGAGCGTCGGGAAACCGCTGGCAACGGGCAAGCGAACGGCGTGTCAGATCGCCCCCCCGCCGCCACGACCGTTCCAGCTAATTTGACCGGCCTAGCCTTTTCTGGAGGGGGCATCCGCTCAGCCACGTTTCATTTGGGCCTGCTCCAGGCGCTCCACGACATGCAGCGCCTGCCCAAGATCGACTACCTCAGTACCGTCTCAGGAGGGTCTTATATCGCAGGTTGGATGTTGGCCCATCTGGGGGAAGAGCAGGACGACGCTTACGGCAACCTGGTCCAAACCATGGATCAGGGCAAGCTCCTCGACCCACACAACGATTTCGTCACCCACCTGCGCCACCATGCCGGGTTTATCAAGGAAGGCGGATTCTGGGAAGGCCCGAAGCTCATGTGGGGCTATGCCTGGCGACTCCTGCCGTACTACCTGTGGGATCTCGTGCTCCATATCAAGACGCCTCCGGACATCGGGAACGAGTTGCATCTGTTCACGCCCTATGAGGATCGCATCCAGCTGACGTACCTCCGCGGGAAACAGGAGACCCCACTGGTCCGATTAAATCGCAAAGACGCCGATGCCCCCTACCTCATCATCAATGGGAACCTCGTAAACCGGGGCAGACCCCGCGCGTTTGAAAAGGAGACGAACCGCCCCTACCGCGACAACTACAACTTCGAATTCACCCGCGACTACACCGGCTCGGATGGCCTCGGCTACATCCAGAGCGCGGGGTTTGGGCTGCCTGTGGTCGAAGCCCAGACTGAGGACGGCAAGCCCGCCTGGTTTAATCCACGTAAAGTGGTCGTCGAGGACCTGACCGAGGGCACCTGCCACAAACCGAGAGTAGAACGCATCAGGCCAGAAGTCTGTGTACGTCTTTCGCAGGCCATGACCGCATCCGGTGCCGGCCTCGATCTCGACAGCCTGGTGGAAGAGTGGTACAGCAACGACATCGCGCGCCTGCTGATACGGTTTGGTACGGCCCCCTTCAACATCAACAACGAATTTCAGACCTGGAACTATGCCCGCCGGTACAACACGACTCTCGGCACCATCTGGGACTATTTCCTCATGGTCACCATCCAGCGCATCTGGCCCGATACCAAGAGCCGCTGGATCGAAATCACCGACGGCTCGTTCTACGATAACCTCGGTATCCAGTCGCTTCTGCGCCGCCAAGTGAGCCACATCATCGTCGGCGATGCCACGCTGGACACCACGTGGCAGTACGACTACCTTCATAGTCTGCAGACAAGGATCAAAGGCTATTTCGGCGAAGGCGTCGAATGGTGCGGCGAAATTCCGGAGAAGAGCGAGATCGTCTGGTACCGGCGCTTCTGGGTCAAACGTCCCGACGGCACCCCGACCGTGATTCACTACATGAAGCCCTATGCCTACAATGCGGTGCTGTTCAAAAAGAACCCGTCGCTGGCCGCGCCGGGCAAGATCTTCGTCAGCGCCGATCCTGAAACAGGTCGGCCCCTGGGCTCAACACCCCTCGCCAGTCCACCGGCCAACCCGGCACACCTGGATGCAGACCGGCTGCTCCCGATGATTGGGGATGACCAAGCCCGCGACCGCGCACAGCTCGCCATCAAGAAGGTGACGAAGTTTGTGGAATCACCGAAGGGAGAGGAGTTCCCGCAGACCAGCACCGTGTTTCAGTGGTATGAGTTGGAAGAATTTGAAGCGTACCGCCACCTGGGATATCTAATGGGCTGGGCCTATCTGGCGAACGTCGATTTGTCCGAGGGAGAACTGAGACCGAACGCACCCTGCCATGTGCTCTAGCCCGGACTATTCATGAATACCTGCTACGTCGTCCGACTCTCTCGTCCGGCGCAACGGGAGAACACTCTTGCAGGATGCTCAAAAAGGCCGTCTGACGATTCGTGAAACGTGAAACGTTAGACGTGAAAAGGTTCGGAGGAAGAGGACTCGGCTGACCCACGTTTCACCTTTCACGTCTTACCTTTTACGGCTCTTGAGAGCGAAGCGAGAACGAAGCTGGCGGACTTTTTCAGCATCCTGCTAGCGCGGACCGGCTACCGGCGTGAAAAACTGGTCTGCACGTGATCGTCGAAGATATGGGCCAGTCGTTCCCTGTCCTCAGGACTGATCGAGGTGATCTTCGAGCCGAACTTAGGGGAACGCACGTGGACGACTTGCAAGCCACAGCTTAGGGTTCTCCCTTGCTCAAGCTCGATCACGAGTTGGAGCGCTTCGCCGCTCTTCACGAACAAGCGGCTCTCAATCCGGACACCTGTCTCGCTGACATCCAGAACCTTGCACGGCGCCGAGAGGGGCCCCCGCTGCAGACGGCCGCTCCGGCTTATCTCGACACGTGACCCTTGTCGCTTAAACCCCATTGGCTCCGGCCTCCCGTTATCGTCATCATACGCAAAGGCCACACAACTCCAAAGGAAATTGCCAAAAGGAGCTATAGTTTTTCAGCTATGAGGGCACGCACCTGCTCCATGCGCTTACGATTGACACCCAGATCGCCGTAGCCGGTGCGGGAGGCGGAGCGGAAGTGGATGGTCTTGGCTTCGTCGTCGAAGAGTAATTCGACATCGTCAACAAAGCGAAGCAACAGGCTAGTGGCCTCGTAGTGGAGATAAGTCTCGTCTTCCTCGACGAGCTGCATGCGTGGCAAGGAACGGATAACTTTCTTGAGTGCCTCCTTCGCCTCTGCCCGAGACTTACGATAGCGAAAGGGAGCAATTACATGGTCCTCGTCTTGGGCTTGCGTCGACACGCAGTTGGGGCTAGCGGGGCACGGTCCTAAGGTACGAGGGTTCATATGACACCTGGTAACGCCTTACTAGGGAAGGGCACTCACAATGTCGCGCAACCAGATCTCACAAATCAACACCGCGTCGGGAGGAATGAGGTCCGGAATGCCTTTATCTCGGTAGGCCAGATGAGGACTGATGCGGACTTTCCGATAGCCACCAACTTTCATGCCCATCAAGGCATGCTCGACACCGGCCATTGTCTGGCGGCTCCCAAGCAGGGTCTTGTGGTCGACGAAGGTGACGCCTCCTTCGATTCGAATCATGTCTTTGGGAAGGTGTTCCACCTGTTTCGCATTCAGCGGAACCTCGTCGCCTTTGCTTAAGAACAGTCTCCAGTTATAGACGACGCGGTCGCCCTTCTGGGCTTCCCGTCCCTCACCCTCTCGCTCTTCAAGCAGTTTGAGACCACTGAGACGTTTCATGGCATTAGTACAAGAGCGTTCTGGCCGTTGCCCCCGTTTCTCCCCGTTCAGCCACCTCAACAGCCACTTGCCCAACAACTCGGCCGTCCTCGGTTTCGACGTCTACACGCCAGTCCCCCGGATCGAGCCGCTGCTTGAAGGTATAGGCGCGGTAGCCGCCTTCCCTGCCGCCGGCAATCTTGATCGGAATCTTGTCGGCATGGATGAAGGGTTTGTCGCTGTCCGTTCGGAAGTACCAATGGTGGTAGACGGTGGTGTTCAGCGCTACCGGGGCGAAGACGGCGGTGAAGCAATAGATCGGTTCATTCGCTGGGAAGGGACTCTGCGAACGCTTCCAGACCTGATACCATTCGCGATCGAAACTGAGCATAAACCTGTCGTCTTGCCTCTGCACCTCACGATACATGCCGCCGAACTTCATTGAGAGCGGCACGGGCGGAATCCAATTCAAGAAATAGAACCCGACCAGGAGACTAATGAGGGCAATCGCTGGTCCTCCAACCAATACCGTTTCCCTCTGCGACCGTTCCGGATTGCGTTGATAAATCAACTGGACCACGCGCAACGTCACTCCCACACTCAGCGCAGCTCCGAGCAGGAACACCCAAGTTCCGATGGTCCCAATCATGACGGGCAGGAAGAACGTAAAGAAACTGAAACACGCCAGTGCGTACAGCGCGACGAGCAGGCGCAGGTTCGAGAGGCGATCGCGCAAGAATTCGTTGGCGACCAGCAGCAGCACGAGCACGCCCAAGAATACACCGGTGCGTGTGAGCGTGGCGCTCCGTGAGTAGAACACGGCGTAGGCGCTGAAAAGCCCGCCCAGGAGAAATTGCATCGCCATCGGATAGTAGGGCCGGGACTTCTTCAAGAATCTGGCGAACGCTGTGCCTTGCGGTTCGATCGAGGGCGACTCCACCGCCGCTCCGAGCCGTCCGGTGAGGACGATGAGAAAACCGAGGGTCACGAGATAGAGGAGGAGAATCAGATTGTCTTGCAGCCGATCAATGCGCGTGAGCGTGAAGGTGTCATAGGCCACCCCGGAAAAGAAGAACACCGGAGGCATGAAGGGCTTGGCCAACACAGTCCTGACTGTGGAGGAAGAGAGCATGAACCCTAAAGTTTCAGGATATTATTGGGATGTCAAATGAAGGGGCAAAACCGGACGACTCAAAACGGTCATCCTTCTCACCCACCCGACCCCGGCGGCTACTTCACCCACCATCCCAAGCTGCCAAGACAGCTTGTTCTCCGAGTGGGGTACGTTGAGGATTATTCAGCAGGCTGCTCAAAAAGTCCGTCCAGCAAGGCCGCAGCCGATGAAAGCACCGGAGGCGTAGCCTCTGGGCTACGTTGAGGATGCTTTCGAGGGGAGAACGCAGCTGGCGGGCTTTTTCAGCATCCTGTTAAACGAAAGGAGGGAGTGGGGAATACACCACCGGACACCCAATCACCCGTTCCAGCCAGGAAGCCATCAGATCTTCGTTCAGCGGGGCTCGATTTAGACGGGCCTCAATGTGAAATCCCGTTTCGTTGCCGACGATCCCGATTATGGCGGAGGCATCCTCCCCGTCCGGAAGTAGTGCCTGTGTTTGAAATTCACAGAGGGTGCCGTAGAGGCGGCCGTCGGGATCGATCGCAGATCGGATCTCCGGCAAATCGTCCAGTGGGCAATGCACGGAACAGCGATAGACAAAGCGGGCGGTGGGTTCAATCGCTTGAAAGTCACCAAGCGCATCCTCTGAGAAGCCCGTCAGATAGGCCCGGATGCCGGCTGGTTCCGGTGCAGAGGTCGCGGCCAATTTACTGGCCGGCACCAGGAACTCGTAGGCGTCTGCCGTGTTGTATTCAAACTGACAGGGCCCAAAGGCGTCGGGCCAGGAACAGAAGAAGGGCACAGAGGGATCGACTGGACGCAACACCAGCTGCTGTTTTTCAACCAATGTCTCGATGGGAAGCTCCAATAGCGTGATCGCTTCGAGAAACGCCGTGCGCCGCTCCTCCAGCCATTGAGACCGCTCAGCATCGCCGCGCGTCTCGCCGGGGGTGATGACCTCCTTCGTTTGGAGTCGGATACGGATAAACGAATGGGCGTGGCGAAATCCCAGCCAGAGCATGCTGCGGGAGTCGTGCAGCCGTAACGGATCGCGAATGCGCCAGGGATGGCTGATCGAACAGTAGGTGCCCACATCCTGATAGCGCTGGTACACAGTGTGGTAGGCCCCGGCTAGGAGAAAGAAGTCGCCGCCCCAACCCTCTCGAATGTGGATCAGGGTCACATCTTCCGTGGACCACGCGTCCAGCTGGTCGAAATCCTCAGGAGACTCGACTGTCCATTCTTCGACATAACAGATGACGTCCTTCGCAGGCACCGCCGGCTTCAACCCCAACGCAGCCAGCCGTTCGCCCACGGCGAGCACCTGACCGAAGGTCAGTGGGATCGTCGTTTCCCAACGACGTTCACGCACGGTGGGTCATCTCTTCCCCCCGCCCCATCAACGCGCCGGTCGCAACGCCTTGTGCTCGATCGTCGTATCGGCGAGGTACCGATCGATGCCGTCCTTCAGAGTCGCCGCCAGTAACTGTTGTACATCGTCTTCGCTAAACCAAACCACGGTATCCCGTTCTGCTCCCTCGACACCTCTGATCGTCGAGCTCTGGTCGCCAATGTTTCTCGCGGTGATCACCATCTTGCTGCTCGTGGTTACCACCGTCGAGAAGAATCGGCTCTTAGCGTTGGCTGAAAAATCGAGCAGCTGCCCGCTGATGACGATGTCGGCATCGTTCAGATTCGTCATGGTCCCGCTGGAAACCACCCGCACTGTCCAGGCCCGATCCTTCCATCCGCGCGTTTTCAGACGATCTGCGAGGGCCTGGGCAATCACGTCTGCTGGCCGCTCTCCTGCCACATTGAAGTAGGTCACCCCGCCCCACAAATGAGTCCGCAGACCGACCCGGTTCTTCTCCAGTCGCCGATCCTCGAAGGATTCGATGACGATCCTGACTGGTTCCGGCTCCATGAATTGCGCCGCCGCTTGTTTCAGCTGAAGATCCAGATAGAACGTTTTCCCGGTACCCCCGCAGCCCGTTCCCATCAGCAGACTTGCCGTGAGCACGATACCGACGCCCAGTCGTCCCCTTATCTGTTTCACGATATCATCCTCCTTGCGATTGGCCCCCCCTCGTTGAAGCGAGCCCAGTGTACCCAAGTTGGCGATCAGAGACAAATACCGAGGCTAGGGGGTGACGATCGGTAGGATGGCCCGAAAGGTGTCTCGGCTGAATTCCGGCATCTGACCCGACTGAATCAGTGGATCAGTGAACGGCAGGAAGCGGACGATCTTCAAAAAGGACCGTTCGGCCACCACGGCGGCTATCTGCGCCTTGCGATCGTGGGTGATCGGCAACGTATACCCCTCGCCGCGTTTCCACTCCCACAACGTCGGCGCCAACGACAGTTCCAGCTCCTGCCCGGCGAGCTGATGAAACCGGTCCGTAAGCCTTGCCTTGTGCTGTTTGATCCCCTCCCCCTCCAGTATCAAGGCGCACACGAGATGGTGCCCCCACCAAAAGAGCGTCCGAAAGGCAAAGGCATTCGAGTCGTGAAAGTGTTTCGGAAAGTCCAGATATTGGTAGGGAAAGGACTCGAGATGCTCTCCTTTCACAAAATGATAGGCGGTGGGATCAAAATCCGGCGGGGTCACAAGCGAAGCAGACCCAACTTCCTCTTTCAACCCCGTATGCGTGGCCGCGAGCAAGTGGCGCACCTTGGCCATGATCTGCGCCTTGGCGAGAAAGAAGTGCTGATCGGCCATTAAGGCCGCTTCTTCGTGAGAAAACTGTGATGGCATGGTCATCAATCAGCGCTCAGGATGCTGAAAAAGTCCGCCAGCGGCGTTCTCGCATCGTTCAGACCCTCAACGTACCCCAGAGGGTACGCCTCGGTCCTTCACTCGCTGCGGCCTTGCTGGACAGCCTTTTTGAGCATCCTGCTAGGCGTTCTTGGCCAGCCCCGCTCCTACCATCCCGGTGGGACTTGAGCACAAACTGAGTGTCCTCGTAGCTTGCTAAAGCAGAACCGCTCGGATGGCGCCGGCTATTTCTGATGTGTTTCGAACTGGGAGACCGTCAGGTCGTACTGCGCCCGACATTCCGCACAGCGGACCCACACCGCATCTTGAAACACATCCATCTCCCGAACCGACAGGGCGGGAGCATGGGTTCCCAAACAGGTCTTGAGCGCCACGAGCCCATCCGGCTGGGCAAGCCCCGATTCAGGCGAGGAGGAACCCACAGCCGATGCCTGCCTGGTGATCGCGACGGTGGTCACCCGATGCACCATGCGGCAGGAACTGCACGTCAGCACCACAACGCGATCCGGCTCGACACGCTTGACCGTCAGACAGAGCGGGTGCACCGACCAACATTGTTGGAGAAACGCTCCGCTACGGATAATCTCTGCCATCGACCGTCCTCACACCGAAGCAGGCTGTTAGCCTGGTCTGTTTGGTCTATTCGGTCTGTCTGGTTTGTTTGGTTCATGTTTCGTTCAACCAAAACAACCAGACAGACCAGGCAAACCAAACAACGATCTTCTTAGAGCACCCAGAGAGCCAGCATCACCAACCAGCCGATCACATAAGGGAGCGCACAAGAATAGAGCACGGCCGACCACGCACGGCCCGGCGACGCGTTACGCGACAGTTGTTCCTTGTAGACGAATTCACGGGAGAGGATCAACACCGTGAGCGTCAGCGCCAACGTCCGACTTGTCCGCGGCCAGGTGTAGGCGCCGCTGATGAGGAAGTTCGCCGTGAAAAATCCACTGAAGAGGAGAACCAGCGGCGCCAGGACAAACCGGACTGTGTCGGAAAAAACGGCATGCCAGCCCGGACGGACTTCCACTGGGCTTGATTGTGAGTTGGGATTCACGACCCGACGGCCACCGGAGTCGCGGCCTTCGGTGAAGAGGAAGAACTGCCATCTTGGGCAGTACGACAAATCTTACACACACGAGGGCGAGCTTTCAGGAACGAGACTTTGCCGTTTGCCAGGCAACTGTAGTGGACAAAGTCCTCGCACAAGGCGCAACGAGACCAGCCGCCGCTGAAAAACGTCTTGTTGCGGTAGAGCCCTTCCTTGCAGACCTTGCAATTCCTGGGCTCAATCCCCAAGAGCATCGGCTCCCATTTCCCGCCGCTTCTTCTGATACTCATGCCACGGAGTATAGCGAAGGCGCAAGGCGAGAGGCAAGAGGCGATCCGATGGGTAAAGGGTGAGGCGTAAGGGGTTAGGGGTAAAGGGTGAAGGGTGTGGGGTAGAAAAGCAAGGAACGCCAGAGCTGTCAATTCACATGATTGATCTCTCCTGAGAGTAACCACGAGACCATATGCGTCACTGATTAAGCGTACTCAGCGGGTTGACAGAGCTTCGCAGTGAGCGTCTCCCTCACTCTTTGCGTTTGACCTTTTACGTCTCGCTCCAGGTCTAACCCCTTACGCCTCACCCCTTACCCCTCACGTCCCCGCTGTTTGACAGCTTCCAGACCTTTTGTTACGCTCCGCGCCGATTCCGGGCCTTTTGAACGAGCCCGGGTTCCACCCCCATGAACATCAAGGACTACCTCGAACAGAAACGGGACGACGTGGATCGGTTCCTCGATTCTGTCATGCCCGGCGCCACAACGGCGCCCGCCACGCTCCACGAAAGCATGAGGTACAGCCTCATGGCGGGAGGGAAGCGAGTCCGCCCGATCCTGGCCATTGCCGCGGCAGAAGCGGCGGGGCAGCCGGCGCCAGGATTGATGCCGATCGCCTGTTCGCTGGAACTGATCCACACGTACTCCTTGATTCACGACGACCTACCCGCAATGGACAACGACGACTTCCGGCGAGGAAAGCCGACGAATCACAAAGTGTACGGCGACGCGATGGCGATCCTGGCCGGCGATGCGTTGCTGACGATGGCGTTCGATCTCTGCAGCAATCCGGATATGATGAAGGGCTGCGATCCGGCGCGCCAAGTCCGGCTGATTCAAGAACTGGCCTACGGTTCAGGGAACGTGGGGATGGTGGGTGGTCAGGTGTTCGATATCCAGGCTGAAAACAAAGACATCGATCTCTCGACGCTCCAGAACATTCACAAGCATAAGACCGGCATGTTGATTCGCGCAGCGGTGCGGATGGGCGCCATTGCCGCCGGTGCACAGGATCGCCAACTGGACCACCTGACAAGTTATGCCGAGGATGTCGGACTGGCCTTTCAGATCGCGGATGATGTGCTCAATGTGACGGGAACGCGCGAGGAACTGGGCAAGAATCCCAACACCGACGCGGAACGAGGAAAGAAAACCTACCCGACGTTCTACGGGGCCGAGGGAGCCAGAAAACTGGCGGACGACTGCGTGGCCCGCGCGATCGCGCGCCTCTCCTCGTTCGGTCAGGCCGCCGACCCGCTCCGCGAATTGGCCCGCTACATCACGTCGCGGAAAAACTGACGTGAGGCGTGAAACGTAAAATGTGAAACGCAAACCCCTCCCGTTCAGGCTATGATTTCTTGCTATTCACTTTTCACGTTTCACCTTTCACATTTCACGTCTTCGAGATGAAGGTTCTCGTCACTGGCGCAACCGGTTTCGTCGGCGGCGCAGTGGTACGCGCGCTGGTCAGCCGCGGCATCGACGTTCGCGTCCTGGCCCGAGCCGGAGCCGACCTCCAAAATATTCAGAGTCTGTCCGTCGAGCGAGTCGAAGGCGATCTGCGCGATCGGGCCTCGTTGCGCAAATCGCTCCACGGCTGCCGACAGCTCTACCATGTAGCGGCGCACTATGCGCTCTGGGCCAAAGATCCTGCGATCTTTTACGACGTCAATGTCACCGGCACGAAGAATCTGCTGGAAGCGGCCCGCGAAGTCGGCACCGAACGGATCGTCTACTGCAGCACCATCGGCGCGATCGGCCTTCCGCCCGGCGGAGGACTCGGCACGGAAGAGACGCCCGTCTCGCTCGAACAGATGGCCGGTCACTACAAACGGTCGAAGTACCTGGCTGAGCAAGAGGTCTTGAAACTCGCAAAAGCAGGGCTGCCGGTCGTAATTGTCAACCCCAGCGCCCCGGTCGGCACTGGCGACGTGAAGCCGACCCCGACGGGGCAGGTCATCGTGGACTACATGAAAAGCCGCATGCCGGCCTATATTGAAACCGGGATGAATATCGTGGACGTCGATGACGTGGCAGCCGGCCATCTACTTGCGATGCAGAAAGGCCGAATCGGCGAGCGATACATTCTGGGCAGCAAGAACTTGATGCTGCGTGAGGTGCTTGAGATATTGAGTCACCTGACCGGCATCAAGGCGCCCTCGATCAAGTTACCCAGATTGGCAATCCTCCCGTTAGCCTATGCCAATCAATGGATCGCGAATCTCACGGGCCACCCGCCACGCATCCCACTTGAAGGCGTGAAGATGGCCAAGTACAAGATGCACTACGATTGCAGCAAGGCGATCAGGGAACTCGACATCCCCCAAACGCCGCCGGAAGTGGCATTGGAGAAAGCGGTACGTTGGTTCCGCTCCCACGGTTACGTGTAACCATGAAAGTTCTGAGTTAAGAGTTCTGAGTTTTGAGTTGCCGGAAAAATAGCGACTCCAAACCATGCGATTGAAGTTCTGAGTGCGATGAATCAATTGAATCAACATTCTGACCCTCAAGACCGCGCTAAATTCGCCTTGTGAGATCTCGCCAACTCAGAACTCAGAACTCAGAACTCAGAACTGATGGACCTGATATTTCTGCTTTATAAGACCATACTCTTTCGCCCCTACGTCTTCGTCTTTCTGGCCGCGTTTTTGTTCGCCGCAATCAAGCTGATCGGCTGGCCGCGAACCTGGCGGTTCTGGCTGATTAGCTGGGTCACGGCCTTCGTCTGTGAATTTTCCTCTACCCGAAACGGTATTCCCTTCGGGTGGTATCACTATAACGGCTCGACCGTGGGCCAGGAGCTCTACTTCTCCAACGTCCCGTTCATGGACTCAATCTCGTTCAGTTTTCTGCTCTACGCGGCTTACTGCGTCGCACTCTGTCTCGTTCTTCCGATCGGATCGTCCCCTGCTTCCACTCACCCAATGCTCAAACCACTACATCTTGATCTGGACGCGCGAACGAGTTGGTCCGTGTTCTTGCTGACAACCTTCTTGTTTGCCTTCATCGACATGGTGATCGATCCGGTGGCCCTCCGCGGCGAACGCTGGTTCTTGGGAAAGATTTATTACTATCCCGACCCAGGCCTTCACTTTGGCGTCCCGCTTGCCAACTATGTCGGCTGGGCTGTCGTCGGGTTCATCTCCCTCGCCATCTATTTTCCGCTCGAGCGACGACTCCCCGCGCTCCTGACGCCTCCGTCGGTCACGCCTCAACTTATCTTAGGCATCGGCCTCTACTATGGTGTCCTGGCCTTCAATCTCAGCGTGACGTTCTGGATCGGCGATTCGTTCATGGGAATGAGCGGGCTGCTGATGCATCTGCCTGTCATCGCGCTGCTGATGTTTCGCCTTACCGGATCGCGTGGCGTCTCTCCACCCAGTGGCAATCAGACAAAAGACTTTGTATAGTGAGCAGCAGCCCTCATTATTCACGAGAGTTCGTGACGAAATCGCCTAGAAGCCAGGCGAGGGGCAAGTGGCACGAGGCGAGAGAAAAGACATTCCTTCTGGTTACCCCTAGCCTCTAGCCCCGTGCCTCTCGCCCGAATATCCGCGGTTGCAGTAGAAGTCTTCGTGAATAATGCGGGCTAGTCGCCATGCGGACGAAACTGATTGTTTTCATCATCGTAATGGGCCTCGGGATTGTCGGTGTTTTCGGGTGGATGGGGTATCAATTGTTCATGACCGGCTTTAGCGGCAAAACCGAGCCGAATGTCCTGGAGGTCTTAATATCGCGGCAAATCCGCCATTTGGCCATCCCGATCGAAATGCGAAATGCGCAGAATCCCATCTCGTTGAGCCCCGACGTAATCAAAGAGTCGCTGGCACACTTCGCCGACCACTGCGCACTATGCCACGCGAACGACGGGAGCGGCCAGACGCCCATCGGCAAGAATGTCAACCCCAAAGCGATGGATCTCCGGTTACCCGACATCCAATCGATTTCGGACGGTGAGATCTTCCGGGTGATCCACAACGGTATCCGCTTCACCGCCATGCCGGCCTGGGGAGAGGGGGACATCGATAAAGATTTGGACGGTTGGAAGCTGGTCCACTTCATTCGCCATCTCCCACAACTGACACCGGAAGAACTCGACCAGATGAAGGCGCTCAATCCCAAGACGAAGATAGACCTGGAAGAAGAAGCCGCCTTCGGCCAGTTCCTGCAGGGAGACGATGCGGCGGCAGCGCGGACCGATAGTGGCCATCATTACTAATTTTCGACGGTGATACAGGAAAGAGGATCCACCATGTGGTTACGTCTGATTGTGACTCTCACGTGCCTCTTCATTTCGACGCCAAGCTTCGCCCACGGCACCGACCAACATGTGCTCGGCACGATTATGGCCATTGACGCGACCCATGTCGCAGTCAAAACGCCCAAGGGCCAGTCGGTGGCCGTGCAGGTCAATAAGAAGACCCGGTACAAAGACGAAAGCAATCCGAAAGGCGCCAACCTGCCCGAGGTGGGTGATCGTGTCATCATCAAGGCCACAAAGGGCGAAAAAAAAGGCGACAAGATGTTGCTCGCCACCGAAATCCATTTTTCCGCGGCCAAGCGCGTACCTATCCCCATGGAGCCGGTTCCGGTTCAGTAGGGTGATCGATGCCGACGATTCACATCACACGGGAGATCAACAACTATTTTTTTAGCGGCGGGTTGCGCGCGGCGGTCATTCGAGTCTTGATCACGGGCATCGCGGTATTTCTCGCGGTCATGATCGTGCCCGGCCTTGAAGTCGACTCGCTCCGCGCCGGACTCGCCGCGGTCCTGGTGCTCACATTTCTAAACCTATTGGTCCGGCCCATTCTCTTTGTGCTGACCCTTCCCTTGATCGTTCTCTCGTTAGGGCTCTTTCTCGTTGTGGTCAACGCGCTTCTTCTGGAGTTCACCGCATATCTGGTCACAGGATTCTCAGTAACGGGGTTCTGGCCGGCAGTCGGCGGCGCGGTCGTGATCAGTCTGGTCACCATGATCCTCAACACATGGACCTCTGACCACCGCCCGGCGGAACGTCCCGCGTTCCCTCAACGCCCACCCAAGGTTATTAATCCCGACAAATAGGGAGACCGTTGTTTGGTTGGTTCGGTTTGTCTCGTTTGTTTGGCTGAAGAAGATTAACTAGATGAACAAAATAAACCAAACCAACCGGATGTTCATTGAATTGCTCGTCTTGCGTTGTTACAATATGCGATTCTGGCTCCTTGAATTCACGAATGACACCCGCGGCTCCACAGAATAAACCAATTCCCGAGACGCATCTTCAGCGCACCTTGACGTCCGTGCTCAACGAGCTTCCGGTCGACGCAGCGCTTGCCGCCGTGTTCCACCGTGACCAAGGCCCGCTGGTCAGCCATGCCGCACGAGGCTTCACACCTCGTGATATTCAAACTATACTCAGAGCACTTTCGACCCCCGCCATCGCTGCATCGCCCCCCGCGAATGATCAGGAAGGCGGGCGCACCATTCGCCTCCGCTTGATTACGCCGAGCACGAAGTCGTTGCTCGGGGTTTCCCTCCTGCATCGGAACCGGACGTACGGATTCCTCGTCATTGGGCGAAAAGAGAGCGCCACGTTCGCGAAAAAAGAGAAGAGCTTGATGGAGCAGGCCAGCGACGAGATCACGAAATCGCTGGATCGCGAAGGCCTGTTCGATATGAATGTCCTGCTCAGCCGGCCGTTTGTCGCGCACGAGCCGGTCCCTCCGCCACCCTCTCCGGCGGAGATGTTCACGGCTCCGGTGTCGCAGCTCACAC